>WNFW01016506.1_pt1 | contig 10164 bp, 7 predicted proteins | sample 5400131 | NCBI WGS metagenome assembly WNFW01 (sample SAMN13153362, study PRJNA577476) | soil metagenome | isolation source: 20 cm soil or saprolite under grassland replicate 1 | place: USA:California | collected 2016-06-15
GACGAGAGAAACTCAAAACGCGTGCGCGTTTCTTCATATTGTTGAGGCGCATCCGGATCACTGCCTCCCAGCGTCTTGAGGCGTCCTCGCAGGCCATCAACGCGGCGTCGCAATCTACGCAGATACGCCTCCTCCTCTTCTGATAGCGCCCGTGCATCGTCTGATACGAGTTGACCATTCTTAAGTTCTTTGGGATCGGTCACTCCCATCTCTTCCCGCAACTGTTCCAATAAGGAGTCAACAGCATCCTGGGCCTTCTGACTCTCTAACAGGCAGCGGCGGTATCCCCCTTCCAAGCCAGTCAAGGCCTGACGCAGTTGCGCCGCCTGTTGATCCAGAATTACCACCTGTTGCTCAATTCCACTCGCCTGCGCCTCCACCTGGTGCAGTTCATCAAGAAGCGCCTTTGCCTTTGAGGTGGCATCTGCAAGTTCACTGCGACGAGAGCTCATCGTTTCAACTAATGCCTGCTGTTGCTGTTCAGTCTCTATAATTCTTCCTTGCTGTTGCTCAACCTGTAACTTGTGCTCCTGCGCCTGAACCTGGAGCGTGGTCAATTGCTGGCGTAGTGACCTGGACTCTTGCCGTTTCACCGCCAGTGTAGTTCGTCCTCGTCCAAGTTCGTCCTGCTGGCGGCGAAAGTGAATAGCACGCTCCTCTATCTCATGTTGGAGTTCTTCAACCAGGCCTGCCATCTCTCTCTGTGATTTTTCGTGTACATGAACACGCTCCTGAGCTGCCTGTATCTCCTGTTCTAACCCGGCTACCTCGGCCGTCAGCTGTTGCTCTATAGAACCCGCCAACCGTAGCTCTGTCTGCACTCGCTCCTGTTCGCGCTGCGTGGACACCACCGCCTTGTTAAGCTCATTGATACGAGCCAGAATTTTCTGTAGCTCCTTATCCATACCAGCCTGCTCAATACGGCGCCCCTCCTGGGCGCGCTGCGCTTCACTGATCATACCATTGAGTTGATCGATCAGCTTCACATGCTCACTCAGTTGCACTGGCAACTCATGCAGTTCTCGCTCATAGGTCAACAACCCTTGCTGGCTTCCCTCCTTGCCACTTCCGGCAACCAGCCAGCCAGCGCTGTGCACCACCTCGCCAGCGCGCGTGACGGCCATCTCGATAGGTAACTTGCCAGCATCAGAGACTTCGAGGGAAAGAACCCCTGCCACGAGTTCTCGGGCTGCCTCCATATCTGTTATCAGCACAACGCCTCGCAACATCCTGCGGAAGAGCGGCAGGTAGCTTGAGTCACATTGCATGCTGCGCCAGGCAAAACCTATTACGCGACCTGCAAGCGAGGGCATCCCTTCAAGAAAGCAATTGAGCATGTCCTCAGCTGCCCGGGTTGACTCGTCGCCACCCTTTTCCTCTTCTTTCTCCCCTTCCATCCACACGACCATGGCCTTGCCTGACTTAGCGGACTGCAAATATTGCAGGCAATTTTGAGCATCCTCGCGCGTCAGAACAACGACAGCCTGCAGGTAGGGTCCAAGCGCAGCCTCCATAGCAATTTCTAAACCGGAGGGAGCCACACCCAGTTGGGGTACCGGGCCCACCAGGCCAGTAACTTTTCCTGTTGGAGCACGCAGGAGGGCACGTACACCATCAGTATATCCACTCAAGCTCTGCCGCCAGTTTTTGAGCATATTCAGGCGATCAGCAACCACACGTCGCTGCCTCTCTGCATCAGAAACTGCGGATTTTAATCGCTCTAACTCTTGCTGGACATCGGCAATTGCTCGGCCCAGAGCCTGTTTGCGCTGCGCGATCTGCTGTTCTTCTTTACGAGCGGTATCCAGGCGAGATCGTTCCTCTACGAGACGCGTTTCGAGGGAACGCATGGTTTGTTGTGACTGGGCGATACTATCTCTACGAGCTGCAAGGGTACGATTGCGCTCTCCAAGCTGCTTCTGCTGGCGCCCGAGATCGGTCTGGCTTGAGCCCAGGCGCGCCTGCACCTGGAAAAAATCATTTTGTGCATTACGGAGATGGCGCTCATCTGCCTCGTAGTCTTTTTGCACCCTGACTACTTGCTGCTCCAGTGCGGCAACGGAGGCTGCGCTGGTATCTACTGCCTCATCGGCGAGATCACACTGCTCTTCATGATCGATGATCCGCTGTTGGAGAACGATAAGCTGTTCTCTCAGCCGGCGTTCTTCTTGCTGCTGATCACCATGCTGCCGCGCTAAACCGACGATGCGCTCTTCGCTGACAGCAAGGTCACGCTCAATTTTCTGTACGAGGTCGTTCGCTTCGTTAGAGGCTTTCCGGCATTCCGCAATACGAGTAAGGGCTTGCTGCCGCCTGTCACGGAGATTCTTCCCCTGCACTTCAGCTGATCGGATGGCTAGCTCCAGCTCCTGTACTTGCCGCGTCTGTTCTTGCTCCGCCACCTCTGCCCGCTCCTTTGCTGTATGCAAGCGCCTCCATTGCAGAGTATACCAGGTAAACAACACTTCTTGCAGTTCAGCATTCAACTGTTTGAACTCTACTGCCCGGCGCGCCTGTTCTTTTAAGGGAGCCAAACGAGGCTCAATTTCACCGACAATATCGCGCAGGCGATCTAAATTTTGCTCAGTTTGACGGAGGCGGTTCTCAGCTTCTGCACGTTGTACCTGGAATGGGCGAATACCCGCGGCATCTTCAAATAAGCCACGCCGCTCTTCTGCCCGCAGGCTCAAAGCAGCGTCAATCAACCCCTGGCCGACAACGGTGTACGAATCGTGGCCAATACGGGCTTGAGCCAATAGCAGGACGACATCCTTGAGGCGCACTTTCTGTTTATTAATGAGGTATTCATTTTCGCCAGAGCGATAACTGCGACGGGTTACAGTAATTTCGCTATATTCAGAGGGGACCCAGCCAGTGCTGTTATCCAGTGTGAGCGATACTTCAGCCAGGCCTAATGCGGCTTTCCCATGACCTCCGGCGAAGATAATGTCATCGCTTCTCTTACCACGCAACTGGCGCATGCTTTGCTCACCCAGAACCCAACGCATGGCATCAGCAACGTTTGATTTTCCCGCTCCATTTGGCCCTACTACGGCCGTTATACCCGTACTAAATTCCAACGAGGTCTTTATAGCAAAGCTCTTAAAGCCTAACATTTCCAAGCGTTTGAGATACACAGCGCGATCCTACTCTTCTTCCGTCAGTCTCTTCTCATGTTGCATGATGATACCATAGAGCGGTACTTCCGTCGAGTAGGTTATACGGTCGCAATGCTTCTGCTTGACAAAGAATGCTATAATTCCCAAAAGATTTATTTTGGTGAGTAACGAAATTGATGAGATCCATGGTACCTCGCGTCTTCGAGGCGTGAGGTCCAATATTGTATAGTCACTTTTAGGTATTCCCTCGTAATGAATATCCTAGTATTGGAGATGGCGGATGTCTCAGGGTAAAGAACATCCTTCTGACGATGAAGCCACTGTGAAAACCGTTCTGGTTGTAGAGGATGACACTGGTATTGGTTCGTTTCTTGTTCAGGCCATTTCGCAGGAAACTCCCCATCATGCCATGTTAGTCGCAGATGGATTGCAGGCTATCAAAGCCGTTTCAAATATCAAACCGAGCCTGTTTATCCTGGACTATCAACTACCACGAATGAATGGCTTAGAGCTCTACGACCACCTGCATGCGACAGAAGGACTGGAACATATCCCAGCTATCGTAATCAGCGCTCGTCTCCCAAAAAGCGAGATTGCGAAACGGAAAATTATCGCTATGAGCAAACCGCTTGAGCTTGACGACTTTCTACAAACTATTGAAAAGTTATTGGCTGAATAACCGCCACCCACCCCCTCTTGCAGCGTATCCACAAAGCTTCGCCCCGCCAACAATAGTTCTTGGAAGGTATATCGCACATATTATTTCGGCTATAAGAAATAGCTTTCTGTACAGTGATATGCTCATTACCTACGTTCAGTGTAACAGGTCCACTCCACTCTGCTACACCACAGATAAAATTATAGACATGCGCAGCATCCCACTCAGCAACAGGTACAACGAAATCTTCATCGCCAGGGAATCCGTGATAACTACTCTTGTTTTCGTCCTGGGGCAGGGAGATTGCGCTCCCTTCGTATAGCTTCCATATAGTACGGCAGAGCAGGTTTCCGCCGATCCGGGCAGACTCTAGCTCTAGTTGCGCGTAGCTCATACCGTCAGTTACAGGTATTGCCTGCTGAGCCACCATATCACCGCTATCCATACCTTCGTCCATGTAATGAATGGTGACTCCTGTTTGCTTACATCCCAGTCGGAACGTCCAGAATAAAGGTAGCGGACCACGATTTGCGGGCAACAATGATGGGTGTACATTGAGGCAACCCAGGGGCGCTATTTCTAAGATAGCACGCGGAATACGCTGCGAAAAGCAAGCTACACTAATAACATCTGGTTGATATGCAGTGAGGGTTGAGACCGTAACGGGATCCGATAAACGATGTACCTGCCATAGAGGTATCTTACGCTGCCAGGCCAGTTGTACTATGCTGCTATCAAGTGATGAATTGAGCACAGGAAGCGTAGAACGCGCTGGATGAGCCGGTTCCCGTCGATATATAGGCATCTGGTTAGAGCTTAAGCCCTGGGCCTGGTCTCCGGGTAAGACTACCGCGCACACTTCAATACCGCTCTCCAATAAAGCATGCAGAGATGGCAATGAAAAACTCCCCTGCATCCCCAAAAAGAGGGCACGTGGGCGACCTTCCATAAATTTGACATGAGCCTCCACATCATGTAGTATCTATATTATACATAGTATAGTGCAGTCGGCAGCAACAGGAGTATCTATCATGGCACGCATGGTTAAATGTGTCAAACTTGGACGCGAACTCCCTGGCTTGGATAAACCACCCTTTCCAGGAGAGTTGGGTAAACGCATCTATGAGAATATATCAAAACAGGCTTACGATATGTGGCCCGCGCAGAGCACGCTCATCATCAATCACTACGGCTTGAACATGGCTGATCCCGAAGCTCGTAAATTGTTGCGTGAGCAAATGGAAGAATTCTTCTTCGGCCAGGAGGCAAAAATGCCAGAGGGCTGGATTCCGGAGACAGAAAGCACGGATACTCCAGAGCCATGCTTCAGCAGGCTGGATATGCGCCTGCAACCGTGGATACTGCTGTTGAAACACTGACAGAAGTAGCAATCAGTCGAGCACGATTAGTCGCTATTTCTGTACCGATGCATACCGCATTACGCCTGGGACAACAGGTCGCGCTGCGCGTGCGTTCAATCAACCCATCTGCATCAATCTGTTTTTATGGTCTCTATGCCCTTCTCAACGCTGACTATCTGTTACTAGGTACGATCGATGCAGCCATTGGGGGGGAATATGAAGGGCCATTCCTCAATTATGTCGCTGCAGTTGAACAAGGTAAAACTGAGAGCATTGCAGGGGTCACCACCCGGCAATCCAAAAGCGGTCCCTGGATCAAGCGGACTTCTTTCGTAGCGCCCGTACGTCTGGATCTGCCTTCTCCTGATCACTATGCACGGTTAGAGACAAACGGGGTAGCATCACTGGCTGGTTATACTGAAACTACTCGTGGTTGTAAACACACATGCCTGCACTGCCCCATTACTCCCATCTATCATGGGCGCTTCTTTGCCGTACCAGTAGAGATCGTGCTGGCCGATATCCGCACACAGGTAAAGCAGGGAGTAGGTCACATTACATTTGGTGATCCAGACTTCTTCAATGGTCCCGGTCACGCCATGCGTATTACCCGCGCACTTCACCAGGAGTTCCCAGGTATCACTTTTGATGCTACAATCAAAATAGAGCACCTACTAAAGCATCGACACCTGCTCCCAGAGTTGAAGAGCCTGGGTTGCGCCTTCATTGTATCTGCCGTGGAATCCCTCAATGACAATGTCCTTCGCCATCTTGACAAAGGCCATACAAGTGCAGACGTAGCCGAAGCCATTGAACTGATGGCACAGATGGGAATTCCCTTGCGCCCGTCGCTGATGCCTTTCTCGCCCTGGGAAACATTGGAGAGCTATTTCACACTGCTGAACTTTTTTGAAGAGCGGAGACTCATTGAACAGATTGATCCCGTTCACTTTTCGATACGTCTGCTGGTACCTCCCGGCTCGACATTGCTTGATACAGTAGATAGCCCACAATGGTTAGGAGAACTGGATTCTGCTGCTTTCACATACCGCTGGCGGCATCCCGATAGCCGCATGGACGCACTGTACGAGAAGGTTGCCGCATTAGTAGAAAGAGCCGAACGCGCGAAAGCCAGCCCAATCGAAACATTCTTCCATATTAAAGCTATGGCGCTGGCGATCTCAGGAAAAGATGTGGACGTGGTAGAAGCAGTGCAAGAGTATGGTAGTCCAAGGGTCTTACCTCACCTCACCGAATCCTGGTTCTGCTGAGCAGAGCCCACCGCTGGTCAGTTGGACCAGGCATTATAAACAATAAACCTTTAATCTTGTTACTTTTGATCGTTTCTTGTACACTATCGCGGGGTGTATTTTTCACTCCAGTTTTTGGAAGCAACTATTGGTATTAAGGAGCAATGTTTCACATGCAGGTACCTCTCGTAGACTTACAAGCACAATACAGGACGATCAAGCAAGATGTGTTGTCGGCTATCGAAGAAACGCTTGAAAGCATGCAGTTATTTCTTGGCCCTCAGACCCAGGCATTCGAGCGAGATTTTGCGACCTATTGCGACTGTCGTTATGGAGTGGGGGTAGCTACAGGCACAGATGCGCTCGCACTGGCATTGCGGGTGTGTGATATTGGAGATGGGGATGAAGTGATTACCGTCGCAAATACCTTTATTGCGACAGTGGAGGCGATAGCCCTGGTGGGAGCCACTCCCGTCTTTGTTGATATCGATCCAGAGACATACACCATGGATTGGCAACAGCTGGGTGGTGTGCTTACATCACGCACTCGCGCTATTATTCCTGTCCATTTATACGGTCATCCAGTCGAAATGCAACCCGTCTTAGAGTTTGCACGGGCTCACGAGCTACTGGTCATAGAAGACGCTTCACAGGCACATGGTGCCACATACCAGGGAAAGCGTGTGGGAAGTTTCGGCGATATTGGCTGTTTTAGCCTCTACTACAGCAAAAATCTGGGTGCTTATGGTGAGGCTGGTATCTGTGTCACTAACAATGAGATACTGGCTGACAAGTTGCGCATGTTGCGTGATCACGGCTCACGAGAGCGCTACCGTCATGAAATCCTTGGTGTCAATGCTCGCCCGGACGAAATTCAGGCTGCTGTACTGCGCGTAAAGCTCGCCCACCTAGATCAATGGAATACTGCGCGGCAGTTGCACGCGCAAACTTATACTGAACAACTTAAAAACCTGGTAGAGGCACTTCCTGTCGTCAGACCCGGGGGGACACACGTTTTTTATGTCTATGTCGTGCAGGTACGGGAACGCGATCTTTTTCGCCAGATCTTAGCACAGGAAGGAATAGCCACGGGAATACATTACCCGATACCTATTCATCTTCAACCGGCATGTACAACCTACGGCTTTGTACGTGGAATGCTACCTGTGACGGAGGCCGTAACCGAGAATATAGTATCTCTCCCAATGTACCCAGAACTCACCACTGAACAATTGCATAAAGTGGTCGACGCAACCACAAAATATGCTACAGTGGCTGTTGAGCGGCCACTGTAGGCGTGTAACGAATTGTGTCCAGCTACGTGGAGTAGCTGGGCACAATCTAATGGCTCTCTCATATGCATCAATCAATTGTTGTGAGTTGTGAGTGCACCATCTACATCGGTGAAAGTGATGTATGATGAAGGAATCTCACTGTCAGATTCCATCACTTATTGATTCGCTTCAAGATTTGACATTTCTACACAAGTAGGTTATAGTATAGCAAGGCAGAGATGAAGATCAAAATAGTCGTTCTGCGGTCAGCTAATGACCGGGATAATCGTGTGTAATGCTCCAGTGTTGTTGCGCACACGTTTTCGCAACCTCATGCATGCTCATAAGGGCGGAGTGGTATGCAAAAAGCATTACTCAATTTTCGAATGTTGCTTTCCATCCTAGCGCGAATATGGAGCAAGCAAGCGGGTCCATCGGATTTCGTATGGCTTGCACGTTTTCGTTTGCTTGCCATCTATGTTATTCTCAAAGCCGCTCTGCTGCTGGCAGTTGGGTTAGTAGGTATGAGAATAAACGCGATAACTTCACCTTCCCCACTTAGTTTTATCCTCCTACATTGGATAATTACTATTTTGAGCTTAATAGCAATCATTCTATCACTTCTTCTAGGGTTGATATTTGCTAGCAAGCATAAGTCGCGTCCCATTGGTATAGTTATGCTTTGCATTGCCGATTTTTGTGTAATCCTGGCGGTATTATGTGCATGTATACTTGGGAGCCCGTTCCTTTTACTCCTAGAGTTCGCGATCGTATCCTGCACGACGCCCTTGTTTGTAGAGCGTATTAGCCGTTACGCAAAAAGCTATGAACAAAGCAAGTACGAACTGCTAAGTATTCAACATAAGCTTGATATGCTTTTACGTCGCTATTCCCAGGAATTAGCCAGAGGTATTCAATCTGAACGTTTATCTTTGAGCCGTGAACTTCATGACGGGCTTATGCAAGAACTTAGCACAATACTGTTGCAATTAAGCACATTGCTGATGCGCAACTCGGTAGATGGGAATGTGCAACTTAGCGCAGCAGAAACTGCCAACATGGAGGCATCACTGCGTCGAGTGATTGCTGAGGCTCGTAGCGTGATGCAGGAATTAAAAACGCCTCAGCCTATTTTGGAACAGTAATAGGATTTGCCTATTCTAGAACAGTATTTGAAGATGGATGGGTTGTTATCGTTTTCTGGCACGCTCGTAAAATTACCTCCAGAAAAGCTCTTGAACGTCTTGATTGTTGATGATCATGAGGTTTTTCGTTATGGGTTACGAGATCTCGTGAATGCTATTGATGGTTTCCACGTCATAGCAGAAGCGAGTAAATATGAGGAAGCACAGGCGAAGATAGAGGAAATCCCTATCGATCTAGTATTGCTGGACCTCCATTTGCCCGATGTTGAGGGCACTGATGGCGTAAGACAATTACGCAAAGATTGTCCACAATCTCGAGTCATTATCATTTCCGCAACAATGGATGATCAATTGTTGCTGGAAGCGGTGCAGGCAGGAGTATCCGGTTATCTCACAAAAGATACGTCTGCCTTAGATATCGTCAAAGCTTTAAAAGGGTTTCGACGAGGCGAATTGGCAATGTTACCTACTGTAGCGGCGCATGTGATAGAACTGCTCGTCCAAAAATGTCATCTGCTGGAAACAGAACTCTCCATACAGCAACGAGATGAGGCAAAAGAGCTAAACGACTCTCGTTCCGACATACCTGATACTCTTCTAACTTCTCCATCTCTGTCCTCATACACATCACTTCCAGCTCTAACCCCCCAGGAAGAAAAAGTCTATCAATTGATGCTGCGAGGACAAAGCAATAAACAAATTGCGGCTCAGCTTTACATTTCACGTTTTACAGTAGGAAAACATGTACAAAACATTTTGCACAAATTTGGTGTGACAAACCGTACTCAGGCAGTATCATATACCTTATTTGAGGGGGGTAATGAGCTTTAAGCTGATCAAAATACTCCTTTTTAGTGCAGATAAATACTTCGTTTGAGCATTGAAAAATTGACCTCTTCCATGTTTTAATTTCTAATGGTGTGTGTAATTGGTGCTGACAAATTTAAAATGTAATGCATTTCTTATAATGGTAAGTTGAGAGAGTTTCCACTTAAAGGGGAAAACGGACGCATGAAACTGTTAATCGTTGATCACGACCGCTACCTGGTCGAAATGCTGACGAGCTGGCTCAAGACGCTCGGCTATGACATCTCGCGGGCCTATACAGGAGAACGGGCTAAGAGCGAGTGGGAAGAGGGGCAGCCCGACATGGTGATCCTGGACACGCAATTGAAGGATGTCGACGCCTTAGCCATGTGTCGCCAGATGCAACAGCAGCACGATGCCCTGGTCTTAGTGATGACCGACGGCAAAGAGGTCCAGCATGAGATCGAGTGCCTGGAGGCGGGCGCTGATGACTATTTACGCAAACCTTTCTTTCCCAGCCAGCTCTTAGCGCGTATTTGCGCCTTAAGCC
>WNFW01010806.1_pt1 | contig 10163 bp, 9 predicted proteins | sample 5400131 | NCBI WGS metagenome assembly WNFW01 (sample SAMN13153362, study PRJNA577476) | soil metagenome | isolation source: 20 cm soil or saprolite under grassland replicate 1 | place: USA:California | collected 2016-06-15
AAAGCCGAAGCGCAGGTCGATGTCATCTGCCCCAATGGCTTGCGCACCTGGGAAGAAATTGAAGAGGCGATCCGCCTTATTCCCGGGCCTGTCGTCCCCCTCATTCCCGCCCACCTGTCGCCCTATCCCTCTTTACAGGCGCAGCAGGATGCCGGGGCGGCCGCGGCCTGGTTCCCCGCGTTGACCACCATGGCAGGCTTGCAGGCTAACTGGGACTTCTTGAGTGATTTTCGGCAGCGCGGCACATTGGCCCTGGATGCGCTTCGTGCCCAGGCGGCTCAGAGCCCCTGGGGCGTCGCCAGTAATGGTGGCATTCTGGACGAGTCGCGTCTGCGCTCCATGGAAGAGAAGTATCTTCCAGACTAACGGTAGGTGGTTTAAGCGGCGCTGTGCACTGGCTCAACTGTCAATCTTTAGCACGTGCGACGCAATCATGCTGCCAGGCGAAGATCCCGGATTTCCCGGAGGACGCGCTGGAAATCGAGCTCCGGGGCGAGGCACATGGTTCTATAAGCGTTCAGGAAGGGCAGCCATTTGATTTCGTCTGGTTTTCTCCCGGTCAGCACTAGAACATCTCCGCCAGTCGGGCGCTCAGTGGGAATGTCGACGGGATAAATTACGCCCCGGGAGCGCAGCAGTAGCGCGCTGCACGTGCAGGTCCCGAACGCGCCCGCTTTGGCATGCGTCGGAGGATCGGGCGGGCACTAGGGTCTACCGGGGAGGAAGAGACCTAGGATTTATCGCGCTCGGGAATGCCACCCTTGACGCAACCCGCGCCCGCAGCATTGAGGCAAATCAAACACATCATCAGTGAGTGTGGGACGGAAGCTCGGGCGGGCGAAGCGACGCTGGACCCAAAAATGCCCAGGCGGTCGGCGAGCGGATCGGCCGCAGGCTCGGAGAAGCCTTGCACGCCCGACAAGCTGATTGGCTGTCTTAAAAAATCCTAGGGGGAGGCCCGAGTTAATTCGCGAGCAGACCGGTCGCTCACATCACCGCGAGAGTGGTACGGCCGGCTCTGAGATTCGCGTCTCTTCGATCACCACGGTCTCGATGAGCGCCTCGCGCTCATACATCCACCGCGCGAGCAGTCCGGCGAACACCGCGCCGAGGATCGGGGCCAGCCAAAACAGCCAGAGCTGTCCAATATAGGGACCGCCGGCAAACAGAGCCGGTCCGGTGCTGCGCGCCGGATTGACTGAGGTGTTCGTCACCGGAATCGAGATCAGATGGATCAGCGTCAACCCGAGGCCGATCGGAATTCCGGCAAACCCGCTCGCCGCGCCCTTCGAAGTCGTTCCGATGATGATGAACAGAAAGAAAAATGTCATGAGGATCTCAGTCAGAAAACCGCCGGCGAGACCGTATTTCCCGGGGCTGAGATCGCCGTAACCGTTTGCCGCGAAGCCACCCGGCACCCAACCCGGTTGGCTGGATGCGATCAGCCACAACACACCGGCCGCGGCGATCGCGGCGATAACCTGAGCAACGATATAGGGGATGACATCCGCGGCTGCGCAGCGCCCGGCGCTCCACAGTCCGATGGTAACCGCGGGATTGAAATGGCCGCCTGAGATATGTCCGACGGCATAGGCCATTGTCAGGACCGTCAAGCCGAACGCGAGCGCGACTCCGACAAAGCCGATCCCGAGGTTTGGAAAACCGGCCGCGAGCACGGCAGCGCCGCAGCCCCCGAGAACCAGCCAGAATGTGCCAAAAAACTCGGCCAATACTCGGCGGGATAGATCCACACCCATCGCAGTAACCCCTCGAGCAACGGTGGCTTGTTTCGATGAAGGCGCCAGGGCCCCTGACCCGAACCTGGCACCCGGTCGTAAAGACCACCACAGGCTCCTCCGCTTTTGCAAGCGAACGCCTTGATCTGTGTCAATCGTGCTCCGGCGATCGAAATCAATGCTGGGCGGGATGCCGCGCGGAGTTTTAGCCGGAGTGGAAAATCTGATTTCTGGGCGGGCCGCGTGAGGTTCGCATCCCGCAGTGCAGCCGTGTTTCCCGAGCCGCAAGGGGACCGCCGGCACAGACTTCCGGCCTGGTTGAAAGCCGCCGTTCCGCTCGCTGCCCAACTGGAGCAGTATTCGCCGCGCTGGCTGGCGCAGGACGCTGTCGCGGGGCTAGCCATCGCGGCCGTGGCCTTACCGACCGCTGTGGCCTATCCGGAAATCGCCGGATTGCCGCCGGCCGTCGGCCTCTACGCGAGCATCCTACCGCTCATCGTCTATGCAATCTTCGGCTCGTCGCGTCAGCTGATTGTCGGGCCGGATGCCGTAACATTGGCGATTCTCGGCGCGTCCCTGTCGCAATTGTTGCCGGCGGGTTCCGATGAGCAGAAGGTCATCGTCTCCGCGGTACTCGCCCTCACTGTGGGCATCATGTGCCTGTTATCGGCAGTGCTGCGTCTCGGCTTCATCGCCAACTTTCTGTCGCGGCCGATTTTGACCGGTTATCTGTGCGGTATTTCGCTGACGCTGCTGATAGCTCAGCTTGGCCGCCTCACAACCGTGCCATTGGAGAGCCAAGGGCTGCTACGCCCTCTCGTGGAGCTTGCCGGCGAGATCACACGCGTTCATGTGCCGACACTCTGCTTGGGCCTTGGCGTGTTTCTGCTCATGCGGCTGTTGCGGGGACGGTCGCCGCGTTTGCCGGCTCCGCTCCTCGCCGTCGCGATCGGCATCCTCCTCTCTTGGCTGTTTGATCTGCAGTCGATCGGCATCGCGCTGATCGGCGAAATCCCCGCGAGCCTGCCGCAGCTGAGCGTGCCGGTGCCGCAGGGCGTCGAGCTCGACGATCTGGCGCTCAATGCGTTCGCGATCCTCGTCGTCAGTTTCGGCAGCGGCATCGTGACGGCCCGCAGCTTCGGCGCGAAAAATCGATATCGCGTCGATGCCAATCGCGAGCTGATCGGCTTCGGCGCCGCCAATATCGCCTGCGGTCTGTTCGGAGGTTTCCCCGTCACCGGCGCCGACTCGCGGACCGCCATCAATGATGCGGTCGGCGGCCGCACGCAGGTCGCGGGGCTCGTCGCAGCCGCGGTACTGATCGTCGCGCTTGTCGCGCTCACGAACGTCATGAAATACCTGCCCATTCCCGTTCTGGGGGCCGTTATCGCTTCAGCCGCAGTCGATCTGTTCGACGCGGCGCAACTGCGGCGCTTGTGGCAGACGAGCCGCCCCGATTTCGCGTTCGCGCTGATCGCGATGGCGGGGGTCGTCGGTCTCGGAGTCCTCAAGGGCGTACTCATCGCGATTGCCGCTGCCGGCGTTTATCTGCTCGCCCGCGTATCCCGCCCGAGCGATGCGCTGTTGGGATGCATTCCTGGCGACAGCCATGCCTTCTACAAGCTGCATCGCGAGCCGCACGCGAGGCCCTTGCCGGGTCTTGCCGTTTACCTCGTGCAAGGCAGCCTGTTGTTCTTCAATATCGATTACGTGCGCGATCGGATCCGCTGGATCGTCAGCCGCCTGCCGCAATCGACACGGTACTTCATCCTCGATGCCGAAGCCGTGACGACGATCGACAGCACAGCCGATGCCGTCCTCGCCGAACTCGTCGAAGAGCTTGCGCGCCGCAATCTCCGCTTCGGGATTGCCAATCTTCACGGGCAGCCGCGGCAACTCCTCGCCCGCTCGGGTCTCCTCGCTACGATCGGCCCCGACATGGTTTTTGCGCGCGTTGAGGATGTGGCGCGAGCTTTTCACACAACGCAACCGCTGCCCTGAAATCACGATCGCCCGCTGCGTCGTGGCGAGAACGTCCGATCGGCAGCGCTGACTCGCATCGCGGCGGAAGCGGGAAGCGGGTCAATCAGGTGGTTGTGAAGCGGGCTCGATCCAATCGATGAGCAAACCGTAGCCAACCGCCAAAATGGTCGGCCCGACGAAAATTCCGAGAAGGCCGAATGCGGCCAAACCGCCGAGCATCCCCAACAGGATCAGCAAGATCGGCAGGTCGCTGCCGCGGCTGATCAGGTAAGGCCTGAGCACATTTTCGAGCGGGTTGAAGATCAGAAACGACCAGATGGCGAGCGCGATCGCCATGCCGGTTGAGCCGTTGTAGAACAGGTACAGGCTGGACGGGAGCCAGATGAAGGTCGGGGCGAGCGGGACCATTGTCAGAAAAAAGCACAGAAACCCCAGAAGAAAGGCGCCCGGGACTCCCGCTACCCAGAATCCGATGCCCGACAATACGCCCTGGATCAAATTCGTGCCGACGATCCCGTAAACCACACCCTTGATCGTCCCTCCCGCGACATCCAAGGCACGCGTGGCCCGTTCGCTGCCGATCCGCGACGAGAACGCGTAGAGCCTGGAGCCCGCAGTGCCGCCCTCACGGTAGAGAAAGAAGGCAATCACGAGGCTCAGCACTAGTTCGAGAATGCCGCCGCCAAAGCTCGCGAGCACCGAAAAAAGCCAGCCTCCCGCGGTCGACACATAGGGCTTGAGGGTTGCGGCGAAATTGGCTTCGCCCGCCGCGACCGTTCCCCAGTAATCTTGGAGGCGCGGGCCGATGAGCGGCAGTTCGCTCAACCATTGGGGAGGCGCCCCGATCCCGCGGTCCAGCGCCTCGCGAGCATCAGCGACAAGACCCGCCGCACTCTCGGCGAGAGTGGCGCTGACGAGGACTAACGGGAACACAATCAGCGTCCCGATAAGCAGCGTTGAAAATAGCGCGGCGAGCGATCTCCGGCCATTGAGCCACTGCTGGAGGCGACGATTCAATCCGGAGGTCGAGTAGGTGATAATGACGGCCCAAAGCAGGGCCGAGATAAACGGGCGAAGAATAATGAACGTGCCCAGGGCAAGCAGCGCCAAAAGGGCCAAACCGAGTAACCGCTCGACAGGCAGCGCTTCGTCGCGCCGAGCTAGCTTCAGCGGCGGCTCCTTTTTCGATTGTGCCTGCCCGGTCGACATGATGTTTCGATACGGCCGCGGTCCCATCGCGGGATGCTTCTCTGCAGTCTCGGCCGTCAGTCAGGCTGCGTGCATTGAGCTAAATCAGCGCCCGCAGTCGCCGCGCGGGCCCGGTATAGGGATCAGCGGTCAGCATGACCATCACTACGGCCGAGCGCCTTGTAGATCTCGGCGACGAGTTCCTGCGCCATGATCGGCTTTTCCAATAGAGCCACTCCGCTCCGATCCGCCGTCGAGACCAGGCTGGTTGTGATCTTGCCGCCGGTAACGAGGACGGCGGGAATCATAACACCACCGCGACGAAGCCGCGCGAGCAGTTCGATCCCGTCGAGTTCGGGCATGTTCACGTCGACAAGCAGACAGCTCCTTTCAAGCGGTGGCGTCTCGGCCAAGAACATAGCGGCTGAGGTGTAGGAACGAACCTCGAAGCCGTTGGATTCGAGCATGACGTGGAAGGAATCCCCCACCGCCGCGTCGTCATCAATGACATATACGATTGGTTTTGCCACGCTTGAGTTCCCTTTCATTCGCGCGGTTCAATCGCCTTTGCCGATCCGAGACCACGAGCGACATACTCGATTTCTCGGGCTAACGGCGCGAGCCCCGTATGTCGGTGTCCTTTTTGGAACAGTGCTCCACCTTTCCCGTGCAGGTGCCCCGGGGGTTCGGCCAACCCCGTCCCGGTCAGCGGCCCGCGCCTCCTGAGTGGCCGCCTTTTTTGTCGAAAATCGCAGCCTCAAACAGGGCGCGGTTGATGATCTGAACATACCGGCGATCCCGAATGGCAATCGCGCCGCGGTTCACAAGGGTTTGAAACGATCGGCCGACTGCCTCAAGCGAGATCCCCGCATAGGCGCCGATATCCGAACGTTTCATCGGCATATAAATTTCTTGCAAGGATCCCCTAGCCGTACCCTGCTGGGCTTCGAGCATCCTAAGGAAGAGACCTATTCTCGTGATTGCGCGTTGCCGACTGAGCAGAAACGCGTGCGCTTGAGCCTGATGCAGTTCGTGCGACAGCTGAGAAATCAGGTGAAACTGTAGGTCCGGATCGCTGCGGATTTGGGCATTTATCGCGACCATGGGCATCCGGTACGCGGTCACCGCGGTAAGCGCCTCGGCGGAATTCAGGTGCGTGCCGTTCTGAACCGATCCGACCAGATCGTCGGCAAAGGAAAAGACGATAATATGCTGCGCTCCGTCCGGCAGCATCGTGTATGACTTTACGACGCCGCTAACGATGCTAAAGAGAGCCTCAGCGCCCTCACCTGTGCGGTACAACGGCTCTCCCTTGCGAAAGCGCACAAACGACGAAGGCAGCGCGAGTTCCGCACGGTCCCGAGACGTCGAGAGATGACTGGCATCGCCGGGCTCGGTGCTTACCGTCATCATAGCCCGGCACCGGCGATAGCCAGGACGCCATTCAAACCGTTTATCCTCGGCATCTCAAAGACTGCCGCAATCCCGGTGCTCGCAACTCCGTCGTGCATGCAGCACAGCTGCGGTCCGCGAGCTCTGACGCGGCTCCGGCGAGCGGTATTGACGTGACGTGCACGACGGCGTTGGGTCGACACCGGCTTTAGAACAGAATTGAACGAAAGCTCAGAATCGAATGTAAGGCAGAAGCAAACCGTCTGAACTTGATCCCACCCCTGGACTCGGAGAATGCTTTTTTTCTTATCCGTGTTTAATCGAATTATTCAAAATGCGCCGATCTGGAGTAGGAGTATTTGAGTAATACCCGCATGCGCTAAAATCCGTCAATTTATCGCAAATACCGGAAAGTTTGATTTTCATCACCATCTGTTCAGCGAAGCCCTGCGTTCCACACTGGATGGGCTCGGTTTTCATGCCGCTTTTTTGATTGTGATCAACTTTCTGCCGGATTCGTCGCTCGCATTTCGCGCAAGAAGCGTGTTAACGTCCGTTACGGGGGCGTTATCACGGAAGAAGTCGCCAAATAAAGGGGGCAGGCGGCAATGTCAGCACAAGGAGTACGTTGTCATGGCGGCAGATGGGCACATCGGAGGGAACGACGGATTCCCGCGAGGCCAAACCGTTCCGACAGCTGCACTCGTGCACGAGCTGATGGAAGCGCTCACGGCGCTCGGTAACTATCTCGCCTCAGCGAATAAGATCTACGACAGCACGCCGCGGTCGCAGCGGCTGGGCGAGGCGCTTGAAAAAAGCCTAGGCCAACACGAGCGAGCTGTCGAAGCGACACGGCGCCTGCGTGACCTCGGCCGTCCTCGCAGAAGGGTGGACGGGGACTGCCTCATCGGCCTCCGCTAGGCGGCGCGGTCAGGCTTGACGGCGGCGGGCTCGCTCGCTTCGGGACGGCGCATTCTGAAGCCAAGAAAGGCGATCGCCACGGTCGCGAGCGGGTTCAGCAAGCTAAAGAACGCAAACCCCGCATAGCTCAGCGTCGGCACTCCGAGTGTGGCCGCCATATATGCGCCGCAGCTGTTCCAGGGGATCAACGGCGAGGTTACCGTTGCCGAATCGCCGACCGCGCGCGACAAAGCGACCGGAAGGAGACCGCGCCGGTCAAACTCGACGCGGAACATCCTCGCGGGCAGCACGATCGCGATGTACTGATCGGATGCGATCACATTCAAGCCGATACAAGTCCCGACCACCGCAACCACGAGGCTGCCCGTCGAGCGCACACCGCTGATTGCCGCCTCGGTCAACCGCTTCAACAGCCCGGCACGCTCGAGCACGGCGCCAAAGGCAAGCGCGGTCAAAATCAACCAGACCGTGTTAAGCATTGACTCCATGCCGCCGCGCGACAGGAGCCGGTCGATCTCAACCTGGCCAGTGCTCGAAACATAGCCAGTGGCCAGCGCGGACCAGATCCCTTTTATGAGCGCGAGCGGCGCCGGAAGCGACGCGTCTTTGGCAAAGGCAATGACCTGGTTGGCATTGAAAAGGACAGCCAGAACACCGCCGAGCAATGCCCCAGCAAAAATCGTGACGAAAGGCGGGAAGCGCAGGATTGCCAGGCCAAAAACCAGGGCCAGAGGCAGCAATGTCCAGGGCGTGATGACGAAATGCTGAGTGAGGCCCGACAGCATTCCCGTAGCCTCGAATTCACTCGGCTGGCCGAGCAGCGCAAAACCGATCAGCGACAGCAAGAGCGCCGGGATGGAGGTCCACAGCGATTCCCGGGTATGCTGAAACAAATCGGAGCCTGATGCCGCGGCCGCCAAATTCACCGTATCGGACAGCGGCGATGCCTTGTCGCCGAAATATGCGCCCGAAATGACCGCACCCGCGGTGATCTCCGGCGACAACCCCATATTTCCGGCGATCCCGATCAGCCCGATCCCGATCGTGCCTGCGACGGTCCAAGAGCTGCCGATGCCGGTGGCGACAACCGCGCAGATCAGCGCCGCCGACGCATAAAAGTAGTGTGGGCTGAGAACCTGCAGCCCGTAATACACCATCGTCGCGATCGTGCCGCTCAAAGCCCATGTGCCGATCAGTGCGCCGACGGCGAGTAAAATGAAAATCGCGGAGAGCGCAGAAGCTATACCGTCGGCGGTGGCCTGTCGCAAAGCGGACCACGGAACCCCATTCTTTACGGCGATGCCGCACGCGATCAAACCGCAGAACAACAACGCGATCTGGTTCGGACCTTGCGCAGCCTTGTCGCCATAGAGCAGGTACGAGGTCGCCAGAAAGACGATCAGCGCGACGGCGGGAATGCAAGCGTCGAGCAGTGACGGAGTACGATCGGAACCTGCCGGCGGCGGTGGCGGAACATCGGTCATTGCCGGTGGTACCTCTCTATGGTGTGCGGCCCGCGCGTTTCCGGCCGTCTAGGTGAGGGCGCACTCCCCGATCGCGACACAGTGAACCGAGTCCTCGCGCCGATGCCGACGGGGTGTCCTAGAACGTGATGGTCGTGCGTACGGTGAATACGGCTTCGGGGCTGGCGTGCGGCGCCAATGCCGGGTTCCAGAACACCTGGATGTCCGGCGTGACATGCATCCCTTTGAAGATTGTCGCCTTGTAAAAGATCTCGCTGACCCACTCGCCGTCGCGCACGCCGACTGTTCCGACCGACTGGTGATTGGTCTTATTCCAGCCGGCCGCAACACCGAGCTGGTCGGCGCGGTTTCGGCCGATCGGATTGTTCCAGATCGCGCCGCCTGCATAAGAGGTGCGGATCGGAATATCTGGTCCCGTCGCGTTGTTGACACGTAGGAACGCGCCGTATCTGTCGGTCAAATCCTGCGATATGCTCAGCGAGACGCCGGTTGATCGGCTGGAGACATTCGGGACAAACGGCTGCTCGTAAAGGAGCACGCTGTAAATGCCATCTCCCAAGCCCGGAACTTTTGGGGTCCATTGCGCATTGCCCCATTTGACCATTCTGCCTTGCTCGATACCGGCGCTCGTCAGTGTGCCGCCATTGAGATCGGTGCCGCCCTGGGCGCCCACCGCGAAATTGAATTGTCCATCCGGAGTCTTTACGCGTCCGTACGCACCCAATCCGGCGTTCGGAAAGGTCTGAGTTGCAGTCTGGGCAAAGGAATAGCTGATGAAGCTCGTCTGCGCGTTGGCGGCGAACTCGTTAGGGTCGAAGGAGAAAAGGTTGTATTGGCCGACCGTCAAAGAGAGCCAGCTGACCAGCCCCGGAAATGTGTGCGTGTAAGCGAGCGTCGACCAGGCAAAATTGTCGCGCGTCCAGTCGTTCGGGAAAGTGATCAGCCCGAGGCGCGACGCTTGGCTGCTGGTGTTCTGGGTACTGAAATAGGCCTGGTGAGAGGTGACGATGTTGATTTCGCCGGAGCCGAATTGCGTGTCCTTGAACGGCTTCCAGGTTACGTAGGGATAGTAAACGTTCGCGTAGACCGGCGCGCCCTTCGTGCCCCACTGCGGGTAAAAGGAATAATCGATCCCGAAGTCGAGCTTGTATTGTTCGCTGATGCCCTTCTTGAAGGCGAGCCATTTGTCGTATTGCGGCGCTTCCCGGATTGTCGGCCAGCTGCGCGCGCGCCGGCGCCGTCGGAAAACCCAAAGCCAGGCCCATGGTCAACGCGGCTGCGACAGCTGGCGCATGGCATAGCATCCAGCGCAATCTCACGGTTGTCCCCCCTCGATGTAGCGCCGTCTCATCAGGAGCGGTACGCCGCCGCTTCAGTTCAGACCGGCCGTTTCAGTCAGGCGGCGGCCCATTCAATGTCGTGTACGGAATTCGCGATCGTTGTGCCGGCCTCGCCGCGC
>WNFW01031115.1_pt1 | contig 10163 bp, 9 predicted proteins | sample 5400131 | NCBI WGS metagenome assembly WNFW01 (sample SAMN13153362, study PRJNA577476) | soil metagenome | isolation source: 20 cm soil or saprolite under grassland replicate 1 | place: USA:California | collected 2016-06-15
CGACGGCAATCTCGCCGCCGCCACCTCGACCGGCGGGATGACCAACAAGCGACCCGGGCGCGTCGGCGACTCGCCGATCATCGGCGCGGGGACCTACGCCAAGAACGGCGTGTGCGCGGTCTCGGCGACCGGGCACGGCGAGTATTTCATACGCGCGGTGGCCGCCCACCACGTGTGCGCCGCGGTCGAGTACCGCGCCCTCACCCTCGAGCAGGCGGTGCGTGAGCTGCTGCACGAGATTCTTCCCGCGCTCGGCGGCGACGGCGGACTGATTGCGGTCGGCGCACGCGGGCGGATCGTCATGGACTTCAGCACCGAGGGCATGTTCCGCGGCGCCCGCGACTCGTCGGGTAAGCGCGAGATCGCGATTTACTAGCGTCGATCAGCCGTGTCGGGGCGCGCGGTTTCACGGATGAGACTGATTGCACTGGCCACGCTCGCCACCACGCTCGTGAGCGCCCCTGCCGCGTCCGCGGATCCTCCGGCGCCCGAATGCGGCACGACGCTCGATCCGCAGGTCGCGGCCGGACAGGCGGAGGCCGCCCGCCGCCAGGCCGACTGGGGACAGCTCCTGCGCTACCGCGAGGAGAACCTGAAGCTGCCGGCTGCCAGCGCGAAAGCGCCGCGCGTCGTCTTCATCGGCGACTCCATAACCGAAGGCTGGAATGTGGCGGACCTCGCTCCCTCCCGCCTCGAAGTGCTCAACCGCGGGATCGGCGGCCAGACGACTCCACAGATTCTCCTCCGGTTCCGGCAGGACGTGGTGAACCTCAAGCCCGCCGTCGTCCACATCCTCGCCGGCACCAATGACCTGGCCGGCAATACCGGACCCACTACCCTGGAGGCGATCGAGGACAACCTCACGTCGATGGTCGAGATCGCCCGGGCCAGCCACATCCGCGTGGTGCTGGCCTCCGTCCCGCCCGCTCTCGATTTCCCATGGAGACCGGGCCTGCAACCGTCACCTCGGGTGGTCGCGTTGAATGCCTGGGCGCGCGGATACGCGAGGCGTCGCAAGCTCATCTACGCCGACTATTACAGCGCGCTCGCCGATGCGCACATGGGCTTCGCGTCAGACCTGTCCGACGATGGCGTGCACCCCAACCAGGCCGGTTACGCCGTGATGAGCCCGCTGGCCAGGCAGGCCATCTCGCGGACTCTCCGGCAACGTTGATCCCGGGACAGCCGGCGAAAGCGCGGCCTACGCCGCGTGAGACTCCGGGCCCCGGAGTGCGCTCGGCGGACGCGCCTCCCAGCGGGACCACACGCGCCGCAGATGCTGCGCCGAGCGGAAGCCCGACTTGGCGGCCACGCGCTCCAGATCGAGGCGGCTGTGGGTGACGAGCTGCCGCGCGAAGGCGTAACGAATGAGCTGCACGTAGTCGAGCGGCGAGCAGTGGGCGTGCTCGGCGAAGAGGCGCGCGAGGTTGCGCGGGCTGGTGCAGGCGGCGGCGGACAGCTCGGCCGATCCCCAGCGCGCCGCCGGATCGCGCGCCACCGCATCCTGCACGCGATGCACCGCGGGGTGCAGGTGGTTGCGATGCATGAGCCACGGTGACAGTGCGGGATCAGTGCCGGCGCGGCGCAGGTACACCACCAGATCGCGCGCGATCTCGGCGGCAACCGGCGCCCCCAGCTGCCGGCCGATCAGATGCAGCGCGAGATCGAGCCCCGCCGTGACCCCTGCGCTGGTGAACACCGGACCGTCCTCGACGAAGATGCGGTTGTCGAGCACCCGTGCGCGCGGCTCCGCGCGGCGCAGCTCCTCGAGGTGCTCGTGATGAGTGGTGCACTCGAGGCCGGCCAGGAGTCCCGCCCGCGCCGCGAGCACGCTTCCCGCGCACACGCACATGAGAAGCGACGCTTGCGCCACGCCCGAGCGCAGCCACTCGATCAGGCGCCGCGTGGCCGGCTCGTGCGCGTCGATGCCCGCGCCGCCGAGGCCGGTGAGCACCAGGATGCTCCCGGGGGCGAGGCTCTCGGGCAGCGTCTCGAGCGCGCCCAGCTCGAGCCCGACGGCGGCGCGCAGCGCAGGCTGCGGCGCCACGAAGCGCAGGCGGTAGCTCCCGGGCACCCGGATGCCGGCGTTACGAAAGGCGTCGGCGGGACCGGCGACATCCAGCAGCACGACGTTCGGCAGCAGCGCGAAGACGACGTCCGTCGTGGGCTCACCCGGCGAGCGGCGCGCCATCCTCACGCCAGGGCACCCGCGGTCGTCACCACGCGCGCAAAGCGGCCGTCGAGCACGAGCTCGGTGTGCTCGCGAATCTCCTGCGCCGACACCTCACGCCCCGAGCGCGTCTGCATGGGGAAGGTAAGCGTCGCATCGCTCACATAGCGCACTTGGAACCCGAGGTCCGAGGCGTGCCGCGTCGTGGTCTCGCAGCACTGCTCGGTGCGGATTCCGGTGATCAGCAGCTCCGCGATCCCGCGCTCGCGCAACCACGCCTCGAGCGTGGCGCCGTGGCGGTCGCGGGCGAACATCGCCGAGTGCACCTGCTTGCAGAGTGCGCACGAAACCCGAGGCCGCCGTGAACGGATTCCCGGGATCGTCGCCCGGCTCCTGGTGGAACACCTGCACCACCGCAATGCCGCGCGCGGTGCATCGATTCACGAGGGACTGCACGTTGCGCAGGAACCGCGGCAGCTCCTCGTCGCGGAAGTAGGGTCGCCGGCGGAAGGATTCCTGCACGTCGACGACGATCAGCGCCTGCTTCATGGACTTGCGCTCCCTCCACCCGACCCTAAACAATCGGCAACATCATGCAGCACGCCTGGCCGCGGCGCCACCGCTGCGACAGACGCGTATCGTTCAAAAACGGCCATGAGCGCCGCCGCGCTACCCGCGGCGCGGGACTTGGGCCTACACTACGGAGCGAAGCGCCTCGCTTCACCAATCACAACGATTCCCTGGGAGGGGTTGCATGCTGCCGCACCAGAGGCTTAAGAGCGTCGTTCTGCCATTCCTAGCGGTCTCGGGCCTCGGGCTCACGCTCTGCGCGCGCGCCGCCGATCAGCCGCCGCCGGAAATTCCCACCTGCGACAAGAAGATCGGCACGCTCGCGGTCACCGAGCCGGAGAACAAGTGGTGGCTGCAGTACAACCTCGAGTCCCCCGAGGCGCTCATCAAGGTGTTCGTGTCGCAATCGAAGTGCTTCACGCTGCTCGATCGCGGCAAGGGCCTCGCGGCCGCCCAGCAGGAGCGCGCGCTCTCCGGCGCCGGCGAGATGCGCGGCGGCTCGAACATCGGCAAGGGCCAGATGAAGGCCGCCGACTACGTGCTGGTGCCCGACGTGGTCACCAAGAACAGCAACTCCGGCGGCCGCAACCTCGGCGGACTGGTCGGTGGGCTCCTCGGCGGTGTGGCGGGCGCGGTGGTCGGCGGCATCAGCTTGAAGAGCAAGACCGCGGACGTAGTGCTGACGATGACGGACGTGCGCTCCACCGAGCAGGTCGCCATGCAGCAGGGACACGCGAAGAAGACCGACCTCGGCTGGGGCGCCGGCGGCGGCGCCTTCTTTGGCGGCTTCGCGGCGGCCGGCGCCAGCAGCTACGCGAACACCGAGATCGGTCAGGTGGTCACCATGGCCTACCTCGATGCGTTCACCAAGCTCGTCAACCAGGTCAAGGGGCTGAGCGTCAACGCCAAGGCCGACAACTCCCAACAGTCGGTGACCATGGCCAAGCCCGGCAAGATGTATGCCTCGGCCAGCATCAAGGCGAAGGTGGTGCGCGATCTCGACCCGGGCATGACGCTCTATCCGAGCGGCGAGAAGGACGGCCTGTTCTGGAAGGTCAGCGACGAGCTGGGCAACGAAGGCTGGGTGCCGTCGACGCTGTTCCAGCTCGCGAAGTAGACCCGCGCCGCCCCGTCCTCGCGCGGGCGCGAGTCAGGCGGTGCCGTGGCGCGGAGCGGTGCGCGCGGGGAGCGAGCCCCGCGCCTCCGCCGCGAGCAGCGTCAGCCCGTGCAGCCGCGCGCGCTCGAGCGCCAGCGCCTCCCCTGCCGCCGCCGCCAGCAGCAGCTCGCGCCACACCCTGACGCGCGTCGGCCAGCGCGGCCGCAGCCATTCGGGATGCGCCTCGGCGAGCGCCTGGATCTGGCGGAGGCCGAGATGCGCGATGAGCGCCGCACAGGGATCGGGCATGCCGAGGAGCAGCCGCGCCGCGGCACTCTGCGAGCGCGCCAGGTGCCAGGCGTAGGTGAGCACCAGGCGCGCGAGCTCGGTCGCGGCGGGAACGGTGAAGAAGGTGGTGTAAGGCGAGTCGGCGCCATCGCCTACGCCGAGCGAGCCCGGTTGCCGCCAGCGCACCGGATCGGCGAAGCCCGCATCGACCAGCAGATACGGGCAGCCTGCGGCGCGCCGCCGCGCCGCCGGATCCAGCACCTGCCACAGCTCCGCCACCTGGCGCAGCAGCGGGCTCGCCGGCGCGCCGCGCGAGACGGCCTGCTCCGCGACCAGGGCGAGGCAGAGCTCGTTCAGCTCGATCAGCGTCTCGAGCGTCTCGGGGCGCAACCAGCCCGCCGCCAGTCCCGCGCCTCGTCCGGCGCTCCCGTCCTCGGTCTCGCAGTGCAACAGCATCGCGCGCCTCCCCGCGGGCGGGCCGCCTCCCCGTGGCCGCTATCGTAACGGAGCCGCGCGGCGAAGCCATCCGGAGAATTTGGTAATTTTTTACCAATTTTGCCGGTTGAGTTTTGGGGAATTTCTCCCACAATGTGGCGACCCTAAGGCGCGATGGACCACCTCGATGCGCATCTCAGACGATCGCTACCGGCGCGAGCGCTGGGCGTTGGAGCTCGCGCTGCGCTTCCTGCGCCACGAGGCGCGCACCCAGACCATCCGCGCCTGGACCGGGCTCTCGGACGACCGCATCCGTAAGCTCTACCGCTCCTACATGAGCCACGCGCGGCGCTACCTGCCGCGACATCGCGGCAAGTCGCCGCACCAGATCGCCTATTTCACGCGCTCGCTGCGCATGCAGGAGGAGACCGCGGTGCTCGCGAGCGTGCTGTCGCTGCTCGGCGTGGTGCCGGCCTCGCCGGGTGCGGCGACGCCTGTCGCGGTGCCCGGGCTCGGGCGCGGGGAGCTCCTGTGCCAGGCCTTCGAGGCCTACCGGCTGCTGCTGCCGGCGGCGCAGATCTCCTTCGAGCACGCCGTGTTCCTTACCACGGTACTGACGCGCGGCGATCAGCTGCGCCTCGGCGGCTGCAGCGACTGCGGCGGGCTGTTGGTGACCGAGCGCTTTCCGCTGCGCGACCGGCGCTGCCATCAGTGCGCGAGCCCGGTGCAACCACGCTGATAGAATGCCCCGCCCGAAGCCTCGAGGGCGGCGAGCGGCATTCATGGATCAGGATCTACCGAATTACTTCGCGGGCCCCTACCTCGAGCGGCGCGCCGAGGCGCGCGAGGACCCGGAGTGGCTCGCGGCGGCTCGCGCCGACCCGGATACGATCTACCTCATCGGCCGCGGCACCGCGCAGCTGCTGCACACCGGCCCGCCGCCGCGCATCGCCTTCCTCGGTCATGATGCGCCGCTGGTGCGCGGTGCCGGGGATGACGGTCTGGTGCTGCTCGGCTGGTTCCGCGGCGCGCGCTGCCTGCTCGCCGACCTGCGCGCCGGGGATGCGGCCGATCCGCCCGCGGGCACGTCGATCGAGGAGCTGAGGCCTCTCGCGCCGCTGCTCCGCACGGAGGAATCGGGCCTGCTCGCGTACGCGCGCGCACTCTCGATCTGGCGCGCGCGCCACCGCCACTGCGGCGTGTGCGGCGCGCCCACGATCGCGACCCGCGCCGGACACATCCTGAGCTGCACCAACACCGCTTGCGCCCAGGAGCTCTTCCCGCGCCTCGATCCGGCCATCATCGTGCTGGTGAGCGACGGCGAGCGGGCGCTGCTCGGACGTCAGCCGAGCTGGCCGCCGCGGCGTTACTCGACCATCGCCGGCTTCGTCGAGCCCGGCGAGAGCCTCGAGGATGCGGTGATCCGCGAGGTGGCCGAGGAGACCGGCGTGGCGGTGACGGGCGTCCGCTACGACTCGTCCCAGCCCTGGCCGTTTCCCTCCTCGCTGATGATCGGCTTTCGCGCGCGGGCCGCCCCGGGGAGCGGCGTGCGCGTGAGCGGAGAGCTCGAGGACGCACGCTGGTTCACGCGCGCACAGCTCAACTCGGGCGAGGTGCTGGCGCCGCCCACGCAGTCGATTTCCTGGCGCCTCATCGAGACCTGGCTGAAGGGCGCAGGCTGAGCGCATGTGCCTGCTCGTGCTCGCATGGCAAGCCGCTCCCCGCTACCGCCTGGCGGTGGCCGCCAACCGCGACGAGTATCACGAGCGGCCGGGGGCGGCGCTGGCGAAGTGGCCGGAGCCCCCCGGCATCACCGCCGGACGCGCTCTGCGCGCCTCGGCGGCGAGTTCTTCGCCGCCCTGGAAGCGCACGCCGCGCACTACGCCGGATTCAATCTGCTGCTGAGCGATGACGAGTCGCTCTGGTACGGCTCGAACCGCGCCACCCCGTTCGCGCGGCCGCTAACGCCCGGCGTCTACGGACTGTCGAACGAGCTGCTCGACACGCCGTGGCCGAAACTGCAACGGGTGCGGCGCGGCTTCGAGGACTGGCTCGCCCGGGCCGCAGGCTCGCCGGCCGAGCTCTTCGAGCTGCTCAACGACCGCACCCGGGTGGAGGACGACGCCGCTCTGCCCGCCGGCCGCAGCGGCCTGCCGCGGGAGTGGGAACGGATCCTGTCCGCGCCCTTCGTGCTGCACCCCGAGTACGGCACCCGCTGCTCCACCGTGCTCCTCGAGGCCCCGCACGGCGGGCTCTACCTCGCCGAGCGGCGCTTCGACTGCCGGGGTGAAGTCGTCGGTGAAACTGAATTCAACCTGAACCCCGGCGAGTGGCCGTGAGGCAGTCCGCGGAACCGCCGCGGTGCACGGGCGCTCTGAATGACTAACGGCGACGAGCGGCTGTTCCCGCGAGGCTCTAGAATCCGACGACTCCACGTTCCTGATCGCACGGTGAGATGACGCAGCACAAACCCCTGCCGCGGGCTCGTCGATGGCACAGGCGGGCCCCGGCGGTTGCCGTGTGTCTCATCGCCGGCCAGCTCGCCCATGCCGCAAGCGTCAAGGTGGAGATCAGGGGCGTCGACGAGGAGCTGCGCGCCAACGTGCTCGCTTACCTGAGCTTCGAGCGCTACCGCAAGGGCGGCGCCGACCTCAACGTCGACACGGTCGAGCGGCTGCACAACCGCGTGGAGCGCGAGGTGCAGGCGGCCCTCAAGCCCTTCGGCTACTACGAGCCACAGGTCGAATCGACGATCACCGACCTCGGCCACAACGACTGGCGCGTCAACATCGGCATCACTCCGGGTAAGCCGGTGCTCTTCGGGCACGTGGACGTGCGGGTCGACGGCCCCGGCGAGACCGACCCGTTGTTTCAGCGGATCCTCCGGCACCTGCCGCTGCGCGAAGGAGAGCGGCTGAAACACTCGGACTACGAGAGCGTCAAGACCGAACTGCAGCGCACCGCCGCCACCTACGGCTATCTCGACGCGCGACTGATCCGCAACGAGCTCGTGGTCGATCCGCCCAACTACCGCGCCAACGTGGCGCTCGAGCTCGACACCGGCGAGCGCTATCGCTTCGGGGCGACTTCGATCCAGCAGAAGGTGGTCGACGAGACCCTGGTGCGCCGCTACCTGCGCTACCACGAGGGCGACCCCTTCGACCTCACCCAGGTACTGCGCACCCAGTTCGCGCTCGATGACTCGCAGTACTTCTCCAACCTCGAGGTGCTGCCAGCCGAGCCCGATCGCACGACACGCATCGTGCCGGTCAACATCCACGCCGACCCGAGCCGCCGCCACCACTACTCCTTCGGGCCGGGCTACGCGACCGACACCGGGGCGCGCGGCACGCTCGGCTTCGAGGACCGGCGCATCAATCAGCACGGTCACAGCTTCAGTCTCGAGGTGCAGGCGGCGCAGGTCACGCGCTACAGCCTGCAGAGCCGTTACAACGTGCCGTTCGGCGACCCGGCGGTCGAAAAGCTCACGCTCGCGGGCACGGTCGAGCAGCGCCAGCTCGCGGACGTGACCACGCACACCTTTTCCGTCGGACCGAGCATCACCGAGGTGGCGGGCAGCTGGCAGCACGTGTGGCTGCTGACGGCGACGCGCACCACCAGCGACCTGCCGGCGGGAGCGGAGTTCCTCCCCGGCGCGCATACCGACCGGCTGCTCGTTCCGGGGATCGACCTCGCCTCGGTGCCGAAGGGCTACCTCGGGGAGGCGCTGTTCGAGCACCCGTTCTTCGCCGAGCTGCGCGGCTCGCACACGGCCCTCGGCTCGGATTCCAACTTCATCCAGCTGCACATGCAGGTCGAGCGCGTGTTTCGCCTCGGCCGGAAATGGCACCTGCTGCTGCGCGATGAGGTCGGAGCGAGCCTGGTGTCGCGCTTCAGCCAGCTGCCGGCCGTGTTCCGCTTCTTCGCCGGCGGCGACAACAGCGTGCGCGGCTTCGGTTACAACGACCTGTCCCCGACCGAGGCGGTCTGCACCTACGACCCGAGCATGATGAAGTACCTGCGCAATAACACGCCGCCTACCTGCCAGTCGGTGGCCGGATTCATCAAGGTCGGCGGCAAGGACGAGCTCACCGGCACCGTGGAGGTGATCCGCGATCTGCCCAACAATTTCGGTATCGCCACGTTCATCGATTATGGCAATGCCTTCGATCATCTCGGCCGGCAGTGCGATCCGCACTCCCCTCCGGGGGCGGCCTACTGCAGCCCGCTGCTGCAGTATTCCGTCGGCATCGGGCTGCGGGTGCGGCTGCCGGTCATGACACTCGGAGTGGACATCGCTCAGCCCCTGTCGGACACGTGCGTGCCGCCAACCCAGCCCACGCCGACCCAGACCTCGCCGGGGGGCTGCCGCCGTCCGGGTCCCCGGCTGCACATCAACTTCTCCCCGAAGCTCTAGCCGCCGTGCGCCGCCTGTCGCTGCTCCTCGCCTTTCTCAACATGCGCCGCACGCTGCTCATCGGCGCCTCTCTGGTGGTCACTCTCGCCATCGCAGCGCCGCTGGTCCTCATCTGGTCGGTCCTCTACACGAACGCCGGGCTCCAGTTCGCCATCCGCCACATTCCGCACCGCTTCTCCGGCGTGCAGCTCGACATCATCGGCGCTCGCGGCACCGTCGCCGAGGGTCTCTCCGTCGAGCGCGTCGAGATCGACCACGACCTGGTGCATCTCACATTCCAGCGCATCGAGGGCCGCGTCGCCCTGATGCCGCTCATGCTGCAGACCATTCGCGTACTGCACGGCTCGGTGGGCAGCGCACTCATCGCGGTCAAGCCCCGCAGCCGTCCGCCCGGCCCGGGCGGGCCGGTGTTCCTGCCGGCCTGGATGATCATCAGCGCGGAGCAGGGGCACGTCGGGAGCGTGACGATCACCGTTCCCAACGGCTTTCGACTCGAGGCCTCCGACATCGAGGGCGTCGCGGTCATCCGTCATCGGGTCATCCGTTTCTTCCAGGCGGAGGGGGTCCTGGATGGTCAGGTGCGGGTGAGCGGCATCGGCGAGCTGCGGGCTGCCGATCCGATCGGCATGGAGGTCAAGGGCCGCGTCGACTGGACTCCTCCCGGGCAGCCCGCCTGGACGGTGCACGGGAGCGTGCGCGGCGATCTCAACGCCCTCGACGTCGTCGCGCACGTCGTGAGTCCCTGTCGCGCGGACGTCTCCGGACAGGCGCTCGCTCTCACCGACCGCTGGCACTGGGTGGCCGATGCGGTGGTGCAGGATTTCGATCTGCGCGCCTTCGGACTTCCCGGCGTGCTCGGCCACATCACCGGCCACCTGGCCGGCTCGGGCGATGGGACGGGCTTCAGCGCCCACGGACCGCTGAATCCCGGCGGCTTGCGCGCCGGGGAGTTCGACGTGCAGTTCTCAGGCGCTTACGCGCACCGCGTGCTCTCCGCGCGGCGCATCGAGGTGCGCCACGCAGGCTCCGGGGCGCTGCTGCGCGGTGCGGGCAGTCTGGCCATCGACGGGCCGCGGCTCGAGGCGAGCGGCGAGGTGAGCGACTTTCGCTGGCCCCTCACCGGGGCCCGCCCGGCGGTGACCGAGGGGTCGGGCTCCTTCACCCTCGCCGGCGTGCTGCCCTACGAG
>WNFW01009463.1_pt1 | contig 10162 bp, 8 predicted proteins | sample 5400131 | NCBI WGS metagenome assembly WNFW01 (sample SAMN13153362, study PRJNA577476) | soil metagenome | isolation source: 20 cm soil or saprolite under grassland replicate 1 | place: USA:California | collected 2016-06-15
GCCATTCGCGCGGGCCCCGCGGTGAGCACGGCGCAATGCGAGGCGAGGAAGACCGCCTCCTGGATGCTGTGGGTGACAAAGATGATGGTCTTGCCGCTTTCGCGCCAGATCCGCAGCATCTCCAGATTCATCTGCTCCCGGGTGAGGGCGTCGAGGGCGCCGAACGGTTCATCCATCAGGATCAGCTTCGGGTCGTGGATGAAGGCGCGCGCAATCGCCGTGCGCTGCTGCATCCCACCGGATAATTGCTGCGGATATTTTTCCTCGTAGCCGGCAAGACCGACGACGTTGAGCAGATCGCGCGCCCTGGCGCGGGCCGCCTTGATCGGCAGGCCGACGATCTCCGCAGGCAGCAACACGTTGTCGAGCACGGTGCGCCATTTCAACAGCAGCGCCTGCTGAAACACCATGCCGATGTCGCGCGCGGGATCGAACGGCGTGCGCGCATTGCCGATCTGGATGGTGCCACCGTCGGCCTCATGAAGTCCGGCCAGGATCTTCAGCACCGTGGTCTTGCCGCAGCCGGACGGGCCGACCAGCGAGATCAATTCGCCTTCCTGCACGTCCATGGTGACGTCGGACACCGCGAGAAACTTCGCGCCCTGCGCGCGATAGAGCTTGCGGACGTTGCGCAAACGAATGAAGGGCTCTGCCGTCATGCCAGCCATTTCTGCAGGCGGGCGGCGACGAAATCGTCGTCGCCAAGATCCGCATGCTCCTGGCAGACGCGGTCGATCTCCTGCATCTGGCCGGGGCTGAGGCCCTCGGCCGGATCGAGACACCAGATCCCCTCGAGCAGTCCCTGCCGACGCAGAATTTCGTGGCAGCCGGCGATGCAGCCGTGGAAATTATTGGCGACGTCGAAGAATGCGCTGTTGCAGTCGGTGACGCGGGCATCGAGCGCCAGCAAATCGGCCGGCACGGTGTCCTGGTGGCGCGCGGCGCGGCACATCTCGAATTGCTTGATGGCGCTCGCGGTCCATACCGACCAGTGGCCGAGCAGGCCGCCGCGGAAATAGGCGCGCCTGGTGACGCCGTTGTCGCGCAGATCGAACGGCAGCGTCAGGTCAAGCAGGATGTGGTCGTCGTTGCCGGTATAGAGCGCAACCCGATCGAGCGCGCCCGCAGCCGCCACCCCGCGCAGGACGTCGAGGGTACGGTAGCGATTGAACGGCGCGATCTTGATGGCGATGACATTGTCGATCGCAGCAAAACGCCGCCAGAAATCCGCGCTGAGGATGACGCCGCCGACCGCCGGCTGCAGATAAAACCCGACCAGTGGAATTTCGCGCGCCACCGCCTCGCAATGGGCGATCATTTCATGTTCGGAAGCCGATTTCATCGCCGCGAGACTGAGCAATCCGGCATGATAGCCGATGTCGCGTGCGATCCTGGCCTCGGCGACGGCCTGCTGCGTCGGGCCGACCAACCCTGCGACCAGCGCCAGCGGCCGTTGGGTCCAGGCTGCCGCGGTCTCCGCGGCCAGTTCCAGCACCGGACGGTACAGCCCGACATCGCGGATCGCAAACTGCGTGGTGTGGACGCCGACCGCGAGGCCGCCGGCGCCGGCGTCGATGTAATAACGGGTCAGCGCACGCTGACGCGTCGTGTCGAGGGCGCGATCGGCATTAAGTGCCAGCGGATGCGCCGGGATCACGGTGCCGTCGGCAATCAGCCGCCGCACCTCGGATTTCATCTCGCTATGATGCATGGTGAGCATCCCTATCCATATTCAGGCCCGGCGACGGCGAACGGCAATTCTGCTGATAGCGCGGTGGCGCCGCCGAATTGCATCCGCTGATACGGCCGCTCGATGGTCCAGCCGGCGTCGGTCAAGCCCCCGAGAAATTCGTCTTGCGCGGCCACCGCGTCGATCAGCAGAGGTCCAGTCTCGGATCGAGCAATCGCCTGCACCAGTGCGAGCGCCGGCTTTGCACCATCAGCAAAAAGCGGACCGATATGCCTTGCCTTGCGGCCGTCGCGGACGAGAATAACCGCATTGTCGCTCGACAACAGCCGGGAGCCGGGTCGTCCACCGAGTTCGGCCAGCAATGCGCCGCGACCGAATCCCATCGCGCGCCGGTCGCGCGCGGTGAAAAGATCGAGGCCGCAAGCCCGCAGCGGTTGAGCCGCTGCGGCGGTCGTTGGCGGCGAACTCTCGAGACGCAACCGCCGCAACTGTATCGTCGGCGCAAATCCGAGCGGGCCATAGACCGTGGCGCCGGCGGGCGTGGCATCGAGCCACGGGTTGAGGCCTTGCTTCGCCGCGGCATCGAGGCACGCATCAACCAATCTGGTGGCCAGACCACGTCGGCGCCACGTCTCGGTCACCAACACCATGCTGATCCATGCGTTGCCGGACGTGTAAGGCAATAGCGCCGCGCTGGCGATCAGGCGGCGGCCGTTGCCGCGCACCCCGAACACTTTTCCCTGGCTGAGGAAAAACCGCCAATCGGCTTCATTCTGATTCCACTGCGCCTCGGTTGACAGCGCAAGTCCGCCGGGCGCGTCGGCTGGACCCAATTCGACGATTGCGATGTGGTCAGTATCGGCCATCGCGCACCTCATATTTGGTGGGCTTGCCGAGGCTCGGCATCGCGCGCGCCACCCAGTCGGCGGTCCAGGCGATCAATCTGACGGTATCGACGATCGGCAGGCCGAACAATCTGACGGCCTGCGACGTGTTCGTGAGCCAGGCGGTCGGCTGTTCGGTGCCGACAATGATCGGATCGCGGCCGAGCAGCGCGCCGAGCCTGCCTGCGAGATCGCGGACGCTGAGGATTTCGTGACCGCTGACGTTGATCGGCGAGGTCGGCGTGTCGCAATGCGCGAGGCAGCGTAGCGCCTGCGCCGAGGCATCGCCCTGCCAGATGAAATTGACGTGGCCGAGGCTGACGTCGATCGGTTGGCTCGCGAGAATCTTGGTCGCGATGTCGTGCAGCACGCCATATCGCATGTCGATCGCGTAGTTCAGCCGGAACAATTTTCCAGGCGTCGCAAATTTGCGCGAGAAATATTCGAACATGCGCTCGCGTCCGACGCATGATTGCGCGTATTCGCCGGGCGGATCGGGCGCCAGATTTTCATCGGCGCCCGCTCCATCCACCGCTACGAACGGATAGACGCAGCCGGTCGAGAACGCCACGATCCGGGAGTCCGGAAAGGCTTGCGCGACCAGGGCGGGGACGTGGGCATTCATCGCCCAGGTCAGCGACAGATCGTCCTCCGCGCCGAATTTGCGTCCGGCCATGAAGATGATGTTTGGCGTTTTCGGCAGCGCCTGGACGGCGGCTTGATCCAAGAGATCGCAATTGAGGGTCTCGATAACACGGATCCGGCGACGCCGAGGATCATGATGTCGCCGTCGACTTTCCCGAGATCGTCGATCAGCGCCCGGCTCGGGCGACACAAGAGATCGTCAAGCGCCGCGATATCGGAAATGGTGTCCGGCAGATGGTCGCGCGTCAGCAGCATATTTCTTCCCTGATCGGTTATTGCAGCCGCACGTCCCTGACGACGAACAGCCGCTCAAGGCCAAGCACCAGGCCGTAGAGCGCGACCCCGAGCACCGTCAACAGGACGACCGCCATCACCATGGCCGGTGTGTCGAGCGAGGACTGCACCTGAATCATCAGGTAGCCAAGCCCGCGTTCGGAGGCGATGAATTCGCCGACGATGGCGCCGGCGACCGCGAGAATGGCGCCAACCTTCATGCCGGAGAACACATAAGGCAGCGCGCCCGGCAGCTGGATCTTGCGAAACAATATCCAGCGCGAGCCGCGCAGCGATTTTACGAGATCCAGCAAATCAGGCTCGACCTCGCTCAGCCCGCGCGCGGTCGTCAGCAGGATCGGAAAAAAGCAGATGCTGAAGGCGATCAGGATATTTGGAAAGATACCGTAGGAGAACCAGACGATGAACAAGGGACCAAGCGCCACTTTCGGAATCATGTTCAGCGTCACGAACAGCGGCAGCAGCAACAGGCTTACCAGCGGCGACCAGCAGAACAACACCGCCAGCGTCACGCCGACGAACGCGCCGAGGCAGAAGCCGCCGAGGATTTCCGCGGATGTCACCGCGAGGTTGGCAAGCCATGCATATTTCGTGGAGGCCAGCGTCGCCAGCGTGGCCAGCGGCGAAGGCAGGATGAATTTCGGCACCTGGAAGACGTCGACCAGAACCTGCCAGAGCACGATGACGGCGAGATGCACGATCAGGATGATCGCAAGGGATCGGACCGTGCGCATTGCGTCGCTGGACACCGTGTGCTCTCCATCGCGCCCCCCACGTTTCGCAGAGGGCAGGCCGGCTCAATCTATCGCCGTCTTGTCGATCTTTCAACCATTTGGTTGATTGCTTGCATGAAACCAATCCTGTCGGTGGACCTTGTCCTGAGGAGCCCGCCAACGGGTCGGCGCGTAGCGCGGCCCGATGACAGGCGTCGCGGGCGTCTCGAAGGATGGCCGCAGGGCGCGATCTCGCTTGTGGCCGTCCTTCGAGACGCCCGCAAGAGCGCGCGCCTCACAGTGAACATCCCAACTGAAATATGGAAAACAACCCCATGCAAAGTAGCAGGTAGTCGCTGACATGATGCCTTCGATGACGCGAAAGTATTTGACACGTCGGGCAAATCAGCGGCACTAATCCATCATCGCGCAATCCGTAAGACGCCCATGGGCCCTGCCCAATGACCGGCGCTTCGGCGCGATGACACGCAAAACCTTTCGACAGCTGAAGTTGCACCGGCTCAAGAGCTCTACCCATCCAACGACTCTGGATCGCCCGCTGGAGCCTGTCATCGGGCGGCGCGTTGCGCCGACCCGGTGGCGGTCGATGACGGCTTCCTCCACGTCATTGCGAGCGCCGGCGAAGCAATCCAGAAACTGCTGCAACAAAAGGACTGGCCCCACTCCGTTGGCCGCATTTCCGCTCAGGCTCTCAGGACGGCGTCGCAGATCCCTCAAGGCCGCAGCGACCGCAGGACGAGGTCGACCACATGTTTGCGGCGGGCGCGTTTGGCGGCTGCACTGCCGAGGTCCCGGCCGAAGATCGCCGACAGCGTCGGCGTATTGGAGAAGAAGAAATAACTGAGGCCGGCGATCGAGATGTAGAGATGCACGGGGTTGATGCCACGGCGGAAAATTCCGGCTCGGACGCCGTCCCTGAGAATCGTCGAGACCATGCTGACCAGGGGTGAATGCATGGCCTCGAGCTTTCTGGAGCCGCGCACGTGGCGGGCGCCGCCGCGGTTTTCATCATTGAGCAGCACGATGAAATCGGGATGCGCGGCAAGGTGGTCGAAGGAGCTCTCGATCAGCTTCCTGATCGCCCGTTCCGGCGCCAGGCCTTCGAGATTGAGCTTGCGTTCCTGGGCCCGGATCTCCTCGTACACCCATTCGAGCACCGCAAGGTAGAGCGCGTCCTTGTCGCCGAAATAATGATACACCAGCTGCTTGTTGACGCCGGCCCGTTCGGCGATTTCATCGACCCTGGCGCCGGCGAGGCCGCTGCGGGCAAATTCGCGCCGCGCCGCCGTCAGCAACTTGTTCCGCGTCGCCGCCGGGTCGCGCCGCTGCGGCGTTGAGCCATTTGATCGTCGTTTGGGCATTTCCAACCAGACAGTTGACAACCGGGTCCGTCCCTTGTTGCATTGGTAGACCGGTGGACGCGCGGCGACAAGCGCCGCCGGGTGGGCCAATCGGGGGTCAGCGGTAAATGAGGAGAGCTGCCATGAAGCATTTTTGGATTGCGGGATTGGCGTTCGCATTGCTGGCGCCCTCCATTCCTGCCGGTGCCGCCGAAACCGTCAATTTGATTCTGAACTGGACGCCGACGGCGGACCATTCGCCGTTTTATTACGCCAAGGCGCAAGGCTGGTACGAGAAGGCCGGTATCGATCTCACCATCGAGGTCGGCAAGGGGTCCGGGGTTTCATCGTTGAAGGTGGGGTCCGGCGGCTCGCCGTTCGGGATCGCGGATCTCGCGACCATGCTGGTGGCGCGCAGCAAGGGCGCCGATGCCGTGGCGCTGATGAGCATCTACGCCAACACCGGGCAGACCTTCTATTGGCTGAAGAGCCATGGCGTGAACGGCGTCAAGGACTTTCCCGGACACAAGATCGGCAATCCGCCGGGCGACGCCTCACGGGTGATGTGGCCGGCCTTTGCCAAGGCCGCAGGCATCGCTCCGGATGCCGTGAATTTTGTCAACGTCGGGCCGACCGCCAAGATCGCGTCGCTGAAGAGCCACACCGTCGATATCATCAGCGATTTCTATAACGAGCACGATTTGAAAGTCATCGAGTTCGGCAGCGACCTCGGTTCGCTGAACTGGAAAGACATCGGCCTCAACCCTTACGGCAATTCACTGATCGTCAACGGCGCGTTCCTCGAGAGGAACCCGAAGCTGGCCGAGGATTTCGTGAAGATCAGCCAGAAGGCGTTCGCCGCCTGCGTGGCCGACGTCGCTCCATGCCTGAAGGCGCTGCTCGATCAGGTGTCGGGACTGGACAAGGAAAACCAGGAGCGCCAGTGGGAGCGCATCAAACTCCTGATGACCGACGACTTCACCACCACCAAGGCGCTGGGCTGGATCGACTCGATGCGCATGCAAAAGGACTACGAGCTGGTGCAGACCTATCTCGGCATGGAGAAGCCGTTCGACGTGCAGACGGCGTTTTCGACCAAAATGCTCGACCCATCCGTCAAGATGGACGCGAGCAAGGTCAAGAAGTGAATCATACCAGGGTTCAGCGGGCCGTGGATTCTGCAAACGCGTAAGCTTCAACCTGCGAGCTTCTGTTCCTTTGCAAAAGGACTAAGGCCGAGCCAGACCTGCATGGCGCCGGCAAGCCGCTGGTCTCCCGTCAATATCATTCGCCGGTTCGAAATGGCCGCGCGTACGGTATCGAGGCCCATCCAGATCGCCGTCATGGTGCGCAGATCCACGGACACATAGAGGTCGACATCGAAGCCCGGATCGACCGAACAAAGATCGACATCCTTCTTCGGTTCGACAATCAGCCACCAGGCGCGCTGGGCGGCAGACAGCCCGGGATAGATAAATCTCACCACGCTGCGGCGCTTCGGCATCGGTGTCGTGTTGAGGTTTCGCCGCATGTCCCACATCAGAAGCTGGACATCGAGATGCCTGAGCGACAACTCCGCCTCGACTCGCCTTTGACCCCAGATACCGAACGCCTCGATGATTGGCTTGAGCTCGCGGCCGGCGGCCGTGAGGCGATATTCGGAGACGCCGGGCTCGGACGCCGACCGGGCAAGGATGCCGGCGGCTTCGAGATCCTTGAGGCGCTGCGACAGCAGCGCCGGAGACATCCGCGGGACACCGCGGCGCAGCTCGTTGAAGCGGGTGGAGCCGGCTATCAACTCGCGAAGCAGGACCACGGTCCAGCGCGTACACAATATCTCCGCGGCCATCGCGACCGGACAGAATTGCTTGTAGCTGCCTTGGGTCATGCTTCCCTCCTGTGATGCCGGGACCTTATGATCCGAACGGCGTCGGGCCGCTAGTACAGATTTTGTATCACTGGTGATTCAGTTCCTGAACTGGAGAGAAAGGCAAGGGCGGAGCTATTTGCCGGGCATTGCAATCAAGGCTCGAAAACCGGCCCAAGCCGCCGTACCGGGATCGAGAGATGTCCCTCTCGCCCTCGCGAGCCTCCAATCGAAGAGGTTCCAATGAAGAATGATCTGAGCAATCGTGCCATCAAGGCATTGGCCGGATCGGCCGCTATCGCCGCGTTCGCCTGGGTGAGCGCCGCCGCTTCTCCCGCATATTCCGCCACGCTGTCGCGCAGCATGGACGTCAGGGGCATGCCTGCCGCGGTATGGTCAGTGATCGGTCCGTTTTGCGCCATCAAGGACTGGCTTCCGCCCGTCGGCACCTGCGTGGAGGACGGTAAAACGCCGCCGACCAGGACGCTTGTGACAAAGGACGGCAAGGCGACGTTCGTTGAAACCCAGGTGGCGCGCAGTGAAGCAAGCCACCGCTATTCCTACACCTTCAAATCCAGTCCGCTGCCGGTCTCGCGATACGTTTCGACGATCGAGGTGACCGACAAGGGCAACGGCGTCTCGACGGTAACGTGGAGCGCAGAATATGCGCCGGCCGAAGGCAAGGAAACGGAGGCAGCTACGGCGCTAAGCGGTATCTATGAATCGGGTCTGGCCGAGATCAAGGCCAGGTTTCCCGGGTAGACCGATCGGGTCGGAGATCAATCCGCGCACATTGTGTGCGCGGATTGAAAGCTGATGAAGCACTTAAGCCTTTCATACCCGAGGCTTTGGGACGCGAGCCCAGGTCAACTAGGTCCGACGTTCAAGCGCAAACACCTCCATGGCGGCCGCGCGCCCCCGCAGCTGAACGGGTCCGAGGGTTTCAATCGATATTTCCGCCCTGGGCGTCAGGTGGTGCAGCAGATCAGCTGAGATAAGCAGAGCCCGGCCGGCCTCCTTGCAATACTCCTGCAGTCGTGCCGCGACGTTCACCGTGTCACCGAAATATGCCAGCTGGCGGCGCGAACTGCCGCATTCGCTGATCGCCACGGGACCGCCATGCAGGCCCGCCCGGAAGCGCGGCACCATGTCGAACTCACGCAGGTATGAATCCGCTCGATCCGCGATGCAGTCCGCGATCGCAAAAAAACAGTCGATGCAACGACCATCCGACGTCTTGTCGTTGAGCGGCCAGGTTACGATGACCTCGTCTCCGACGTAGGCGTGAACCTCGCCGCCATGCGCGACGATCGCCGCGTCGACATCGTAGAAAAAGCGGGTGAGAAGATTTTGCACACGCAGCTCCCCCATCGCTTCGGCGAGCGATGTGGAGCCTGCGAGGTCCAGAAACATCAACATGCGTTGCTCCCGCACCGGCGTTCGATATCGCCCGAGCGCCACGTTGAAAAGCACCCGGCTGCCAACCAGCCTTGTCAGCTCGTAGGCCGTGCCGATGAGGAGAGATGCGAAAAACGTGAGCGCAACGATCTGGGGAAAGTCGACAACCAGCCAGGCGACCTTGATCCATTGGCCATAAAGCGCTGCCTGCAAGCCCAACGCCACCGCCGCAACGACCAGTGCCATGGCTGCCGAGCGTATCGCGAGGTCGGCGAGCAGCGGCCATTTGCTCACCCATGCGCTCCTGCGCGAAGTGAAGTAGAGATGAACTGCCCAGCCGGTAAGCGCCAAACTCATTCCGTGAAGGCCGCTTCGGAGATAATTCGCCGCCGTTCCCTGCAGCGCAGGGTCTGCGAGATAGCGATAGGCGATCCCCGCAAGCAGACCGAATGCAGCCAATACGACAAACGGTGCTATGTTGCGCTTCATGGCATATCGCCCGCATCGTGGTGTGGCCCGATGATCTCGAGAATTAGGAACCGGTTCTCCAAAAAGATCAAAACTTTCTGAACCACTACACCGGGGGAGCACAAGAATATGACCCAGCCAGGCAGCAGCGAAGCGTCCAAGGAATTGCCCAAGCAAGCCTCGGCATCGGTCATTGCCCAGCATGCGGCGATGCTGAAGGCGCTGCCGTTCGCCGATGTCAGCGATTTCGACGATGCGTCGCGCGGCTTCCTCGGTACACTGGAGCATGCGCGGATCACCTCGGCGCAGGGCAGGGTAGTGTGGAGCCTGGAGCCTTATGGCTTTCTTTCCCAGGCGCAAGCTCCGCCGACGGTCGATCCAAGCCTGTGGCGGCAGTCGCGCCTCAATATGAGACACGGACTTTTCGAGGTGGTGACCGGCGTCTATCAAGTCAGGGGGCTGGACATCGCCAACATGACGCTGATCGAGGGGGAGCGCGGCGTGATTGTGGTGGATACGCTGACGTCGATCGAGGGCGCGAGCGCGGCGATGGAGCTTTATTTCAGGCATCGCGGCGAGCGGCCGGTGGCTGCCGTGATCTTTACCCATACGCACACCGACCATTGGGGTGGCGCCCGCGGCGTGCTCGATGATGACGCGCCGGCGAGCGGCCGCGTCCCGATCATCGCGCCCAATCTGTTCATGGAGCATGCGGTTTCGGAAAACATCATTGCGGGCCCAGCGATGCTGCGGCGCGCGCAATATCAATTCGGGCCGTTGCTGGCAAAGGGCCCGCGCGGACAGGTCGATTGCGGGCTCGGCAAATCGATGGCGGCGGGCTC
>WNFW01004133.1_pt1 | contig 10161 bp, 10 predicted proteins | sample 5400131 | NCBI WGS metagenome assembly WNFW01 (sample SAMN13153362, study PRJNA577476) | soil metagenome | isolation source: 20 cm soil or saprolite under grassland replicate 1 | place: USA:California | collected 2016-06-15
GATTTGCTGCGCCAGCTTGATCACCTTGGCCATCGCTTCGTCGCGGTAGACCAGATCGCGGGAGTCGTTGGCGACGGCGGCGAACACCGCGGCGATCAACTCCGGGTCCGGCGGCAGCGGGATGTATTCCTTGGCGCCGGCGTGGATTGCGGCGACCGCGGCGCGGGCGTCATTGGAGATGCCGCAGGCCACGATCGGCACGTGAATGTGTTCGGCCTCGAGCCGCATCACCAGGTCGCGGATGTCGAGGCCGACATCGACCAGCAAGAGATCGGCGCCCTTGCCGCCGCGCAGCACGCGCATCGCCTGTTCGTGGTCCTCCGCATGGGTCACGGAAGCGCCGTTGTCCATGGCGATCTTGGTGGCTGTCGTAAGCTGGCCCTTCAATGTGCCAACGATGAGAAGCCGCATGGTAATCTCCTGTTCGTCTGTTCGCGCCCGTCAAGCGCCGTATGAGTGAGCTTCAGGTGCGTTCGGCCTTGATGATTTCCGTCATGGTTACGCCAAGCTTGTCCTCCACCAGCACCACCTCGCCGCGCGCCACCAGCCGGTTGTTGACATAGATGTCGATGGCTTCGCCGACGCGGCGATCGAGCTCCAGCACGGTGCCGGGCCCGAGTTTCAGCAACTCGCCGACATCCATCTTGGAGCGGCCGAGCACGGCCGAAACCTGCACCGGCACGTCGAACACGGCTTCCAGGTCGGCCGCGATGCGCGAGGCCTGTTCGTCCTCGTTGTAGGCCAGATCATCGATTGGCGGCGCGTCGGCGGCGTTGAGATCGGGTAGCGGAACCTGTCCGTCGGTATCGCTCATGGTTCATTCCTCATGTGGTTCCGGCCTGACCTCGGGATGCGATGTAGCGCCCGACAAGTTCGTTGATCTTGGCTTCGATCGCCGCGCGCTCCAGTACGACGCCGCCGTCGGCCCATTCTATCCTGCAATCGCCGGTCGCGAGCTCCGGCTCCGCCAGGATCACCAGACGGCCCTCGAAGCCGCTTTGTTTCGCCAGCCGCTCGATCCGCTCGCGCGCGGCCTCATAGAGGGAATCATTGATCCGGACCACCAGATGCGGCGTCGAAACCAGGTGCGAGAAACAATCGCTCACCAGACCCGTGATCTCGCCGAGCGGCTCGCCGGCAATCAACTCGCTGCACAGCTTGCGCGCCACCGCGACCGCGACATCGACGGCCTCGGTCTCCATCCGGATTTCAATGCCGGAGAACCGCGTTGCGATGCCCTGAATGGCCAGTCCGATCTCCTCGAGCGCCAGCGCGGTACGACGGTCGCTTTCCGCCTTGGCTTCGCGTTGCCCGGCATCGTAACCGTCGCGATAGGCCCGGGCTTCGGCGGCCGCGATCTTCTGCGCGATCTCCGCAGGCGTGGCGGGCTTCTCGCGCGACTTGTCCGGCGCGGAGAAGTCCATGTCGAACAGGAATTTTGCGGGCGCGGCCATCAGTACACCAGTTCGTCGTCGGCGCGGTTCTTGGTCAGCATGATTTCGCCCTTGGCGGCGAGGTCCTTGGCGAGATTGACCAGCAGCGCCTGGGCCTCGTCGACATCGCGCAGCCGTACCGGTCCGAGCGCGGCCATATCGTCCAGCAGCATCTTGCCGGCGCGGGACGACATGTTGCCGAGGAAGAAGCCGCGGACATCCTCATTGGCGCTCTTCAGGGCGATGCCGAGCTTGTCCTTGTCGACGTGGCGCATCAGCGTCTGGGCCGAAGCGGAGTCGAGCTTGACCAGGTCGTCGAAGGTGAACATCAGCGCCTTGATGCGTTCGGCCGACTCGCGGTTCTCTTCCTCCAGCGAAGTGATGAAGCGGGTTTCGGTCTGGCGGTCGAAATTGTTGAAGATCTCGGCCATCACCTCGTGGGCGTCGCGACGGCGGGTCTGCGACAGGTTCGACATGAACTCGGTACGCAGCGTCTGTTCGACGCGCTCGATCACTTCCTTCTGCACCGCCTCCATTCTCAGCATGCGGCCGACCACATCGAGCGCCATGTCCTCGGGCAGGATCGCGAGCACCCGCGCGGCGTGCTCCGGCCTCAGCTTCGACAGCACCACGGCGATGGTCTGCGGGTATTCATTCTTGAGGTAGTTGGCGAGCACCTCTTCCTGAACGTTGGAGAGCTTCTCCCACATGTTGCGGCCGGCGGGGCCGCGAATCTCGTCCATGATGCCGGTTACGCGCTCGGCGGGCAGATATAACTGCAGCAGCCGTTCGGTGCCGTCGAAGGTTCCCATCAGCGCGCCGGATGCCGACATCCTCGAGACGAATTCAAGCAGCAGGTCTTCCACCACGTCGGCCTCGACGGTGCCCAGCGTCGACATGTGCATCGAGAGTTCGCGCACCTCGTCGTCGTCGAGCAACGACCAAACCTTGCCGCCATATTGCTCTCCCAGCGCCAGCATCAGGATGGCGGCGCGTTTCGGGCCGCTCGGCGGCTGGCCTTTCGGGCGATTGGTCTGACGGCTCGCCAGCGTGGCGATGACGCTGGTAATATCGCTGGCGTTGGTGGTTTGCGGTACGGCCATGTCAGGTTGCCGGCTCGGTTAGCCATTGACGGACAATGTTGGCGGTCTCGTTCGGGTTTCGGTCGGCCAGTTCGCCGACGCGATGGACCGATTGCGCGTGGACCTGGCCCTGGACCTGGGCGACGTCGATCATCTGTGCGGTGGCATTGGCGCCGGGAATGAGGTTCTGGCCTGGAGCTGCGCTGCCATCGGTCAGCGCCGGCAGCGGATCGTCGCTTGTGAGCGCGGGGATCACTTCGGAGGCCAGGATGCGCTTGACCAGCGGACGGATCACCATGAACAGCACCACGAGACTAAGCAGCATCATGACGCCGAGTTCGATGACGTACATCACGTCATCCTTGGTGAACTGGAACATGCCAAGCAGTCCGGTCGGCTCGGCGACCGGAGGGACGGCCGGCGCTTCGGCGAATTTGAGGTTCACGACCTCGACCTGGTCGCCGCGCTTCTGATCGAAACCGATCGCCGAGCGCACCAGCGTTGCGATACGGTCGAGTTCCTCCTTGCCGCGCTCTCGATAGACCATCTCGCCTTTTTCGTTCTTGGCATAGCTGCCGTCGACCAGCACCGCGACCGAGATGCGGTTGACGCGCCCGACTTCGGTCACTTCGGTCTTGGTGGTGCGGGAGATTTCGTAGTTGTTGGTCTCTTCGCTCTTCTTGCTCTGGTCGCGCGCCGCGGTCGCATTGTCCCGGTTCTGATTGCCCGGCAATTCGTTGTTGACGGTGACCTGGCCGCTATTGTCGGCGGTCAGGCTGGATTCTTCCCTGGTCTGGCTCGAGCGCAGCACCCGGCCTTCCGGATCGAACTTGTCGGAGGTCTGGGTGATCTTGTTGTAGTCGAAGTCGGCCGAGAGCTGGACGCGGGCGCGCCCCGCTCCGACCACCGAAGAAACGATCGCCTCGACCTGATTGCGCATCCGCTTCTCGAAGCCGGCCCGGCGCTCGTCGCCGATGGAATTATCGGCGTCGCCGGTGGCGCCGTCCGCGAGCAATTGCCCGGCTTCATCCACGATCGACACCCGCTGCGGCTTCAGGCCGTTGACGGCGGAGGCGACCAAATGGCGGATGGCCTTGATCTGCTGCGGGTCCAGCGCGCCGCGCACGCGCACCACGATCGAGGCCGACGGTTCGGGTGTTTCGCGCGAAAACAGCGGCCGCTCGGGCAGCACCAGATGGACGCGGGCTGCCTGGACGCGGTCGATGGCGCGGATGGTCCGGGCAAGCTCGCCCTCCAGCGCGCGCAAATGATTGATGTTCTGGACGAAGCTGGTGGTGCCGAGCGCGTCGGATTTATCGAAGATCTCGTAGCCGACGCCACCGCCCTTGGGCAATCCGCCCTCGGCGAGCTTCATGCGCAGCCGCGTGACCTTGTCCTTCGGCACCATGATCGCGGCGCCATCGTTGCGCAGTTCGAAGGGAATGGCCTGGCGTTCGAGGTCCTTGATGATGGCGGAGGAATCTTCGGTGCTGAGGTCGGTAAACAGGGTGGTCATCTGCGGCGTGGTGACACGCATGATGACAAAGCCGAAGAAGCCGATCAGCGCGGCGGTTACCGCAACCATCGCCATCAACCGGGAAGCACCCAACCCCTTTAGGAAACTTGCAAGACCCTGCAAAACAACCGCCCCTGAGATTCGGCCCCAAGAGCCGACTGGGCAATTATTGCCTATGGGATGGTTTCGATATGGTTAACGCAGGTTAACAGCCATGGCCAAAGTCAAACGTGAAAAAGACCGGCTTCGCAAGGCGAAGTCGTTTTTCATCAAATGCCGCCGGTTCCGGAACGCGCCTATTGCCGATATTGCTGGATACGGGTGGTGCGCAGTCCTGCAAGGCCGTGCTGGTCGATGGAAAACTGCCAGGACAGAAATTCGTCGACCGTCAGTGTATAGCGGCTGCAAGCCTCCTCAAGGGAGAGCAGGCCGCCGCGGACCGCGGCAACAACTTCAGCCTTACGGCGAATAACCCACCGTTTGGTTCCGGGTGCGGGCAAATCCGCAATTGTTAACGGACTGCCGTCAGGCCCGATGACGTATTTCACCCTCGGGCGATGGGGTTCTGTCATGGCGTACTCACAAACTCTCAACCACTGAACTCACGGTACCAACCTACGCCCCGCGACTTAAAATTTACCTAAGCATAAGGCCTCAATACGAAACTCCCTTGAAAATGCTCCAAAACCGTTGGCCCGGGCGCTGGCGGACGCCGGGTTGAGGCAGGCCGTGAAATGAAACGACGCTCGATCGGGCCCGATGGCGGGAGCCCGGGTCGATCAACCCCGGTCGGTTAGTTGATGATGCCCTTGATCTGGTTGACCGTGTAGGTCTGGCCGTTGATCGCCAGCAAGGGCGGCGATTGGGTAAGGTCTACCGAATTCACCACGCCCGCGATCTTGGTGGAGATAGCCACGGCAGCGCCCGAATTGTCGGTGGCGGTGGCGGTTAATTTATAATTGCCATCCGGCCACTGGGTGCCGTCATTGCCCTTGCCGTCCCAGGTGAAGCTCTGACCGTCGCCGGCGCTGATGGCGTAGTCCTTGCTGTAAACGGTTTGCCCGGCGCTATTGGTAATCGAGATATTGACGGTGGAGTCTTTCGGGACGTCCAGAAGCCAGGCGGCCTGCGAGTTGCTCATCGCCGCGGCGCTGCCGTCGACGACCGCGGTCTTGCCGACAAATCCCAGCGCCTGCGTCGACTGGGTGGTCTGCTGCAGCGAAACCAGCGTGCTCAGTTGATCGTTGGTCTTGAGTTGCTGCTCCACCGACGCGAACTGCACCAGTTGCTGGGTGAACTGATTGGTATCGAGCGGATCGAGCGGGTTCTGGTTCTGCAGCTGCGTGGTCAGCAGGGTCAGAAAGGTCTGAAAGTTGGCGGCGAGTGTCCCGCTGGTGGACCCCGACGAACCTGCGGGCAGGGGCGTGGTTCCCGAGACAACCTGGTTTACGCCTGATGCTGCTGCTGTCATGTCCGTCTCCTCAGACCCTGATGTCCACGCCGCTGCTCGATCCGAGCACGCGGCCATAGGTTCGTCCCGCTAGTGCGGGTGGGATGGTGTCTTCATCGCTGATGACCAGGCGCTGCCCGTTGCCGCCGGTTTCGTTGCCACTGTTCTGACCGGAGGAAGACTGGTCGCGCAGGCTGAATTGCAGGCCGCCACTGCCGGTCTTGAAGCCGGCATCGTCCAGCGCTTGCTGCAGTTGGGGGGCGTCCTGGCGCAACATTGACAGCGTCTCCGGCTTTTCGACCGACAAATGCGAGGTCACCTGGCCGTTACGATCGACATCGATGCGAACATCGATGCGGCCAAGATCGGCCGGATCGAGACGGATTTCGAAACGGCTTTTGCCGCTGCGCGCCGAGGCGGCGATCTCAAGCGCCAGCCCACTCAAAGGCACAGGGGCGTTCGTGGCTGCCGAGGCGGTCAAACTTGTTGCGGGCGCCGCAGCGGTCGCCGCGGAGGGAAGCTGCGGCTGGACCGTGCCGGTGCTCGCCTGCACCCCTGCATCGGATGTCTCGGTTACGGGATGCGCCGCCGCCGGCGGCGCCGAATGCTCATGAGCGGATACCGCGGTTGCGGCTGCGGACAACAAGCTGACTGAGGCGTCGGGCTTCGCTGCGACAATACCATCGCTCGTATCGGGTTTGCCTGCGTCGACCGGTTGCTCGGCGATGTTGCCTTGAGCCGCCGGGGTCAGCGGGATCCCAGCGGACGGATCTCGCGTGTCCGATGCGGCGTCCGGCTCGCCCGATACCGGTGTCGCGGCTTGCGCCAAAACCGGCGCCTTGGCGGGTGTGGGTTTCGGCGCGACCGGCGCCGTCGCCGCAACGGAAGCGGCCAATGCGCCGGTGGTTGTAGCGGTTGTCAGGGTTGTCGCGGTGGCATCGGTCTGTTCCGGCGGCGGTTTGGCAGCGGCGGCGACCGTCTGGCTTGCTGCCGCTTGAGTGGCGACCTTTGCGGTCGCGGTCGCAGTCGCCGCTGCGGCAGCTTCGGTAGTGTCGGTCGCTGCGGGGGAAGCGGTCACCTCGGCCGCCGCATCGGAACCGACTTTGACTTGCGCCGCTGAGGCAACCGGTGGGGCTGCCGCAGCCGCCGAACTGGCCGCGATTGCCGCCGCCGCGATCGCAAGCGGCGCATTGGCATTGGCCGGTGCGGGTGGAGCAGCGGGAGCATCGGTCGACGCGATGACGGCGGGCAGCACAACCGCCACCGGGTTTGGCACCGGCAAGGCCGGCACAATCGGCAGCGCTGCGGCGGTGGGATCGGTCGCGGCATCGGCTGTCGCATCGGCTACGGCGTTGTCGGAGGACGGTTTGTCGGTCGATTTCGCGGTATTGGCTTTCGAGGCGCCGGACTTGGCTTTGGAACGTTGCGCCGCATCAGTACCGGTGTCTGTGCTGGCGCCGCTGGCTTGCCGGGCCGCGACGGCGTCGCGGTCGTCCGGACCGGTACTGGCCGCTCTGTCACTGGCCGCTCTGTCACTGGCAGCTCTGTCGCGGGCCGCGCTGTTGCCCGATGCGTTGTTGTCCGCGGTGGCCGCAGCGTCGTCGGAACGGCGTTGCGACGCCGATTGGTCCTGCGCCGTTGAGGTTGCGCGCTCGCTGCTGACGTCGGCCGCCGCCGTGTTGCTGTCGACCAGTGCCGAGAAACTATCGTTTCCGGTCGGTTGGTCGCGCTTCACGGACCTCGGCGGCGGCACGCCTTGAAGGGACGCGCTGATGGCAGGTTCTGTCGTCAGGCTGGACACGGGCGGTGGCCTCTTGCAATGAAACTAGAACCGAGATCAGCAAGGACCGGGCCACCTCGTGAAATAAAAAAAATATAGGTATTTCAAGTGTTTACAAGAAGCCCGGGCAAAATACAAAGCTGCAGCCGGCCGCTCTGTTTCTGCCCGGCGGCAAGATTTGCCGTCTGCCACCTGCAAAACCACTTCGCCTGATTGCCTGACGGGAATACGGCCTATATTAATACGGCCTATATTAAAGGGCGGCTTTGCAGCCTTCCGACCCAGCGCACGCGCTCCCGGGACCGCTCCAAAGCATTCTAACGACAAGGCTTTTTGACTATTCGCAAAGTGGCTTTCTGATCGCGCGGCGCTTGCCGCCGAAAGCGACCGCATCGATGACCGGGATAATGCTGAACAGTCTGGATCTCGAAGGCCGTCCACAGGACACCAGGGTCGTCGTCGCCATGTCCGGCGGCGTCGATTCGTCGGCGACGGCCGCCTTGTTGAAATCCGAAGGCTACGACGTCGTCGGTATCACCCTGCAGCTTTACGATCACGGCGCGGCCACCCACCGCAAGGGCGCCTGCTGCGCCGGGCAGGACATCCACGATGCGCGCAATGTCGCCGAGCGGCTCGGCATTCCGCATTATGTGCTGGACTACGAAAACCGTTTCCGTGAATCGGTGATCGACAATTTCGCCGACAGCTACGCTTCCGGCGAGACGCCGGTGCCATGCATCGAATGCAACCGCTCGGTCAAATTCCGCGATTTGCTGGCGACGGCGCGCGAACTCGGCGCCGCGGCGCTCGCGACCGGGCATTACGTGGCGTCGCGCCGTCTGGGCGATGGATCGCGTGCGCTTGTTCGCGCCGCCGACGCCGATCGCGACCAGAGCTATTTCCTGTTCGCGACCACGCGCGAACAGCTCGACTATCTGCGGTTTCCGCTGGGCGACATGACCAAACCGCAAGCGCGGGAGCTGGCGCGGCGCTTCGGGCTTGAGGTTGCGGATAAGCACGACAGCCAGGACATCTGCTTCGTGCCGAGCGGGCGCTATACCGATATCATCGGGCGGTTGAGGCCGAATGCCATCGAGCCCGGCGACATCGTCGACCTCGAGGGCCGCGTCATCGGCAGCCATCAGGGCATCGTTCATTTCACCGTCGGCCAACGGCGGGGATTGGGTATCGCCTCCAGCGCGCCGCTGTATGTGGTACGGCTGGAGGCGGACAGAAGCCGCGTCGTGGTGGGCCCGCGCGAGGCGCTGCGGATGGATCGCATCATGCTGCGCGACGTCAACTGGATCGGTGACGGCGCGCTCGATCGCGCGGTCGGCGCTGGTCTCGAGATTTTCGTGCGCGTGCGATCGACCCGCGCGCCGCAGCCGGCCTGGCTGCGTGCGGCAGGCGCTGGTTATGAGGTCGAACTCGTCGCCGGCGAAGAGGGGGTGTCCCCCGGCCAGGCCTGCGTGTTCTACGATGCGCCCTCGGGCCAGGCGCGCGTGCTCGGCGGCGGATTCATCCAGAGCGCGACCGCGAAAAGTGCGGCGGCCGGTGTTGCGGCCCGCGGAGCTGCGGCGCAGCGCTCGCTCGTCGAGGCAATGCGCGGATAGAGTTTTTCGGGGCGGGGCTTTTTCAGGGCGGGGCATGGCGTCAGATATCGACCGCGCAGGGGTCGCAAAGGCTTACGAGCGCTGGGCGCCGGTCTACGATCTGGTATTCGGCAAGGTTTTCGATCACGGCCGCCAATCGACCATTGTGGAAGCCGACAAGATCGGTGGGCGGATTCTCGATGTCGGCGTCGGCACCGGTCTGTCGCTGTCGGATTACTCGCCGACCACGAAATTGTGTGGCGTCGATATTTCCGAGCCGATGCTGCGCAAGGCGCAACAGCGCGTAGCCGCGCTCGGTCTTGCCAATGTCGAGACGCTTGCGGTGATGGACGCCAAGAGCCTGGCTTTTGCGGATTGTTTTTTCGACGCGGTGGTGGCGCAATATGTCATCACCGCGGTGCCCGATCCCGAAGCGACGCTGGACGATTTCATCCGCGTGCTGAAACCCGGCGGCGAACTAATCCTGGTCAATCATATCGGCGCCGAGGGCGGCCCGCGCCGCATCTTCGAACTGGCGTTCGCGCCGCTGGCGCGGCGGCTCGGCTGGCGGCCGGAATTTCCCTGGGCGCGGCTGGCCGATTGGGCCGCAAGACATGGCGGCGTCACCCTGACCGAGCGCCGGTCGATGCCGCCGATGGGGCATTTCTCGCTGATCCGTTACCGAAAATCCTGAAGACGCGATGCACTGACGCGGAACCTCCGCCCGCGCTGGCCGTTTTCCCTGCATGTGGATCAAACACTCGCTCCTTCTGTCGTGCGTGCTGATGGCGGTGTCCGGCGTGGCGGTCGCTCAGGCCCCGCCTGGGCCGGCGACGCCACCGGCCCAAACCGCGCCGCCGCCCCCCGTCCGCGCCACCGATTGCGCGCCGATGCAGCCGGCGCCGCAGCAAGGCACCATCGCGCCGGAGGGCTCGACAACCGGGAAAGCGGGCGAGCCTCTTGCCGACAAACTGGCAAGGTCCAACGGCGTGTTGTGTCCGCCCACCGGCGTCGACCCGGAAATCCGCGCGCCGACGCCGGATACCGGCAACACGCCGGTGATCCCGCCGCCCGGCAGTCCCGGCGGCGACCCCAATGTTCGGCCGAAATAAGCACGTTTTGCAGGCACTTGGCGGAAGCGGGGGGTTTGCTTGACATGCCCAAGGACCTGCTTCTTATATGCCGCGCGTTCGCGACCGCGGCACATAAAGCCGTGACGATGGACGCCGTGGCGGGGTAGCTCAGCTGGTTAGAGCACGGGAATCATAATCCTGGGGTCGGGGGTTCGAGTCCCTCTCCCGCTACCAG
>WNFW01004135.1_pt1 | contig 10160 bp, 9 predicted proteins | sample 5400131 | NCBI WGS metagenome assembly WNFW01 (sample SAMN13153362, study PRJNA577476) | soil metagenome | isolation source: 20 cm soil or saprolite under grassland replicate 1 | place: USA:California | collected 2016-06-15
TGCCATTTGTCGGCATCGCCATGTGCCTGATGCCGAGCGCCTTGCCCATCGACACCGCCATCACCAGCCCGCGTGCCTTGAACGAGCCAGTCGGCAGCCGGCCTTCATCTTTCACGATGATTTCGCCGCCGCCATTTTTCCTGGCCAATTTTGGAAGGCGGATCAGCGGCGTCGTCACCTCGCCAAGGCTGACGATGTCGGCTACCTTGCGCACCGGCAGCAGCTCGCGGTAGCGCCAGAGATCGGCCGGCCGGTCTTTGAGCGCATCTTTGGTCAGCGCCTTCTTCACGCCGGCAAGGTCGTAGCGCACCAGCAGCGGCTTACCGGCTTTCGAGAGGTTGTGGATCTGGTCGGCGGGATAATGATCGCCTTCCATCGCGCATTCGAGATGAGTCACGAACGTCGGACGTTCGATGGTGAGGTTATCGCTGTCTTTCACGGATTGCGGTCTTTCTCATTCTCTATATGTTGAGCACACGGCCGTAGGCGTCGAGCACCGCTTCCTTCATCATCTCCGACAGCGTGGGGTGCGGGAATATCGTGTGCATCAGCTCCTCTTCCGTGGTCTCCAGGTTCATGGCGACCACGTAACCTTGAATGAGTTCGGTGACCTCGGCGCCGATCATGTGCGCGCCGAGCAACTGGCCGGTCTTCTTGTCGAACACCACCTTGACCAGCCCCTGGTCCTCGCCGAGCGCGATCGCCTTGCCGTTGCCGACGAACGGGAAACGGCCGACCCGGATCTCACGTCCGCCCTCTTTTGCCTTTGCTTCGGTAAGACCGACCGAGGCTACCTGCGGGTTACAATAGGTGCAGCCGGGAATCAGATTCTTGTCCGTGGCATGCGGATGCAGGCCCTTGATGGCTTCGACGCACACCACGCCCTCATGCTCGGCCTTGTGCGCCAACATCGGCGGTCCCGAGACGTCGCCGATGGCGTAGATGCCGGGCACGCTGGTCTTGCCATAGCCGTCGATCACGACAACGCCGTGCTCGGTCTTGACGCCGAGTTTCTCCAGCCCAAGATTTTCAATATTGCCGACCACGCCGACCGCCGAAATCACCCGCTCGAACTCGATCGTCTGCGGTTTCTTGCCGTCGTCGATGGTGGCGACCACGCTGTCGGTCTTTTTCTCAAGTTTTGTCACCTTGGTGCTGGTGAGGATCTTGATGCCCTGCTTCTCGAAGCGCTTGCGCGCCAGGCCGGCGATCTCGGCATCCTCGACGGGCAGGATCTGCGGCAATACCTCGACCACGGTGACGTCAGAACCCATGGTGTGGAAGAACGACGCGAACTCGATGCCGATGGCGCCGGAGCCGACGACCAGCAGCGACTTCGGCATCTTGTCCGGTACCATCGCCTCGAAATAGGTCCACACCAGTTTTTTGTCGGGCTCCAACCCTGGCAAAACCCGCGGCCGCGCGCCGGTGGCGAGAATGATGTGCTTGGCCTGATAGGCGCCCTCGCCCATTGCCCCTTTCGGCGCCTCAGCGGCGGACTTCTTCACGGTGATCTTGCCGGGGGCGTCGATGACGGCCTCGCCCCAGATCACCGTGACCTTGTTCTTCTTCATCAGGAAGCCGACGCCATCGTTGAGGCGTTTGGAGACGCCGCGCGAGCGCTGCACCACGGCGCTGGCATCGTAGGCGACCTTCTCGGCGATCAGTCCATAATCCTTGGCGTGCTGCATGTAGTGAAAGATTTCCGCCGAGCGCAGCAGCGCCTTGGTCGGGATGCAGCCCCAGTTCAGGCAAATGCCGCCGAGATAGGATTTTTCGACGATCGCGGTCTTGAAGCCGAGCTGTGCCGCGCGGATGGCGGTGACATAGCCGCCAGGTCCGGAGCCGATGATGATGATGTCGAAGGATGTTTCGGGCATTTGCTATTCGCTCTTCGCTTTCTTCCCCTCTCCCCCTGTGGGAGAGGGTGGATGCGCGCCGCTAGGCGCAGCCGGGTGAGGGGGTCGCGCCACAACATCAACGATCATTTCCAAGACCGACTGCGACCGCATCAAAATATCGTTATTCCAGAAGCGCAAAACACGAAATCCGCGATCCGACAAATCGTACCCACGCCGCCTGTCATCTTCGCTTTCCGCTTGTTGGCTACCATCTGCCTCGACAATCAAACGCTGCTCGAAAGAAACAAAAACAACGAACCATGGCCCGACAGGAACCGGGCGACGAAACTTTAAACTCGCAAGGCGACGCGAACGGAGCAGTTGCCAGAGCATGATCTCGGCGTCCGTCGCGTTGGCGCGGAGAGATTTGGCAAAGGTTCGCTTCTGCTTCGGTACGTGTTGCAGCATCCCCTCACCCGTCCGCCTTCGGCGGCCACCCTCTCCCACAAGGGGAGAGGGAAGAAAGAGCTCACACCATCATCATGACGGGATTTTCGATCAGCATCCTGAACGCGCCGATCAGCTCGGCGCCGAGCGCGCCGTCGACCGCGCGATGGTCGCACGATAATGTCACGCTCATGATATGAGCGATTTCGATCTTGCCGTCGCGCACCACCGCGCGCTCTTCGCTGGTGCCAACCGCGAGGATGGTCGCATGCGGCGGGTTGATCACGGCGGTGAAATCCTTGATGCCGTACATGCCGAGATTGGAAACCGCGGTGGTGCCGCCCTGATATTCTTCGGGCTTGAGCTTGCGCGCCCGGGCGCGGGCCGCAAAATCCTTCATCTCGCTCGAGATCGTCGACAGCGACTTGGTCTCGGCCTTGCGGATGATCGGCGTGATCAGCCCGCCCGGCATCGCGACGGCTACCCCGATATCGGAATGCTTGTGCTTGAGCATGCCGCTTTCGGTCCAGCTCACATTGCAATTGGGAATCCGCTGCAACGCGATTGCCATCGCCTTGATGACGAAATCATTGACGGAGAGCTTGTAGAGCGGCTTTTTCTCCTTGTCCTTTGGTGCTGTGGCATTGATCTCCTCGCGCGCGGCCAGGAGCTTGCCGATATCGCAGTCCATCGTCAGATAGAAATGCGGAACGGTCTGTACCGACGCCGTCAAGCGTTGCGCAATGGTGCGCCGCATGCCGTCATGCGGCACGATTTCGTAGCTGCCCTCTTCAAACAGTGCGAGGATCTGCCTGTCCGACATCGACGGCGCCATGGCCGGGCCCGCGGCGGGCGCGGCCGCCGGTGCCTTCAACCCCTTGCCCGATTTTGCTTCCTCGACGTCGCGGGCAATGACGCGGCCATGCGGGCCTGTTCCGTTGACCCGCACAAGCTCGATCCCGGCTTCTTTTGCCAATCGCCGGGCCAGCGGTGATGAGAAAATACGGCCGTGGCCGTTGGTCTGCGGAGCAGGTGCCGGTGCTTGGGCCGCGGGAGCTGCGGCCTGCGCCGCGGCCTTGACGGTGGCCGGCGCAGGCGTCGGGGCCGGCTTCGCGGCGGCGGGTGTCTCAGCCGCCTTCGGTGGCGGCGTGCTTGAAGCCGTGGGCTTCGCAGCCCCAGCCCCCGCCGCCTTCACATCCTCGCCATCGCCCGCCAGCACCGCGATCACGTCGTTGACGGGGACATCCTGCGTACCCTCGGGCACCAATATCTTCGCGATCGTGCCCTCATCGACCGCCTCGACCTCCATGGTCGCCTTGTCGGTCTCGATCTCCGCGATCACGTCGCCGGACTTGACCTTGTCGCCCTCTTTCTTGAGCCACTTGGCAAGGTTGCCCTTTTCCATCGTCGGCGACAGCGCGGGCATCAGAATGTTGATCGGCATTGTCAGTGACCTTGTTGCGACCGCGGCGTGGTGCTGCCCAAGTCGGTCGGCCGGGCGATTTCGGCTTCGAACATATCTACGATACGGCTCAGCGCTTCGTCCTCGGTATATCCGCCCTCGCGCGCATAGGCGCGGGCGGCGTGACGCGCGATGTCGACCAGAAGCAGGCCCCACATATCCGGCTCCTCGAACGCGCGCGTGAACGCGATGGAGAGCCCGCCATCAAGCACGAACGCGCGCAACACCTCCGTGGCATCATCGCGACCCATCACGTCCGGCGGCAATGGCTGTTCCTTGGGACCTGCCTTGGAATCTGCCATGGTTCACCGATAACAAACGGCTTTGGCGGCTGCGACCACCTCGGCCACCGATGGCAATGCGAGCTTTTCCAGATTGGCCGCGTAAGGCATTGGCACGTCCTTGCCCGACACCCGCGCCACCGGCGCATCCAGATAATCGAAGGCGTGCTCCATCAGACGAGCTGCGATTTCGGCGCCAACGCCGTTCTGCTGCCAGCCCTCCTCCACGGTGACCGCGCGGCCGGTCTTTTTGACCGAGGCGACGATGGTGTCGGTGTCCATCGGACGCAGCGTGCGCAGGTCGATCACCTCGGCCTCGATGCCTTCCTTCGCCAGTTCGTCTGCCGCCTTCAGCACGTAGGACATTCCGTTCGACCATGACACGATGGTGACATGACCGCCGGCGCGCACCACGCGCGCCTTTCCGATCGGGATCACATAATCGTCGAGCTTCGGCACTTCGCCGGAATGGCCGTACAGCATCTCGTTTTCCAGGAAGATCACCGGATTGGGATCGCGGATCGCGGCCTTCAGAAGCCCCTTGTAGTCGGCGGCCGAGAACGGTGCGATCACCTTCAGCCCGGGAATCTGCGCATACCAGGCCGAATAATCCTGGCTGTGCTGGGCGGCGACGCGCGCGGCAGCGCCGTTAGGTCCGCGGAACACGATCGAGCAGCCCATCTGTCCGCCCGACATGTACAGCGTCTTGGCGGCGGAATTGATGATCTGGTCCATCGCCTGCATGGCGAAGTTGAAGGTCATGAACTCGACGATCGGTTTCAAGCCAGCCATCGCCGCACCGATGCCGATGCCGGCAAACCCATGCTCGGTGATCGGCGTGTCGATCACACGCCTGGCACCGAATTCCTGCAGCAGGCCCTGGCTGACCTTGTAGGCGCCCTGATATTCCGCGACCTCTTCGCCCATCAGGAACACATCGGCATCGCGGCGCATCTCCTCGGCCATCGCGTCGCGCAGCGCCTCGCGGATGGTCATCGTCACCATTTCGGTGCCGGCGGGCACTTCGGGATCGGGTTCGACGGCGGCCTTCGGCGCGGGCGCTGCCGGCGGTTCACCCTTGGGCGCGGGCGCGGATTTTGCCTCGGCAGCAGGCGGTGCGGACTCAGCAGATTGCTGCGGTTTCGCGGGCGCAGTTGCCTTGCCAAGATCGGCTGCGCTCTCGCCGTCGGACAGGATGGTCGCGATCGGCGTATTGACCGCGACGTCTTCGGTGCCTTCGGGGATCAGGATCCTGCCGAGCGTGCCCTCATCGGTGGCCTCGACTTCCATGGTCGCTTTGTCGGTTTCGATTTCGGCGATGACGTCGCCGGATTTAATCGCCTCGCCTTCCTTCTTCAGCCATTTCGAAAGGTTGCCTTTCTCCATGGTCGGCGAAAGCGCGGGCATCAGCACTTGAATGGGCATGGGAACTCCGGATTAGGCGTGCGCGCGCTCAGCGATAGACGTCCGTATAAAGTTCGGATGGATCGGGCTCGGGGTCGTGCTGCGCGAAGTCGGCGGCGGCATTCACGACCTCCCGCACCTCGGCGTCGATGGCCTTCAATTCCTGTTCGCTCACCTTTGCCGCCAGCAAGCGATTGCGAACCTGTTCGATCGGGTCCTGGTCGTGCCGGACCTTGTCGACTTCCTCTCGGGTGCGATACTTCGCCGGATCCGACATCGAATGGCCGCGGTAGCGATAGGTCTGCATTTCCAGGATGAACGGTCCATTGCCTTCGCGACACCAGGCAACCGCGTTGTCGCCGGCGGCCTTCACCGCGCGGACGTCCATGCCGTCGACCTGTTCGCCCGGAATATTGAAGGAGATGCCGCGCTTGGAGAAATCGGTTTGCGCCGAGGACCGCGTCACCGACGTGCCCATGGCGTAACGGTTGTTCTCGATGACAAAGATCACCGGCAGCTTCCAAAGCTCCGCCATGTTGAAGCTTTCATAGACCTGGCCCTGGTTCGAGGCGCCGTCGCCAAAATAGGCCAGGCTGACGAAATCATTGCCGCGATAGCGGTTGGCGAAGGCAAGACCGGTGCCGAGCGAGACCTGGGCGCCGACGATGCCGTGGCCGCCGAAGAAATTCTTCTCCTTGCTGAACATGTGCATGGAGCCGCCCTTGCCCTTGGAATAGCCGCCATGGCGTCCGGTCAATTCGGCCATCACGCCCTTGGCTGCCATTCCGGTGGCCAGCATGTGCCCGTGATCCCGGTAACCGGTTATGACCTGATCGCCCTTCTTCAGGGCCATCTGCATGCCGACCACGATGGCTTCCTGGCCGATATAGAGATGGCAGAAGCCGCCGATCGCGCCCATGCCATAGAGCTGGCCGGCCTTTTCCTCGAAGCGCCGGATCAACAGCATGTCGCGCAGCGCGCTGAATTCCTGATCCCTGGTGAATTCTGGCGGCTTGTGCGAGCCGTTCCCTTTTTCTTGGCCCAATTCTTTGGCGGCGCTTTTCTTTGATAAGGCCATGGCAATTCCGGATGAGAGAGTAGGTAGCCCTCTCTATCCCAACTCAAACCGCCGTGAAAGGATTGCGTGATGCGGCAAAAATCCGACTATGCCGCAGTGCAATGCGCGCGACATATTCGAGATCGATTTCCAGCCTTTTTGAAATTTGAGATCAGTTCGGATTAACGATCCGAACCAGATCGCGCGGATTGGCGTAATCGAGCTGAAAGCGCGCGCGCTCGTCGAGCATATCCGGGTCGACCCGGTCGGAACGGAGCAGCGAGACCCGCTGCTCGCCCTCGGCGCGCTCGCGTTTCAGCCGCGCCAATTCCGAGGTCAGCGCGATGATCTCGGAATCGAGTTCCTGCCGCGCATTCAGCCCATATTTGCCGGTATAGGCGTTGACGCCGAAATAGCCGACCATCGCCGCCGCCATGGTGTAGAGGGCAAGACCGGTGAGGAAGGATTTGAGTCGGCTGCGAGAAACCATGGGGCGAGGATGCGGCACCCCCGGTTAACGGAATCCTAAACCCGTTCCCCCCGGGCCCCTTCGCGTCAGCCTATTTGTTATGCTTTTCCACGAAGGCAGCAAAGGCGTCGAGATATTGCTGCAGCACCTTCTGCAGCGCTTCCTTAGTGAGGTGGCCGTTGTCGTCGAACGCGTCGCCGACGGCATTCAGATAGATCTCCGGCTGCCCGAGGATCGGCCCGGAGATGCCTGGCAGGATATTTTGCAAGTGCTTGGCCGCGCTGACGCCACCGAGCGGCCCCGGTGAATTGCTGATAATGCCGGTCGGCTTGCCGAGGAAGGAACTCTTGCCGTAGGGGCGCGATCCGACGTCGATGGCATTCTTCAATACGCCGGGGATCGAACGGTTATATTCCGGCGTCACGAACAACACGCCGTCAGACTTCTGCAGCTTTTCACGGAACGCCACCCAATCGGCCGGCGGCGTTGCTTCCAGATCCTGATTGAAGAACGAAATGCCGTGCAGGGTCGTGACATCGAGCTTCAGCGAAGCCGGCGCCAGCCTCGCCAAGGCATTGGCGATCTTGAGCGAAAAACTCCCTTTGCGGAGGCTGCCGACGATCGTGACGACGTTGTGAATGGCCATTAATTTCCCCTTTTAAAGCCGAAAACGGCTGCCCTCACTTAAGCTGCATCGGCATAAAGATGCAAGTGCATGAATTCGCGTTTGTGACCGCGCAGGGAAAAAAACCAACAACGACCGGCCAGGTTTGGAAGCGCGCTGGCGCTGGGCCGCGGTCAGCCATTTGACGGCCCAAAAAGGTCTGTTGCTGGTGTGGATCGGAAGCTCCGCGGTGGTCATTCCCGATCGAAGCTTTGCCAGCCCCGGTGCGCGCGACGCGGCGATCGCGTTCGTCCGCGCAAAACTGTCCGAAGCCGGATCCGCTTCGTCGCCGCCCGCAGCCTGAACTCCCCCTCTTGAAAAGTGACCTGTGACTCCATCCCTCAGATTTGGATTTGCGATTTACATGCGCACGCGTGATGTGATCCCGTCACCCGCGCGCAACGCCTTCAACCCTTGTTCGGGTTGATCAGGAATTTCTCACCCGTCGCGCGCTTGTTGTAGATGGCGATGTTGGAAAGCTGCAGCGCCTGCTGCAGCGACACCACTTGGGTGTAATGGCTGGCAAAGGTGGTCCTGAGCTCGGCGACCACCCGCTGCCGCAGCTTGGCGCCGTCGGCCGGGCCGATCTTCTGCAGGAACGGAAACAATAGCCAGCCGCCGACCCCCCAGGCCATTCCGAAGGCCCGATTCAACTCCACCGGGCGCGGATCGAGGCTGCCATAGATATAGACCTGCTTGTGCACGCTCGATCCATAGCGGCTGTAGACTTTTGCGGTCTTGTTGGCGGCAATCTCCATGCAGGTGAGGATTTGCCCGGCCAGCTTGCCGCCGCCGATGGCGTCGAACGCGATGGTCGCGCCGGTTTCCACCAGCGCATTGGTGAGATCGTCCATGAAGGTCGGCGCGGTGGAATCTACCACATGCTTCGCGCCGATCTTGCGCAGGATGTCGGCCTGCTCCTTGCTGCGGATGATATTGACTAGATCGATGCCGTCCTTGAGGCAGATCTTGTTGAGCATCTGACCGAGGTTCGATGCGGCGGCGGTGTGCACCAGCGCCTTGTGGCCCTCGCGCCGCATGGTCTCGGTCATGCCGAGCGCGGTCAGCGGATTGACGAAGCATGAGGCGCCTTCGGCAGGCGTGGTGCCCGCCGGGAGTTCCAGCACATCCCTCGCCTTCAGCACGCGATATTGCGCATACATGGCGCCGCCGATCATGGCGACGGTCTTGCCCATCAGCGCCTTCGCCGCATCCGACGAGCCGGTCCTGATCACGACGCCAGCGCCCTCATTGCCGACCGGCATCGATTCATCGAGCCGTCCGGCCATCGCCTTCATCGCCGCTTCCGGAACCTTCGCGGTGACGACGGGAGCCTCCCTGGTGCCGGAGGCTTTTGCCGACGTCATGTCGGCGGCGCCGACAAGCAGTCCGAGGTCGGAGGGATTGATCGGCGAGGCCTCGACGCGGACGACGATTTCATCGTCGGCAGGTTCAGGCGTCGGCACGCTCGCCAGCGATATCTCGAGTTCGCCGCTGTTCTTGATCAGCGAGCGAAGCTGCAGCCCGGTCTTGCCTTCGGCACTCATCTTGAACCCTCCTGGTTTATGTTTTTCTAGATTTGACTGTACTACGGTGTCACGCCAGCGCTTTCAGCGCCGCCTTGCCCGCATATTTCGCCTGGCTGCCCAGCTCCTGCTCGATGCGCAGCAACTGGTTGTATTTGGCGGTGCGGTCGGAGCGCGCCAGCGATCCGGTCTTGATCTGTCCGCAATTGGTGGCGACCGCGAGGTCGGCGATGGTGGAGTCCTCGGTCTCGCCGGAGCGGTGCGACATCACGGCGGTGTAGCCGGCCTTATACGCCATCTCGACCGCGCTCAGCGTCTCCGTCAGCGTACCGATCTGGTTGACTTTGATCAGAATCGAATTGGCGCGACCGTTCTTGATGCCGTCGGCCAGCCGCGTCACATTTGTGACGAACAGATCGTCGCCGACCAGCTGGCACTTTTTCCCGACCAGATCGGTCAGTTCCTTCCAGCCGTCCATGTCGTCTTCCGACATGCCGTCTTCGATCGAGACGATCGGATAACGCGCGGCGAGATCGGCGAGATATTTTGCCTGCTCCGAGCGCGAGCGGGTCTTGTTCTCGCCACCATAGACGTACGCGCCGTCCTTGAAGAATTCGGTGGCGGCGCAATCCAGCCCCAGCATGACGTCGGCGCCGGCCTTGTAGCCGGCCTTGCCGATCGCGGCCATGACGAATTCGAGCGCAGCATCCGCCGACGGCAGGTTCGGCGCGAAGCCGCCCTCGTCGCCGACATTGGTGTTATGGCCGGCCTTTTTCAGTTCAGCGCGCAAGGTGTGGAAAATCTCCGAGCCGCAGCGCAGTGCCTCGGCAAACGTCTTGGCGCCGACCGGCAGGATCATGAATTCCTGAAAATCGATCGGATTGTCGGCATGCACGCCGCCATTGATGATGTTCATCATCGGCACCGGCAAGGTCCGCGCCGAGGTGCCGCCGACGTAGCGATACAGCGGCATGTCGAAGGATTCCGCCGCGGCCTTGGCGCAGGCCAG
>WNFW01004136.1_pt1 | contig 10159 bp, 9 predicted proteins | sample 5400131 | NCBI WGS metagenome assembly WNFW01 (sample SAMN13153362, study PRJNA577476) | soil metagenome | isolation source: 20 cm soil or saprolite under grassland replicate 1 | place: USA:California | collected 2016-06-15
TTCCGCTGGCGGATCGGGCCGGCGGCCGTGTGGAGCACGAGATCCCCCTGGGCGTCCACCTCCAGGCGGTCTGCGCCCTGGACGCCGAGGACGATCCGGGTAGGGTCGGCGCCCGGGCGGACGACGAAGTCGTACTCGAGTTGCCGCTGGTTGCCGTAGTAGAGGAGGTCGATGCCCGGGTAGATCTCCTGGTAGTGCACCCGGGCATATGTGGGGACATTGGTCTTCCACTTGGCAGGATCGCTGCCGACGAAGTAGTTGACCTTGCCGGGGAGCTCTGCCTGGCCCGTCACGCGCGGCGTCGGGTTGGCGCCGGCGAAGGTCATGCGGAGCACGGTCCGGGTAGCCTCCTTTGGCCACCCCGCCTTGCCGCCGATCCTCTGGAATTCGTCCTCTGCTCTTTGCTTCGGCGTGCTCAATACCAGCACTGCTTCGGTCGGCGTGAGGAAGAGAATGTGACGGCTACCACGGGAAAGGAACTGGACCAGAGGGTCGGTTTGCCCGCCGTTGGCCTCAAAGGAGAGGGGCAGCTTCCCGTAGGTCTCGCTCATGCGGGCCCGGACAGCCTCATCGGGCTTGGACACGGTCCCCGGCGCCAGGCCTCGCAACACCGAAGAAGTGCTGTCGTCAGGATTCGCGGCTGAGCAAGGGATTGCCTGGAGGATCGCGGTCGCCGCGATGAGCAGCGACAAAATGAGGATGCCCGGGCGAACACCGCCTAACCCGCTCAGCACCGTGTGCTTACGCATGGGACCTCCCATCGGGCGGAGGCCTGCTTCAGCGGGCGTCCGCGTTTCGGCGCGCGGCCGAATTCACTCGTGCACCTGAGTCTGGACGTTGCCTGGGTCGAGCGTGTCACGGGCAAGACACGTGCCTCCCGCGGGCGCGTCCGGCTCGAGTGGGGACTGTGGCCCAACGCGAGTGGGTGGCGCGGTCTGGGCAGGCTAGTACGCGGCATACTAGTGAGTGAAATCGGCGGTCTGTAGTTCGCTAGCGTGAACGACGACCCGCCCGCCCAGGTGGGAGGTCAACTGTCGGGAACTCTGGTAAACGCAGGAACTATGGCGCCTAGACCATGGCGTGGACGCCATAGTCTGCGGGGCCAAGGTCGCGACGCCCGAAACTCCTCCGTCTCGATCCCGTGGCGCTCAATCCTGAGCTACAGTGTTTTGTAGTCGGACGAAGGATCGCGCCGCCTCGCTCTTGTTTCCCCTCGTGGCTCGCCTGCCGACCGGGCTCCTCGGCTACGCAGACCCGGACGACGTGGCGGCCGGAGCGGCGGCAAGCATGGGGCTGACGACCTTTCTCCTCATCGAGTTTCAGCGAGGTGAAAGCCAGCCGCCGCGTCCTCACCCGGCAGAGGCGCTCTAAGCGTCCGAGTCGACGATTCAGCGCCGGGGGGATCTCCATATCGTCGGCGCGGTTTCACTCAGCGCCGCCCTTCAGAAAATCCATGAGCGACGCCGCGAGAGCGCCGAGGCCCCCGAGCGCGGGCGTTCGCCCGCTCAGCGGGTGCCCAACAACTCCTTGAGCTTGGCGTCGAAGGTGGCATAGGGCTGAGCCCCCACGACACGCACGCCGTCTACGCTGTCGCCAGTGACGCGTCCGACGACGAAGCTCGGGGTCCCGCTGATGCCAGCCAGGCCGGCGTCGGCCATGTCCTTCCTGATCTGTTCCGTGTACTTCTCCTTGCTGAGGCACGCCTGAAACTCCGCCCGGTCCAGTGTCAGCTCCTCGGCGAGCGTCTTGTACCGGTCCGGGCCGAGCTGGTTGGCGTTGACGATGAGGCCGTGACGCATCTCCCAAAACTTGTTTTGATCCCCCGCACAGCGGGCGGCGTGGGCCGCGGCCATGGCGTTGGGATGCATCGGCAGTGGGAGGTCGCGGCTCACGTACCGGATCTTGCCGGTATCGATGTACTCGCGCTTCAAGTCGTCGAAGGCGGTCATGTGGAAGCGCTGACAGAACGAGCACTGGTAGTCGGTGAACTCCACAATGGCCATCGGTGCGTCGCTCCGCCCCAGCGCGGGCGTGGTGCCGAGGCTGACCTTCGCCCGGTCGTCGGCCGGGCGGACGGCGGGAGCGGTGGCAAACTGGCCGGACGTCAGGCGCTCTAAGAGCCCGCGCATCTTGCGCAGCTCGTCGATGATCGTGTCCGCCTGGGTCTTCGTCATCGGCTCCTCGGCACGCCCCTGTGGCGCCTCGGCGACGACCGCTCCCAACGCCGCTGTCAGAGCGAGGACTGTCACGAACCCTCCCCGCATTGATCTCCTCCTCTTGAGTTAGCAGGCGGGCGGCTCGGCCACCTGCCTCCTACTGGGCCACGAACATCACCACGCCGTTGGTCAGCTGCACACACCTGTTGCAGGATCGCATGCTCCCGCCGGACAGATGGTTCCGACGGAAGGGGTGCACTGACCGGCCTGGCAGTGGTCCCCCGCGGTGCAGGCGTTGCCGTCATCGCAGGCGGCGCCGTCGGGTTTCTGGGGATTGGAGCACGCGCCAGTGGCGGGATCGCACGTCCCGGCCACGTGGCACTGATCCGATGCCGTGCACACCACCGGAGTGAAGACGCACAGGCCGGTGGCGGCATCACAGGAGGCCGTCGTGCACTTGTCCGGCGGTGTGCACAACGTCGGATTCGAGCCGCACGAACCGCCCCTGCGTTGGTCGTCAACGACGACAGTGTGGCCCGGGGTCGATTTCGTGCAGACTATACAGTTCATATTGCGGTCTGGGCTCATACCGCACGGCCATGGAGAGGGCACAAAGGAGGGATTCGGGCATTGACGAGGGACCGAAGGGTCAGGCGGCACGTTGTCGAGCCCAATGGTCGTCCAGACGCCGGTTACTGAGTCGACCGTATTCAACTCGCAGGTCAGCCCATCACCGTTGACGTCCGTTTCCGCAACGCCGCCGTGAGTGAGGGCGAAGCCAAGGTCGCAGGAACTCTGAGCCCGAGCCGAGGGCGCAAACACAAAGGATGCTGCGGCCCCGAGGGCGACCGCCATGAACGTGAGGCTCAGTACGCGGTTGTTCACGTTTTCTCCCCTCCGGCAAGGTTGGTTGAACGTTCCGTGGGGACAGTCACTGGAGGGATCGCCGCCATCGTTACCTCCCTTCGGCAAGCGGCCGTGATTTCACCGATATTGTTTCAGTACAAACCCCTCTTTAGTTCCGGTGAAGGCTCCTCCAAATCGGGTAAACACAGTAAGCAATAGGGGGGAAATACCCGAGAAAAGATGTGGAGGATTTACTGAGACCCGATAGTTGGACGAGCCCTACGACCCGTCTTCAGGAAGTGGACGCGAGAGCACCAGCATCCTTGACACCCGCCGCTTGCGCCACGCGGCCCGCGTCCTCCGCCGACGTGTGGAGGATCACACGGGAAGATGGGTCCGCAAGAAAGTGTTCACCCACGAGCCCAACCTCCTTCTGGAATCGAAACCGGGTACCGCGGATGCGGCTCACACCCAGTTGCGCAGGATGGACGACTAGCGGAACATCGCCGCCGTGCAGAGCCCGCATACGCCGGCCGCATCCTCCCGTGCCCACGAGGATCGCCGGGCGGGCGAGGGCTAGGTCTCACGTTGACGCTTCGGCTCAGAGAGGTGCGTTATGAGGATCACGCGATTCCTTCCCGCGATCAGCCTGGCTGGACTCGTAGTCCTGACCGGCGTCGCCTCGCCGGGCCCGGCGCCCAAGTCTGGTGGCTGGCTCACGCTCAGGTTGCGGGAGGATCTGCCGCAGGGCTTCGCCATCCACGAAAGCGCGACGATCTCGACCATGTGGCCGGCCATGCCGTGCTTCAGCAACCTCGTGCTTTTCGATCCGCTGAAGCCCACACACAGCGTGGACACCATCGTCGGCGAGCTCGCCGAGCGCTGGGCGTGGCAGGAGAACTATCGCAAGCTGGTCTTCTTCGTCCGACGCGACGTGCGGTGGCACGACGGCATGCCGTTCAGCTCCAAGGACGTCAAGTACACATTCGACCTGCTTCGGGAGACGCCGGATGCGCCGACCAAGCTGCGTCTCAACCCGCGGCGCGAGTGGTTCGGCAACGTGGAGGCGATCGACGCGCTCGACCCCCAGACGGTCGTGTTCCAACTGAAGCGCCCGCAACCATCCCTCTTGCTGATGCTGGCCTCCGGATTCACGCCGATCTACGCCGCGCATGTGCCGGCGGCCAGCTACCGCACCGGCTGCGTGGGCACGGGACCGTTCAAGGTCAAGGACTGGCGCAAGGGCGAGCTCGTCGAGTACGTGAAGAACCCCGACTACTTCGTGAAAGACCGGCCCTACCTCGACGGGCTGCGCTATCCGATCGTCGCGGAGCGCGGCACGGCGACGGCGGCGCTCCGTGCGGGGCGCGTGGACGTGGCGTTTCCTGGGGAAACCTCAAAGCCGATCGCCGATCAACTCAAGAAGGCGGCCCCGCAGCTCGTGATCACCCAGGTGAACGCGGGCATTCTCGATCACCTCACTATCAACACTCGGAAACCGCCTTTCGACAACGTCAAGGTGCGCCAGGCTTTGAGCCGCGCCATCGACCGGCGCGCCCTCATCGCGGCCGTATACCAAGGCGGGGCCGTGCTCGGCTCCTCGATGATGCCGAAGCCCTACGGGGTGTGGGGCATCCTTGAGCCCGATCTCCGCACCCTCCCGGGCTACGGCGAGCCCGGCCACGAACAAGCCCAGACCCGGATGCTCCTCGCCGACGCGGGATTCGGCCCGAACAAGCCCTTGAAGGTCGAGTTACTGACCCGACAGCTTCCCGCCTTCGTGGACATCAGCTCATTCGTGATCGGGGAGTTCCGGCGCGTCGGGATCGACGCCTCGCTGCGACAGGTGGATACGCCGCAATGGGGTCCCCTGCAAACGCGCGGTGCGTTCGAGGTCGGCGTCGATCGAAACGGGGTGGAACCGGACGACCCGGACGCAAATTTCTACGAGCACTTCGGCTGCGGGTCGCCCCGAAACTATACCGGCTTCTGCAACGAGCCGATCGCGCGGCTCGTCGACCAGCAATCCCAAGAGTTGGATCCGAACAAGCGCGTGGCGCTGGTGCAGGAGATCCAGCGGAAACTGGAAGAGACGACCGTGCGGCCGGGCCTCGTCTGGCGACTCGACTACTTCACGGCGTGGCCGTACGTGAAGAACCTCGTCCCGCACCATTCGATCTACAGTTGGGGCCGCATGCAGGAGGTGTGGCTCGACAAGTAGGGCAGTGTATTTCGATCCTCGGGCACATCGAGCCGCGCCAGAGGAATGCGACCATGGGTCACATCGGGAATCCAGCGTGGTCCCGCGGGACCTGGACGCTCACCGGACCAATTCATCCCTCTTGCGGCGGGACGCCCGTGGGTTCTACGCTCGCCCTACGTGAGTCCGCCATGAATGACGACCCGCGTCCCGGCCTCGACGTGGACGATCCCTGGCAGGCGGTCGAGGCGTGCTTCGCCCAGGAGTGGACGGACGGCCTCCCGGTGGTGCCGCCCACCGCGGCACTCGTGGAGCGGATGCTCGCGGGCGGGCCGTGGCGGGCCGACGCGGTGCTGCTCCACGAACCGGTGCGCGACCGCGCGGTCACGGCGTGGCACGCGGCGATCAATGCCGTGATGGCCGGGTGCCGGCCAGAGTACTTCCCCGTCGTGGGCGCGGCGCTCTCCGCCATCGGCGACCCCGCATTCACGCTCCACGGTCCGGCGACGAGCACCGGCGGGGCAGCGCTCATGGTGATCGTCAACGGACCCGTGCGCGAAGCGATCGGCCTGCACGGGGGCGGGAACCTGTTCGGCCCGGGGGTCCGCGCCAACGCCACTATCGGCCGGGCCCTCCGGCTCGTGTTGCTGAACGGCCTCGGCTGCCGCCCGGGCGTACTCGACCAGTCGACCCAAGGCTGGGCGGGGAAGTACACGCTCTGCTTCGCCGAGCACGAGGCGGCGAGCCCCTGGGAGCCGCTGCACGTCTCCCGCGGCTTCCGGGCCACGCAGTCGGCGGTGACGGTGTTCGCGGCGGAGTCTGGCCACAACGTCCTCGTCCACGCGGCGAGCGAGCCCGAGACTCTCCTCGTCGCCTTTGCCGACGCCATGGCGGGCCTCGCGAGTCTGAGTCCGGGCCGGTCGGTCCTCGTCCTGGCGCCCGAACACGCGCAGCACCTGACGCGCGCCGGCTGGTCGCGCGCGCGAACCCAGGGGTGGCTCTACGAACGCGCCCGGCGGCCCCTTGCCGACCTCAAGCGGGCCGGAAAGGTCGAGGCCCAATTCCTTGTGAGCGCGGAGATGCGCCAGTGGCTCTACGCGCGCGCACCCGGCGGCGCGGAGACCGCCCCGAGCGGGCCTGACGCCCACGTGCGCGTGCTGCCGGGCGACGAGGCCATCGCGGTCCATCGCGGCCTCAGCCCCGACGATATCCTGATCTGTGCTGGAGGTGGGGCAGCGGGCGGGCACAGCGCCTTCTTCCCTTCGTGGAGTCGCGGCCGTAGCGTGCCCTTCATCACCAAGGAGGTTCCCGCATGACGCGCATCCTCGACCCGACCCTGCGCGCGGTGCCGCCCCGGCCGGGGACGCGCGCCCACCGCCCCCCGCGCCTCGCCGGCGCGACGCTCGGACTCCTCGCCAACGGCAAGACCCACGGCATGGCCTTCCTAGAGCGCGTGGCCGAGCACCTGTGCGCGCGCCACGCCGTGGGGGACCTGGTGCACGTCACCAAGGCGAATCCGAGCGCCCCCGCCCGGCCAGAGGACACCGCCCGGCTTGCCACGCGGTGCGTGGCGGTCGTCACCGCCATCGGCGACTGAGGGAGCTGCTCGTCGGGCAGTGTGCTCGACGCCATCACCCTCGAGAAGCAGGGGATCCCTGCCGTCGCCGTCGTGACCGAGCCGTTCGCGCCGACGGCGGCCGCCTTGGCAGAACTGAACGGTATGCCCGGCTATCCGTTCGTGGTCGTGCCGCACCCCTTCGGGAGCCTCGACGAAGCGGCCGTGCGGTCGCGAGCAGATGCTGCCCTTGCGCGGATCGAGCGGCTCTTGCTGGGCGGAGCGGAGGAGCCTTAATCGTCGTTGACGGTTCCTCGATTATCAGGATGGGAGCCTCTCTCTTGGAGCATCGGCGGGTTAGCGTCGGCGATGTGAGCTACCACCTGATGCTGGGCGGCTCGGGGCCGCCGGTGTTGCTCCTCCACGGCTTTCCACAGACGCACTACTGCTGGCGTAAGGTTGCGCCGCAGCTCGCCGGGACCCACACCGTCGTCGCGCCTGACCTCCGTGGCTACGGGAACACGATCGCACCGCCGGGCGGACCGCGGGGTGAGGGCTACAGCAAGCGCGAGATGGCCGGCGAGCTTGTCGCTCTGATGAAGATCCTGGGTTTCGACCGGTTTTCCGTAGTGGGACACGACCGGGGCGCGCGGGTCGCCTATCGCATGGCGCTCGATCACCCGGCTCGGGTCGAGCGGCTCGTCGTGCTCAACGTGGTGCCGACGGTGGACCAGTTCGAGCGTATGGCGGCCGCGACCGCGCTCGACTACTACCCCTGGTTCTTCCTTGCGCAGCCGGCCCCGTTGCCCGAGCGCCTGATCGAGCCGAACGCCGAATTCTTCCTGCGGCACACGCTCGACTCATGGTGCGGCACGCCGGGTGCGATCGCCCCGGAGGCCGTCGCAGCCTACATCCGCGCCTTCAGCCCGGCGATGATCGCCGCCGTGTGCGCCGACTACCGCGCGGCCTTTCACCTCGACCGGCCCCTCGACGCTCAGGACCGCTCCGCCGGCCGCCGGATTACGTGCCCGGTGCTCGTGCTCTGGGGAGACCAGGAAGGGGCGGTGGCCGATGGGCCGCTGACGATCTGGCGCCGGTGGGCGAACGACGTGCGGGGCCATGCACTCGCCTGCGGCCATTTTCTCCCGGAAGAAGCCCCCGACGCGCTTGCGGCGTCACTCAAGGATTTTCTGAATGGCGGGGCTCAGTGAGCGCGGGTCCGAGCGATGAGGGCGTCAGGCATCCATTCGCCGCTCTTCGAGATCGAGCTCGCGCTCGAGGCTCCGGAACACCTCGTCGCTGATCGCGCCCTCCGCGCGAAGCCGCATGAGTGCTTCGCGCTCCGAGTCGATGACCGTGCGTCGGATCTCGCGGTGCTCGATGAGCTCGCGATCTTCGCCGTCGGTCGAAGCTGGATGGCGCTGCCGGTCGACGTGCTCGGCCCGATGGCGGTACGTTCCGCGTAGCTGATCGAGAAGCGGCCGATGCCCCGGCCACACGGGGTACAGCTGATCGATGCGCCGCGTCGCCGCGTCGAGGAGCTGCTGCCTGGCCCCGGCTTCTTCTTCGCGCGTCTCGCCGCCTGCGCCGAGTCGCAGGCGCCGGATGAGCGCTGGCAGGGTCAGCCCCTGCCCCAGCAGTGTGAAGACGATCACCGTCAGAGTCACGATGACGAGCGCCTCGCGCGCGCCGGGAGGCAGCGTCGTCGGAAGCGCCAGCGCAGCGGCGAGCGACACGACTCCCCGCATCCCGGCCCAGGACAGGACCAGCGAGCAGGCGGACAGCCACCTCATGTCTTGCCGCGTGCGAACGAGCTGCGGCGCCAGCACGGTGCCGAAGATGAACAGCGCGCGGACCCCGACCAGGACCAGGCTCACGATGAGGCCGATGCCGACCAGGCGAATCGCCAGGGAGGGTGTGACGGCACGCAGGAGCAGCGGCACTTCGAGGCCCATGACGATGAAGACGAATCCGTTCAGGAGGAAGGTGAGCGTCTCCCACACGGCGCGACCGGTCAGCCGCGCGTCGGCACCCATGATGCGCGAGCCGCGGTGCCCGAGGTACAGGCCGGCGGCGACGGTCGCGATCACGCCGGACGCGCCGAGTCGGTCGGCCGGCAGGAAGGCCGCGTACGGTGTCAGCAGCGAGATCGTGATCTCGACCGGAGTGTCTTCGAGGCGCGTGCGGATCTGCGCGATGACCCATCCCACGGCGACACCGATCGCGCCCCCGCCGAGCATCGCGCCGGTGAAGGTCACTATCGCCGTGGTCGGTGAGAAGCCGCCCCCGACGGCCGTCGCGACCGCGATGCTATAGAGGGTGAGCGCGGTGGCGTCGTTCAGCAGGCTCTCGCCCTCGAGAATCGTGATGATCCGCCGGGGCACGGCGAGCCGCGAGGCGATGGCCGTCGCCGCGATCGCATCGGGCGGCGCGACGATCGCGCCGAGGGCGAGCGCGACCGGCCACGTGAGGTCGGGAATGAGCGCGCGGGCGACCACGGCCACCGCGACGGCGCTCGCGATGACTAGCGCGACGGCGAGGGAGCTGATGGTGCCGAGATTCGCGCGCAAGCTCCGCACCGGGGTGAAGTACGCCGCAATATAGAGCAGCGGCGGCAGGACGGTGAGGAAGATGACGTCCGGATCGATCTCCACGCGCGGGATGCGGGGCACGAGCCCAAGCCCGAGGCCCCCGATGACGAGAAAGATCGGGTAGGCGATCCCGAGGCGTCGCGCGATGGTGACGAGCGCGGCGACCGCGATCAGCAGGGCCAAGATCAACTCGGCGGTGTGCATGCTATCCCCCCCCGCGCGGCGACTAGCATACCGCCGGTCATGTGGGCGGGGGTGTCGGCGACACGAAAAGCATCGGGGGCGCCGCGGGACTTGCGCCGACGGTCAATTCGGCAACACTGTTCCCATGGGGAGGGCGCAGGAGACCGTCCTGGCAGTCGCCGGTCGCGAGGTGGTGATCACCCACCCGGACAAAGTGTTCTTTCCGCAGGCCGGTTACACGAAGCTCGACCTGGCGAAGTACTACGTGGCGGTCGCCGACGGGGCGCTGCGAGGGATCGCGGCGCGGCCGATCGTGCTCAAGCGCTACGTGGACGGCGCGGAGGGCGAGGCGTTCTTTCAGAAGCGGGCCCCCGCGCAGCACCCCGACTGGGTCGAGACGGTGGAGCTACGCTTTCCGTCGGGCCGGACGGCGCGAGAGATCGTGGTGCGCGACGCGGCGCAGCTGCTGTGGATCGTCAACCTGGGGTGCATCGACCTGAACCCGCACCCGGTACGCGCGGATGACCTCGAGCATCCCGACGAGCTGCGCGTCGATTTCGACCCCGGCCCGGGCGTGAGCTGGGACGACGTGAGGCGCGTGGCCCTGATCGTACGCGACGTGCTCGAC
>WNFW01004859.1_pt1 | contig 10158 bp, 8 predicted proteins | sample 5400131 | NCBI WGS metagenome assembly WNFW01 (sample SAMN13153362, study PRJNA577476) | soil metagenome | isolation source: 20 cm soil or saprolite under grassland replicate 1 | place: USA:California | collected 2016-06-15
CGAGTGGCGAGCATCTGCGCACCCTGCGGCGGGATCGCCCCTACGAGCGCCTCACTATCACGGGCATCCGGGGGCTCTCCGAAGCACAAAAGGCGTCGCTGCGCGCGTTGGGAGCGTTCGAAGGAACGTCTCCTGACGAGTAAGGATTGATCTTCATCGCTGGACGGGTACGATTTCTCGTGAAGCCCCCTTTTTCTGCTGGCCATCTGCTAGTGTGACCATGTTGCCTCATCTATAAGCTATCTCGTTCATGTCACAGGCCCTCCTTGCTTCTCTTCAAAAAAGGAGGCAATATCTAGAGGTTGACTTTATACGTGAACAGGTAGTAATATGGAACTATGTATACACCTGGACAGTTTGCAAAGCGCGTGGGCGTTTCGGTCAAGACCATTCAGAAATGGGACCGCCTGGGAATCTTGCCCGCGAAACGGACGATTACCAACCGACGGTATTATACCGATGAGGAGTTAGCCGCGGCGCTCCAGCTTCCCCGCCAGCATAAGCCCAGGGCCACCATCGCCTACTGCCGGGTGTCCAGCCAGGCGCAAAAACCAGACCTGCAGAACCAACAAGCAGCGCTGGAGAAGTTTTGCAAGCAGCAAGCCATCGAGCCATCGAGGTGGATGAGTGGGTGCTCGAGATTGGGGGAGGACTCAATTTTGAGCGTAAACAGTTTCTCAGGCTGGTGGATCGCATCGTCTCGGGAGAAGTGGAACGAGTGGTGCTCGCTCATCAGGATCGATTGGTGAGATTTGGCTACCAGTTGTTGGCTCATTTGTGCCAGGTAATGGCTCACTTGAGCAGGATGGCCCGCTCTCGATTGGAGCGATGGAGAAAGAGGAGAAGACACGCGGGCGTAGCATGACCACCGACTTGGAAAAGGAGAGCGTCATGCGCACAAAACGGGCCAGACGTTGGCGTATGTTGTGCCTCAGGAATCACCGCCGCGTAAGCTGCCCAAAAGTCCGTAAAGCAATGCCCCTCACGGTAGGCTGATGGAATGGCTTCCCACAAACGGAGGCAGGTCTCTTTGCTGCGATCCCCAATGGTAGAGGCGACCACTTGACGAGTCTTACGGCAGAGGGCGATCCAAACCCAGGAGCGATTCGCTTTTTTGAGCACAAATGACCAGAGCTCGTCGAGTTCCAATGTGGTGGAAGTAGCATCCTGCGGATCGGGAGTGACCAAGGTCGTACTGCAGGGAGGAAGCTGAGCTCCTTTTTTTTGATCCAACTTGATACCGTTGTGCGGGAGACGCGCAATCCGTGCGCGTGAGGCCGCGCAGACTGCTGCGTTCTTGAGAGGCCTGCAGAATCTCTTCGCGGCGAGCTTCTGGATACGCATTGGGAGTCGAGTTCTCACGACTTTGACGTCCGCATACACGGCAGCGATACAACTGTTTGCGCACTCTGAGCATGACCATTGCGTACCAGCGCGTCGCGTCTTTCAGTGGGGGCAGTGAAGGGTGATCGTCACCATTGAAGGCTCCTCTTTTCTGAGAACTGATTGACCTTCAGAGTCTACCATATCCTGCTCCTTTGTCCACTACCCTAGGTCTTGCGCACTTTTGATGAAAAATACTCATAGCTTGCTTGAAGAGTCGTAATGAACGTCTCTTTCTTTGACATTGGAGAAGAAATGCTATACTTGCCACATCTGAGACGCACAAGGAACAAAAGGAAGGAAGGAGTTTCCCAGAGGCAAGCCCAACTCTGTTCCCTGATCACGGAATGTTCAGTTCCTCAAGCACGTCCAGTCCAGGAGAGCAGGTGGCCCAGCCGACCGCTCCGGCTGATCCCAACACCACGACGTCGGTCCTCCGGGTGATCAATATCGATAAGCATGCAGCCTATCCCAAGGCCATAGCAGACCTCAAAGCTACCGGGCTGCATGCTGAAAGCGTGGAGCTACGGCAAGTGAAATATTTCAACAATCTGATCGAGCAAGACCATCGCTTCATCAAACGACTGGTCAAACCAGGAAAGGGCTTCTTCTCGTTTCCAGCGGCAGGGCGGACATTACAGGGGTATGAGATGATGAACATGATTCGGAAAGGACAGGTGCAAAACGTGAACAAAGGAGACATCACCGGGCAGGTCATGTTCATCGCCCGCCTGTTTGGAGTGGCTGCCTAAGCACAACAAGAAAGGGGAGCCTCCCGCTCATTGTGTTCCTCTGAGAGTTTTTGCAACACAAGCACGATGTCTGACCGACATCCAAGAGGAGGAAAATGGCTATTTGCGAGAGAACCCGTTTGTCAGTACAGGCGAAGAGTAAGAAGCACAACCGCTTCGTGTGGTATGGGAGAGAATAGATAAAAGTAGGTATGTTCCAGACAGGAAGGAGGCAACGCTCATGCAACTCGTTGAGCAACACATCATCGACAAGAATGACCCGCGCTACGCTGTGATTGATGCCGCTGCCTTTGCGTCTAAAAACCTGTACAATGCAGCACTGTACGAGATGCGGCAAGCCTTCATCCACCAGGGACGATACCTCTCCTACAACCAGGTGGATAAAATGATGCAGTCCCACGAGGCGTATCGCGCACTTCCAGCCAAAGTCAGCCAACAAATCTTGATGCTGCTTGAGCGCAACTGGAAGAGCTTCAAAGAAGCGAAGCAAGCCTACCAGCAAGACCCCTCCAAGTTCACGGGACGCACACAACTCCCCAAGTACAAGCACAAGACCGATGGCCGGAACATCCTCATCTACACCGTTCAGGCGCTTGGTAAACGAGCCTTGAAGCGTGGTCTCATTCAACCCTCTATGCTCCCTATCAGCATCAAAACCCGACACTCAGAGCACATCGATCAAGTCCGTGTCGTCCCGCGCAAGGGCTTCTACGTCGTGGAAGTGGTCTACGAGAAAGATATCGTGCAAGCCCCGGTCAATCCCGCATACTATGCTGGCATAGACATTGGCATGAACAATCTAGGAGCGCTAGCCTCAAACAAACCTGGGTTCCGCCCAGTAGTCATTAACGGGCGTCCAGTGAAGTCAGCCAACCAGTTCTACAACAAGCGCAGAGCAGAGTTACAACACAAGCTTGGGCATAGCGGCACCACAGAGCGGATGGAGCGCATGACCAACAAGCGCAACCGGCGTATCGATCACTACATGCATACCGCTAGCCGCAAGATCATTGACCTGCTGGTACAAGAGGAGATAGGCGTGCTGGTCATCGGCAAGAATGACGGCTGGAAACAAGAATGCGAGATGGGCAAGCGCACTACCCAGAACTTTGTGCAAATCCCCCATGCTCGTTTCATCTCCATGCTGACCTACAAGGCGGAACTGGTCGGCATCACCGTCAAGATCACGGAAGAGTCCTACACCTCACAGGCAAGTTTTCTTGATCGTGACCCGTTACCGGTACGGAAACCAAACGACGACACCAAACACACCTTTAGCGGGAAACGGATCAAACGTGGACTCTACCGCGCATCTGGTCGCCGGTTCATTAATGCCGACATAAACGGCGCGTACAATATTGTGCGGAAAGTAGCACCTGACGCCTTCGGGTCGGAGGGTGTAGAGGATGGTAGGGTATCCCCCTATGTAGTCCATCCGGTGAGGATGACCCTCACGAAGCCGAGAAAAGCAAGCGGTCACTAGATCGCTAGAGTTTTCGGAACTATTGTAACACGAGCTTAACGATGGAAAAGTGGCGAAGGTACAAACAAGAAGCGATGAGGAACCTATATGAACCGAAAAACAGAGCAAGCCACCTCACGAAAGGTGGCTTGCTCTGTTTTTCGGTTCTGCTTCTATTTACTCGCGGATGCGCCGTGGTGGCAGCGGACGCACCAGCGGACTCATCACCGGTAAATCCTTCTTGCCGCGAGGGAGGCGCTGGCGTACCAGGTAATCTGGCGCATTCGCCAGGTCACCTTTCTCCAGTGTCACATCGGGACCGAAGCGGTTGAAGAAGGAGAGCTCGAAGTTCGGCGTCTCACCCAACGCGCCGTGAGGACAGACCTCGACACAGTCGCCACAGAAGATACAGCGATCCAATGCGAATGCATAGCGCGTCAGATAGCGCTCGGCCATCATCAACGAGCCAGTCGGGCAAACCTGGACACAGGCGCCACAAGAGACACAGTCGGTATCGTGCAGGCTGACGTTGAATGGCGTTGAAACAATGGTGTCGAATCCCTTGCCAAACATACCATAGCAGTCAGGGCCTATCACGTCATGACAGACACGCACGCACTGTGTGCAGTTGATGCACTTGTTCGGGTCGCGCAGGATAAAGCTGTGTGACAGGTCGACTTCATAGTCGTGATAGTCGCTTGGTTCGCCATCGTGGAAGCGGTTATCAGCAAGACCGTGTTCGATACTATACTTTTGCAGGTCACACTGGCCGGCAGCAGGACAGGCGCATTGCAGGCAGCGAGCAGATTCACGCTCCGCCTGTTCCTGTAGATAGCCCATCTCGATGATCTTAAAGTTGCGCTTACGCTCTTCGTAGGGCAACATCGGCATCTTTACTTTGGGTTCGACAGGCTTATAGGGCACGATATCGAAGAGATCAGGCTTGCGCTCTTCCAGTTCCAGGCGACGAGCCACCTCTTTCATATCTTCGCCGTTGAGGTAGGCATGGATGGAACGCGCGCCCAGCTTTCCTTGACCTACACCCTCGATGATGGTTTTCGCGCCCATCTGCGCATCGCCACCTGCAAAGACACCTTCGCGATCCGTCATGAAGTTGTGTGGATCGGACTGAATGGTTCCCCACTTCGTCCATTGCACCCCAGATTTTTCGTCAAGGACTTCCTTTTCGCATGCCTGACCGATAGCGGGAATGACGGTGTTGCACTTGATGACGAACTCGGACCCTGGAATAGGTACCGGTCGGCGTCGCCCGCGAGCATCCGGCTCACCCGGTCGTGTCCTGGCGTATTCAACGCCTACTACTTCGCCGTTTTCAGTCAGGATACGCTGCTGCGCTACGCCCACCACCAGATGTGTGCCTTCGGCTTCACCGTCCTCGACCTCTTCCTGCGTAGCACTCATGTCAGCGCGAGTACGATAATACGTGGTGTGTACTTTCGCACCCAGGCGCAATGAGGTACGTGTGCAGTCAAACGTGGTGAAACCACCACCGATGACGACGACCTCTTTGTTCTCATCGACCGGTACAGGGAGACCCTCTACCTTTTCTCTCAGGAAAGCGATAGCATTGACGACGCCGTCGGCATCATCGCCAGGGACATTCAACTTATTACTGACCCAGCAGCCAATCCCCAGGTACACCGCGTCAAAGCCTTCAGCAAAGAGATCGTCGATGGTGAAATCTCTGCCCAGCTTGACGTTGCTCTGCAAATCTACTCCCAATTGCCAGACATGATCGAGCTCGCGGTCCATCATGTCTTTCTGTAAACGATACTCAGGAATACCGTAACGCAGCATACCACCAGGCTGGGGCTGCATATCGAAAACCTTGCAGTAGTGGCCCTTCAGCGCGAGGTAATACGCGCAGGTGAGACCGGCGGGTCCTGCACCGACGATGGCCACCCTCTTACCAGTCGGCGGGTCTTTAACGAACGGCACTGGTGGATCGAGCAGGCAAGTCTCAGCGGCATAGCCGTGCATTCGGCAAATAGCAATTTCTTCTTCGACCAGGGCCCGGCGGCAGGCCTTCTGACACGGGGCGGGACAGGTCAGGCCCAGAATATATGGGAAAGGCAGCACCTCTTTTACCAGGCGCGCCGCCTCTTTCATCGAACCTTCCGCGATCAGTTCCAGGTAGCCAGGAATGTCGATATGCGTGGGGCAATCGACCTGACAGGGAGGTTGGCAGTAGGCGTTGTGGTCACAGAGCATCATCTCCAGGTTGGTGCGCCGAATGTGGAACAATTCGTCCGATTTCGATGTGACGACCATGCCGGGGGCTGCAGGTGTATTACAAGAAGGCAGGGGACGTTCGACACCTTCGATGTGAACAAGACACATGCGGCAGGCGGATGTTGGCTCCAGCTTCTCATCGTTACACAGGTTCGGGATATCGTCGATCCCATGGTCTATGGCCACGCTCAGGATCGTCTGGCCTTCGTACGCCCGGACGGTTTTGCCATCGAGGGTAAATGTGAAGCTGGGTTGACCAACCTCATTGCGTACCATCGGTACCGCTGACTCCTGCGCTGTCAGTGAAAAATTGTCTCGGACTGATATAGCCATGTAGTTCCTCTTCCGAGTTTCAAAGCTTTACGGTAAGACATGTTTTGTAACAAAACGGTGAGCGCGCACCGGAACACATGTTCCAGTGGGACACTGTTGCTCTTCGATATGCATCTGGAAATGATCCGGCCAGTAGTGTTTGGCTGTCCTTAGCGGGTTAGGCGCTTGCACGCCAAAACCGCACAATGAGCCATTCGGGACGTAGCTGGCGAATTCATCAAGCACATCCAGGTCCCCGCTGACACCGAGGTCACTCACTATTCCTTCAAGAAGACCAGCAATACGTTTGACGCCTAAACGACAGGGAACGCACTTGCCACAGGATTCTATCGCGAGGTAGTTGCTGCGTTCCATAGCCCACGCCACCATACAGGTGTTCGCGGGGAGCAGTTCAACAACACTTGAGCCGACAATAGCACCCGCTTCCTCTAGAGGGTCGTAGTCATAGGGCGTATCCAGCAGAGATGTTGGCAAAGCGCCACCTTCTGCGCCTCCTACCACAATGGCCCGCAGATCGCTATCTGGACGATTGTAGCCAGCATGGTGCAGGATCTCGCGCAGTGTCGTGCCAAACGGCACTTCAATCACCTTTGGCTCGCTGTTGGGAACATAGTCGTAGACGGTCAACACCTTTGTCCCGCCAGTCATCTCGGTACCCACGCTTGCGAATTCTGCCGCGCCGCTGCGAACGATGACAGGGACGTTAGCCAGCGTCTCGACGCAGTTTATGGCAGTCGGCTTATCCCACAGGCCGTATTGAGCCGGGAAAGGTGGTCGCTGCTCTGGCATACCGCGCCGTCCCTTGATAAGTGCTATCTGGACGGTCTCTTCGCCCCCCATAAAGCCAATATCGACGCCGAAAACATTGATGGTGCAGCTAAACTCGGTCCCTAAAATATCTCGTCCAACCAGGTTAGTCTCCAGAGCTTCATTCAAGGCTCTCTGCACAGAGGCAACCCCTTCAAGATAAATATTGCGCGTGAAGAGGTACGCTTCCGTGGCACCTACTGCGTAGGCCGCAAGGACGATTCCCTCGATGACCTGGTGTGGATTGCGTTCAAGGAGCGAACGTGCAGCCCAGGCACGTGGATCAGCATCGTAGGCATTACAGATGACATATTTCTGATTATCGTCAATATTGCGCACGATGCGCCACTTTTCACCGGTCAGTCGACCGGCACCACCGCGCCCACGCAGTTTCGCGTCGATTACCTGTTGAATGATCTGTTCAGGTGTCTGTTCGCGGATGGCCGTTTCTAAAGCAGTATAACCCCCAGCGCGGCGATAGGCATCAAGCGAGCGCATATCTGGCTCACCGCGCCGCCGCAGCACTCGATATGTAGTTTCAAATTCAGGCATCTGGCTGCCTCACATGATGAATATTACCCCACACGCCTCGCGTGTCTGGCGCCAATCCGCGTGGGGGCTGGTCGTCACGCTTTACATGCTGGACGGCAGGGGCGGGTTTGAATTTCGGACTCATTGTAGCGATACCGAAGATATCGCTCAAATCGACGCCGCGTATCTGGACAATGCGTTTAGCTGCCGGGAGCGGGAGATACCCGTAGATATCCATGACGGCATCCAGCAGCGCGGGAAGATCACCTGCCTCCTGCGACCAGGTCTCCAGCAATTCATCAACCTTGTTGAGATCAATCTCAGGTTCCAGGTAATCTTTGACGGGCATAGCAACGCACGGAGGGACCGGTTTGTTATAGTACTCCACCGCGTACTCCGAGATACGGGGAGTATAAAAGCCCGCCTTCGACGCGCCAGTCGCGGATGCCAGTTTACGTGGTGTAAACTTCTCGGCGCCCTCGCGAATATACGACTTAAACCACGGACGCACTTTCCAGGAGTGCATTGGTTCATAGTCAATGGTAATGGCACGCGGGGGACAGGCTTTCTCGCACAGCAGGCAGGCCTCACATTTGAGGTTAAAATCTGTTTGCAGGCCTTCCTGCGCGAGCAACTGAATCAGGCCACGGCTCCGCGGCGGCAGTTTCGGCTTCTCATACGGATAGAGTCGGGTCACCTTTGGGCGGAAGAGATGGCTGAACGTCAGACCCATTCCTTCGAGGATACCACGCATACACTACACCTCAATTTCCTTTTCGCCACGCACCTTTAGCCCCTGCTTGGCAATCTTCTCGCGCAGCTTAAGGATACCTTCTATTAGTGCCTCGGGACGAGGAGGACAGCCAGGGACATAGATATCCACCGGCACAATTGTATCGACACCCTGGACAGTGTAGTAGCTGTCATAAAACTCACCGCCAGAGTTCGCGCACTGGCCCATACTGAGAACCCACTTGGGGTCTGGCATCTGCTCCCAGAGGAGACGAAGGCGCGGTCCCATCTTGATCGAGACGGTTCCGGCGACAATCATCAGGTCGGCCTGGCGTGGGCTGGAACGGAAGACCTCCGAGCCGAAGCGGGAGAGATCATAGTGTGCCTGCGCGCTGGCTATCATTTCGATAGCGCAGCAAGCCAGCCCGTAGCCTAATGGCCAGACGGATTTTGAACGCGCCCAGTTCTGCGCCCATTGCAGCATATCGGCAAAACTGGTGATTTGGACTGGTAGTTCTTGATCTCCTGGCGTGTATTCTTGGGGACCAGAAGCCATAACAATTGGTACCGGCTTACGTCGTACACCAGGAACCGACGTTTTCCCATTTTCTAAAATTTCGCTGCTCATCACAATAACTCCTATGCAAAGGTTTAGCAGCACCAATGCTCGGTGGATAAAATCGCAATGTATTCTAATGCAAATCAAACACGAAGACCAGGTAGTACATAAATGAAAGCATTTTTCAGCCCCCATCATGCCTTATTATAGCATGAAGCAAATAGAGGTGCCACTAAAATTCCTTCAAAGTGTATTAAACGGGCTGGCTCTCTCAGGAAACAGCCCCTTCAATATACTCCAAATGAGGGCAAAAAAAAGCCCGACATGATATCATTAAAGGAAAAAGGAGTGTCTTCTTAACTTTATGTCAAATACAATACAAGCAGTTATCTGGGACCTGGACGGCGTAATCATCGACAGCGCCGACGAACACCGCCGCGCCTGGCAGCGTCTCGCGCGTGAAGAAGAGATAAAATTCACTGACGAAGACTTCTGGGCCACCTTTGGCAAACGCAACGACGATATTATCGCCATCCTCTGGGGGCCTCTATCGCCAGAACAGGTGCAACTCCTTAGGGATCGCAAAGAGATCTATTTCCGGGAGCTCATCCGACAAACGGCAGCCCCTTTACCTGGTTCCATGGAATTAATGCGTTCATTGCACGAAGCAGGGTATCTCCAGGCGCTGGCATCTTCCGCGCCCATCGAGAATATTCAACTTATTAGCGAAGTGCTGGGGCTGGAACGCTACCTGACCGCCCTTGTATCAGGTGAAACAGTGCCTCACGGCAAGCCCGCTCCCGACATCTTCCTCAAAGCCGCCCAGGAATTGTATATCGAGCCCTCACGCTCTCTCGTCATTGAAGACGCGGTTGCCGGTGTCGAAGCGGCCCACGCTGCCGGTATGCGTTGCATCGCTGTGGCAAGTAATCGCGACCTGCCTGGCCTGCGCAAAGCCGAGCTCATGGTGAAAACACTGCTCGAGGTAGATGTAAAGCGAGTACAAACGCTGTCTTGACAAGTAATATAACCAATGACACAATAAGCCATATTTCTCGTTTGTTCAGTTGTGCGAAACATGGAGGTGTAGGGGCCCCGGTGGGTCTCACCGTCTTCAAAACGGCTGAGGGGTCGCTCGGCGCGGTCCCTGGTGGGTTCGACTCCCATACGCCTCTGCCAATATTATTTGAGATGTGAGTGTGTGCCGTCCGGCATAACTTTAGAAAAACCAAAAATTCCGCACTAATTTTAGAAAAAGTCCTTAAAGAGGTCTAAAAACGTCCGCGCTAATTTTAGAATTCTTATTCCATCACCAAAGTGTTTTCTTGGCTGATATCGTCCCCCTA
>WNFW01004140.1_pt1 | contig 10156 bp, 13 predicted proteins | sample 5400131 | NCBI WGS metagenome assembly WNFW01 (sample SAMN13153362, study PRJNA577476) | soil metagenome | isolation source: 20 cm soil or saprolite under grassland replicate 1 | place: USA:California | collected 2016-06-15
CGCGCCGGCAGCTATATAACGATCCGCGATCTGGTGGATGAAGTCGGGCGCGATGCGGTGCGCTACTTCTTTCTCATGAGGAAAAGCGACACGCATTTCGTGTTCGACGTTGACCTGGCCAAGAGCCAGACCGAAGAGAATCCGGTCTTCTACGTCCAGATGGCGCACGCGCGCATGAGCGGCATCTTCCGCGTTGCTTCGCGCGAGCCGGACTCGGCGACGGCTGCGGGCGTCGATCTGGCGGTACTCACGCAGCCGGAAGAGATCGAGCTGGTCAACGAGCTGGCCGACTTCCCGGAGATGGTGCAGCGCGCCGCGGCTGCGCTGGAGCCAAATCGCATCACGACTTATCTCGAGGGACTGGCCCGGTTGGCGCACGCGTGGTATCACAAGTACCGCGTGTTGGGGGAGCCGGAGGAAGCGGCCCGGCTCGTGCTCGCGCGCGCGGTCAGACAGGTGCTCGCGAATGGCCTTTCACTCTTGGGGATTCTCGCCCCGGAACGGATGTGAGCGTGGGTGTACTCGTCGTCGGCTCGATCGCGCTGGATTCCGTCATCACGCCCTTCGGCGAGACCGCCGACGCGCTCGGCGGGGCCGCGGTGTTCTTTGCGATGGCGGGAGCGGTGCTGGCTCCCGTCCAGGTCGTCGGCGTGGTCGGGAGCGACTTTCCCGAAGATCATCTCAAGAAACTGGCGGCGCGCGGCGTGGACCTGGCGGGCGTGGAGCGGCAACCGGGCGAGTCGTTCCGCTGGAAGGCGCGCTACTCCTACGACCTCAATAGCCGCGAGACGCTCGAGACACGGCTCGGCGTCTTCGCCAACTTCCAACCCCGCATCCCCGAAAAATTCCGCGACGCCAAGTACGTCTTCCTCGGCAACATCGATCCGGAGCTGCAGCTCAACGTCCTCGATCAGGTAAAGAAGCCCAAGCTGGTCGCCTGCGATACGATGAACTACTGGATTCAAGGCAAGAAGGATCTGCTGCTCCAGCTGCTGCGGCACATCGACATCCTGATGGTGAACGATTCGGAAGCGCGCGAGCTCTCGGGCGACTGGAACATTTATCGGGCGGCGCACTGGATACTCGGACGCGGCCCCAAGATGGTCGTGATCAAGCAGGGCGAGCATGGCGCGCTGCTCGTGGATCCCACGACGATGTTCAAAGTCCCCGCGTACCCGCTCCAGGAAGTGTTCGACCCGACCGGCGCCGGCGATGCATTCGCGGGCGGATTCATGGCGCACGTGGCGCGTACCGGCGATCTCGCGTTCGCGAACCTGCGCCGGGCGATGGTCTACGGGTCGGCCCTGGGATCGCTCGCCGTGGAAGCCTTTGGCGTCCAGCGGCTCGAGCGCATCACCCTGCCCGAAGTGCAGGGCCGCGTCAAAGCCTTCCGTGACCTGGTGCACTTCTCCCTGGATGGTGAGGAGTGAGCAAATACGCCGCCGCCGGCGTCAGGCTCGATACGGCGGAGGAGGCAAAGCGGCGCATCGCCGAGCTGGTGCGGGCGACGCGCACGCCGCTCGCCCGGGGCGCCGTCGGTGGCTTTGGCGGCATGGTCCGCGTGCCCGAGGGCTACAAGAAGCCCGTTCTGGTGATGTCGACCGACGGCGTCGGGTCCAAAGTGCTCGTCGCCGCCGCGGCGGGGATTCACGACACCGTCGGTGAAGACCTCGTGAATCACTCGGTCAACGACATTCTGGTCCACGGCGCCGCGCCGCTCGCGTTTCTCGACTACATCGCGACGGGAAATCTCGTGCCGGAGATCGCAGCGCAGATCGTCGGCGGCGTAGCCCGCGGCTGCCGCGCGCACGAGATGACCCTGGCGGGGGGCGAGACGGCCCAGATGCCGGATCTGTATCAGGCGGGCCACTACGATCTGGCGGGCTCGATCGTCGGCGTGGTCGAGGAAGACAAGGCGCTGCACGGCGATCGTGTGACCGCCGGCGACCAGCTGATCGGCTACGCATCCACCGGACTGCACACCAACGGCTACACCCTGGCCCGCAAGATCGTGTTCGAGTCGATGAAACTCGGCATCGACGATCCATTCCCCGAGATGGGGCAGTCGGTGCGGGAGGTGCTCCTGGCCGTGCATCGCAGCTACGCGTCGGCGCTGCGGCCGGTGCTCGACGACCTGCATGCGTTGGCACACGTGACCGGCGGCGGGATTGCCGGAAACCTCGTGCGGGTCCTGCCGCCCGGCGTCGAGGCGATCGTGGACACAGGGAGCTGGCCGTGGCCGCCGTTGTTCCGGGTGCTGATGCGCGCCGGCCAGGTTAGTCGCGATGAGATGCGGCGCGTGTTCAATCTGGGAGTCGGGATGATCGCGGTCGTCGGGCGCGAGGAGGTCGAGACGGCTATGCGCGCGGCCTCGCGCGCGCAGGTGCAGGCCTGGCTCATCGGAGAGGTGCGCGCGGGCAGCAAGCCTGTGGTGCGGTTTGAAGAGAGATAACGGGGCCGAGCTGGCGGCCATGCGACACGCACTCGAGCTCGCGTGGCGCGGATGGGGTCGGGTATCCCCCAATCCGCTCGTCGGCGCGGTGGTGCTGCGCGGCGACGAGACGGTCGCGGAAGGATGGCACGCCGAATTTGGCGGCCCGCATGCCGAGCTCACCGCGCTGCACGCCGCGGGCGAGAAGGCACGCGGCGCGACGCTGGTGGTCAACCTCGAACCGTGCGCCCATCACGGCAAGACGCCGCCGTGCACCGATGCGATCCGGGCGTCCGGCGTCCGGCGCGTCGTCGCCGCCGTGCGCGACCCCGATGCGGAAGCACGCGGCGGTGTCGAAGTGCTGAAGCGCGCCGGTATCGAAACGCAGATCGGACTACTCACCGAAGAAGCCGCCGCGCTGAACGCGCCCTTCCTTTTTACTCGGCAACAGACCGACCGCCCCTTCGTGGCCCTCAAGCTCGCGACGTCCATCGACAGCCGCATCGCGGACGCGGGCGGCCGCTCGCAATGGATCTCCGGACCCGAAGCGCGCGATCACGTCCATTGGCTGCGCGCAGGATTCGACGCGATCGCCGTGGGGGGCACTACGGCGTTGAAGGACAACCCGCTGCTCACGGCACGCGGCGGGCTCACTCCGCGCAAACCTCCCGTGCGCATCGTGTTCGACCGGCGCGCCATGCTCAACCTCGGCGTGTCGCTGGTTCAGACGGCGCGCGAAGTGCCGACCTGGGTGATGTCATCGCCTGAAGCGCCGATCGCGAACGTATCGGTGCTCGAGGGGAGCGGCGTGCGCGTCTTCCGTCCCGAGACCCTGGGGCAAGCGTTCGCGCAGCTGCGCCTCGCCGGGATCCAGTCGTTGTTATGTGAGGGCGGCGGCGGGCTCGGCTCGAAACTCCTGGCCGAAGGATTGGTGGACCGGTTGTACTGGGTCCAGTCGCCGATCTGGCTGGGTGAGGGCGCCGTGCCCGCTTTCCCAAGCGTTCCGGCATTTCCGCTCGCCGAGGCGCCGCGCTGGGTGGTCGTGGAGCGGCGGCCGCTGGGCTCTGATACATTATTGGTCTTGGATCGGCGGCTATGTTTACCGGAATCGTAGGCGCGGTGGGCAGGATAGACGCGGTGCGCTTGAACAACGGCGTGGAACTGCGTGTAAAGGCGTCCTACAAAGGCGTGAAGAAGGGCGAGAGCATCGCTGTCAACGGCGCCTGCTTGACCGTCGAGAAGGTTGTGAAGGGAGCCTTTACCGTTCATGCGGTGGAGACGACGCTCGGCAGGACCCTGATCCGCGAGTGGCAAAAGGGTCGAGCCGTCAATTTGGAGCGTGCGCTGCGAGCCGGCGACCGGTTCGGTGGGCATTTCGTGCAGGGCCATGTCGACGGCGTGGGCACGGTGGAAGGGGTCGCCGAAGTCGATGACGCGATGCTCGTGGATATTCGCGTCCCGCCCGAAGTCGCGGAGACGACGGTGCTCCATGGTGCAGTCACGGTGGATGGCGTGAGCCTCACCGTGAACGCGCTCGCAGAGGACAGAATCGTGCAGGTGTCGTTGGTACCGTTCACCCGCGAGCATACGACATTGGGAAAGCTCGCGAGCGGTGACCGGGTACATGTCGAAGCCGATGTTCTTGGAAAGTACGTGAGGCAGCTATGTCGTTCAGCGCAGTAGAACAAGCGATTGCGGATATTCGCGCGGGCAAGCTCGTCATCGTAGCGGATGACGAGCGGCGCGAGAACGAGGGAGATCTGATCGGCGCCGCCGAAAAGGTCAGCCCCTCGATGATCAACTTCATGGCGACGCACGCCCGCGGGCTGATCTGCATGCCGCTGACGCCCGACCGCTGCCAGGCCCTCGGCCTGCCGCAGATGACCGAACACAACAGTGAATCGCACGAGACCGCGTTCACGATCAGCATCGACGCGGCGGCGCGGTTCGGCGTCACGACGGGGATCTCGGCCGCGGACCGCGCCGCGACGGTCCGCGTCGCGATCGACCCCGCGACGGTGCCGAGCGACCTGCGGCGCCCCGGCCACATCTTCCCGTTGCGCGCGCGTCCCGGTGGCGTGCTGCAGCGCGTCGGCCAGACCGAAGCGAGCATCGACCTCGCACGGCTCGCCGGGCTGTATCCCGCCGGCGTCATCTGCGAGATCCTCAATGCCGATGGCTCGATGGCGCGCCGCCCCGACCTCGAACGGTTCGCCACAGACCATGGGCTGACCTTCATCACGGTCGCCCAGCTCGTCGCCTACCGTCTGAAGCACGAGCGGCTCGTCCATCGCGTCGCCGACGCTCGGCTCCCGACGCCGTTCGGCGAATTCCGGATCATCGGTTACCGCAACGACGTGGATGAAGCGGAGCACATTGCGCTCGTGTACGGCGATGTCGCAGGAAAGCAGCAGGTTCTGGTGCGGATGCACTCCAAGTGTCTGACTGGCGACGTCTTCGGCTCGGCGCGCTGCGATTGCGGCTGGCAGCTGCACAGCGCGATGCGGATGATCGCGGAGGCGGGTGCCGGCGTCGTCGTGTATCTCGATCAGGAGGGACGCGGGATCGGTCTCTTGAACAAGCTCAAGGCGTACGAGCTTCAGGACCAGGGCCACGATACCGTCACCGCGAACGAGAAGCTCGGCTTCAAGCCCGACCTGCGGAATTACGGCATCGGTGCCCAGATCCTGCTCGACCTCGGCTTGTCTTCGATCCGCGTCCTGACGAACAATCCGATGAAGCTGGTGGGCCTCGAAGGCTACGGACTCGAGATCGTCGAACGGCTGCCGATCGTACCGGCGCCGTCGGATGACAATCGGGCGTACCTCGACGTCAAGCGGGACAAGCTCGGCCACTTCCTCACTCACTGATCGTGCCACACCGAGCACCCTCCGCGGCGCGCACCTCCAACCGCCAGCGGCGTGTGGCGATCATCGTGAGTCGCTTTCACGAGAACATCACGGCGAAGCTCCTCGATGGCGCGCGGGAAGCGCTGCGCCGCAGCGGCATCGCGGATGCGAACGTCGAAGTCACGTGGGCGCCGGGCGCCTTCGAGCTCCCCGTGCTGGCGGAGGCGGCGGCCGTCAGCGAGCGGTTCGACGCGATCGTGGCGCTGGGATGCGTGATTCGCGGCGAGACGCCGCACTTCGAATACGTCGCGGGTGAGACCGCGCGCGGCCTCGGCAACGTCGCCCTGGCTCATCGCATCGCGGTCGGGTTCGGCGTGCTCACCACGGAGACCGAGACTCAGGCGTTGGCGCGGGTCAGCAAAGGTGCCGAGGCGGTGCACGCGGCCCTCGAGACCGCCGACGCGCTCGAGAGGCTCGGTGCAGCGTCCCGAGACTAAGGCGCGCGCGCGCGCGCTCCAGCTTCTGTACGCGTGGGAGCTTTCCGGCGGACCGACGATTGAGACCGTGGTCGCTCGAGTGGCGGTGATCTACGGCGGCGCGCCGAAGGGTTACGATCGCGGCGCCGATCTTGCCGCCAAGGCCATCGCCGGGCTCCCCGAATTCGATCGACGAATCGCGGATGCCGCGGAGCACTGGCGGCTCGAGCGCGTCGGCGTGGTCGAGCGCAACATCCTGCGACTCGCGCTCGCCGAGCTCGACGAGGCATCGACGCCGTCCCGCGTCGTCATCGATGAGGCGGTGAAGCTCGCCCACTGGTTTGCGGGATCGCGTGCGCCCGGCTTCATCAACGGCGTGCTCGATGCCGTGGCCCGAGAGACCGGCGCGCTGTGAGAATGCTGCTCGTCAACTGGAACGATCGGGAGAATCCTCAGGCCGGTGGCGCCGAAATCCATCTCCACGAGCTGTTCGGTCGGATCGCCAAGTGGGGGCACGACGTACGCCTCATCGCGAGCGGCTGGCCCGACTGCGCGACCCAGGTTCTGGTGGACGGGATCCAGGTCACACGCATCGGTGGTCGGCACAGCTTCGCCGTGAGCGCCCGCGGCGCAGTGCGGCGGGCGCTGCGCGAGACGCCGTTCGACGTGGTCGTCGAGGACATCAACAAGGTCCCGCTCTTTCTTCCGACCCTGACACGGCTGCCGTTCGTAGCGATCGTGCCTCATCTGTTCGGAACCACGGCGTTCGCCGAGGCCAGCGTTCCCATGGCGACGGTGGTATGGGCGGCGGAGCGGCCGATTCCCTGGGTGTACAAGAACGCGGGATTTCACGCCATTTCCGAGAGCACGCGGGACGACCTGGTTCGGCGGGGCATCCAGGCGGAGCGGATCGTCGTCATTCATCCGGGTGTGGACTCCCAAGCGTATCGACGCGATCCTGCAACGCCGCGCGCGCCACGCCCTACATTCTTGTACCTGGGCCGATTGAAGCGTTATAAAGGAGTGGAATTTGCGATCCGTGCGGTTGCCGCCGCGCGTGCCGCACGCCCCGACATTACGCTGGACATCTGCGGCCAAGGCGACGATCGGCCCCGGCTCGAGCGGCTGGCGGCCGAACACCGGGTGAGCGACGCGGTCCGATTCCTGGGTTACGTGTCGGAGGAGGAGAAGCGGCGCTTGTTGCGCCGTGCCTGGGCGGTCGTATTCCCGAGTCCAAAGGAAGGATGGGGTATCACGAACGTCGAGGCCGCAGCCTGCGGCACGGCGGCGCTGGCATCGGACAGCCCAGGGTTACGGGAGTCGGTGCAGAATGGTGAGACGGGCTATCTCGTTCCGCATGGCGACGTCTCGGCGCTCGCCGAAAGGATGCTGGCGCTGGCCGGGGATCCGTCGTTAGTCGAGCGGCTGGGGCACGCGGCTCGCCGGTTCGCCGAAGGACTGTCCTGGGACTCGGCCGCTCGCGCTACGCTGGCGCATATCGAGAAAACAGTTGCCGAACGCGAAAGGAAGGGCTGAATGCGCATCACCATCACCGCCCGTCACACCGAGATCGATGACGATGTGCGCGCGCACACCAAGGAGCTCGTCGAGAAGGTCGCGAAGCTGGCCCGGCGCCCCCATCACGCGCAGGTAATCTTCACGGAAGAACATGGGGAGGCGGCTGTCGAGATCGCGGTACATGTCCCCCGCGGCCGTATCCACGTCGCGAAGTCTCACGCGACCGATCACCGGTCGGCGCTCGACGCCGCTATCGCGCGTATCAAGCGCCAGCTGCTCGATGAAAAAGAAACGCCGCGCTCGCGCCGCACCACACGACGGTCGGGAGTACGCGAGTCACGGTGAACGCCCCCCCCCCGGCTACCACGCCGCGGCTCAAGGTCGCCGATCTCCTCGCCCGCAAGGGTGATCCGCTGCAGCTCGAGCTGCTCACGGCGGAGGTCGGCCTCGACCGCGAGATCCGCTCTCCCGAAGCGTCGAGCCCGGGCCTCGTGTTGGCGGGATATACGGCGCGTTTCGTCGGGACCGACCGCGTTCATATTTTAGGCGAGACCGAGATCACGTATCTCGCATCGCTCGACGCGAAGGCGCGCAGCAGGACGATTCAGACGTTTCTTTCCTACGATCTCCCGTGCGTGATCATCACCAAGGGACAGGACGCGCCCGAAGAGCTGCTCGTCCTGGCGCGCGACAAAGGGATCCCGGTCATCCGCACGCGACTCAAGACGGCGGAGTTTTACCGGCGTCTCAAGCCGTTTCTCGACGACGCGTTCGCGCCGCGCACCACCGTGCACGGCTCGCTCGCCGACGTGTTCGGCGTGGGCCTGCTGTTTCGCGGCCGTTCCGGAATCGGCAAGAGCGAGTGCGTCCTCGATCTGGTCGAGCGTGGCCATCGCCTGGTGGCGGACGACGTCGTGCACATCACCCGCCGGGGCAACGACGTCCTGATCGGCCGCGGGCACGAGATCTCCCGGCACTATATGGAGATCCGCGGTGTTGGCTTGATCGACATCAACGCGCTGTTCGGCATTCGATCGGTACGGCAGCAGAAGCGCATCGAGGTCGTGGTGCAGCTCGAGGACTGGGACAATACCCGGGAATACGACCGCACCGGACTGGACCAGCAGCGCACGGAGCTGCTCGACGTCGAGCTGCCGCTGGTGACCGTCCCGCTCAATCCGGGAAAGAATCTGACCGTGATCTGTGAAGTCGTCGCCATGAATCACCTGCTGCGCTACAGCGGGGTGGACTCCGCGAACGCGTTCAACGAACGGCTAATCCGACGCATGCGGGAGAAGGGCGGGGTTCAGCAGTACCTGGAGGAAGACTATGAGTGAGCTCCGTGGCGTCGTCGTGTCGCACGCCGCGGTCGCGCAAGCCCTCGTCGCCGCGGTCACCGCGATCACCGGCATCGAGGGCGCGCTGACACCTATTTCGAATGAAGGCTGCGGCACGGAGGCGCTCGGCGAGCGGCTGCGCGAGGCGGTGGGCGCGGGGCCCGCGGTGTTGTTCGTCGATCTGCCCGGTGGCTCGTGCTTCACCAGCTCCGCCCGCTACGCGAAAAAGGGCGGCGCCGACATCGCCGTCGTGACGGGCGTCAATCTCGCCATGCTGCTCGATTTCGTGTTCAATCGCGACATCCCGCCGGCGGAAGCCGCGCGCCGAGCCTCCGATGCCGGCGGCAAGGCGATCCGCGTCACGTCTTCATGACGCTCGCGCTCTACCGCATCGATGACCGCCTGATCCACGGTCAGGTCGTCGTGGGCTGGGGGCAGCCCCTCGACGTCTCATTCATCGTGCTGGTCGATGACGAGGTCAGCGGCAGCGACTGGGAACAGGACCTCTACCGAATGGGCGTGCCGCCACAGATCGAAGTGATCTTCGCCTCCGTGGAGAAGGCGGCGGAGCTGCTGCCTGGCTGGGAGTCGGACGCGCGTGTCGGGATCCTGCTCGTCGGCGATATCGACACGGCCGTCGCGCTGGCCGGTCGCGTACCGCAGGTCAGGCGGTTCAACGTGGGCGGCGTGCACCATCGCACCGGCCGGAAAGAGCGTCTGCGCTTCGTGTACCTGACGGACGACGAGGCGGCGAAGCTGCGCCAGCTCGCGGCGCGCGGGATCGAAGTGACCGCGCAGGATGTGCCGACGGCACGCGCCGTCCCGGTCGGGGAATTCACATGAACCTCCCCGCCGAGGTTCTGATCGCGCTGATCGTGTGGGGGACGCTGGTCGGGGTCGACCTCGTCAGCCTGCCGCAGATGATGATCGCGCGCCCGCTCGTGGCGGGCACGGTGGCCGGTGCGATACTCGGCGACATCCCGACGGGCCTCAAGCTCGGCGTCGTGTTCGAGCTGTTGCAGTACGACATCCTGCCGGTCGGCGCCGTCCGTTATCCCGAGTACGGGCCCGCCACTGTTGCCGCCGTCGCGACCGCTCACGCGTCCGCCGGCGTCCTCGGTCTCGGGCTCGGCGCGCTCGTCGGATTGGTCACCGGACTGCTCGGTGGCGTGACGATCAACGTGCTCCGGCGCGTGAACTCCCGAATCGTCCACGCGGCCGCGAGCGAGCTCGAAGCCGGGGACCCGAATGCGCTGGTCCGTGTGCACGTCGGCGGACTGTTGCGCGACGCGCTGCGCGCGGCCGTGGTGACCGTGGTCGGTCTGGTGCTGGCCTGGCTGGCGCGGCCGCTGCTCGGCGGCGTCCTCACGGTGCGAGGGGCGGTGGTTCTCGCCGTGGCGGTCGTGGCGACAGCGCTGGCCGCAGGCGCCGCCGGGACGCTGCGGCTCGTGGGCCGCGGGCCGACCCTCGCGTGGTTCGCCGCCGGCCTGGGCGGCGGGATTGTGGCGACGCTATGGCTTCGGTGAACGGCGCGCTCGCCCGCGC
>WNFW01008274.1_pt1 | contig 10154 bp, 10 predicted proteins | sample 5400131 | NCBI WGS metagenome assembly WNFW01 (sample SAMN13153362, study PRJNA577476) | soil metagenome | isolation source: 20 cm soil or saprolite under grassland replicate 1 | place: USA:California | collected 2016-06-15
GCGTCATCCGCTGGATTTCTTGCATGCGACGTCGTGCCACCCGCTTGCGATTGTGGAACCCCCGAATCCGCTTCTGGACTGCTTTTTTGAGGCGGCCGACCAAACGAGTGACCACGCGTACGACATCCCATAACAAGGTATTGTCCGTCGGATGATGAATGTCCGTCTGCACGACAGTGCAGTCCACCCGGAGTGTGTTGCCATCTTCCAGGCCAAGATCCACCGCCGCGTCCACCACCAGCTCATTGATGGCTTTCACCGTCTCCGGAGTCAGCCGATGAAAGGCGCGGTTAAACGCATGATGTTTGGGCACCGGCTGGCAATAGAATTCCGTGAACTGGCGCAGCGTGCATCCGTCGGCGATGCGTTCCCGCAGTTCGCGAAGATCCCAACTCTTGACGCTCTTCAGTACGAAGGAGCGCAGAACCTGCGAGGGAGTTAACCCGTTGCGACCGGTCGCGGGATTTTTTAGGCCTCGTTCCAGATCGCGTCGTACCGCCTCGATCATCTCTTCGTGGTCTTCCAGAAAATCGGAGATGGTTTGCAGGAACGGCTCCAGCGAGATGCCTTGCCGAAGCAACTCCCAATCGGCGAAACTGATTTGGGACTTCGCAGTTCTCGGCACTTTCAGTTCTCCTTTTTTGGTGCTTGCATGGAATGCTATCTTAATGTATATAGGTATTAGGATGTCAAGTAAAAAATTAGCCAGGACAACTAAAATCACCATCGTGGCCGAGGGGCCGATCCTGCCGGGCTCGGTTTCCACGGCCAAGAGCCAGTGCGGAAAGCCTAACTGCGCCTGCAAGGCCAGCCCGCCGAAACTCCACGGCACCTACTATCGTTGGACCGGCTTCTTAAAGGGAAAGCGGACCACCAAGACCATCAGTAAGGAGGCGGCCGAAGAATGCGAGCGCAGGATCAAAAACTACCGCGCCCTCCAGCGCCAACTCGACCAGCTCGTGGAAGAGGCCTTGGAGAACGCACCCTGGAAGGAGTTGTGAGGAGGCTCCAGCTGCAAAAAAGCTGCCCGGTCAAAGTGCAGAATGTAGGTAATCAAAAAAACGCATGACCCCCGGTTTTATGCGCTTTTTTGGCTTTCGAGACAGAAACTAGCTAATGGAATTCCAGAGGATGTATTTGTTCGGGGCGGAGAAAGGTGCCGTGAAACGGCGGTCCTTAGTCGCGGGGCCGGAACTACCCTATCAGGATTCGTGGCTAGGTCTGGTTAGTCGCCTTACCGGTAAAGTTCCTTTGGTCGATTCAACTTTACTGGTAACCAGCGTTTACGGGGGCACTAGCGCGGATAATCAGAACCCATCGGAATGCACTCAACTTCAATTTCGGAAATAGAGTATCGATGGTTAGCGGACCTGGCCTTCTCTGCCTTCTCTAGGTCATGTAGACGAGTACAATGAATTGACCTTAGTAGGGCTGGATTGCGGAGGGCACTTTGAAACGGACCATTCTTGCACTCGCATGTGCTTCAGCGGCCTTGCTCATGGCCGCGAAAGATTCAACGCTGGTATATGCGCACACTCCTGCTGGCTTTCGCCAATCGGACATGAAGTCCGCGGCGGTGCCGAACCTCGCTCGCATGGAACAGGTGATTCAAGCGTTCGTTGCGGATAAACAATTCATGGGCTCTGTGCTCGTTGCACGCGGAAATGACATCTTGCTCGATAAGGGCTATGGCTTCGCCAATCTCGAGTGGAATATTCCGGACTCGCCGAAGACGAAATTTCGATTGGGATCAATCACGAAGCAGTTCACAGCGGCATCGATCCTGCTTCTAGAGGAACGGGGAAAGCTGAGCGTGAACGATTCAGTGAAGAAATACATGCCGGACGCCCCGGAGGCGTGGGACAAGATCACAATCCTCAACCTGTTGACCCACACGTCCGGAATCCCGAGCTTCACAAGCTTCCCCGATTACCCAAAGCTCGAACCCTTTTCGGCAACGCCCACGGAGCTCGTCGCGCGCTTCCGCGACAAGCCGCTTGATTTCCAGCCGGGCGAGAAGTGGAGTTACAGCAATTCGGGATACGTCTTGCTAGGATACGTAATTGAGAAAATCAGCGGCGAAAGCTACGCGCACTTTGTCCAAGACAACATCTTCAAGCCTTTGGGCATGGCGGACTCGGGCTACGACTCGAACTCCGCCGTTATTCAGAATCGCGCGTCGGGATACGCACGGGGCGAAAACGGATTCGTCAATGCGGGTTACATCGATATGACGATTCCACTCTCCGCGGGCGCGCTCTATTCGACAACCGAAGATCTGCTGCGCTGGGAACAAGGCTTGTTTGGAGGAAAGCTGATTTCACCTGCGTCACTGAAGAAGATGACGACCCCGTTCAAAAGCGACTACGGGTTTGGCCTGAACATACGAACTGTTAACGGCCAGGAACAAATCGAGCACGGAGGCGGAATCGAAGGCTTCAACACCATGCTGGCCTATTACCCCGCCGATAAGTTTACGGTGGTTGTGCTCGCAAACTTGAACGGGGCGGCGCCGCAGGAGATTGCGGCGGATCTGCACACTATCGCTGAGGGCGGAACCGTGGTACTCACCTCGGAGCGCAAGGTGGTGAAGATTGATCCGAAAATATTCGACGGCTACGTGGGCAGCTATCAATTGGCGCCGAACTTCATCCTGAAGATTACGCGCGAGGGCGATCGTTTCATAACCCAGGCGACCGGGCAAGGACAGGTCGAGATATTCCCCGAAGGCGATCGTGATTTCTTCGCCAAGGTCGTCAATGCGCAGATTACGTTTGTGACGAACAGTCGAGGACGGGCGACCGAGCTGATCCTGCATCAAGGCGGCCGCGATCAACATGCACCTCGAGTCGAAGAGCGGGCCGCTGAGGAGCCGAAGGAGCACAAGGAAATCCAAGTCGATCCGAAGATATTCGAGGGCTATGTCGGCAACTATCAATTGGCGCCGAGTTTCTCGATCAGGATCACCCGGGAAGGAGATCACCTGTTCGAGCAGGCCACCAATCAACCAAAATTCGAAATCTTTCCGGAGAGCGACAAGGATTACTTCTTGAAACTGCACCCATCGAAAACTGTCTCACTTATGGAGGCGCAGTCGGAATTTTTGGTGGGTCCAACTTGGGTCCGCTATGTCCCGAATACTGGGGCGGATGTCCGGACAAAAGACAAACAGGGTCGAACAGCTTTGATGTATGCCGCTTCGAGCCAATTCTCCGAAATCGTGGATGCGCTGCTTCATTCGCGTGCGGATGTAAATGAAGAAGACTCATCTGGAGAAACGGCGCTCCATTTCGCGGCCGGTCTGGCATCTTCTAGTTGGAATCTTATTGATACGGGTGCTGATTACCGCCGTCCCACTGCAAATTTCTGGCCAAATTCGCTCCCGCCCTCGCCGAAACCCGAGGTCGTAGCCCTTTTGCTTGCGGCTGGAGCCGATCCCAATGCCGTGGACTTCGACGGAGCCACGGCTTTAATGTATGCCGCCGAAGAGGGTGTGCCCGAGGTCCTGCGCGCCCTGTTAGCGGAACAGGCCGACATGAATGTCCAAGACGCCGAGGGACGCACGGCGCTGATGTATGCCACCGACCACTGCCAGACGGAGTCCGTCCGCTTACTGGTCCACGCTGGCACTGACGTAACGCTTAAAGACAACAATGGTTACACCGCTCTAAAAAACGAGTTCGTCGCAAGCTCTCGAGACTTAGGCACAGACTATGTCGCAACGATCGCAAACAAATCATCCACATCCTTCGGGTTGCCCACATCTCTAGCTGAAGGCTCTTAAAGCGGTCAGTGAGGACCATGAATGTAGTTGAACGATATCGCGGGTCTATAACGGGCACTTCAGCACACCAAAGACCGAAGCACTAACCTGTACAAATCTTCGGTCTGGGCCAGCAAGGGAAAAGGGAAACAATTGAATGACCGTTGGCCCGTTCGATAAGCTGTCCGCGCGATTTGAGATCGGAGGATGATAATGGCAATACCGCCGAGTTCAACATTCAGGTATATGACTACCGTACCCCAGGGAGGGAGTCAGGGCTGCCCCTGGGCGATGGAGTCGCGTGAACTCTTCACGCCGACCGGTGACTCGTTGGGCGACAATCGCCTTGTCGGGTGGAAGCCGCTTCTTTACATCAGCGACGCGGGCCCTACGCCGGATCCAAGTCCGTCGCGACCGTCAGTGTTGCGTAGCGCACTCCGGTTGGTGGCCACGGACAAGAACTATGCGTCTGCGCCAACGGCCTCGTATTTCCTCGACAAAGCGCTCGTCAATGTGTTGCGGGCCGGCGACGTTTTTCACATGGCACATACAGCATGCTGTGGGCTGGGGTTTTCGGCAATCCGTCAAGGCAAACTGATATTTGCCGTTGGCGAGATCTCCGCCGTGCCACTCGGCTCAGGAATTCGGGTGAGAACTCCCGGCGACCTGATAAAAGAAGCCCAAGCAGTCTTCCGTCGGCGCGATCCGGAATTCGAGTTTCCCGAACTGCCGATTGAGGTGAGCAGTCATGAGACGTCCAGCATCCTTTTCCATGGGTGAATGCAGAGGGATGGTTACCATGTTTGGATCCTGCATGGCTTCCGTCCGTGTGAGCCCGGCATACCGGAGTGCGTAGCCATTTCTCTGGATGAGGCGTGCGATTGGGTTGCGGCCAGCGCCTCCGCACAGTGGCTCAAGATGCGCGAATAATAAGAGCATGAGTGTGATTTTTCCGAGCACCTATCGATCTGCGCGTAAAACGCACTATTGTCGACTGTCTAGTTGGTTGAGATTTTACGCCGCTTGGTTAGCACGCAAGTCGGATAATCGGAAACTGACCCGCGACCCTCGTTGGGGCAGTCTGGGGCTGCCAATGGGACAAAGTACGACATTCGGGGGCGTGACGTGGCTTGTCGGTTGCATCGAAGGCGAACGCGTGGGATAAGGCACGCTGTGGTGTTTGGGCTGCCGGCTCTTTCGGTGGGAACGATAACAAAGCGATCACAAACGGTTCACAACCGAGGGAACCGTGCCGCGACGCAGCCAGATGGTGAGATTAGAAAAAGAGGAGATTCAACGATGAAAACCACAACTTTAGTGACTTGTGCTGTAATCCTTCTTTCAGTGATGCTTGTTGTTTCGTTTCACCAACTGACGTTTGCTCAAACCGAAACTACAGAATCGGAGCAGGTCAAACTGAATACCGTTTCTCTCGACTTCACCAGCGCGCAGGTAGACCCGTCTGAGGGCAACTAAGTGGTACGTGCGTTTGTACCAACAGGAAGCAAGAGTGTGAAGAGTCTGGCGAGCCTGGACGAGATAAGAACAAACGTCTGGCCTGCTGGGATAACTGTATTCTGTGGGGAGAGAGCGCCTTTTACTTTTGGGGGTGTCCCGGAGTATTGGTTTCAGTGTCGTACCCGCGTGCCTGACTCTTCGTCGCAGGAGAGGTGACCCATGCGCCGTGCCCCCAGCCTGATACAGATTCCCTTTCTTGCTGCCTTCTTGCTCTCGATTGTTCCAGGACAGCTTGGGCAGGTGTCCGATGCGTGGCAGCCAGTTCCCAAAGAGGATCTGGCGCTCAAAGACAATCCGGTCAATCCGGGCTCATCCGCCATGATCCTGGAACGACAGATCTACACGGATGACGAGAAGCGTTTTCAGACGGAATGGGTGCGCATCAAGATCTTTAATGAAGAGGGCAGAGCCTACGCTGATATTGAGATCCCCTATTTTGCCAAGGTCAGTACGGTTGAGAATATCCGTGGGCGCACAGTGCGGTCCGACGGCACTGTGATCATTTTTAACGGAGCTGTTTTCGATAAAGTCGTCGCCAAGTACCGCAGGCTCCGCTACGAAGCCAAGACCTTCACACTGCCGGGCGTGGAGGTTGGCTCGGTGATCGAGTATGCGTACACCGTGCGGTGGAAGGAAAGCCTGCCTGATTACGTACGCCATCCCCAAGGTTATCTGTTTCGAGAAGCATGGACGATTCCCACTGCGACCTGGACGATCCAGCAAGCATTATTCACTCGCCACGCCATCTTTGTTCTTCGCCCCGTTAGAGAGGGGCACCTCGGGTCTGCCTACGTCCGCCTGCCTGGCGGGGGGCCCTCCTGGCAACCCGACGGAACCAATCGCATGGAAGTGCACAATGTCGAGGCGATTGAGCAAGAGGACTATATGCCGCCTGAGTCCACGCTGAATAGCAGAGTGCATTTCTATTACATGGTGGGCTACGTCGGAGCCAATTGGTGGAATGAGTTCGGTAAGCTTCAGGCGCAGAAGGCTGAAAAATTCATCGAAAAGACCCCTTTTCTGGGACGCACAGCCAACGAAATAGCTCCGCAGAGCGATCCACCGGAGGTCAGGCTGCGCAAGCTTTACACCCGCGTGCAGCAGATTCGCTATCTCAGCTACGAGCCTTCGAAAACGGAGAAGGAGGTCAAGCGCGAGCACTTGCAGGAGAACAAGAGTGCGGAAGACATCTTCCGTCACGGATACGGCTCTGGCAACGAAATCAACTTTCTGTTCACGGCCCTGGCCCGCTCTGCCGGTTTTGAAGCTTCGATTGTCGAGGTCGTCGACCGCGCCTCTGCGACCTTCGAACCCGATGTGTTGGACGCTTCGCAATTGAATGCCATTGTTGTCCTGGTGCGTCTGAAGGACGAGAACCTCTACTTCGATCCCGCCAGCCGCTTTTGTCCCTACGGGCTTTTGCCATGGTTTGAGTCCGACACCAAGGGCGTCAAGTGGGACAAGTCTGGCGGTGCGGTCCTGGACGTTCACGCCCCGGCAAACGAATCCTCGGTAATCGAGCGCACCGCCGAACTGAAACTGCAGCCTGATGGAAGTCTTGACGGTGAATTGGACGTTGTCTTCACCGGTCAGGAAGCGCTGGACCGGCGCCTGTCGGCTTCCGATGAAGACGAAACCGGGCGTCGCAAGTTACTCGAAGACGAAATCAAAGCGTTGACGCCGCCTGGCGTCAAACTCGACGTCGATTCAGTAGCTGGCTGGCAGGACTTGGAACAACCACTGCGGGTCAGGTGTCGCTTCCACGCCTCGCGCTTTGCTGTCCTCACGCACCAGCGCATGTTGTTCCCCATGGCCGTGTTCCAGGCGAATCGCAGGAGCATGCTAACGCACTCGAAGCGCATGCAACCTGTGTACTTCAGGCACGGTTACAGTGAAGTGGACAAAATCACAATCTCCTTGCCGGCCGGATACCGCGTGGAAGCTTTGCCCCCCGAGGCTAATCTCAAGACTGCTTTCGCAACTTATCAGGCCAAGCGGATCGGCGAAGCTGGCGTGGTACGGCTCGAGCGTCATGCGGTCATCAGCCAATACTCTTTCCCCCGGGAATCTTACGGCTCGCTGCGGCAATATCTTGATCAACTGAGGCAAAGTGATGCAGAAAACGTGGTGCTTCATGGCATGGAAGCAGCGCAGGCTCATTAATGGGTTGCCGCTCGCTCTGGCCGCGGCCTTTGTTTTCGCAGGCCCTCCAGCATCCGCCGGCACACCTGAGTGGATGAAGCAGGTAGCCAGGGTGCCGCTACCCTCCTATCCTGCTGACACGGATGCCATTATCTTGCTCGACGAAAGGACCACCACAGTATCGTCTTCCGGCGAAGTCCGCGTCACGTATCGAAAAGTCTACAAGATCTTGCGACCTCAAGGACGCACTCTCGGGACCGTATACGTTTACTTCGATAGTGAGACCCAGCTCAAGTTCCTGAAGGGCTGGAGTATCACATCGCAAAACGAGGAGTACGAAGTCAAAGAGAGCGACGCGGTAGAAACCAGTGCGTTCTCAGAGAGCCTTTACGCGGACACGCGCTACAAATTACTTCAAATCCCGGCTTCTCAGCCCGGCAGCGTTATCGCTTATGAATACCAGCAGCGACAGCGGTCTTCGGTGCTTCAGGCCGTCTGGTCTTTTCAGAACCAGATACCCGTGCGCCAGGCGCGCTTTGTCCTCGAACTGCCTCCGAAGTGGAGCTATTCGGCGTACTGGCGTAACTATGCTGCCGTGAACCCGCAACAGGCCGGAGAGAATCGTTGGACGTGGGAACTATCGGATATCCCCCCTATCCAGCCAGAAGAACAGATGCCCACGTGGCGCTCCGTCGCGGGTCAGCTCGCGATTTCGTTCGCTTCTAACTCCATCGCGGCTTCGGACAGTGGCCGCGGCTCCTGGGCGCAGATTGGCCGATGGTACGCGCAATTAACCAGCGATCGCCGTGAGATTTCCCCACAGATCCGGGATAAGACCCGCGAGCTTCTGGCCGGCACCGATGTCCCCCTGGAAAAGATCCGTCGGCTCGCCTCTTATGTGCAACACGGCACCCGCTATGTAGCCATCGAGATTGGTATCGGTGGCTTCCAGCCGCATGCGGCCTCTGAGGTACTGGCTAACGGGTACGGAGACTGCAAGGACAAGGCGACGCTGCTGAGTGCCATGTTGCATGCGGCCGGGATTGATTCTTACTACGTGTTGATCAACGACGAGCGCGAGTATCTCGCGCCGGATTTTCCCAGCCCTGCGGTCTTTAATCACATCATTCTGGCGATTCGCCTGCCTCAGCTGGTTGCGGGGCAGGGGCTCTTTTCAACGCTATCGCACGCGAAGCTGGGGACGCTCCTGTTTTTTGATCCTACCGACAGCTTCACGCCCCTTGGCTATCTGCCGCCGACTCTGCAATCGAATTATGGTTTGCTGGTGACGGATGGGGACGGAGAGCTGGTAAGGCTTCCTCTGTCGTCGCCGGCCACCAATCGCCTCCTGCGTATCGCGACACTTACTCTGGACAAGTCGGGCAACCTGAAAGGCACTGTGGAAGAAATGCGTACTGGCCCGGCTGCCACTTCATTGAGAGAGCGTCTACTGCACCTGCCGAATGCAGAACGCCAGAAGATCTTCGAGAACTTACTGTCCGAACTTCTCGACGGTGCTGTCCTCACCAGCGCGGGCGTCTCCGACCTGAACGATTTGGGGGGTACGCTGTCGATCAAATACGGCCTGATCGCGCGGGCGTATGCCCAGCACGCGGGCGAACTTCTCTTGTTTCGCCCGTGTGTGCTCGGCCGCATGAGCAGTAACGTCCTCGAGGGCGACCCTCGCAAGCACGCGGTGGTCTTCTCTCATACCGCTTTGGAGACTGAGACCTTCGATATCTCCTTTCCTGCCGAGTACGCTATCGACGAACTGCCTCCACAAGCCAACTACAAATATCCCTTCGCGGCCTACAAGAGTGAATCGCGCGTGGCGGAACACGTGCTTCATTACACGCGCAGCTACGAGCTCAAGGACATTCGGGTGCCGGTCGAGCAGGTGGGCGATCTCAAGACGCTTTTTCGCCAGATCGCGGACGATGAACGCGCTTACACGATTCTGAAATCTCCAGCTGCGCTATCCTGGTTGGCTCCGCGACCTGCGCTACCGGAGGCTCCCTTCTAGGATCTAGGGAACAGCGAGTCAACACGCACCGTCGCCCGAAAGGTCCAGACGGTGCAACCCATTCAATGGCCAGGACCACGGCGACAGCGCAGTGGCAAGTTCGAAGGCTTCCTCAACCCAGGCGAGGGCCGCCCGCGTTAGGTCGAGGACCGCAAGTGAAAAACCGGCCTTCTCCAGATGAGTGTTCTCAAAACGCGTCACATGTTCCTGCCTCCATCGCTCGTCGAGCCTTGGAAGCTCGGGGTAGTAAGCTTTGAGCGGCCACCGTGGCAGATGCGGGACTCACCCTTAGCGACGGCTCTTCGCAGTCGTTTGAGCGTCAGACTTCTTCCCGCTGGCCAAAGTACAGCCTTTGTCTTTCTCTGCAAGACGAATCTTTGCAGCTTCCAGGAACCCTCCGTGCCAACATCTCTGAGACAAGTCTAGTACCCTTAATTAATGAGCAGAAGGGCGAGAAAGAAGAGATCAGAAATGAACGGGAATTCTCTTGGTGTTGCTCTTTCCTCTGGGGGTTTGGCTGCCGCGGAACGAAGCGGAGGCTCGCCTCCTGGCGAGCCGCAGCGCAGTGGAGCGGCAGCCAAAGCGGGCGCCGATCCGGTGCCGGCTTCGCGGCCGGATCCCGAAGTAGTTGCCATAGCAAAGCGGCGGACCTACACAGCGGAGTACAAACAACGCATCTTACAAGAAGCCGAAGTCGCTGCGACGACG
>WNFW01004145.1_pt1 | contig 10153 bp, 7 predicted proteins | sample 5400131 | NCBI WGS metagenome assembly WNFW01 (sample SAMN13153362, study PRJNA577476) | soil metagenome | isolation source: 20 cm soil or saprolite under grassland replicate 1 | place: USA:California | collected 2016-06-15
TTCAACGATGATCCGCGGCTGAACGCACAGCTTTGGTTAGTGAAAAATGTCCCACCAGGCAGCGTTATCGAATCGAGTGGCACCTGCCCACATTGGTCAAAACTGCCGGATTTCGATGCCGGCGAAATTAATCTTAGCCGACCCGATCGGCCCAAACCTCCAGCGCAAGCCATCACCGATCTGCGCATGCCTCATATGCCGGGTCGCGTCGAGTTGTTCCGCAAGGTTTTTCCCGAATGGGTGCAACCCCTCGTTGCCGAGAAAGAAGGAAATCCCGACCAGGGGTTATTTACTGCCGCAGCCTTGGAGAAGCGCAATCCGAATTACATCACCGTTTATTCGCTGGATTATAAAGTGCCCGGCGAAACTATTCGCGGATATTATGATGATCTTCTCACGGGGAAATTCCCTTACGCCATTGTGTTCGATGCCGACGCGCCCCGCGCGCCTAAATGGATTTATCCGCGCACGATCGATTTTCTGCGCGGACGCATCACTATTTTACAGCGGAAAACTTGAGGTCCGGTCTGAATGACGAAAGAGATTGTCCACAGGTATGCTTTGGGCTTTGTGATTCCTTCGTCATTCGGATTTCGTCGTTACCTTTGCGGCGCTTACGGAGCGCGGCTACAGAAGAGAGATGAAAATTGCGGTTTGGTTTGTCGCGGTCCTCTGCGCCGCCGCGACGTCGCTTTTCGCAGCGGATGAATTGGCGCTGCGCTTGCAGCCGGCGCTCGAAGCGATCACGCCTGACGGTTTGCTCGCGCACATCAAAATTCTCGCATCGGATGAATTCGACGGACGCGCGCCTGGAACAAAAGGGGAAGAACTTTCAGTCAAATATATCACTGATCAATTCAAGCAGATCGGCCTGAAGCCGGGAAATCCGGACGGGACGTACACGCAGGAAGTTCCGCTGGCTGGAATCAGGAGCGACCCGAAAATGTCATTTATCATTGGCGATAAAACGATCGACCTGACGTATCCCGACGATTTCGTTGTCTCATCGGCCCGCCTCGAGCCGGAAATCAAGATAGATAATTCAGACGTGGTCTTTGTCGGGTATGGCATCGTCGCGCCGGAGTACGGGTGGGACGATTACAAAGATGTCGATGTCAGCGGCAAAACGACCCTGATGTTGATCAACGATCCGCCTATTCCAGATCCGAAAGATTCATCAAAACTCGACGACAAAATGTTTAAGGGAAAAGCGATGACCTACTACGGACGCTGGACTTACAAATACGAAATCGCCGCTAAGAAACGCGCGGCAGCTGCCGTCATTATTCATGAAACGGAGCCGGCGGCCTATCCGTACTCCGTTGTGAAAACCAGTTGGGGAAAGGAGAATTACGAGATCGATGCGCCGGATAAAAACATCGGGGCCGTCAAGGCGCGCTCCTGGATAACGCTCGATGCCGCAAAGAAATTGCTGGCCGATTGCGGCCAGGATTTCGATGCGTTGAAAAAGTCGGCAATCACGAAAGATTTCCGGCCAGTGGCGCTGGATGCGAAAGCCAACATCGACATTAGACAACAGCTTCGCTCGTTTAAATCGCACAACGTCATCGGCAAACTCGACGGGAGCGATCCCAAAGTGCAGGGCGAATACGTCATTTACACGGCGCACTGGGACCATCTTGGGCGTCATCCCGAATTGCAGGGCGATCAGATCTTCAATGGCGCGATCGATAACGCGTCCGGCGTCGCGTCGGTGATTCAGCTGGCAGCCGCGTTCACAAAATTGAATCCGCCCCCAAAACGCTCGGTCCTGTTCATGGCAACCACCGCTGAAGAGGCGGGATTACTCGGAGCAAAATTTTACGCGGAGCACCCGCTTTATCCGCTCGAGAAAACGCTCGCCGACATCAACATCGATACCGTGAACCCGTGGGGCAAAACGCGCGACATCGAAGACCTGAGCGACAATAATTCAACACTCGATGATTTGTTAGCAGCAGCCGCCAAGCGCAATGGGCGGGTGATGGTCCCGAACAGTCAGCCTGAGAAAGGCAGTTTTTATCGCGCCGATCATTTTGAATTTTCCAAGCTCGGCGTCCCTGCCCTGTACACTGGCGGCGGCAAAAATCTCATCGGCAAATCGGCCGATCTCGGCCGGAAAAAGAAAGACGATTACACCGCGCATCATTATCATCAGGTTTCGGATGAAGTGAATCCCGAATGGGACCTCTCCGGCGCCGTTCAAGATATTCAGCTTCTCTTCGAAGTCGGCTATCAAGTCGCAAATGGCGACAAATTTCCAGAATGGAAGCCCGGCACGGAATTCAAGGCAAAGCGAGATGAAACCGTAAAGAAGTAATGATTAAAGCGGAAAACATTCGTGCGAATTGTTGCTAGATGTCGAAGCCAAGCAAGGTCGTAGGGCTGTTGTTATCTTGGCCGATCATCGCGCAGAATGGATGCGTGCCGATCCCGCGTCTTTACACCAAGGTCGAGTTAATTGGCACATACGAGATCACGTATTCGTTCGGCGCGGACACGCTCATCCTCAACTCGGACAATACTTACGAGCAACGTTTCATTGATAAATCAGGCAAGGTGTTTATCAACCGCGGGAAGTGGGACTTTGAAGGCGGCAGGGATAATCAAGTGAGTTTGATCAACGCGGTCGATGTTTGTGATCCGTTCGGAAAATTCACGTCCACTAGGCCTCACCCTAGTTACAGCCTTCGGAGCTTCGGTTGGTATTGGGGTACAGTTATATCCGTAAGCGAAGATTTAGGGCTGTACATGCGAAAGATTCGATGATTGTCGCCCAAGTAGCTGACCACGCGCTGCAGCCAACGGCTCCGCTACGCATGTGCTCGATGTTGCGCGAGCAGAGAACTAGAAAAGAACTGAGTTGCACCGCAGTGCATTAGATGGTTGAGTCCGGCTCGCAAAGCTGAAAAACTGAATGGGCTCCCTCAAAAAAAGACGCAAAGCGAAAATTGCAAAGCACAAGCGCCATAAGCGCATGAAGCAAAGTCGCCATAAGAAGCGTCTTCGCTACAAGACGTAGTCGTGCGCAGGCGATGGAGGGATGGAGTATTGGAATCCTCCCGCTGCAGCAGCTGTCGTGCTGAAGCTTGGCGAAGCCGGACCGCCGCAATATCAAGTGCGCAGGCGACACGGCTGCCTCTACAAGTCCAAGTGAAGGCTGGCCTGCCAAGCCGTAACCTCGGCGAAGGCTGGTTTGCCGAATGCGCCGCCGAAAGCTAGAATCGAAAGCATGAGGGAGCAGAGAAAGCGGCGTGTCTCGCCGCTCGGTTGTTTTCTTTTCGTGCTGTTTTTTCTTGCGGCGGCGAGCGGGGCGAGCGCGAAGACTCCACGTATCTCGCCGCCTCGGATTCAATCCGCGCTTGTCGAAAAAAAAATCGAGCATCAGGATGATTCATTCAATTTGAAGCCGGCGCCGGACCTGGTGTTGCGTCCGGAGGGCGAACGCAAAGCCGGAGCGCTTGCACATTTTGTGGAAGGAATCGCTTTCGAGGAGGCCGGCGAGATGGATAAGGCACTGGAGGCGTACCGCAAAGTGCTCAATGTCGATCCAGGCCAATCCGAGCTCGCCTCGCGAGTAGCAGCTTTGCTGATACAGGAGGAAGATTATCCACAGGCGATCGACGTGCTGAAAGACGCAATCAAAGCAAGCCCGAACGACGCCGAACCGTACAGTCAACTGGCGTTCATTTATGCGAAGTATCTCAAGAAAACCGATCAGGCTGTCGATTATGCTAACCGCGCGATCGCTCTGAATCCGCGAGACATAGAAGCTTATCAACGTCTTTGCGAAATCGAACTCGCAGCCGGACAAGAACAAAAAGCGCTCGATGCGCTGGAGCGCGCAACCAAAGTTCACAGCGAGGACGCGAGTTTCTGGATGCGGCTTGGGAAGCTTTACGCTGCCGTTCGTTTTACACCCGACTCGCAGCCAAAGCCGGAGGAACTGAAGCGAGTCAACGAGATTTTCAAAAAAGCGGTGGAGAACGCAAAAGATGATCCGGCGATTCTCAAAGATGTGGCCGATTATTATGCGTCAACCCAACAGCTAAAGGAGGCGATTCCGCTTTATCTGCGTGTGATCGAGCTGCAACCAGACGACGCCAACGCCCGGGAAAAACTGGCGACCGGTTTCATCTTAACAAATCAGCGCGGCAAAGCGGTTGAACTGCTCGAGCAGATCATTAAAGAGCATCCGGAGAAATACCAGCCGTATGATCTGCTTGCCCAGGTGCTGGATGATGAAGCGCGATCGCTTCAGCGCGAGAACCGGCTGGACGAAGCGAAAACAAAATTTGCCAAAGTAGCCGCAAATTATGAGCAGAGTCTGCTGATCAATCCTAATCATGCCGGCACGTATCTGCGTCTTGCCGAGTTGCTACTCGGTCCTCTGAAAGACCCGGAACGCGCTGTGAAATTCCTCGCGGAAGCCCGGCGCCGGTTTCCGGGCGCGCCGGAGATCGTTTATTATCTGGCCATTGCTCAGCGCGAAGCGAAGCAAATTCAGCGGGCCGTGGCGACCTTTGAGGAAGCGCTACGTGAAGCGCAACTCGACCAGGACGACGAAATCGTAAACGCGAAATTTTACTTCAACTACGGCGTGACGGCTGAGCAGGCAGGCTTATACGACAAAGCAGCCGATTTGCTTCGCAAATCAATCGCGCTCGATCCAGCTAACGCAGCGGAAGCTTACAACTATCTTGGTTACATGTGGGCGGATCACAACATGCACCTGGATGAAGCCGAGGAGATGATCAAACGGGCGCTTGAGATTGACCCCGACAACGGCTCCTATCTCGACAGTCTCGGCTGGGTCGAGTTCAGGCAGGGCAAATTTGATCAGGCACTAGCGGACCTGGTTCGCGCTTCCAAAAACCTGGACCGCGAAGACCCGATTGTGTTCGAGCACATTGGCGACACTTATTTTAAATTGCACCGTGTGCCAGAGGCCTTGGAATCGTGGCAAAAAGCGTTCGCACTCGATCCGAAAAACAAAAATCTCGGTGAGAAGATTGAGAGCACCAAGACGACAATTAGCAGCGGTTCGTCGGCCAAGGCCAATTCAACACAGTGATTAAGAATTTCACTTTTGAAACCATTTGGCTGTGTTGAAAAGCTGCAAGGTCCGAATGACGAATGACGAAGGAATGATTAAATCCAAACGTGGCCCTCACCTCGATCCTCTCCCTGAGGGAGAGGAGGACGCGAAGCGCCAGGTGAGGGTCGTTCGTCGCTGCCCTGACATTGCTGAGTTAAGTGCAAGTAAGATCGGTTGTAGAAAAATAGAGCGGCGCACGCTGCGTACATGAAAGAGTATCCCACAGCCTGGCAGCGCAAGATGATGTGGGCGGCCCTTACTGCCTTCTGCGTTGTTCTTCTCGTCGTGATCGTTGGTACGGCTATCTGGACGGGCGCCAACATTCTCAGCTTCCTTCAGCCGATATTAATCCCGGTCGCCATCGCGGGGATTCTCACTTATCTGCTCGACCCGCTTGTGACCAAAATGTCTCGAGGTGCGCTCAGTCGCACGAAGGCAGTGCTGCTCCTATTCGCGATCGCCTTTTTTGCACTAGGTGGATTGCTAGGCTGGCTCATCCCAACCATCTCAGTGCAGAGCGCAAATTTCGCGAAGCAAGTCCCTGCCTACACAGAAAAAGCGCGAGATCGCATTGTCGATCTTATCTATCGATTCGATCAAACGTTCGGGCTATTTGGCGGAGCACACGCAAAGTCTGCATCGACGAATCTCACAAACTTGCTCATCGGCCCTGGCTCACCTTCACCAAAGGCGCAACCAACCGCCACTGCCATGGCTTCACCGGCGCCACAGCCGATGGCGTCAGCCACCGAAACAATCGCGCCAAGTCCCTCCAAGATTACCACCGCTGAACGTCAACGCATTCAAGCTTATGTGGAAAAACAGATGCCAAATCTCCAGCGGGCGCTTCCCACGCTCGCGGAAAGGTTCTGGGATATCTTAAGGAAAAGCATTGGAGGATTTCTTGGAGTCACAGGCTTTTTGCTCAGTCTCATCCTGGTACCGATCTATTTATTTTTCCTGCTAAAAGAGAAGCCGCGCATTGAAAAGAGATGGAAAGAGTATCTTCCGCTGCGCGCATCCCCGTTTAAGGACGAAGTCGCCGAGGTCTTGTCGGAGATAAATAAATACGTTACCGCCTATTTCCGGGGGCAGCTGCTTGTTTGCGTGGTGGATGGCATTCTCATCGGAACGGCGCTGACGCTTCTAGGCCTTAATTTTGCCCCACTGATCGGGGTTATGGTTGTCGTCCTCACGATGATACCGTACCTGGGGATAATCATTTGCTGGGTGCCAGCGGTTTTCATTGCGGCTTTTCAATGGGGCGATTGGGCGCACCCGATGGGCGTGACCCTAATTTTCATCGTGATACAAAATCTGGAAGGCATCTTTTATGCGCCCCGCATTGTGGGAAATTACGTCGGTCTGCATCCAATGACAGTGATCGTGTCGATCTTTGTCTGGGGCCTGATAATAGGTGGGGTGCTCGGGCCTCTCCTGGCCGTGCCATTGACCGCAACAATTAAGGTTTTACTAGCGCGGTACGTCTGGGGCAGACGTTTGAGAGAGGAGGTCCTGGAATCGATCGAAGAAATTCCTGTCGTCGAAGAATCCGAGGCAGCGACACACTCTTAGAACGTGTGTGAGCAGGCGGCGGCGACGCGCGGCACTCCACTTTTACCGCGTAGCGAGATTAGGACACCAGAATGTCTGAAAAGATCAAAGACGCCAGGCACAAAGGTCCTGCCCAATTCTTTCCCGGTTTTGTGTTTGCCTTCCGCGGCCGTCGATTATGGCTTGCCCGCTTCGCCATTGTAGTTGCCGCATCGGCAGCCACTATTCTGCTTGGCATTGCTTCTTTCAGTTACGGTCCAAAACTGTACAGGGATTGGCATCAGAGGCGCCTGCTGCATCGGGCGGAATCGCTGCTCCAGGAGCAGAAATTTGACCAGGCGGCGCAGGAGGCTCGCAAGGTCTTAACGGTAGATCCGACCTCGGTACCGGCGTGCTACATCCTGGCAGAGGCAGCGGAACGACAAAACCTTGAGGAAACCGTTTTATGGCGCGGACAAATCGCGCGACTGCGTCCAAAGGATCCCCACAGCCAGCTCAACCTCGCTTCAGCGGCACTGCGCTTTGGACAGATCGATCTCGCACGAAAAGCCTTGAATGATGTCCTCCCTGACTATCGTGACAGCGCCGCTTTTCACGTCGTTGCGGGCTGGTTGGCTCGCGCTGAAGGAAATCTTGCCGAGCAGGAAGAGCAATTCGCCGCCGCGGTAAAAGAAGACCCAGCGAACGATCTTTACCAGTTCAATCTCGCGGCGCTGCAAATCGAGTCCACTGATAGACAAAAGAGCGCAAAAGCACGCACCACGCTCGATCGACTCAGTAAAGTCGCTCCTTTCCGCACCGGCGCGTTGCGAGGATTGCTCAACGACGCTGTGGCACGAAACGATCTCGCTGCGGCGGATAACTTCGCGCAACAGCTCCAGATGTCACAACAGGTCACATTCGGCGACTATCTGCTCTGCTTGAACTTTTATCGAAAGCTCGATGAGAAAAAGTTCCGTCCGTTGTTGGAAAAAGTGAAACCATTTGCCGTGCGCAATCCCTCTGATCTCGCGTCGCTTATAAACTGGATGAATGAAAATGGCCTCGCCGAGGACGTCGTTAAGTGGATCGATAAGTTACCAAAAGACGAACTGACTTTTGCGCCGGTTTCCATCGCAGTTGCGGCCATATATGCAAACACCAAAAACTGGTCGCGTTTGAAACGCTGGACAGGTAACGGATCGTGGGGCGAGTCTGACTATTTGCGAGTTGCTTATCAGGCCATTGCAATGCGCCAATCACAATACCGCAATAGCGGCACCGCGCAGACCGAATTCGAAAAGCTTTGGCGCTCGGCTGAACTAGCGTCAAGTCGGCCGGAGCGCGACCTTGATCTCGCACGTCTCGCTTCGAAATGGAACCTGAAAAAAGAATCCGAAATACTTTGGCTGCGCGTCGCGAACAATCCGCCCATGCGCCGTGAGGCCCTCGATGCGCTGCGCCGGCTCTATCGCACAAACGACAATCTCGAGAAACTCTACGACACACTCCAGCGCCTGCACGAGAGCTCTCCCACCGAGGCGCCGATTACTACGGACCTGGCCCGGCTCGGCCTGAACATTGAGCAAAATGCAAGCGCGTCGAAAGATCTGGCCAAAGAGGCTTACGACCGCGCACCAAACGAACTCAACTGCGCCGTAACTTACGCATTTTCCCTTTATCGCCTTGGCCGAAATGCCGAGGGCCTTGGGGTTATACAAACGTTGCCACCAGACCAGTTACACGATCCGCACGCGGCTGTTTACGTCGCGTTGTTACTGGCCGAAGCAGGCCAAATCGAAGGAGCAAGGGAGTACATTTCCGCCGCTGATGCCGGAAAGATTTACCTGGAAGAAAAGAAACTGCTCGATGAGGCCAAAAGCAAAGTTGCAGCAGCTTCCGCAACTCCATCGCCAGCCCCGGAAGCTTTCGGGACCGAGCCAAGTCCGACGCCAACGGCTCTGGCACGTTGAAGCGTCAAATCCGATCCGGTATAACGCTGTAACGAATCACGTCGGCTTGCCCCGCATTTTCTCCTCTTTTGCGATTGCCTTTGTCCAATGGGCGATGTCGCCCTCGCCCATGTGCGCACGTTCCTCCAATCGCGCATCGCGAAATCCCCGCTCCTGGATGTCCAGCAGATATTGCTTCCGTGAGAGCAGCGTGCCGCGGCAGAGACGATCGGGCCCGGCGGCAGCCGCATCCTTTCGGAGTCGCGAGATCAAATCATCCATAATGCCGGCGGGAATTCGTCCGTGTTCCGTAGGGTAAATGTAACCGAACAGCACCAAATGACTCAGCAGCACGCGCCAATCGGGCCCGAAGCGGCGAACAAGATGTAGCCAATCCAGTTTCTCTGCGCAGCTTTGAAGAATATGCGCAATGTCTGCGCCATCGAACCGTTCGCGCTCCATGATGTACGCCTTCATCCAAATCATCTCCTCTGGTGCACAAAGTTGCACTCGCAAGCCAAGCAATTCGTCGTCTTGCGCACGTTCGAACCAGGAATCATCGACTTCGCATAAACCATTGCCTGCACGAAAAATCAGGTCGATGCACAGCCGGCTCCCTCCGGCTTTGGCCAGCCAATGTGGAAACGTCTTTTCTGTCTTGTATCCGGCGCCGGCAAGCGCGTCGATGGCTGCATCGACATGGCGCGGTCGAAGATAAAGATCGAAATCTTTTGTCCGGCGCGAAATACCCGCATAGACCTCGACTACGTACGCGCCAGCGATCAAAAATGGAATATTCGCATCCTGCAGCACCTCCATTGATCTGCGATAAACGTCACCGCGTTCGCCTTTCGCCTTCGTGACTGCTGTCTTAACGGCCATTCATCAACATAACGCAATCGAACCCGGCATCGGCTGCATAGCCACAGCCGCGGAGCCCTTGCGCGTCCTCCAAAAGCGTCCGTGTGGGTCGGCGATTTCGTTTCTCAATGAGGATGGCTAAGCGAGCGCTACGAATTGCCGCAACTGCGGATCTCCATTACGCCAAACACTCGCGAGGGATGTTGCACGAAGCGTTTGCCGAGATCTCGCGCAGCGCTGATGTGCTGCTGCTTTGCGGCGACCTTACAGATTATGGACTTCCCGAAGAAGCAGAGGAACTCGTCGCCGATATTCGCGCTACGATGAGAATCCCAATGCTCGCGGTCCTCGGTAATCACGATTTCGAATCGGGACAGGAGGAGCTTGTTTCTAAAGTTCTCGATGACGCGGGTGTCAACATGCTCAACGGGGAAGCCATCGAAATCGCAGGGGTCGGGTTTGCCGGTATTGCCGGCTTCGGCGGCGGTTTCGGCCGGCGAATGCTGAACGCGTGGGGCGAACCGCTCATTAAGCAATTCGTGCAAGAATCCATCAGTCACGCAGTTCGCTTGGAACAGGCGCTTGCCAAACTACAAACCGAACAGCGTATTGCCGTGCTGCATTACTCTCCCATTCGCGCGACACTGGAAGGAGAAGACCCGGAAATTTTTGCCTTTCTCGGTTCCAGCCGCTTAGAAGAGCCAATCAA
>WNFW01016348.1_pt1 | contig 10153 bp, 10 predicted proteins | sample 5400131 | NCBI WGS metagenome assembly WNFW01 (sample SAMN13153362, study PRJNA577476) | soil metagenome | isolation source: 20 cm soil or saprolite under grassland replicate 1 | place: USA:California | collected 2016-06-15
TCCGTTCTGCACCGCGTTGCCCGCAAAGATGTCGCCGAAGGACGGCGCGATCACGCAGCGAATGCCGTAGTCGTAGAGCGCGTAGACCGCTGCCTCGCGCGAGGAGCCGCAGCCGAAGTTGCGCGCGCCCACGATGATCTTGGCATCGCGCCAGGCCGGCCGGTTGAGCGGAAAATCCGGCCGCTCGCGCCGTTCGGCATCGAAGCGCAGATCGTGCAGCAGCACCGCGCCGAGGCCGGCGGAACGCGGCACCTTCAGAAAGCGCGCCGGTAGGAGCTGATCGGTGTTGAGATTGGCGATGTCGAGCGGGCAGGCAATCCCAGTGAGTCGGACGAACTTGTCCATGCGCGCCTCACGCCTTGCGCCCGGCGAGCAGCGGCCGGACGTCGGTCAATGTTCCTGTTACCGCCGCCGCGGCGACCATGGCCGGAGACATCAAATGGGTGCGCGCGCCCGGTCCTTGTCGACCGCGGAAATTGCGATTGGTGGTTGACGCGCAGCGTTCCCCGGGCGGCACCACATCGCCGTTGATGCCGACGCACATGGAGCAGCCGGATTCGCCCCATTCGAGGCCTGCGTCACGGAAGATGCGGTCGAGTCCTTCCTCCTCGGCCTGGCGCTTGACGCGGGAAGAGCCAGGCGACACCAGCCCGGGAACCTTGCTCACCCGACTTGCCAGGACGGCGGCTGCCGCGCGCAGGTCCTCGATGCGCGCATTGGTGCACGAGCCGATGAAGATGCGGTCGATCGCAATATTGGTGAGCTTCGTGCCGGGCCTAAGCCCCATATATTCGAGTGCCTCGCGCAAGTACTTCGCGCGCGCCGCGTCCGGCTCGCGCGCAGGGTCCGGTACGTTGGCGTCGATCGGCAGCGCATCCTGGGGGCTCGTGCCCCAGGTGACGATCGGCGCAATGTCAGGGGCGTTAAGCTCGACCTCGCGGTCGAATTCCGCTCCGTCGTCCGTGGTGAGCGCCGACCAGGCCTCGACGGCTCGCTCGAATGCCGTGCCCTTGGGCGAATAAGGCCGGCCTTTCACATATTCGAAGGTCGTTTCGTCAGGCGCAATCATGCCGCTGCGCGCGCCGGCCTCGATCGACATGTTGCACAGCGTGAGCCGTCCCTCCATGGACAGTGCACGGATGGCGGGGCCGGCGAACTCGATGGCATGACCGGTCGCGCCGTCGGCGCCAATGCTTGCGATGATGGCAAGCACCATGTCCTTGGCTGCAATGCCGGGAAAAAGGCGTCCGCTGATGGTGATGCGCATGCGCTTCGGCTTGCGCTGCCACAGCGTCTGCGTCATCAGCACATGGGCGACCTCGGAGGCGCCGATGCCGAAGGCATAGGCGCCCAACGCGCCATGGGTTGAGGTGTGGCTGTCGCCACACACGATCAGCAGGCCGGGCAGAGTAAGGCCCTGCTCGGGTCCAACCACGTGCACGATTCCTTGGCGGGGATCGTCGACCCCGAACAGGGTTATGCCATGCTCGGCCGTGTTTTCCTCGAGCGTGCGCACCATGCGCGCGATGTCGGCATTGTCGATGACGCGCCGAGAGCCGCGCGTCGGGACATAGTGGTCGGCGACACCGAAGGTGAGACCCGGCTCGGCGACCCGCGCGCCGCGGGCCTTGAGCTGGCTGAAGGCATTGAAGGACCCCTCATGCACGTAATGGCGGTCCACCCACAACAACGCCTCGCCGTCGTCACGCCGCACGATTTCGTGGGTCGTCCACAGCTTGTCGAACAGGGTTAGAGGGTCGTTCATGCGGATCGACACGGATTAAATGCCGCAACGCACTAGGCGCAATATAGAAGGCATGGCCCGGCAATGTTAGTCTGTTAGCGCGGATGTCACATGGAGGGTTCCAATGTCGCATTGGTCAGCACAGGTCACGCGCCGCAAGCTGGTGCAGACGACGGCGGTGGGCGCTGCCGCGGCGGCGACGGGTCTCATCAACGCGCCGGCACTCCTCCGCGCGCAGGGCTCTCCGGTAAAACTTGGCGTACTGCACCCGGTTTCTGGCGCTCTGTCCTATTCCGGCCAGCAGGGCCGGCTCGGTGCGACGATCGCGATCGAGGAGATCACCGCGGCAGGCGGCATCAAGGCGCTGGGCGGCGCCAAGATCGAGGCCGTGCTCGGCGACGCACAGTCGACGCCGGAAGGCGGCAATGCCGAGGTCGAGAAGATGAACTCAGCGGGTGTGGCGGCCATCGTCGGCGGCTACGCCAGCTCAATCTGCCTCACCGCCAGTCAGACCGCCGCCCGCTACGACCTGCCCTACGTGGTCGACGTCGGTGTTGCCGACAATATCGTCACGCGCGGCCTTAAGAACACATTCCGGTTCGGACCGGGCTTCGGAGTAATTGCGAAGACGGCGCTCGACAACCTCGTCACCATCAACGACCAGGCCGGAAATCCGGCGAAGACAGTGATGATCGTGCACGAGGACTCCTTGTTCGGGTCCGGGCTTGCCAAGCTGCTCAACGCGCAACTGCCCGAGCGCGGCTTCCAGGTCCTTGAGACCATTCCACATCCGACGCCGACTCGCGATTTCAACAACGTGGTGCTGAAAATAAGGGCGCAAAATCCGGATCTCGTGATTCCGGCGAACTATTACAATGAATACGTGCTGCTCGCCCGCACGATGCAGCAGCAGCGCGTGCGCCCAAAAGGCATCTACTCGGTCCTCGGCGGCGCGGCATCCTCCTACAAGTTCGTCAAAGAATTCCCTGAAGCCGCGCAATACATCATGGACTGCAATCACTGGTTCGACCCGCGCAATCCGAAGGCGCTGGCGCTCAAGAAGAAGATTGAGGATAGGGGGGAGTTCTACACCTATGAAGTGTTCATGAATTACTCGTGCGTCCTGCTCGTCGCTGACGCCCTGGAGCGTGCTGGGAGCGCGGAGCGTGCCAAGATCATCTCGGCATTAGAAAGCTCCACATTCTCGGGCCACGTGATGCCCTACGGGCCAACCAAATTCGTCAACGGCCAGAACCAGGGCGCCGCGCCGGTCAACACGCAGGTGCTCGGAAACGACATCCAGGTCATCTTCCCGCAGACGTTTGCCACGGCGAAGCCGGTCTTCCCCATGCCACGTGCCTGAGCGGCTATAAAGACGGCGACGGACCCGCCGTCGCCCTTTCGGTCGCCGCATGCTGTCGCCGATCATCCTCGTTCCCGCCGTCCTCAACGGGCTGTTGACCGGCGCGGTGTATGGGCTGATCGCGCTCGGGCTGACGCTGATCTACGGCGTCCTGCACATCATCAATTTCGCGCATGGCGCGCTGCTCTCCGCCGCCATGTTCGCGGCGTTCTTCGCGCACCGGCTCCTCGGGCTCGATCCCTACCTCGCGGCCCTTGTGCTCACGCCGCTGTTCTTCGGGCTAGGCTACTGCCTGCAGCGCTTCGTCATCGGTCCCGCCGGGCATGGGGAGGACCGCAACATTCTGCTGGTGACACTCGGGCTCGCGGTGGTGATCGAGAACGCGCTGCTCTATGCCTTCGGTGCCGATACACGCACACTCAACCTTGACTATGCGTTCGACGTCGTCGACCTCGGCATTGCTTTTCTTGCGGTGCCGCGCGTCATCGCCTTCGGCGTCGTGCTCGTCATAGCGGCGGTCCTGTGGCTCATCCTGAGCTTAACCGACACCGGTAAGGCTATCCGTGCGGTTGCCAAGGAGAAGCTGGGCGCGGAGCTCTCCGGCATCGACGTGGCGCATATCTATGCCATCACGTTCGCTCTCGGCACCGCGTGCCTTGCGATCGCTGCCTGCCTCCTGATCCCGACTTATTACGTCAATCCGCACATCGGAAACGCCTTCGTGCTCGTCGCCTTCACCGTCGTCGTGCTTGGGGGCATGGGCTCGGTGACGGGCGCACTCATCGGTGGCCTGTTCGTCGGCGTGGTGGAGAGTCTCTGCGGCCTCTATCTCGGGGAATCGCTCGGACAGATTGGCATATTTCTCATGTTCATCCTGGTGCTGCTGTTCCGCCCGAGCGGTCTGTTCGGAGAACGGGCATGAGGGGACCTTCGATCCGGTACATTGTGCTCGTCATTGCCCTGCTGGCAATGGTGCCGTTGCTCACTGCATCTAATGTCGTGCTCAATTTTCTCGTCGTGGCGTTGCTGATCGCGCTGGTGGGGCAGGGCTGGAACGTGCTTGGCGGCTATGGCGGACAGTACTCCTTCGGCCATGCGGCCTTCTTCGGCACCGGCGCCTATGTCACTGCCATCCTGCAAATGCGTTATGGCGTAAACGCTTGGGTCGCGTTTGTGCTCGGGGTCGCCGCCGGCGCGCTCACCGGCGCCGCAATCGGTGCGCTCACCTTCCGTTCAGGATTGAAGGGCTCGTATTTCGCCCTCGTCACGCTTGCATTTGCCGAAGTGCTCCGCATTCTCGCTAGCGTCGCACCCATCACGGGTGCCGGGGTTGGCATCCTGATCACGCTCGACCTGCGGCCGCAAGCGTTCCAGTTCCAGAGCCGCGCACCGTTCTATTGGATCATTCTTGCGCTGGTTGCGATTTCGCTCATCATCGTGCGGCTGATCGAGCAGAGTCGGTTCGGTGCCTGGCTCGTCGCAGTGCGCGAAAACGAGGATGCAGCCAAAGCGGTCGGCGTCGACACAGCGCGAGTCAAGCTGGTCGCCATGATAATTTCCGCCGCCATCACCGCCGCCGGCGGCGGTTTCTACGCACAGTATTTTCTATTCATCGATTCGGGTATCGCCTACGGGTCGTGGATTTCCATCGAAGCTTTGCTCGCACCCATCGTCGGTGGCATCGGAACCGTATTCGGACCGCTGCTCGGTGCGTTGGTTGTCAAGACACTCGGCGAATTGACCAAGCTGGTCACCGGCGATGCGCCCGGCCTCGACCTCGTCATCTACGGCGTTGTGCTTGTGCTGATCGTGGCCCTTGCCCCGCACGGGATTGCGGGCCTTCTGGCCGACCTGCGCATGCATCTTGCGCGTCTGAGGTCATCGGTACGAGAGCGCACCCATGGCTGAGCCGCTGCTTCGCGTTGAGCGCGTATTCAAACGCTTCGGTGGACTACTCGCTGTTGACAACGTTTCGTTTGTTGTCGAACCCGACCGGATTACCGCACTCATCGGGCCAAACGGCGCCGGCAAGACCACGCTGTTCTCCATCATTAGCGGCTTTCTCGCCTCGAGCGCCGGCCGCATCTTTCATCGCGGCACGGATATTACGGGCATGCCACCGCATCTTTTGGCGCGGCGAGGCATCGCGCGCACCTTCCAGATCGTGCAGCCGTTCGCCGGCCTTACCGTGCACGAGAACATCGCCATCGGCGCGCATCTGTCGCGGCGCTCGCGTGCTGACGCGCTTGACGTTGCCGCAGAAGTTGCTGGAGCTCGCACGGGCGCTCGCGACCAATCCCGGACTGCTTCTGCTCGACGAGGTGCTAGCCGGCCTCAACCCCGGGGAGGTCGCCGCCATGGTGCCGATCATCCGCGGCCTGGCCGACCGCGGCGTCACGACACTAATGACCGAGCATGTGATGCAGGCGGTGATGAGTCTCGCCGAGCACGTTTTCGTGCTGGCGGAGGGCCGCATCATCGCCGAAGGTGCGCCGCGGGCCGTGGTTGGCAATCCGCGCGTGGTCGAAGCTTATCTCGGCCACGGTGCAGCAGCGCGCCTCTCGGCCGCAGGAGCTGCGCATGTCTGACGTGCTGCTTTCGGTCAGCGGGCTTGCCGCCGGCTACGGCACGATCGAAGTGCTGCACGGGATCGAGCTTGAGGTTGCCGCGGGCGAGATCGTCGCGGTGCTCGGCCCGAACGGAGCGGGGAAGTCGACGCTCAACCGCACGATCTCCGGCGTGCTGCGCGCAACGCGCGGCTCGATTCGCTTCGCAGGCGGCACGATCGAGAGCGAGAAGCCGGCGACGATCGTCGCGCGCGGACTCATCCAGGTCCCAGAGGGGCGATGCGTCTTTCCCAACCTGACGGTCAACGAAAATCTCGATCTTGGCAGTTACCGGCGGGGCGGTACGCGGCGGGAGAAGAATCGCGAGCGGGTATTTGCGATCTTTCCGCGGCTCGCCGAGCGGCGGTCACAGCGCGCCGGCACGCTCTCGGGCGGCGAGCAGCAGATGCTGGCGATCGGCCGCGGATTGATGGCGGAGCCTGAATTGCTCATCCTCGACGAGCCATCGCTCGGCCTCTCCCCGCTGCTCGTCGAGGAGCTGTTCGTGCTGATCCGGCGCATCAATAGCGAAGGCATCACGCTCCTTGTGGTGGAACAGAACGTAGTGCAGTGCCTTGAAGTGGCGCGCCGCGCTTATATCCTTGAGGATGGCATGTTCGTGCTACATGGAAATTCGGCCGACATCCGCGACGACCCGAACCTCAAGCGCGCCTTTCTCGGACTATGACGATGGCTGGTATGGCGAACCTGCGCACGCGCCTCATGCGGAAGCCGATCGTAGTCGCCCCTGGTATCTACGATGCATTCACCGCACTGGTCGCCGAACAGAGCGGCTTCAGGACGCTTTACGTCTCCGGTGCAGCGATCGCGTATACGCGGCTCGGCCGGCCGGACATTGGGCTCGTGAGCATGAGCGAGGTCGTCGAGACGATCGGCATGATCCGCGATCGCGTTGCTGCGGATCTGATCGTCGACGCCGACACCGGCTACGGTAACGCACTCAACGTCGGCCGTACCGTGCGCCTGTTTGAACGCGCGGGCGCGGGCGCGATCCAACTCGAAGACCAGGATTTTCCGAAGCGCTGCGGCCACCTCGATGGCAAGCTTCTCATCCCGGCGGCCGAGATGGCTGGCAAGATCAAGGCCGCCGTCGATGCTCGCCGTTCGCGCGAAACGCTGGTGATCGCGCGCACCGACGCGATCGCGGTCGAAGGGTTTGAACGCGCCATCGAGCGCGCTGAGCTCTACCGCGACGCCGGCGCCGACGTCCTTTTTGTCGAGGCGCCCCAGACGCGCGCGGAGCTCAAGCGAATCCCGCCTGCGTTTGCCCGTGTGCCGCTCGTGGCAAACATGGTGGAGGGCGGCAAGACCCCGCCGCTGTCGGCTGCCGAACTCGAGGCGATGGGTTTCGCGCTGGTGATCTTTCCCGGGGGCATCGTGCGCGCACTGGCGCGCACAGCGAGCGAATATTACGCCGCGCTTGCCGCGCGTGGAACCTCCGAGCCGTTCCGTTCCCGCATGCTCGACTTCACGAGCCTCAATGAATTAATCGGAACGCCGGAAATGCTCGCGCTCGGCAAACGGTACGAATCTTCGGCACGGCCCTCGGGCAGCAAGCGGGGCACGCGTCGATGAAGCTGCACTCTCTCTTTGCCGCTAAATTGGCGGCCGGCAGGAGTCTGAAAATCCGGAACGCGTGGATCTCGCTTCTGTACGGGCGAAGCTTGGTGGTTCTCGGTACCATCTGTGTATGCGTCTTGCTGACGCCGCAGCGCCTCAAGGCTGAAGGCTATCCGTCGCGACCAATTAAGCTGTTGGTAGGCGCCCCACCGGGTGGCACTACCGATACGGTTGCACGCGCGATTGCAGAGCCGATGGCGAATGCCCTGGGACAGCCCGTCATTGTCGACAATCGAGGAGGTGCCGGCGGCAATCTGGCGGCCGATGCGGTCGCAAAATCCACGCCGGACGGCCATACGCTACTTGTGAGCTTCACCAGCCATACCATCAATGCGACGCTTTATCCCAAGCTGCCATTCGATCCAGTGGCCGATTTCACGCCGATCACCATGGTTGCGACGGTTCCAAGCCTGTTGGTGGGCAATCCCAAATTGCCTGCGAGAGACCTTGGAGAGCTCATCTCCTTTGCCAAGAGTCGGCCTGATACGCTGACGATTGCAATTGGAGGGATCGGATCCTCACTGCATCTCGCAGGTGAGCAATTCAAGATGATGACCGGTATTCGCCTGCTCAACGTTCCTTACAAGGGGACGTCCCCGGCGTTAACGGATTTGCTGGGCGGACAGGTCGATCTGATGTTCGTCAGCTTGGTGACGGGCACTGAACACGTTCGCGCTGGAACACTGCGCGCTTACGGCGTTACTAGTGCTGAAAGGCAGTCGTCATTTCCTGATCTACCGACGATCGGAGAAATCGTACCCGGATTCGAATCCAACGCCTGGTTTGGCGTTTTCGCACCGGCCAACCTTCCTGTTGCGATCACCGACAAATTGAATGCGGTTATCGTGGCAGCGCTCAAGGATTCGAAGCTGCGCGATCGCCTGCAAAATGAAGGAGCCTCGCCGGTTGGCAGCACGTCCGCCGAGTTTGCCGGGTTCGTGCGTGAAGATATCAAGCGTTGGGCGGCCATCGTCAAATGGTCAGGGGCGACGCCAAATTAGGAAATGCTGGAAAACCGCGCATGGAAAAATTGTACGATCTTGTGATCAAGAACGCCCGAGTGGTGCGCCCCAACAAGGCGTCCGTGGATTGTCTCGATATTGCGGTCATGGATGGAAAGATCGCGCGACTTGCGCCCGATATCCAGGGAGAGCAAGCGAAGCAGGTGTTCGACGCCAAGAATTTTCTAGCGTTCCCAGGCTGCGTCGATGCTCACATGCATATCGGCATCTATGCGCCCCTCGCCCACGACGCGGTTTCGGAAAGCAAGGCGGCTGCGATGGGCGGCGTAACTTCAAGCCTGAACTACGTACGGACAGGGCATTATTATCTGAACCGGGGCGGTCCGTACCGTGACTTCATGCCCGAAGTCCTCAAGCAATCCGAGGGGCGATTCTGGGTCGATTACGGCTACCACATTGCGCCCATTGAGGCCGGCCACATCGATGAAATGGAACATCTCGCCCTCGACTACGGCATCCCCTCATTCAAGATATTCATGTTTTACGGAGGATATGGCCTGCACGGCCGATCGGCCAATCAGAATGAATTTCTGATGATCGGCCCCGAAGATCGCTATGACATCGCGCATTTTGAATTCATCATGCGCTCCGCACAGCAGTTGATGACGAAATATCCGAAACTTGCCAGCTACATCAGCGTCAGTCTTCATTGCGAGCTTGCTGAAATCCTCAACGCTTATACGAAAATCGTCGAGCGCGAAGGTAAGTTAACCGGCCTGCACGCCTACAGCGCGGCCCACCCTCCGCACTCTGAAGGGCTTGCCATCTGGATCGCCTCCTATCTGGCCAACGAAACCAACTGCCTGAACATCAACCTCTTGCATCTGAGCTCGCGCAAGGCGGTGGATGCTGCGTGGACCATGCAACAGGTCTTTCCGCATATTGCGTTCCGTCGGGAAGTGACGGTAGGCCACCTTCTGCTCGACACCGATTGCGAATGTGCCGTTCAAGCGAAAGTCAATCCGCCGATCCGCCCTCGGGAAGACGTTAAAGCTTTATGGCAGGCCGTACTTGACCGGAAAGTCGACTGGATCGTCAGCGATCATGCCTGCTGTTCGGCCGAACAGAAATGGTCGAAGGACGATCCGACGGATATCTGGCTCGCGAAAGCGGGATTTGGCGGGACCGAATACCTGCTCTCGGGAGTGCTGAGTGAAGGAAGCAAACGTGGCATGTCCTACAACCACATGGCTGAGCTTCTAAGTTGGAAACCGGCACAGCGCTTTGGCTTACTCCGCAAGGGCGACATCGCTCCGGGTTATGACGCCGATATCGCTCTCGTCGACCCGCATGAAAGTTTTCGGGTTCACGCCGCCGAGTCCGAATCCAAACAGGGCTACTCGCCCTTCGAAGGGCTGGAACTCACGGGTCGGGTCAAGACAACATTCTTGCGCGGTATTCCGATCTTTCACGCCGGAAGCATTACTGGGCCAGCGCGGGGTCAGTATCTACGGAGGCCGCAGTGAATTAGTTTGCATGTTCCAAGTTGACGGCCTCCGGTCTCCTGATGGCGGACTTGTCGCTTGCGTCGCCGCTCGTGATTCGGGCCAATCGCATTACCCTCCCGCAAGGGGGAGAGAAGCGCACCGAGTACGCGGCGGGCTAGCACAATCTGCTCACGCCTCCTTGTAGCCATATTCCGGCACGTTGCCGGAATTGCCGTAATACTTGTACGGCAGGAACTTGCCCGACATGGTGATCTTGACCCGGTCGCCTTTCGGATTCGGCAGCCGTTCGATCTGCATGTCGAAATCGATGGCCGACATGATGCCGTCGC
>WNFW01008746.1_pt1 | contig 10150 bp, 9 predicted proteins | sample 5400131 | NCBI WGS metagenome assembly WNFW01 (sample SAMN13153362, study PRJNA577476) | soil metagenome | isolation source: 20 cm soil or saprolite under grassland replicate 1 | place: USA:California | collected 2016-06-15
CGGTGTGAAACCAGCCATCGCGGATCGCCTTGGCCGTGGCCTCCGGATCCCGGTAGTACCCCTTGAGCACCACGTTGCCTCGGACGACGATCTCGCCGATCGTGCTCCCGTCGTGTGGCACTTCCCGGCCGGTTTCCGTCTCGACGACGCGCAACTCGCCGGAGGTGATCAGTTCCACCCCCGTCCGCGCCTTGATGGTGGCGCGCTCGGCTGCCGCCAGCCCTGCATGTTCCGGTAAGAGATCGCAGACCGTGATGAACGGTGAGGTCTCGGTCAGGCCGTAGACCTGCGTGACCTCCCAGCCCAACTCCCCCTCGAGCCGCTCGATGGTGGCGGCGGCCGGCGGGGCGCCCGCGGTCACGACCCGCACCCCACGTGGAACATTGCCCCGGACACTGGCCGGCGCATTGGCGAGCCCGATCAGGACCGTGGGCGCCGCGCACAGCCAGGTCACGTGCTCTTCACGGATCAACCGGAAGACGTCCGCCGGCTCGGGCTTCGGCAGACAGATGTGGGTCCCGGCGGCAGCGGTCACCGTCCAGACAAACGTCCACCCGTTGGCATGGAACATGGGCAGGGTCCACAGGTAGCGGTCGCCGATCCCCAGCCGGAGGTGAAGCAGTGTTCCGATGGTGTTCAGATAGGCGTTGCGGTGGGTGATCATGACGCCCTTCGGCCGTGCCGTCGTCCCGCTCGTGTAGTTGATGGTGAGCAAGTCGCCCTCGCTGATGTCCGGACGGGTGTGGTCCGGCGATTCGGCCGCGAGGGTCGCCTCGTAGTCGAGCCATCCGGCGCGTGAGCCCGTCAGCGCGACGAAGTGCCGGACGCCGCCGATCCGGTCGCGAATGCCGTCCACGCTGTCGAGGTAATCCTCCGTCGCGCAGACGACGGTTGCCCCAGAGTGATCGATGATGTAGGCGAAGTCGTCGGCCGTCAGCCGGTAGTTGATGGGCACCAGCACGGCGCCAATCTGCGGCACGGCGTAAAACGACTCGAGCTGCTGGTGGACGTTCGGTGCAATGTAGGCGACCCGGTCGCCCTGGCGAACACCGATCCGTTGCAGTGCGGTGGACCAGCGGTCGCAGCGGTCGAAGAACTGCTCGTAGGTGAGCCGGAGATCGCCGTCGACCACCGCCTCACGCTGCGGATGCAACCGTCGCGTCCGCCGCGTGAACTCGAGTGGTGTGAGCGGTGTCTCCATGAGTCTTGTCCTGCCCCCTACGGCTGCCCCAGCTTTGTGCCGAGTCTAGCCCGGGTTGGGTGCCGATGACAAGACGCCGTGAGGGGCTGGTGGCCCAGCATGGCGGTCACCAGGCGTACCCAGAAGGTTAGGTTAGTCGCGGCGGCCTGGGAGAGAAACCAAATCTCGGTGATCTGCGTTACCTATCGAGGGGGCATTGCCGGCTCTTCGCTAGACTCGAATCGAATATGGACCAGGTTTCCAGTACACCCGTCCTCGACCGGATCACGGGCCCGGCCGATCTTCGCTCCCTGAGCGATGCCGATTTGCGCGCTCTCGCCGAGGAGATTCGGCAATTCCTGGTCGCAACCGTCTCCAAGACGGGCGGCCATCTTGGTCCCAACCTCGGAGTGGTCGAGCTGACCCTGGCGCTCCATCGGGTATTCGAGAGCCCGAGGGACCGGATCCTGTGGGACACCGGCCATCAGGCGTACGTCCACAAACTCCTGACCCGGCCCCGCGAGGGGTTTGCGAGGCTGCGCAAGCTCGGTGGTATGAGCGGCTATCCCAACCGCACGGAGAGCGAGCACGACTTCATCGAGAACAGCCATGCCTCGACCGGTCTCAGCTACGCCTCGGGGATGGCTGAGGCGATGCGGCGGCAGGGCGATCCGGGACACGTGGTGGTCGTGGTTGGCGACGGCGCTCTAACCGGCGGGATGGCCTATGAAGCCCTCAACAACATCGGCCATCGCAAGACGCCCGTGATCATCGTCGTCAACGACAATGGCCGGTCCTACGCTCCGACCGTCGGCGGCCTGGCGCAACACCTGGCGCAGCAGCTGACCGTTCTCAACCCGTCGTACCACCGCACAAAGAACCGCGTCGATCGAATTCTGCGCGCGGTTCCCGCCGGCGACAAGGCGATCGAAGTCGTACGCCGGATCAAGGAAGGTCTGAAGGAACTCGTCTCGCCGCGCACCTTCTTCGAATACCTTGGCATCAAGTATTCCGGGCCGATCGACGGCCACAACATCGAGGACATCGAGCGCACGCTGCGCCAGGTCAGCCGCTTGGCCGGCCCGTCGGTTGTACATGTGATCACGACCAAGGGCCGGGGCTATGGGCCGGCCGAGGCCGACGAGATTGACCATCTTCACGGTGTCAGTGCGTTCGACGTGCTGACCGCCAAGCCATTGAGCCGCAAAGTCTCGTACACAGATGTCTTTGGCGAGGCGCTACTGTATGAGGCCGAGCGAGAGCCCCGCCTGGTTGCGATCACCGCGGCCATGGGGAGCAGCGCCGGGCTGGGCCCTTTCGCCGAACGCTTCCCCGACCGCTTTTACGACGTCGGGATCGCGGAGCAACACGCCGTCACCTTCGCCGCCGGCCTTGCGATGGCGGGCCTGCGCCCGATCGTCGTCATCTATTCGACGTTCCTCCAACGCGCCCTCGACCAGGTGATGATGGATGTCTGCCTGCACAAGCTGCCGGTGACGTTCGTGTTGGACCGCGCTGGGATCACGGGGGACGATGGCCCTTCGCACCATGGGATCTTCGACCTGACGTTCCTGCGCGCCATGCCGGGCCTGACCCTAGCGGCGGCGAGCGATCCGCAGGAGCTGCGCGATCTGCTTCATACGGCCATCGCGCGCGACGGTGCCGGCCCCTTCGCGATCCGTTTTCCCAAGGGCGCGGCCGGCGACAGCGAGGCGCGACCCGCGCAGATCATCCCGGTCGGCGAGTGGGAGGTGCTGCGGCAGGGCAGCGCCGCGTTGCTGCTGGCGACCGGCAAGCTCGTCCCGGTTGCGATGGAGGCCGCCGCCATGCTGGACAAGGAGGGCCTGCCGGTGACGGTCGTCAACAGCCGCTTCATCAAGCCGCTCGACCCCCGACTCGAGAGTTGGGCGCGGCGCCACCCGACGATGCTGACGCTCGAGGACAACGTGGTGACGGGTGGCTTCGGATCGGCGGTCACCGAAGCGTTGGCGCCCCTCGGAATTCCGGTCACGGTAATGGCGGTCCCCGACACCTTCATCGAACAGGGCGGACAAGCGGAGCTGCTCAAGCAGCTCGGGCTCGACGCGCCTGGTGTCGCCTCGCGAGTGCGCCGACTCGTGGGCGACAGCGAATCGATGCCGGAGCCGGCGACGCAACCCGGCAGTTAGTCTGCGGCAAATGGGGATCTCACGCGACGCGCTCGCGGCGGGCCGCGCCTACCGGGAGCAACTGCTGGCGCTGCTGGGGAAGGACGACCCGGCCCGGGTGATGGAACTGACCGAACCCTTGCTGCGAACCGTCCTGAGCGATGCCGCCTCCGACCTGCGAAAGCGGCCGGCGCCTGCCGAATGGTCGGTGCTCGAGCTGCTCGGCCATCTGGTCGACGCCGAGACCGTCATGTCCGGGCGCTTTCGCTGGACCGTGAGCCAGGACGAACCGCCGCTGCTCGGATACGACCAGGACCGGTGGGTTGCGCGCCTGCGCCACAACGACGATCAGCCCGACGACCTGCTGGCGGTGTTCTCAGCGCTGCGTGCTGCCAACCTCCGCCTCTGGCGTCGCTCGTCAGCCGACGATCGCGAGCGGGTGGCGAAGCACGCGGAGCGAGGACCGGAGAGCTACGACTTGATGTTCCGCATGCTCGCCGGGCACGACCGCTTCCACCTCAACCAGATGCGCGAAACGCTGCGCCAGGTGCGCGCCGCGAGTTAGGCCCGTTGAGGCTCAGCCGACCGGTATCATCGGGCTGGCCCCACGCGGGGGGTGGGAGGAGGTGAGCGGGGTAGGCGACGCCCTTCGCATCGCGCAGGTCGCGCCGGCCTGGTACCCGTTGCCGCCGAGAGGCTACGGAGGGACTGAGCTCGTGGTCCATCTCCTCCACACCGAGCTCCGCCGCATGGGCCACGAAGTCACGGTCTTCGGCGCGGAGGGATCGGGGGGGGATGTCACGATGCTGGCCGACGCCGCCTGGAGCCGCGACCTCGGAGGACCGGCCGAGGCAGCCCGGCAGGCCACCTACCTGGCCCGGGTCTACGCCGCGATGGCCGGCCGGCGCTTCGACGTCATTCACGACCACACCGGATTCGAGGGTCTGCTGCTGGCCATTCAAAGCGGGCTGGCGTCGGTAGTGGTCCACACCATTCACGGCGAGCTGACCGAACCGATGAGCACGTTCTACAAGGAGGTGGCCGAGCAGGCTCGACTGTGCGCCATCAGCCTGAGCCAGGCGGCCAGCGCACCCGACATCAAGCTCGCCGGCATCGTCCACAACGCGGTCGAGCTGCCGACAGCGCCGCCCGGTGTTGCGCACGAGCGCTACCTGATCGAAGTCGCCCGCATCACCCCCGATAAGGGCCAGCACCTCGCCATCCAGGTGGCGCAGCGGGCAGGCCGCAAGCTGATCCTGGCCGGCAAGGTGGAGCGGTCCGGGGAAGGCTTGCAGTACTTCGAAGAGCAGGTGGAACCCTTCCTCAGCCCCACGGTCGAGTACTACCCCAACGTCGCCGGCGCCCAGAAGGCGCGACTCATCTCACGCGCCGCCGCCGGGATCTTTCCCTTGCAGTGGGCGGAGCCGTTCGGGCTGGCGATGGTCGAGTGCATGGTCGCCGGCACGCCGGTCCTGGCCCTGCGCAGCGGCTCCACCCCCGAGCTGATCGAGGAGGGCGTCACCGGCTTCCTGGCGGAGGACGTCGACGACCTGGTGGAGGGTGCCAACCGCCTCGAGGAGATCGACCGGGTTCGCTGCGCCACTGTCGCGCGTGAGCGGTTCAGCCCGCATCATATGGCGGAGCGGTACGTCGCGGTCTACCGGCGGGGCTCGGTCGAGGTCGAGGTCTTCGCGTCGCCCAACGGACCGGAGGTCGCTGCGCTCAGCCGCCTGCGAGCTGCGTCGACGCCTTAGCGACGCGGTCGATGATCGCCTTCCCCTCGCCCGTGGTCTCGTCCAGCCAGCGGGGTTGGGCGTAGTTGTCGATCACCAGCGGGCGGTAATCGACGCGGACCAGCCGCGTTCCGTAAAAGGTATAGCGGCCGACCATCCCCTCGCGCGTTTCCTGCGACCACATCTGGTCGAAGATGAAGTTGCCGTGCGCGTACGTGATGAGGTGGCCGTTGTAGATCTCGACCGGCTGCACCCAGTGCGGGTGATTGCCGATGACGAGGTCGGCACCGTCGTCAATCGCGAGGTGGCCGATTTCTCGCGGGTTGTCGGGGGCGATGCCGGGTCCGGCAACCGGGAGCAATTCGTACTCCTTGCCCCAGTGGAAGCTCACCACGACGACGTCGGCCTTCGGACGGACGAGGTCGATCTCTCGCTTCAGCTCGGCCCGGTCGATATGGGTGCCAACCCCATTGAATCCGAGAAAGGCGAACTCGACGCCGCGGATGTCTCGGATCTCGTAGAGGCCCAGCCCGGACATGCCAATGCCGTGTTGGGACAGGAGGATCTGCGTCTCGTTGGTGCCCGCCGGGCCGAAATTCGTCAGGTGATTGTTGGCGAGGTTCGCCACGTTGACACCGGCGTAATCGAGGCCGGCGATCGCCCGCGCGTCGCCGCAGAACTTGAAGCCGCCGTGAATGATTGGGCAGCTCTTGATGAGCGGCGACTCGAGGTTGATATACAGCAGGTCGCCGGTCTTTAAGTAGTCGGCCGTCTTGCGCCACGGGTAGGCCCAGTCCTTTTTGAGGACGGTTTGGTAATTCACCTCGCGCGCCGGGATCACGTCGCCGGTGGCGATAATCACGCGCAGCTGCGACTGGTCATACTGCGACAGGTCGGGCTTACTGTCGCCAAAGATACTGGTGAGGCTGAGCGCGGGCGGGGTTGGCGTCGGCGTTGGCTTTGGCGTTGGGGCGGCGGCGCGGGCCGCCACCGGTGATGCCCCGGTGGGGCCGCTCACTGGCGCGGCGCATGCCGCCACGAGGGGAAGCACGAGCAGCGGGACCAGGGCACGACGCTTCAAGCGCCGGTAGCATACACCGACTGTGGATAACTCACCAGCCAGTGCCGCTGTTCAGTTTCGTTTCCCTGGCGAGGCTCAGTAGGCGAACAACGTCGTGCCGGCCGGTACCAGGAGGAGTCCGTCGCCGACCGCTAGGCTGGTGCGCTGCACCGCGTTCTGCTCATCGGTTGCGGCGATCGGACTCTGGGTGTCCACCTGCGCCACGACCCGGCCGGTAACAACATTCAGCGCGTAGACCATCCCGGAGCTGGAGGCCGTGTATACGGTGTCGCCGGCTACGATGGGTGCCGAAACCAGCGATCCGTCGCCGGCGAAGCTCCATTGAACGGTTCCGGATGTCAGGTCGAGTGACCGCAGGGTTCCTCCAGCCAGGAACACACCGGTTTTGCCGGAGAACGCCGGGTTTGTCGTCGCCGAAAATGTGCCGACCGCATTCCCCGTCCTGGCATCGAGCGTGAGGTTGCCGGTTGGCGCGTCGCGGGCATAGACCTTGCCCTGATAGACGACCGCCGTCGCCCCGCCACCGCCGGAACAGGAGGAGTTGTGATGCCACACGCGCACGCCCGTCGATGGGCTGAAGTCGTCCGCCTGGACGCAGGCAAAGGTGACGAAGATGCCATCGGCGGTTACGGCGGGCGAGCTCGTGGTGCCGTTAACCGCGGCCGTCCAGAGAACCCCGCCGGATGCCTCGCTGAGTGCGTACAGCGTTCCACCCGACCCGGCGCCGACCAGGTAGAGCGAGCCTGCGGAGGCGGTCGGCGGCGAGTCGAATGACCGCTGGCCTTCAGCCTTCACGCTCCACCCAGGGGCTCCACTGGACGCGTCAAAGGACCGGACCAGTCCGTCGTAGTTGACCACGAACAACCGGCCCTGGTCGTACGCGGCTCCGGAAAAGCCATAGGTGCCGCCGAGGTCAATGGGCCCCCATACCGTTCGCCCAGTCTTCTCGTCGAGCGCGACGAGCGCCGATCCATAGCTGCCGACGTTAGCCACCGTGACAAAGACCTTGCCGTCGGCAACGAGCGGATACGAGACCGGACCGCCCAGGTCGGCCTGCGGCGTTGTTGTTGGGCTCGCGAGCGGGCTCGTAAGCGGGGTGGGGTTCGTGTCCTTCGTGGCCGCCACGACCGGCAGCTGGCTCGCGCCGGTCGGCGCCTTGAGACTCGTCGGCGAGCAACTGGCCAGCAGGGGCAGGACGAGCGCGACGAGGAGGTGCCGTCTCATCTGCCGGGAACAACGGCGCAGTGGCGTCGTGGCTTGTGATTCTAGGTGCCTGACGAAACCGTCGCCTTAGGGGTTGTTTCCGTGCGACACGTCGTTCTTCTTCGACTGGGCCGGGCCGCCTGGCGTGGCGTTTTTCGATTTAGTGTCGCCGGTCTGGGAAAGCTCGCGGTTGAGTTCCGCCTCGGTCGCCGCGACCAACTGGTCCATCGCCGCGATCGCGCTCTGGGCGTCGGGCCGGGTGGTTGCCAGCGCCGCCCGCTCGGTCTGCGTCAGGGCCAGCTCCTGGTCGGAGACGAGCTGGTTGAAGGCCGCGTGCGCGGTGCCTTTCAGCGGCGAGGCTTGCTGGCGCAGGTGCTCGAGGGCTACGTGGTCACGCTGGTACGCCCCCCGGATCGCGGCGCCCGGATCGATCGCGCTGGTTGCCACCTCAGAGATCTGGCTGGCCGCGGTCTGCAACGCCGCCGGCAGGTTGCTGGCGGTCGGCAAGTTGACTGGGGCGAGCGGCCGTTGCGATGCGGATGCCGCATGGGCAACGACACCGCTGGTCAGGGCAAAAGCGATCACGATCCCGAGCAGACGGTTCGTCATGCTGAACACTCCAATCGCCTCGCCATCAGCCTAGCCTCGCCTCAGCGCCGTGACATTGCGCGATGCGTTACGTCACGGGATGCCGGTCGGTCGTTGCCTGCCAGCCATCCGCGCGCACAATCACTTCACACGGAATTACGGCGGCGCGCGTAGTCAGATCGGCCGGTTGACCGCACGCAAGCGGTCAGCCGATTCGTGGGTCCCAGGCGTCGGTGCTCAAGACGATCGTCACCGGCCCGTCGTTGACCAGCTCCACCGCCATCTGCGCGCCGAAGGATCCGGTCTCCACGGCCAGCCCGCTCGCACGCAGGCGGGCAATGAAGCGTTCCAGCAGCGGCAGGCCTTGCTCCGGCCGCGCCGCGTGTAAGAAGCTCGGGCGGTTCTGTCCCCGCGCGTCGGCGAAGAGGGTGAACTGCGAGACGACCAGGAAGGCGCCATTCACCTGTGTCGCGCTGAGATTGAACTTTCCAGCCTCGTCGCTGAAAACACGCAATTTGAGGAGCTTCTCGGCGAGATAGTCGGCATCGCGGTCCTGGTCCGTGTCCGCCACTCCGAGCAGCACGCAATAGCCCCGGCCGATCGACGCCTCCCCGCCGTCCCAGCGGACCGAAGCCGACGTGACGCGTTGCACCACGGTGCGCATCAGGGTGGCGGGTTCCAGCCGCTGAGGTGGGCGTCGGTGCGCTGGGTCAACCAGCTCTCGACGTCTTGAAAGACCCTCGCCTGGTCGACCTCATTGAAGATCTCGTGGTACATGCCGGGGTAGAGGCAGAAGGCGCGCTCGGGTACGGTCGCACCGGCGAAGAAGCGCTGGGTGCCCAGGGGGTCGACGATGCGGTCGTCGCGGCCCTGCATGAGAAGAAAGGGAACGCGGATCTCGCCCGCTCGGGCGATGAACTCCTCACCGCGGGCGATGGTGTCCCCGTAGAGGCCGCCGGTAATGCGGTCGTGGACCAACGGATCGGACGCGTATCGGCGGGCGACCTGCGGATCGTGGCTCAGCAGATTGGCATCGACCTCGTTAGAAACCGCCACCCGCGGCGCGAGCCTGGGCAGGACCTTGGTCAACGGACGCTTCCAGGCGGGCACTTTGACCTTCGGGATCAACAATGGTGCCGAGAAGACGGCTCGGTCGATGTGATCCGGATTTCGCAGCGTGTACGCGATCGCCAGCAAGCCGCCGAATGAATGACCGACCAGCACCACCGGTCCGCCACTTTCGCTACGAGCGCGCATCACCGCGAGATCGATATCGTCGAGTAGGGCGTTGAGGCTGGGTGCGTGGCCCCTCGGGCCGCCGCTCAGCCCGTGGCCGCGCTGGTCCATCGCGTAGACGGTCGCGCCCAGCGGTGCGAACCACTCGGCGAGATGCTGGTAGCGCCCGCCGTGCTCGCCCAGCCCGTGCACCACGACGAACGTCCAGCGGTGCGGCACATCCTCGGCCTGCCAGCGGCGAACGTACAGGTCGAGCCCGTCCGCCGTCTTCAGCGTGGCGGTCGACTCGTTCACGGGTTGAGCCGGCGGAAGCCTCGATAGATGCGCATCGCCTCCGCCTCGGCCTCGAGGAAGGAGGGGGCGAAGTCGCGGATGCCTCGCAGGCTGAAGCCCCACATTCCCGGCTTATCGCGCCGGAAGTACGGGTTGGGGCGATAGGTCGGTGGATAGAAGGTGATCGGTTCCCCTTCCATCTTCTTGATCACCGGGCGTGCGGCCAGCACGTCTTCGATCGGCATGCCCGACGGCAGGCGCCCTTGCCGGATGTCGAGGTGGCGCAGCTTGGCGATCGGGTTTTCTTCGTCATCGAGGAGCGCCCGTCCATGGAAGCGTTGTGAGACGTCGTTCATGAAATAGAGCGTGGCGATGGCGTCGGTCTCATCGCCGAGCAAGCGCAGGAAGCCGGCGGCGGACAGGCTCGGGCCTTCCTCGTTGCGAGCATGCCGGAAGTACTCCATATTGAAGAGGTCGGTGGTGTTCTCGGTCGCGAGCCAGAACGCATCGCCCCGCCAGGCGCGGCTGCGGGTGAAGGCGCGCGCGTCTTTCTCCAGCTCGGCCAGCCGGGCAGGGACGACCTCGTATAAGCGGTAAAAAAGCACGCGGCGCATGGTGGTTTGTGAGCAGTTCGTTAAGCCGGCGCGGGGGCGGCAGTGGGTTTCATTTTAAGAAGTCGCACGCTGTGCGGCGGGAGCGTCAGGCGGAG
>WNFW01004149.1_pt1 | contig 10147 bp, 6 predicted proteins | sample 5400131 | NCBI WGS metagenome assembly WNFW01 (sample SAMN13153362, study PRJNA577476) | soil metagenome | isolation source: 20 cm soil or saprolite under grassland replicate 1 | place: USA:California | collected 2016-06-15
CCGAGCCGCTGCTCGAATCCGAGATGTTCGGCCACTGCAAGGGCGCCTTCACGGGCGCGGTGCGGGACAAGCCCGGGCTGCTGGAAACCGCCAACGGCGGCACGCTGTTCCTCGACGAGCTGATCGAGATGCCGAAGTCCATCCAGGCGAAGCTGCTGCGGGTGATCCAGGACGGCGTGGTGCGGCGCGTGGGGAGCGAGACGACCGACGCGGTCGTGAACGTGCGGTTCATCGCGGCCACCAACACCAACCCCGAGCAGGCGGTGCAGGCCGCCCGGCTGCGCGAGGACCTGTACTATCGCCTGCGGGTGGTGCCGATCCACGTCCCCAGCCTGCGCGAGCGTCCCGAAGACATCCCGCTGCTCGCCGAGCGCTTCCTCGGGCACTACTGGGGCCGGCACCGCGACCCGACGACCCCGGTGCCGAAGCTCAGCAAGGGCGCCCTGTGGGCGCTCGGCGCGCACGCCTGGCCCGGGAACGTCCGCGAGCTCCAGAACGTGATCGAGCACGCGGTCGTGCTGCTCGAGCCCGGCGCGGAAGTCCGCCCCGAGGACATTCCCTTCATCCAGTCCGGGGCCACCGCTCCGGAGAAGCTGGCCGACGAAGAGCCGGAGGGCGACGAGTCGAGCTACTACTCGGCCCGCGACCGCCTCCTGGCCCGCTTCGACCGGCGCTACCTGACGCGCGTGGTGATGCGGGCGGGCGGTAACCTGTCCAAAGCCGCCCGGCTGGCGCAGGTGGATCGGACGACGTTCTACCGGCTCATGGAGCGGCACGGCCTCCAGCGCGACCTGCTCACCGGCGGCGCGGAGTGACCGTGACGCACGCGTCCGCCACGAGCACTGTCGACGCGTCCGCGCCGCCCTCGTCGGCTCCACCCGCCGGACGGCCGCGACCCGGGCCGGCCCGGTCACTTGCAGGCGTGACATGCCCGATGCTCACCGCGGCGATCCGACGCGCGGAAGAGCGCTGGGCCAGCGACCGGGCCGACGACGACGATCCGGACGGCATCCCCCGCGCCCTCGCCGCCATCGGCCTGGCGGTGGACCGGCGGTTCCCGAGCTACCTGCTCTCGCTCGAGCCGCGGCCACCGCGGCACGTCACGCAGCGCCTCCTGACCCTCGTGCAATCGGAGCTGTTGCGCTCCTGGTCGGACGCGTCGCCCAACGCGCCGCTTCGGCTGCTGCGACATCTCAAGGCGCTCGAAAACGTGCGCGACGCCCTGGAGCAGGATGTCGCGGAGCAGTTCGGCGCGCAGCTGGGGGGGGCGAACGGGCTGGACTTCCTCGCGCAGATCGTGCATGACCTGCGGTCCCCGCTCACGTCGATCTTGTTCCTCGCGGAGACGCTGATGCAGGAGCGGTCGGGCCCGGTGAACGAGCGGCAGCAGCGCCAGCTCGGGCTGATCTACAGCGCCGCGTTCGGCCTCAGCTCGCTCACCAGCGATACCATCGAGCTGTCGCGCGGCGGCGACCAGCTGGCGGACGACCGGCCGGCGCCGTTGTCCGTGGCGGAGCTGCTCGAGTCGGTGTGCGACATCGTCCGCCCCATCGCGGCCGAGAAGGGCCTCACCGTCGGGCTCTCGCTGCCCGCCAACGACCTGCGGCTCGGGCATGCCCTGGCGCTGCGTCGGGTGCTCCTGAACCTCACGACCAACGCGCTCAAGTTCACCGAGCGGGGGTCGGTCGAGATGGTGGTCACCGAGCCGTCGCCGACGCGCGTCACCTTCTCCGTGCGTGATACCGGACCGGGCATCAACCCCGAGGCGCTGTCGAGCCTGTTTCACCCATTCCGCCGCAGCGCCAAGGCCGGCCGCTACCTCTTCTCGGGCACGGGGCTGGGCCTCGCGCTGACGCGCCGTCTGGTGCGGGCCATGGGCTCGGAGCTGTGTCTCGAGACGCGCCCCGGTTGGGGCACGCAGTTCTGGTTCGACCTGGAGCTTCCCCCCGCCGATCCTGCTTGAAGCTGCCGCGGCCGTCTCACTCCGGCCCCCGCAGCACCTCCCCCCCCGCGCCCGCGGGCTCGTCCGTCGCCTCGTAGCCTTCCAAATAGTAGGAGTAGTACCGGTACACGCCGCCCAGCCGCACGTCGTTCAGCACGGCGCCCAACACGCGGATCGGGAGGTACTGCAGCACCTCGAGCTTGGACTGGGCGAGCTCGCGATCGCTCACGCCCGTGCGCAGCACCAGCAGCATGCTCCCGGTGGCGGTGGCGAGCGCGAAGGCGTCCGCGCCGGCGGCGAGGGGCGAGCTGTCCACGATGATCACGTCGTAACCCGGCCGCAGCGCGGCGAGCGCGCGCGGCAGGGCCGCCGAGCCGATCAGGGCCGGCCCCGCGTGGGTGCGCGTTCCCGCTGCGAGCAACGTGAGCGTACGGTAGGGGGTGCCCTGCAACACCTGCTCGGCGGTCGCGTCCCCGGCCAGTAGATCGGTGAGCCCCGGCTTGCGGGCGAGGTTGAAGACGCGGTGCAACCTGCCGCAGCGGATGTCGCCGTCCACCAGCAGGGTCCGGCTCCCGGCGTCGGCGAACGCCAGCGCCAGATTGGAGGCCAAAAACGACTTGCCGTCGCTCCGGCCCGGGCTCGTCACGGTCACGACGACCGGGCCCGTGCCGTGGGCGTGCTGGACGTTCAGCCGGATCCCCCGTACCGCCTCGACGACCTGCATCACGCCGTCGGGCGTCCGGGTGCCGCCGTTGCGAGCGAGGTGCGGCACGGCGCCCAGGATCGGGAGCCCCATCGCCCCGGTGACCTGCTGCGGGTAGTTCACGCGCCCGTCGGTGTGATCGAGCACCGCCGCGCCCGTCACCCCCGCGCCGAGGCTCGCGAGGATGGCGAGCGCGATCAGCAGCGGACGCCAGTTCTCGGTCGGTTCCTCCGGTTGCACCGCGGGGTCCACGAGGCGCACGTCCGGGATGGCGCTCACCTCGGCGAGGCGGGCCTCCTCGTACAGCGTCTGCAGGCTCGCCACCGCCTGCTCCCCGCGCGTCACTTCGCGCTCCAGCCGCGTCTCCTCCACGGCGAGGGGCGGGATGCGCCGCAAGTCGGTGGCCGCGGAGTCCACCCGCTGCGCGAGCTCCGCTTCCCGGAACGCCATCTCTCGCGTGAGGCTCGTGGCGAGGCCCGGGATCGCCCGGCGTTCGAGCTCCGCCACCTCGGCCGCGACGCGTCGCACCGCCGGGTTGGCGTCGGCGTAGCGGGTACGCAGGGCGCGCAGCTCGGCCTGCTTCACGGTGAGATCGTGCAACGCCTGGCTCAGCTCGGTCGACTTCTGCACGGCGCCGATGGTCGCGAGCGCGTCCACCGCCAGCCCCGAGTCCGGGCGCTGCGCGAGGATGCGGCCGATCGCGTCGCGATCGCGGCGCAGCTCCTCGCGATTCACCTTCATCCCGAGCAGACCCGCGAACGCAGGATCGCGTGGGAACTCCATGTTCGGAGTCACCGGTGCCGCGCCGTCCGCGTATTGCGTCACGGCGCCCACGCGGAATCGCTTGAGCCCGGTTTCGGCGCTCTGCAACTTGTCCCGCGCCCGCTCGAGTTGCCCGCTCAGGATGCGGGTCAGCTGCTGGAGGTTCTCCTTCTTCAGGTCCGCCGCGATGGCGACGAAGCGCTCGGCCACCATGTTCACGACGGCCGTGACCTCGGCCGGATCCGACCCGCCCAGCTCGAGCCGTAGGAAGTTCCCGTCCGCATCCGCCGACGTCTTGAGGCGCTTCGCGAGCAGCTTCGCGGCCTCGTACGGCGCGACCACCGTGAACTCCACCATGCGGCCGGGCGTGAGCGTGCCGGACGCCGGAACCCAGGCAAACCCCAGTTCCGCCCCGATCGAGTCCCCCACCGTGCCGTGCAGCTGCACGAGACGCTTCTTGTCGGTGAGCGTGAAGGTCTTCCCCGTCGAGTCCACCACGAGCCGGTACAGGGCAGGTCGCACGCGACTCTTGATCCCGAACGTCAGGAGCGCGTCCGTATCGCCGGGCTGGCGCGGGGTCAGGTAGAGGCGGTGCCGGCGGACCACGTCCTCCAGCACGACATTCGTTTGCAGCAGGTCCGTCCAGCCGGAGGAGATCGGCAGCTGCCCCTGCCAGATGGGCCCTCGGTCGCGGACGTCTCGCACCCGCCCGGAGGGGACCTGGATCCAGACGGTGGCCCGCGCGACGTAGGTCGGGGGGAGCAACAGCGACAGCCCGACGCCCGCGGCGGTGCCGAGCAACGTGACGCCCAGCACCATCCAACGGTAGCGCCGGGCGGCCAGCAGATAGCGCCGCCACTCGGCCAACGGCTCGGGGTCGGGACGCAGTGGCGGCGGGTAGCGCGCCACAACCTCCGTTCGCGTGGGCTCGAACGGGACGGGTAGATCGCCGGTCGTCATGCCTCTGGGAGTCTCCTCGTTAACCTGTCCCAAGCACCGCAAGGTCGATACCGCGGCAGCCGCTGCGCGCTCGTCCGGCTTCGGTCGGCAAAGTGTAACGCAGCAGCTACAAGGTTACGTCACCCCAGCAGCGACGCGGCGCTCGGCGACCCGGCGCTTTACCCGGCGGCGGTCGGGTAGCACCCGCCGCTCGCGGGGCGGCAACCGGAGCATCGCAAGGTGTCCACGCAGTCGCTCGATGCTCGGATGGCCCCGGTCGTAGCGCTCCCACGTCCCTGGGTCGAGGAGCAGCTCGCGCACCGGCGCGATGTGAAAATCCTGCGAGAACACCACGCCGTCGCTGGCCAGGCTGGGAACCACCCCGAGCAGCACTTCCTGCGTTCCCTTGGCCGAATCGCAGTCGATGAACACCACGCGAACGACATCGACCACCGGGCTGCGGGCGAGCGTCGCAGCGAACCATCCCTTGTGAATGACGCACACGTCCGGCGCCCCGAACCGTTGGAGGGTGGCTCGCAGCGTCGCCTCCGAGGCGGCGTACTCGCCCGAGAAGTCGTAGCCGCGCTGCTTGTCCTCGGCCGTCATCGGCTCCACGCCCTCGAACGAATCGTAAATGTGGAGCCGATAGCCGTACAGCTCGCAGACGAGACTGAACTTGGCGGACGCTCCCCCGTTCCAGCACCCGGCCTCGACCATCACCTCGCCAGGACGGGCCCGACGTTGCGCCAACACGGCGCACACACTCGCGATCTCGGAGGGCCGATGCGAATGCAACACATTCCAGTCGATCCTGATGAAGCGCGCGAGCAGCTTGACGCGATCGACCACGCTGAGGGCCGGAAGCCGCAGCAGCGGCCAGTAACCCGAGACGAAGTAGAGCAGCTTGACGCGCTGGCGATCGAGCTCCCGGGGCAGACGTGGATGGATCCAGCGGACGTACCAATCCCGGAGCCGTTGCTCGCGCGAGCCGGGCGGACTCTGGGAAGGGCGTTTCATTATGCACACGGGGCGCGCAGCAATTGCTGCTGAGCATGCGGCGCGGCGCGGAGAAACGCCAGTGGCTACCTGCTCGCGAAATATCCCCCGTCGAAAAACTCCGCCATGTCCGGCGCGCCGGCTGCCGCCTTCGGGAATGCCGACACACCGACCGCTTTGAGCGACAACCGCAGGAGACTCTGATGCTGATACACGGTGGTCGATTGATAGCCGCGCTTCGCCTTCGGGCTCACCACCACGCAGGGGATCCGACCGCCGCCCTTCGTGGAGTCGCCGAGGCCGGCTTCGTCGAACACGATGATCAACAGGCCATCCTCCTGGAACGTCGCGCTCTGCACGAGCGGATCGATGTTGTGCCGCAGCCACGCGTCCGCCGTGCGCAACGGGCAGTCGTGCGCATCGTTACACAGGTTGGGAATGATGAAGGCGTAGTCCGGCAGGGCATGCGTCCCCAGGTCGGTGGCGAGCTGGGCGAACGGCACCAGGTTCTTCGCTTGCGCGGTATCGCCCACCACGTCCGAGAAGAGGGCAAATACGTTGTGCTTGCGCGCGTAGCGGCCCACGCCGGCTCCCCGGTACCCGACGCACGGGAGATCCTCGGCGTACGACTTCCACGTCTTGCCCGCCGCGACCAACGCGCGCACCACGTTGTCGCCGCTCACGATGCCGGAGTACCCGTCATCATTGGTGATCGTGTCCCCCACGGTCATCATGAAGTAGTTGCCGATGGAGGGGTGCGCATTGGCGTAGTACTGGGTCGCCAGGCCGTACGTCCGCGCCAGGCTGTTGAGATACGGCATCGAGGAGTCGCCGATGACATTGTTGTAGTCGGCGTTCTCCTCTACGATGATGAAGACGTGCCCGAACGGCCCGCGGGCGACGGGTCCTCGCCCCCCTGCCGGTCCTGCCGGTCCTGCCGGTCCGCCTCCCCCGACGACGCAGGTGTCACGCGCGGCGCCGCACGCCGCCACCACGAGCGCCGAGAGAAGCGCCGCGCCCAGCCGCCAGCTCGTCACAAGATCCTCGTCAGTGTAGGATCCTCGTCAACGTATAGATCGTCACCGGAATGCCGAGCAGTACCGCGACCAGCTGGGCGGGCCCGTACAGGCCGCTGATCGAGCCGCCGCGCGGCACGACGATCGCGTCCCCGGGTTGCAGCTCGAGGTCATCGACCGTACTTCCGGCGGCCATGGCCCGGCGCAGCGCGTCCCCTTCCCAGATCGTCTGGCCGTTGCGTTGAATCTTCAACTTGTTGAGCTTGGTGTCGTGCGTCGTCCCTCCGGCCGCCATCAGCACCGCCGGGATGACGGCGTCGACCGGCACGCTGTAGTACCCGGGGCGGGCCAGCTCCCCCGAGAGGGCGAGGCCCACCAGCGCGCGGGCGTGCACGACGGGGTCCCGGATGTAGCGCGCGATCTCCACGGTGAGCCGCGGCTCGAGCTCCGTGCGCAGCACACCGCGCAGCGACACTACCCCGACCACCGGCAGCGTCAATTCCTGGAGCGAGCCGACGGTGAACGTGTCCGTGAGCTGCTGTTCGCTCGATTTGACGACCGGCGTCGCCGCTCCCGTCAGGGGTGGCTCCGGGTCTTCGACGGCGAGCAGGACCCGGTCGCCCACCCGGAAGTCTCCCTCCCTGAGCCGCCGCTGGATGTAGGTCGTCTCGGCGCGCACGACCGCGGCAGATACCCCGTTCTCGTATCGGCCCGTGGCGGCCATCCCGACGAGGCGCCGCAGTCGCTCTTCCAGGTCCGCCCGCCGCTGGGTCAATCGGTGGGCGGCCGCCGCCGGCGAAGCGGTCTGCGCTTCGGTCCGGGTGAGACCGCACAGCGCGAGGACGCCGAGGGCGAGCGTCACCGGAACGAATGAAACGGGTCGGGGCATGGGTGATCCTTTCAAGGGTCCTCCGGCGCGCGTAGCACCTGCCCGCGTGCCTCGTCAGGCTCGTCCTGCGTTTCGTAACCTTCCAGGTAGTACGAGTAGTCGCGGTACTGACTGCCTCCCCGGACGTCGTTCAACACGGCGCCCAGGACGCGGATCGGGAGACGGCTCATGACCTCCAGCTTCGCCAGCGCCAGCCCGCCGTCGCTGACACCGGTCCGCAGCACCAGCAGCAGGGTCCCCGTGCCGGTCCCGAGCGCGAACGCATCGGCGCCGGCGGCCAGCGGCGAGCTGTCGATGATGATCGCGTGGTAGCTCGACCGCAGGCCCGCCAGCACGCGCGGCAGCGCCGCCGAGCTGACGAGCGCGGGTCCGTCATGAGTCCGTGTGCCGCAGCCGAGGAACGACAGCATGCCGTAGGCGGAGAGTTGGACCGCCTGCTCCTTGCTGGCGCGCCCCTGGAGCACGTCCGTGAGACCCGGTCGGCGGGGGAGCTTGAGCGTCCGGTGCAGCCGGCCGCACCGCACGTCCCCGTCCACCAGCAGGGTGCGGTACCCGGCGTCGGCGAATGCGACCGCCAGGTTGGATGCCACGAACGACTTGCCGTCGGCCCGGCCGGGGCTCGTCACCGTCACGATCACCGGGCCGACGCCATGGGAGTGCAGCACGTTGAGGCAGATCCCCCGCATCGCTTCGAGCACCGGAAGCGCGTCTTCGGGCTGCTTGGCCCGCCGCTTGCGCTCGAGGTGCGGCACGACGCCCAGGATCGTGAGCCCCATGGTGCGGGTGATGTCCTCGGGGTCGTGCACGCGCCGGTCGCGGTGGTCGAGCGCGACGGCGCTCCCGACCGCCGCGCCGAAGCCGCTGATGAACGTGAACAGCACGAGCACCGGAGCCCAGTTCTCGGTGGGCTCCTGCGGCTCGAGCGCCGGGTCCACGAACCGCACGTCGGGAATGCTGCTCGCCTCGGCCAGCCGCGCCTCCTCGTAGTGCTGCTGCAGGGTTGCCACCGTCTGCGCCGACTGGGTCACGTCGCGCTGCAGCCGCGTCTCCTCCACCGCGAGCGGCGGGATGCGTCGCAGATCGCGCGCGACCGAGTCGGCGCGCTGCCCCAGCTCCGCCGCGCGCCGCTCCAGCTCCCACGCGAGCCCCGTCGCCAGCTGCGGGATCGTCTGCCGCTCCAGCGTCGCCGCCTCCGCGGCGACGCGGCGCACCGCGGGAGCCTCGGCCGTATAGCGGACCCGCAGCGCCCGGAGTACTGCTTGCTTCGCGGTGAGGTCCCGTAGCGCCTGGCTCAGCTCGGTGGACCGCTCCACGGAGCCGATCGTCGCCAGCGCATCCACCATCAACCCGGACTCGGGGCCCTGGGCGAGGATCCGCCTGATCGCCGCCCGGTCCCGGAGCAGGTCTCCTCGCCGCACCTTCAGATCGAGCAGGCCTGCGAACACCGGATCCTGCGGGTAGCGCATGTTCGGGGTCACCGGCGCAGCGCCCTCGGCGTATTCGGTGACGGCCGTGACGCGAAACCGCTGGAGCGCGGTCTCGGCGCTCCGCAGCCTCGCCTGCGCCTGCTCCAGCTGCGCGCCGAGGATGCCGGTCAGCTGCGTCAGGTTGTCGCGCTTCAGGTCTGCCGCCGCGGCGACGAAGCGCGACGCCACCGCGTTCACCGTGCCGGTCACCGCGGCCGCGTCCGGGCCGGTGAGCTCGATCCGCAGGAAATTCGCGTCCACATCGGAGCTCACCTTGAGCTCCTTTCGGAGCCGCGTGGCGGCCTCGGCGGGCGTCGTCACGGTGAATTCCACCACGTGCCCGGCCAGGAGTACTCCCTCGGGTGGGACCCACGCGAAGCCGAGCGGCGCGCCGATCGAATCGCCGACCGCGCCCCGGGCGAGCACCGCGCCCGCGTCGTCGGTGAGTGTAAAGCCCGTCCCCACCGTGTCCACCGTGAGGAGGTACGTGCCCGGACGTACCCGCTCCTTGATCGCGAAGCTGGTCAGCGCGGCCGAGTCGCCTGAGACGTTCACCAGGTAAAGCCGCTCCCGCCGCGCCACCTCTTCGAGCACGATGTTGGTCCGGATCAGGTCGATCCAACCCGACGAGATCGGCAGCTGGCCCGACCAGATCGGACCGGCTTCCCGAGCCTGGTGCGCCGGCACCTGGATCCACACCGTTGCCCGCGCGGCGTAATTAGGTGGGAGGGCGTATACGGACAGCTCGATGCCGGCGGCGGTGGCGAACAAGGTGAGGCTAAGCACCAGCCACTTATGCCGCCGGACGGAGCGCAGATAGCGCTGCGCTTCGGCGAGCCAGTCGGCGTCAGGCGGCAGCGCGGGAGCGAGGCGCGCCACCGCGCGCTCTGCCTTCGTTGTGTCCAGCCGTGCGGGTAAGCTGCCGGTCGTCATGCGTTAGCGTCCCTTTCAGACGGCGCACATTGCGCAAGGTCGGTACCGCGGGGCTCGCCGCTCGGGCAGGGGCAACCTCCCGTGCAACAGGGAGATAGCCGACACCGTCTGCAGCGCCTGTCCGGTTCGCTCCACGCGCTGTAAGGAACCTGCCACAACCGGGCCCGCAGACCACAGCGCTGCTCGACCGGCTCCGCGAGCCGCTCGGGGACGTGCACGTCCATCGAGCGAAGCGGGCGCGTGCGCATCGTCGCACAACGCCAGCGCAGTTGTAAGTTCGTCGCGGCATCCCTCCCCGCGTCCGCGCCGCACCTCGGCCGTAAGTCCTTCGTCTGCAAGGCGTCGAACCTGCGCACAGGACGTGCTAATGGCGGGCCACGCACCCACTGACTTGGACGTCATGACCACACGACCGCCGCGAGCCGCCCCCGTTTCCGAGCGCACGGCCGCGCCCCCGCCCCCGCCCCCGCCCCAGCCCGTCGCCACCCGGGAACGCGGCTT
>WNFW01004156.1_pt1 | contig 10143 bp, 7 predicted proteins | sample 5400131 | NCBI WGS metagenome assembly WNFW01 (sample SAMN13153362, study PRJNA577476) | soil metagenome | isolation source: 20 cm soil or saprolite under grassland replicate 1 | place: USA:California | collected 2016-06-15
CAGACCTCCCCATCCTTCACGACGTAGTCCTTGCCCTCGAGCCTCAGCTGGCCTGTCGACCTGAGGTCTGCGAACGAACCGCTGGCGGCCACCAGCTCCTCGTAACCGTTGACCTCCGCCCGGATGAAGCCCCGGGCGATGTCGGAATGGACGGTGCCGGCGGCGTCCTGGGCCCTGGTCCCTTCGGCGATCGGCCAGGCGCGCACCTCGTCCTCGCCGACCGTGAAGAACGAGATCAAGCCGAGCAAGGCAAAACAGTCGCTTAGGACACGGTTGATGGCAGGCTCCTTGAGACCAAGATCGGCCAGGAAGGCCTGCTGCTCCTCGCCAGCGAGCTGAGCCACTTCCGTCTCGATGACGGCCGACACCCAGCCCACCCGGGTCCTCGGCCGCGCCGCCACGCCGTCGAGCCCGTACCGCGGGAGGACCTGGGGCGCGTCGGCGATGGCCTTCTCGTCGAGGTTCAGGCAGTGCAGGATCGGCTTCTCCGACAGAAAGGTGAAGCCCCGGATCGTCTTGGTCTCGTCGGCCGTCAGCGAGAACGCGCGGATCGGGGTCTCCGCCTCGAGCGCGACCTTGAGCCGCCGGAGGACCTCCTGCTCCTTGACCTCGGCCTCCTTCCGCTGCTTCTTGAGCGAGGCGTCCAGGCGCTCGAGCCTCCGCTCCACGACGTCGAGATCGGCCAGGAGCAGCTCGGTCTCGAGGTCGACGATGTCGCGTCGGGGATCGGGAGCGCCCGCGACCTCGTCAGCGAAGGCGCGCACCACGTGCAGAAGCGCGTCCGCGTTCCTGAACTCCTTCGTCTCGAGGCCCGCGCGCTCGCCCTTCGCGATACCGGCCAGGTCCACCACCTCGAAGGTCGCGTATGTGGTCTTCTTGGGCTTGAAGAGCGCCGAGAGGCGGTCCACCCGCCGGTCCGGCACCCTGGCCACGCCCGTGTGGAGCTCGGCGCGAGCCGTGTCGAAGCGTGCCGTCTGGACGCTCGAGCCAGTGAGCAGGTTGAACAGCGTGGTCTTGCCGGACTTCGCGAGCCCGATCAGTCCGATCTTCATGCGTTGATTATGCCAAATGAAGCCCCGGGCCCCGTTACGTTACAGTTGTCGTATCCTGAAGGCGCTCTGAGCCATCCCGCGAAAGGCATCGATCTCAAGGGCGCCGCGCTCGCCATGCTCGTCTCGATCCTCTGGGGCGCCAATCCCGTCGCGATCAAGATCGGGCTCGTCGACGCGCCGCCGCTCCGGCTGGCCTGGATGCGCTTCCTGATCGGGGGCGCCGTCATCACGCTCTGGGCGTGGGCCGGAGGCCGCCTCGCGGGGTTCCGGATCGAGCGCGGCGAGTGGCGCCCGCTGATCTTCCTGGGCCTCCTCTTCACCCTCCAGGTCGGCATGATGAACGTCGGGACCTCGCTCACGAGCGCTGCGCACTCGGCGATCCTGCTCAACCTCTACGCGGTACACACCGTCGTCCTCGCCCACTTCCTGATCCCGGGCGACCGGCTGAGCGTGAAGAAGGTCACCGGGGTCCTCGTCGCCTATTCGGGAATCGTCCTGCTCTTCGCCCGGCAGGTGACCCACGACGCGCCGACCCTGCCCGGGGACGTCATCATGGTGGTTTCTGGGTTCATCCTCGCCGAGCGCACCGTGTACCTCGCGCGGGCGGTCCAGCACCTCGACGCCGTGAAGCTGCTCCTCGCCCAGGCCGCCATCGGCACCGCGCTCCTCGTCCTCATCTCCCTGCTCTTCGAGCCCGCGCCCACGCGCTTCACGGCGAGCCTCGCCGCCTCGCTCGTCTACCAGGGCGTGGTGATCTCAGGGTTCAACTTCATCGTGAACCTCTGGCTGCTGCGCCGTTATCGCCCGAGCGCCCTCGCTGCGTTCTTCCTGACCCAACCGCTCTTCGGAGTCGTGGCGGCGGCCCTCGTGACCGGCGACCCCCTCACACCGGAGCTCCTCGTGGCGAGCATCGCGGTGGCCCTCGGGATCGGTCTCACGAGCCGCTGAGCGAGGGGCGCGGAGGCCGATTGGTATAATCGCCGCATGCCGAGCCGGCCTTCACGACACCTCGAGGTCGTGCCGAACCCGCATCCGGACCGCGACTACGAGGTCTCGATGACGGTGCCCGAGTTCACGTGCCTCTGCCCGCTCACGGGCCAGCCCGACTTCGCGACCATCCGGATCCGGTACGTGCCCGACCAGCACCTGGTCGAGCTGAAGGCGCTCAAGCTCTACATGTGGTCGTATCGCGACGAGGGCGTCTTCCACGAGGACGTCACCAACCGCATCCTGAACGACTTCGTGGCCGCGGCGCACCCGCGCTGGGTGGAGGTGACCGGCGACTTCAACGTGCGCGGCGGCATCAAGACCGAGGTCTGCGCGAGCTACGGCAAGCGGCCCGAGGTCTAAGGCGCGCGCCCCTCGATCCGGCGCAGCGGCCAGCCCGACCAACGGGTAGGCTCGGCGCTCACCGGAGCCGAGTCGTCCCTGCACGACCCGAACGGCCGGCACGATAACGAGAACCGGCGGAGAATAATTACGAGAGCGTCACGCTCGAGTAGGACGCGATCTTCAGCTCGTCGTCCACCTAAGGCCGGGCTCGGCGAGCCGCCCGCCGGCGATCGGGCATCACGCCGACTGGGTTCCGCCGACGCTCGACGAGGCGTCGGTCCACCCCGGGTTCGGTCGCGAACTCAGCCTGAAGATCGCGTGCGAGCTCTGGATTGTTGCGGGCGGCGAGGAACAAAGATCGGGGCATCGCGTATTCCGTTGTACGGGAATGTGGTTGAAGCGCGCCGCGTGCAACCCCAGAGCGCTGGACCAGCAGCCTCCTCAAACTCTTTTGCAATGGGAGCTCGTACCGATAACAGACAAGCAACGCCGCGATCTGAAGAACCACGAACAGCGCTATGACGACAGCCCACGAGGCGGGCCAGGAGCGAACTTCCCATCCCAAGTGAAGGCAGACGCCTCTGACTGCGCGCAGAACCGGGACATGGATCAAATAGAGGGAGAAGGTGGCCGTCCCCAGCCGCTTGAGCCAGGGCCGACTCAGGTGAGCCACGAAAGAACCACGACCAGAGGCCAAACCGAGGACGAGAAGAACCGCCCCAGGCACATAAGGCAACCCTCCCCACAACGGCCAGGCCGCGTACTGCCTGCACACGGCGGCAACGATGAGCAGCACGATACCCGTCGCCTGCGCCGGGCCCGAAATTCCCACGAGTTTCTGTCCCGACGACATCAGAAAGACACGGGCCAAGAAGATGCCCACCAGAAAATCCACAAACCTCGAGGGAGCAAACCAGGAGACGAAGTAGAAACGAGCGTCGTCGGATTGGCCATGCCACAGGAAGAACCCGAGGCCGCACGCGTAACCCACGGCAACGACCACTGGAACCCAGCGGCGACTCTTTCCGAACACGAGGAACATAACAACCGGGGCGAGAAGATAAAAGAACCACTCGCAGCTGATGCTCCATGACGGGACGTTCAAATGTTTCGCAAACGGTGGTGTCGAGGACGGCCAGAAGCATTGCAGCAGCAATAGATGGACGGGCACAGCGCGCCAGTCGAGCGGCAGGTGCGGACTGAAGCTCGCGATAGGCAGCACGAGCAGAAGCGTCAGGAAGTGAACGGGATAGATTTTCGTCAGCCGATCCCAGACAAACCGCTTGTAGCTGGCTCCCGAGACACCGTCTCGGAACATATCCGCGTAGTTGTAAGTCAGAATGAATCCGCTGAGGACAAAGAAGAGGGACACGCTGCCGATTCCCACATTGAAAAACAGACGCCTGCCGCTCAACGTCTCCATCCCCGGGATCACGGTCACGTGAGCCAAATAGACGGGGAGTGCCGCGTAAAACCGAATCCCGGTCAGGCCGGACAGTTCTACTTTGCGGATGGCCTAGCTCCCAAGCCCGAAGCCAATAACGCTCAGCCCATCGAGCTGGCGAACCTCGGCAGTCCGCAAGACGCGTGCGTTCAGCCTGATAGGCTTCCTCGGCAAAGCGTACCGAGCGCGGCGTGCTCAATAAATCAGGCGAATCCCGAAACCTTCTTTGGGGAAAGCCCCAACCAGAGAAAAGACGCTGGTATGCAAATCTGTGCACACCCCAACGCCTTGAATCGTGTCGCGAGTTGCGCGGTTGCGGCGATGCCTCGTGTAGTCGTGCAGCCCGTTGGCGCAGCCGCCGCTCACTTCCCTGACGAGGCCACCGCGAGCAACACCATGCCCAACAGCATCACGATCGCTCCCAGCGCCGACTCGCGTACGCGCTGCGCCTCCCCGAACCATGCGATCCTCACGGCCATCGCGAACAGGATCTCCACCTGTTTCACCGCTTCCACGTACGAGGACAGCGTCAGCGTGTACGCTTTGCCCTGGCTCATGGTGGTGAGGGCGGCGAACAGCCCGAGCGCCACGAATTCCTTCCAGTACTGCCCGATCGACCCGAAGTGGTGCGACGACGTCGTGAGGGCGAGCGGCGTCACGACGAGGCTCGCGGCAAGGTAGGCGCCGAGGGTACCGGCGGCGGTGTTCGAGGCGAGGATCGCCCGCATGGCTGGCTCTAGAGTTGTCCCTTAAGGTGGTCGGCCAGCCGCAGCGCGAGGGCCACGATCGTCAGCGTGGGATTGGCGAATCCGCCGGTCGGGAAGACCGAGCTCCCGGCTACGAAGAGATTCGAGAGACCGTGAACGCGGGCATCCTCGGTGACGACGCCGTGGCGGGGATCGCGGTGCATGCGGGTTGTTCCCATGTGGTGGTGAGCGTTCGGATCCGGCAGAGCACTGGTATCGATGATGACGCGACCAATCCCACTCCGCTCGAGCTCGCCGACGAGAATCGCGCGGATCCGGGCCAAGTTGTGTTGGTCGAGCTCTCGCCAGCGCCAGTGGATCGCGGCCTGCGGCAGGTCGAACCGGTCTCGGTCGGTGCCGAGCGTGATCCGGTTGTTTCGATCCGGGACCTGCTCCAAATTGATGAGGAGCTGGAAGGCCCCGAATCGTCGACCCTTGCGAGCCAGACGGAACCAGTCGGCGGCGTCGTGTCGTCGCGCGCCGAACAACCGTGTCCGCAGCGACTCGGCGACCCGCCAGCGGAATTCGCGCGGGAGAGGCTGGAGGGTGACCGACATGGAGGGAAGCTGCTGTTGTCGCCTCGCCTCCTCGGTAAACGCGAGCCGGCCCATGACGACGCCGGCCGCTGCCCGGTGGACGTCGTACAGACCGCACCGCTCGACCAGTCGAGAGTCAGCCGGGATGAGGCGACAGGAGACGTCTCGGGGATGTTCCATGAAGCAGCGCCCCACCATGTCGCCCTCGTTGCCCAGGCCATCGCGCCGAATGCGGTTCGACAGGAGCAACAGCCGAGCGTTCTCGATGCCGCCGGCCGCGAGCACGAACCGGCTGGCGCGCACGCGCAGCGTCCGGCCCGGCGCTCGCGCCGCCCGCACCTGCGAGATGGAGCGTCCCGCCGCGTCGGTCTCAAGCTCGACGGCGGTGGCGTAGAGACAGAGCAGCACGTCGCGAGCTTGCCGGGCTTCCTCCAAGCACGTTTTGGTGAACACCCGAGCCTGCCCGAACTGATAGACGTCGGTGGTCAGCGGGCCGGGCGGAAGCGCGAGGGGAAGACGGTCGGGGCTGGCCCAATCGACCCCACGGTAGACGTAGGGACCTAACCCGCACAGGGCTTGTGCACGCTCGTAGTAGGGGGCGAGGGACGCCTTGTCGAAGGGCCAGCCGCTGAGCGGTAACCATTCGCGCACTTCGAAGTCGACCGTGTCGAGGGGCACATACTTGCCACCAATCTCGGCGTCGGCGCCGAGCCACGTGTTCCACACCTGCGCGGTGCCACCGGCCTGTCGGTGACGAGTCGCGCCGGGACCTGCGTAGGTGTCTCCGCTCGTCGTGCCGTCGCACAGCGCTTGGGCGTCTGAATCGGGACTCCGCCCGCCGCTCTCGAGAAGCACGATTCTCAGACCGCTCGCTGCCAGCGCTCGCGCTACGGTCAGGCCGGCCGGCCCGGCGCCCACGATGCAAACGTCGGCATCGAGACTCGAGCTATCGAGTGTTCGCGTATCCACTTCCATGGCCGGGCCTAGCATACGCGTGCCGTCGACCGGCTCGCGCGTAGGAACTGGCCTCGGATTCTTGACTTGCCGGGTGGCGATCTGACAGCGTGGTGCTGTGACCACTCGGCCAGCCATCGTTTCGGTGATCATGCCGACCCTGGCTCGCCCCGAGCGCGTGGCCAGTCTCATTCGGGCGATCGACAGCGTCGTGTCCCAGCGGGGAACCCAGGGCGTTCCACTGGTCATCGTCAACGGACCGTTTGCGACGGCGGAGGTGAGGGCGCATCTCGCCAGGCGCCGCGACATCCGCGTGGTCACGCTCGAGGCGGCCGACCTGCCACTGGCGCTGAAGACCGGACGTGCAGCGGTGGACACGCCGCACTTCGCCGTGCTGGACGATGACGACGAACTTCTGCCGGGGGCACTAAGAACTCGCCTCCAAGCCCTGGACGAGGCCTTGGAGGCAGACGTCGTGGTCACCAACGGGTACCTCCAGGGGCTCAGCCGACGTGACCTCAACATCGAGGACTTCGGCCAGATCCAGGCCGATCCCCTCCGAGCGCTCCTTCGGGAGAACTGGCTGCCGCCGTGCGCGGGCTTGTTTCGCACGCACGCCATCACACTCGATTTCTTCGAAGCGATGCCCGCGTACCGGGAGTGGACCTACCTCGGGCTACGTCTCGCGCTGGAGCGCACGATCCAATTCGTGAGCCGGCCCACGTTCATCTACCGCACCGACACCCCGGGGTCGCTCTCAAAGTCGAAGGCATATTGTCTTGCCGCGTCCCGCGCGATGGCCCGGATGCTGGAGCTGGAGCTTCCACGCGACGTACGAACGATGCTACGCGCCCACCTGACGGCCGGCCTGCACAGTGCCGCAGAGTGGGAGCGGCGCGACGGCAACTATCTAGCCGCGTGGTCGTGGCACCTGAGGTGTCTTGCCGGGTTCCGGGGGTGGCGACATCTGACCTACACCCGACATCTCGTCATCGATTCGGCACGCCGTCTGGCGGCAGCAGCTCTCGGGCTCGCGAATTCCCCGTGAGCGCTGGCGCCCGGGTTCTTTGCCTCGGCATCGACGCCGGGAGCAGAAGCCTCATCGAGGCTTGGGCGGCGGCGGGAATTCTGCCGACGTTCCGCGCATTGATGGCGCGAGGGCTGGTGGGCAACACCGAGAGCGTGGACGGCTTCTTTGTCGGCTCGACCTGGCCTTCCTTCTACACGGGTGTCTCGCCGGCCCGCCACGGCATCCACAGCCTTCTCCAACTGCGGCCTGGCACCTACGAGCTGTATCGGTGTTACACAGGCGAATTCGTAAAACGAGAGCCGTTCTGGAACCATCTGAGTCGGGCCGGCCGGCGTGTCGCCATCTGTGACGTCCCGCTGACCGGTGTGTCGAAGGACCTGAACGGCATTCAGATGGTCGAGTGGGGCTCGCACGATGCCAACTACGGCTTCCGGGCCTGGCCGCGATCGCTGGAGCGGGAAGTGAAGGCGCGTTTCGGCGTTCATCCCCTGGCAACGAGCTGCGATGTCGGTAACCGCTCGCCCGCGGAATTCGTCGACTTCACGCGCCGGCTCGTCGACGGCGTTCGGAAGAAGGCGGCGCTCACCCGGCATTACCTCCGCCGCGGCGAGTGGGACTTCTTCGCCCAGGTCTTCACCGAGAGCCACTGCGTCGGCCACCAATGCTGGCACCTGCACGATCGGCGGTGTCCGGGTTGGGACGCGGTTTCGGTCGCCGCGACGGGCGACCCGATCCGCGACGTCTACGTCGCCATCGACGACGCCATCGCCGACATCCTGAGCGATGTCGGCAGTGAAACGCTGGTCGTCCTCTTGGCCAGCCACGGCATGTCGCACCGTCACGGCGCCCAGTTCCTCCTACGCGATATCCTCGTGCGACTCCGAGCGGCGGCTCCCGCCCGGCCGCGAGGCGGCGACCTCGGACCACTTTCGCGGGCGCTGAGGTGGGGTTGGGTGCGTACCCCCGAGGTGGCCCGACAGCCCATCCGCCTGGTTCGGGATCGTATCCGTCAATGGGGTGGTGACGGGTTGCCTGTCCTGCCTCCGGAGGCGCGCGAAGGCCGATGCTTCCCCCTGGACAACGGGCTTGCGGTGGGCGGGATCCGCCTCAATCTGGCCGGGCGCGAGCCCCAGGGGATCCTCACGCCGGACTCCGAACAGGAGTTCTGTCAGAGGTTGGAGCACGATCTTCTCGACATCGTCGACATGGACTCCGGACGGCCCATCATCAAGCGCGTGATGCGCACGGTCGACCTCTACCGCGGCGCGTACGTTCACCACCTGCCTGACGTCCTGGTCGCGTGGAACGACGACAAGGCGCTTGGTAGCACCACCGTGGGAAGCGGCCGCGGGGCGTGGGTACGCCTGACCTCCGGCAAGATCGGAACCGTCGAGGGGAGCAATGGCTATTGCCGAAGCGGCGACCACCGTCGGGAGGGGCTCTTCGTGGCTGTCGGCCCCACCCTGTCGCCAGGGAAAATGTCGCGGACGGTGTCGATCATGGACTTCGCGCCCACCTTTACCCGCCTCCTGGGCGTGGAGCTGCCCGAGGTCGACGGCCATCCCATTCCCGAGCTGTTGGCTCGAATTTGAAAGAGGCGGGGGGATCGGAGACGGTGCGTCCGCGCCCCGCGCCGGTGCCGCGCGCAATACGGAACGTGCTCGCCAACTGGGCCGGCTACGTCGTGGCCATGGTGCTCAGCTTCTTCCTGACCCCGCTCGTCGTCCACTATCTCGGCGCCTCGGCGTACGGAGTCTGGACGCTGCTGGTCACGCTGACGGCCTATCTGGGCCTCCTCGACCTCGGCGTTCGCAGTGCCGTCACACGATACGTGGCGCGGTGTCACAGTCAGGGTGATCACGCGACGGCGATCCGGATCGTGTCGACCGCGTTGGTGCTATTCGCCGGCATGGCGGGCGCCACGCTTCTCGCCTCGGTCGGCCTCGGCCTTGCGGTGCCGCGGGTCTTCAACATCCCCGTCGAGTATCGGGAGTCGACGGTGATCGTGATGGCGCTGGCCGGGGCCAGCGCCGGGGTCGCGCTGGTGAATGGAGTCTTCGGCGGCGTGATCGTCGGTCTCCAACGATTCGATCTGATATGCGCGCTCGACGTCGGGACTGCGCTCCTGCGGGCGGCGCTCGTGCTCGGCGTCATCGTCGCCGGTGGGGGCCTCGTCGAGTTGGCGAGCATTCAGCTCGTGTCACGGATCGCCGGGGGCCTACTCACCGCCTGGGTGAGCTTGCGGTTCTATCCTCAACTTCGGCTGCGACCAGAGTGGAGTTGGCCGCACCTGCGGCTGATCTTCTCCTATGGCGGGTATTCGTTCGGTGCGCAGCTGAGCGCCGCTGTCATCGATCGGTCGGGTGTAATCATCATTGGCGCATTTCTCCCCATGACCGCCGTGACGGTCTTGGCCATCGCCAGCGGACTGGTCGACTACGCTCGGACCCTGGCCGGCGGGATTCGCACGACGCTGCCGCCATTAGCCAGTGCGCTGGAGGCCCGTGGGCGGCGCCAGGAGCTGCAGGACCTGATGCTTTGGGGTGCGCGGTGCTGCACGATGCTCGTGCTTCCCATCGCTGCGACCTTCGCCCTGCGCGGCTCGTCGTTCATCGGGCTGTGGATGGGCGCCGAATATGGCGGCCCGGCGGGGGAAGTGCTGGCGATCCTGGCGCTGCGCCTCGTGTTCCTCGGTGCGACGGGAGCCGCCGCAAACGTCATGCTGGGAGCGGGTCGACCGCGTGCCGTGGCTGGCATGTTCGCCGCTGAAGCCGTGGTCACCGTTGCAGCGATTGCGCTGCTCGTCCGACCTTTCGGTGTTGCGGGGGTGGCATGGGGAATGACCGTTCCCGGTGTGGCCGCCGGCGTGTTGCTGTGGCCGTGGTACGCAGGCCACAGCGTCGGCGTCGGGGTCCGGCAGTACGTGATATCGAGTTGGGTCCTGCCTGTGACCGCGGTGTCTCCGTTCGTCGCGGCCACATGGCTCGTCGAGCGCCTGTGGCCGGCGCCGAGTCTGCTCGTGTTCTTCGCGCAGGTAGCGGTGCTCGTG
>WNFW01005072.1_pt1 | contig 10142 bp, 7 predicted proteins | sample 5400131 | NCBI WGS metagenome assembly WNFW01 (sample SAMN13153362, study PRJNA577476) | soil metagenome | isolation source: 20 cm soil or saprolite under grassland replicate 1 | place: USA:California | collected 2016-06-15
GGCGGTCGAGGTGGCGATGACCGAGGAGGAGATTGAAACGTTGACGGCTCTTTCGCGGTCGCGGACCGAACCGGCGAGCCGGGTATCGCGGGCAGCGATGCTGCTGGCCTACCGCGAGAAGGCGTCGTTCTTTGCCGTGGCACAAAGACTTGGCGCCCATCATCAGACGGTCCAGCGCTGCGTTGAGCGGGCGGTAGCCTATGGCGCGCTGGCGGCACTCGACGACCGACCGCGACCGGGCAAGGAGCCGGTGATCACGCCGGAGGCCAAGGCCTGGTTGGTGTCTTTGGCGTGCGACAAGGCCAAGGAGCACGGCCATCCGCACGAACTGTGGACGACGCGGCTGCTGGCGCGCCATGCGCGCGAGCACGGACCTGGGGCCGGACATCCATGTCTCTCCCGTCTGGTTCAGGGCACGGTGTGCAAGCTTCTCGGCCAAGAGGAAATCAAGCCGCACAAGGTGCGCTACTATCTGGAGCGTCGCGACGCCGAGTTCGAGCAGAAAATGGCGGAGGTTCTGTGTGTCTATCGCGAGGTTCAGGTCCTGAAAAAGGCCGCAGCCAAGTCGAAGAAATCGAAGAAGCCGGTGACGATCGTCTCCTACGACGAAAAGCCGGGAATCCAGGCCATCGCGACGACGGCGCCGGATTTGCCGCCGGTGCCAGGCGTCCATCCGGCCTTTGCGCGCGATTTTGAGTATAGACGTCATGGCACGCTCAGCTTGTTGGCTGGAATTGATCTGCTGACCGGGAAGGTCCATGCGCTCGTGAGGGACCGCCACCGTAGCCGCGAGTTCATCGAATTCCTCAAACTTCTCGATGCCACCTATCCGGCCAGCACCATGATCAAGTTGATCCTCGACAATCATTCCGCACACATCTCGAAAGAAACCAGAGCTTGGCTCGACACACGACCGGCAGGCCGCTTCGAGTTTACGTTCACGCCCAAGCACGGCTCCTGGCTCAACCTCATCGAGGGCTTCCGTCAACCGATATCCAGTCATCCATACTTGGTCCTACAAGCTCGCCGACCCCGCCTGATATGATTCGAACCACGAAAACGCTGAACTAGTCCCCCGAACGTACGATACGGTACCGTATTGCGCACGGCCCGCAATGCTGATACGATGCCGTATCAATTCACGTTCGTCATATTGTCCGGAACTTAATTACATGCCACCGCTGGCGACTGAACAGGCACGCAACTCTTTTGAATACTGGATTCCGGTCAGGGGCGGCAATGTCCCTGCCGAGCCTGCCTCGTTCTATAGCGGATTTGCTTTATTCCGACCCCTCCATTCGGAGGGGGTGGGCGGCAGAGATGCATTGATCCGTCATCACGCCAGGTTGCTCCGCGCCAGGCCGAACCGGATACCGCGCATAAAATACCACCGCGCGATAACTTCATCCGGTCGGACGCGATTGATGGATTTACCCCCGCATCCCCACCAGTCCACCAGCGCGATAGAGCGCTGGGCAAGCTGCGCCCAATAGTCCAATATGTTGAACAGTCTGACCATTGTAGGCTCGGTTTCGCGCGCGGCTGAAACCGCCAAGGATAGAGCGCCTCAAGCGCCGAAAGCTTTTGATCGCGAGCATTTTCCCAGGGCGATCGAAATCCGCTTGCCCGAGGCTGCTCCGAGGAGGGAATGCGTGGAACACGCTTTGGAAGCGCGCGGGGTGTCACTGCGCTTTGGCGGCGTACGTGCGCTCACCGAGGTCAGCTTCGGCGTGAACGACGGCGAATTGTTCTCGATTATCGGCCCCAACGGCGCCGGCAAGACCTCGATCGTCAACTGCATTTCGGGCCGCTACCGGCCGACCGAAGGCCAGCTGTTCTATCGCGGCCGCGACATCACCGCGCTCAATCCAAACGCGCGGCCCCGGCTCGGCATCGGCCGCACCTTCCAGAATCTGGCGCTGTTTCATCATATGAGCGTGCTCGATAACATCATGGTCGGGCGGCATCATCTGTTGAAGAACAACTTCATTACGGGATCGCTGTACTGGCTGACCGGCGCGCGGCGCGAGGAACTCGAGCATCGCCGCAAGGTTGAGGAGATCATCGATTTTCTCGACCTGCAGTCGGTGCGCAAGGCCACCGCCGGCACCCTGCCTTACGGCCTGCGCAAGCGCGTCGAACTCGCCCGCGCCATGGCGCTGGAGCCGCAACTGATCCTGCTCGACGAACCGATGGCCGGCATGAACTTCGAGGAAAAGGAGGACATGGCGCGCTACATCGTCGATCTCAACGAAGAGTTCGGCATGACGGTGATGATGATCGAGCACGATATGGGGGTGGTGATGGATATTTCCCACCGGGTCATGGTGCTGGATTTCGGACGCAAGATCGCGGAAGGCGATCCGGCCGCGGTGCTGGCCGATCCCCATGTCAAGCGCGCCTATCTCGGCGAAGAGGACGAGGTGCTGGTCGATCCCGACGACAAGCCCGCCGCCCCGGAGTGCGCGGCATGATGGATTACGCCGCCCGCATCGCGCAAGCCGATACCTATCCGAAACTGCTGCGCCTCAACGCGTCGGAACATGGCGGCGAGATTGCGCTGCGGGAGAAGGATTTCGGGCTGTGGCGCGTGTTCACCTGGAACGATTATCAGAAGCGGGTGCATGATTTCGCGCTCGGCATGATCGAACTCGGCATCACCAGCGGCGACGTCATTGGCATCATCGGCGACAACCGGCCGGACTGGGTGTCGGCCGAAATCGCCACCCATGCCATCGGCGCGCTAAGCCTCGGCCTCTATCGCGAGGTGCTGGATGAGGAAGCGGCCTATCTGCTCAGCTATGGTGAAGCCAGACTGGTATTCGCCGAGGACGAAGAGCAGGTCGACAAGCTGCTGACACTTGCCGATCGCGTGCCTCATCTCAAGCACATCGTCTATTCCGATCCGCGCGGCATGCGGAAATATGACGACCCGCGGCTGTTGGAAGCCGACAAGCTTGCCGCAATCGGTCGCGACCGCGCCGCGCGTGAGCCCGGTCTTTATGACAGGCTGGTCGATGCCACCAAAGGCGAGGACGTCGCCATCCTCTGCACCACGTCGGGCACCACGGCAAATCCCAAGCTGGCGATGCTCGCCGCCGGCCGGGTGCTGCGGCATTGCGCGACTTATCTGGCGTTCGACCCGAAGGGGCCGGATGACGAATACGTCTCGGTGTTGCCGCTGCCCTGGATCATGGAACAGGTCTACGCGGTCGGCAAAGGCCTGCTGTGCCGGATGAAGATCAACTTCGTCGAACAGCCCGACACCCTGATGAACGATTTCCGCGAGATCGCCCCGACCTTCGTGCTGTTCGCGCCAAGGGTCTGGGAATCGATCGCCGCCGATGTACGCGCGCAAGTGATGGACGCTTCTCCGCTCAAGCAAAGCCTCTACGAGCTCGGCATGAAGACGGGATTATCGGCGCTGGCGCAAGGCAAGCATTCGGCGCTCGCGGACATGCTGCTGTTCCGTGCACTTCGCGACCGCCTCGGCTTTTCACGGCTGCGCTCGGCAGCAACCGGTGGTGCAGCGCTTGGTCCGGACACCTTCAAGTTCTTTCAGGTCATGGGCGTGCCACTGCGTACGCTGTACGGCCAGACCGAGTTGTTAGGGGCCTACACGCTGCATCCTTTTGGCCGGGTCGACCCGGACACCACAGGCGTGCCGATGGCCGACAACATCGAAATCCGTATCGACAATCCGGATATCCATGGCGTCGGCGAGATTGTGGTGCGCCACCCCAACATGTTCCTCGGCTACTACAAGAGCCCGGAAGCTTCCGCCGCCGATATGAAAGATGGCTGGATGCATTCCGGCGATGCCGGCTATTTCAACGACAACAAGCAGCTCGTGGTAATCGACCGTATCAAGGATCTGGCGGAGACCGCGCGCGGCGAACGGTTCTCGCCGCAATATATCGAGAACAAGCTGAAATTCTCGCCCTACATCGCCGAGACCGTGGTGCTGGGCGGGGGCCGCGACGCGCTGGCGGCGATGATCTGCATCCGATTCTCGATCATCTCGAAATGGGCGGAGAAGAAACGGATCTCGTTCACGACCTACACCGACCTTGCCTCGCGGCCCGAAGTGTACGCGCTGCTGCGCAAGGAGGTTGAAACCGTCAACGCCACGCTGCCGCCGGCGCAGCGTATTTCCAGGTTTCTCTTGCTCTACAAGGAACTCGACGCCGATGATGGTGAACTGACCCGGACGCGCAAGGTCCGCCGCAGCGTCATCAACGAGAAATACGCCGGTATTATCGACGCGATCTATGGCGGCGCCAGCAGCATTCCGATCGATACCACGATCCGTTTCCAGGACGGCACCACCCAGCGCATCCGCACAACGCTGAAGGTGGTCGATCTCGCGCCCGGCACGGCGACTGCGGAGGCGGCGGAATGAGCTATTCGTCGACTGAGGGTTCGGCATATTCACTCGTCATGCGCGGGCTTGACCCGCGCATCCATCCCCTTCTGAAGAAGAGTCTCTTTGAGCGATGGATTGCCGGGTCAAGCCCGGCAATGACGAACTACCGATTGGGTGGGTTTCGATGAACACCCAGTTCCTGATCCAGCTTCTGGTCAACGGCCTTGTGGTCGGCACGCTGTATGGCGTTGTCGCGATGTCGTTTGTGCTGATCTACAAGGCGACCCAGGTGGTCAACTTTGCGCAAGGTGAATTGCTGCTGGTCGGCGCCTGGGTGTGCTGGGCACTGCTGACCAAATATCAGGTGCCGTTCTGGATCGGCATGCCTCTGACGCTTGTTTTCATGTTCGCGTTCGGCATCGCGATCCAGATCGTGATCCTGCGGCCGATGATCGGCGAGCCGATCATCTCCGTGATCATGGTGACGATCGGCCTGTCGACGGTATTTCAGGCTTCGCTGAAATGGATTTTCGGTGTCAATCCGCAGCCGTTCCCGCGGGTGTTCACCAGCCAGTCCGTGAGCCTGTTGGGTCTGCAGATCCAGACCGTCTATGTCATGAGCCTCGTGGTGTCCGTGGCGATGATGGTCGGGATGGCGTGGTTCTTCCGGGTTTCGAAATACGGCCTCGCGATGCGCGCCACCGCCTTCAGCCAGCAAGTGGCACAGTCGCTCGGCATATCCGTCAAAAGCGTGTTTGCGATGGCCTGGGCGATCTCGGCGACGGTCTCGGCGGTTGCGGGTGTCGTGGTGGCTGTCGTCAACGGCGTATCGTCGGGCCTGTCGGCCTACGGCATCAAGGTATTTCCGGCGGCGATCCTGGGCGGCCTCGATTCCATCGGCGGCGCCGTGCTGGGCGGCATCATCATCGGACTATTGGAAAACATCGCGCAATATGTCGACAGTCAATATTTGCACTGGGGCAATCTGTACGAGATCGCGCCGTTTTACGTGCTGATCATCATCCTGATGATCAAGCCCTATGGCCTGTTCGGCACCAAAGACATCGAGCGGGTGTAATTCAGATGGCAGGTCCTTCTCACATTCCGGCTGGCGACTACCGCACCACTTACGCGGCCGACACCACGATCTTTCCGACCACAACAAGCCGCAACGCGGCGATTGTCGGCATCGTTCTGATTTGCTTTGCGCCGCAGATACTCAGCGGATATTGGCTGAGCATCCTGATCCAGATCGGCATTTTTGCGATCGCAGCACTTGGCCTGAACATTCTGGTCGGATTCACCGGGCAGATTTCGATCGGCCACGCCGCGTTCTTTCTGTTCGGCGCATTCACCTCGGCCTATATCTCGAACAACTTGCCGATCCCGGTGTTCTTCGCCATTCCGCTAGCGGGCGTCGTCACCGCCCTGGTTGGGCTGATCTTCGGCTTGCCGGCGGCTCGGCTGAAGGGGCTCTATCTCGTTATCGCGACGCTTGCCGCACAATACATCCTGCTGGATTTCTTCTCGCGCGCCGACTGGTTCTCCGGTGGATCGGTGCCGGCCAGCGCCAATCCATTCTCGATCTTCGGCTACACCTTCCGCGGTGACCGGCAATATTTCTACGTGGTGCTGGCCTATCTCGTGGTCAGCTATCTGCTCGTAACCAACCTGATGCGCACCCGCGACGGCCGCGCGCTGGTCGCGATCCGCGATCACTATCTCTCCGCCGAGATCATGGGCATCAATCTCACCAAATACCGCACGCTATCGTTCGGGCTGGCGGCGTTTTTCGCCGGGATCGCCGGCGCGCTGTATGCGCATTATCAGCTGGTGGTCTCGAACGAAGGCTTCGGCATCGAACGCTCGATTCTCTTTCTCGCGATGATCATCATCGGTGGCACCGGATCGGTCATGGGCACGCTGATGGGAACCGCCTTCGTGGTGCTGCTGCCGGAATCGATGGAATGGATCAGCCTGAGCCTGAAAGGCAGCGCGATCGACAAGGCGATGTCGCTCAACACCAACATCAGCTTCCTGCGCGAAATCGCGATCGGATTGATCATCATCGCGTTTCTGATGTTTGAACCCGACGGGCTCGCGCATCGCTGGCGGCAGATCAAGACTTACTGGAAACTCTACCCGTTTTCACATTGAGGTTGGAACGGGACCGATTACTATGACACCTCAAGAAATGACCGGAGGAAAATAGCCATGACCATGAAATCGTTACTCGGCACCGTTTCGCTCGCGCTGCTGCTCGGCAGCGGCTCAGTGACGGCACAGGCCCAGATCGCCATCGGCCATCTCGCCGACTATTCCGGCGGCACGTCGGAAGTCGGACAGCCGTACGGCCAAGCCGTCGCGGACACCTTCGCCTGGGCCAACAAAAACGGCGGCGTCGGCGGCAAACAGCTCAATGTCGATACCAACGATTACGGCTACCAGGTGCCGCGCGCGATCGCGCTCTACAAAAAATGGTCCGGCGGCGACAAGGTTGCGGCGATCATGGGCTGGGGCACGGCGGATACCGAGGCGCTGACCGGCTTCGTCGCGCAAGACAAAATCCCGTATTTTTCCGCCTCCTATGCCGCAGCGCTGACTGATCCGGAGGGCGCCAGCGGCAAGGCTAAACCCGCGCCCTACAATTTCTTTTACGGGCCGAGCTATTCGGACGCGATGCGGGCGATGCTGACCTGGGCCGCGGATGACTGGAAGGCCAAGGGCAAGCCGGGCAAACCGAAATTCGTCCATATGGGCGCCAACCATCCCTATCCGAACGCCCCGAAGGCGGCCGGCGAGGCGCTCGCCACTGAACTCGGCTTCGAAGTGCTGCCGCCGCTGGTGTTCGCGTTGGCGCCGGGTGACTACAGCGCGCAATGCCTGAGCCTGAAGAGCGCCGGCGCCAATTATGCCTACCTCGGCAACACTTCGGCTTCCAACGTCTCGGTGATGAAGGCATGCAAAACCGCCGGCGTGGATATTCAGTTCCTGAGCAACGTCTGGGGCATGGATGAAAACGCTGCCAAGACGGCGGGTGACGCTGCCGACGGCGTGATCTTCCCGTTACGCACGGCGGTCGGCTGGGGCGGCAACGCACCGGGCATGAAAACGGTGTCGGAGATCTCAAAGATGTCCGACCCGACCGGCAAGGTCTATCGCCCCGTGCATTACGTCGCAGGCGTTTGCAGCGCATTGTACATGAAGGAAGCGCTCGACTGGGCCGCCAAGAACGGCGGCACGACCGGCGAAAACGTTGCCAAGGGGTTCTACCAGAAAAAGGACTGGGTGCCATCAGGCATGGACGGCGTCTGCAATGCTTCGACCTGGACCGAGAAAGACCATCGCGGCACGCTCAAGGTCGATCTCTATCGCACGAAAATCTCCGGTTCGACCGATGGCGACCTCAACGATCTGATGGCCAAGGGCACCATCAAGTTCGAAAAGGTCAAGACCGTCGAACTGCCGCGCAAGCCGGAATGGCTTGGGTGGTGAGGTAGCGGCCTGCCTGGTCCACAATCGTCATGCGCGGGCTTGACCCGCGCATCCATCGCAAGAATTTCTTGATTAGAGGATGGATTGCCGGATCAAGCCCGGCAATGACACCTCGAGAACTGCGAAGATCGCAATGACTCTCGACATCGACACAACGCGCTCGGCTCCAAGCGCCGTCACCGCCCCCGCGCCGCTGCTCAGCGTGCGCAACATCGAGGTGGTGTATGACGACGTCATCCTGGTGCTGCGCGGCCTGAGCCTCGAGGTACCGCAAGGCTCGATCGTCGCCTTGCTCGGCACCAACGGCGCCGGCAAGTCGACGACGCTGAAGGCAATCTCCGGCCTGCTCAAGACCGAAGATGGCGAAGTTACCCGCGGTGAAATCGTGTTCAACGGCGAATGCATCAACGGTATCGATCCGGACAAGATCGTTCGCCGCGGTATCTTCCAGGTGATGGAGGGCCGCCGCATCATCGCCGACATGACGTCGCTGGAAAACCTGAAGCTCGGCGCCTTCACCCGCAGCGACAACGAGGTCGGCGCTGATATCGACATGGTCTTGGACTATTTCCCGCGGCTGAAGGAGCGCACTGGCCTCGCCGGCTACCTCTCCGGCGGCGAACAGCAGATGCTGGCGATCGGCCGCGCGCTGATGGCGCGCCCCAAGATGATCCTGATGGACGAGCCGTCGATGGGCCTGTCGCCGCTGCTGGTCAAGGAAGTGTTCGGGATCATCAGCAAGATCAACCGCGACCTCGGCGTCACCATCCTTTTGGTGGAACAGAACGCGCGCGCAGCGCTTTCAGTGGCGAGCCACGGCTACATCATGGAACAAGGCAAGGTGGTGCTCGACGGCAGCGCCGACGAACTGCGCGACAACGAGGACGTCAAGGAATTTTATCTCGGCGGCGCCGGCGACCAGCGCAGGAGTTTCAAAAATCTGAAGAGTTTTAAGCGACGGAAGCGGTGGCTTTGAGCGGAGGGCACCGTCTCGCTTTCCGTCGTTCCCCGATGCCAATTGGCGCATCTGAGGGAGCGAAGCGAACCCGGAACCTCGAGATTCCCCGATGTGCAATGCACATCTAAGGTCTGGTCCGGAGCCTGTCATCGGGCCGCGCTCCGCGCGGACCCGTTGGGACCGTCCCGGAATGACGGCCCAGATAAGAGCCAACCCGAACGGATGGCGATGTCATGACCGATTACTTCGACGCCTTCGAAACGCGCGAGCCCGCCGAACGCGAGGCCGACCTGTTTTCACGGCTGCCGGACGTGTTGCGCGGGGCGATGGGCGCACCGGCCTACGCGGAACGCCTGAGGGATTTCGATCCCACTGAGATCGCCAGCCGCGACGCGCTGGCGCGCCTGCCGGTGCTGCGCAAATCCGACCTTCCTGCCCTGCACAAGGCCGCACCGCCGTTCGGCGGTTTTGTCACCGGGCCTCCTGGCTCGTTTGGGCGGCTGTTTACCTCGCCGGGCCCGATCTTCGAACCTGAGCCCATACACGCCGACCGCTGGCGCGGCGCGCGGGCACTGTTCGCCGCCGGCTTCCGACCGGGCGACGTCGTGCTGAACACCTTCAGCTATCACCTGACGCCCGGCGGCTTTATCTTCGATGCCTCCGCGCGCGCGCTCGGCTGCGCGGTTATTCCGGCGGGCCCCGGCAACACCGATGCTCAATTCGAGCTGATCGAGGCGTATCGCCCGGTCGGCTACAGCGGCACGCCAGACTTCCTCAAAATCCTGCTCGACGCTGCCGATCGTGCGGGGCGTGACGTGTCCTCGATCAAGCGCGCACTGGTGTCAGGTGCGGCGTTTCCGAAATCGCTGCAGGACGAGATTGGATCGCGTGGGATCGAAGCCTATCAGGCGTTCGGCACGGCCGATCTCGGCCTCGTTGCCTTTGAAACATCGGCTCGCGCAGGCATGGTCGTCAACGAAGACCTGATCCTGGAAATCGTGCGGCCCGGCACCGGCGATCCCGTCGCTGAGGGTGACGTCGGCGAGATCGTCGTCACCTCGCTCGACGCTCATCACCCCTGGATACGCCTCGCGCTTGGCGATCTGACCGCCACCCTGTCCGGCCCGAGCCCCTGCGGACGCAGCAACATGCGCATCAAGGGCTGGATGGGCCGCGCCGACCAGACCGCCAAGGTCAAAGGGATGTTCGTTCGGCCGGAGCAGATCGCGGAGATCGGCAAGCGTCATCCCCAGCTCGGACGGTTGCGTCTCGTCATCACGCGTAAGGGCGAGACCGATGTGATGACGCTGAGGTGCGAATGCG
>WNFW01004158.1_pt1 | contig 10140 bp, 4 predicted proteins | sample 5400131 | NCBI WGS metagenome assembly WNFW01 (sample SAMN13153362, study PRJNA577476) | soil metagenome | isolation source: 20 cm soil or saprolite under grassland replicate 1 | place: USA:California | collected 2016-06-15
TGTGCAACTTCGCTTTGAATGGCGAAGACGTCATCAAGTGGACGATCGTAATGCTCCGCCCACAGATGCGCGTCGGTGCGTGCATCGATTAATTGCGCGGTCACGCGCACTCGGCCACCAATCCGCTGCACGCTTCCTTCCAAGACATGTGCCACGCCAAGCTGCTCGCCAATTTCGCGCAGATTACGGCTGATGCCGCTCTTGTATTGCATCACCGAAGTGCGACTGATCACTTTGAGATCGGCGATTTTTGCGAGGTCGGTTAGGATCTCATCGGCAACGCCCTCTGTGAAGTAGGCGTTTTCCTTGTCGTCGCTCAGGTTTTCAAATGGAAGCACCGCGATGCTTTTCTGCAGGGCAGTGAGGGTCGATCGCACATGATAACGGAAGAAGATTGCTGTGCCCGCGACGATTGCCACGAGTGCGAGCAAGGCTACTGTCGTTGCCACCCAGCGCATTCGCGTCCTGCGCTTTTTCAGAACTCGGAATTTTTTTGGTAGCTCCGGGTTACCGGCCTCGTCTGAGTGGAGGTTGCTTACGCCAATGCGTACCCCGTGTTTTACTTCACACGTGCCAAGATCATGTAACAGCGGTCGCCATCGTTCGTATTCTTCAAGATCTTCAGCCACATGTTTTGAGACAAGAATGTGACCGCCGTCACCACAATCCATCACTCGCTGGGCCACGTTGATTCCAGCGCCGGTGAGATTTGGTCGATTATTCACGTCGACCACACCACTGACCGGTCCGCTGTGAATTCCCATGCGCAGTTGAAGGCGCGGATGTTCCTTGAGAGCGCGGCCGATCTCGACCGCGCATTGGGCGGGAGCTTCCGGACTGGTATAAAAGACCAACGCCATCCCATCGCCGGTCGCAATCTTAAGTAGGCGATCGGCAGCTTCAGCGCGTTGAAATTGCCCGGAGGCGCGAACAATCTCGTTTAACTCCTCGACCGCCGCATGCTGATCGTTAATCGAAAGCTTCGAATAACCGACGATGTCGATGAAGAGGACGTGAGCGATTTCCAGCTCGATCTGTTTTTTGGCCTCAGCCATGCACTATTTCGAAGTTTCTTTCGGCATGAGAGCGGCAAGGATTTCGCCAAAACGCGGATCACTGCGCAGTGGATCGAGGAGTGGATTAACTCTAAGCTGCAGGGCGAACCAACTAGGTTCTTCCACCGTTTTTTTCATCCAGGAAAATGCCTGTTCGGTATCGCCGAGTCGCGTATAGGCCATCATGTAGTGATAAGCGGGAACATGCTGACCGTGCGCGGTTTTCTCCTGTAAGCGTTCCAATTGCTTTCGCGCCAATGCGCGTACTGCAGCGTCAAATCCCGATGCGGCGAATGTTTCTTCGAGAAGCCGCGCCTGTTCGGGTTCACCGCTCAAGGACAACGCCGCGCGCCATTGAATGATCGCCTCGGCCGGGATTCCGCTCATTTGGCAGGCATCACCGAAATATTCGTGCGCCGCGGCGTAGCCAGGATGCAGCTCCACCAGTTTGGCGAACTGGCTTCGGGCGCGATCGTAGTTGCGCAGGAAAAAGTAAATTCTTCCCGTATGCAGCTTCAGGCCAGGAAAGAATGGGTCGAGCTGGTTGGCGTGCTCAACTTGCCGGAGTGCTTCTTTTCCGCGTCCAAATAAGACCAGGCAAAGTCCGTAGTGATGCCGGATGTCGGCAAAGTTCGGATTCAATTCCGCACCGCGATGAAATGCGCGTTCAGCTGCAGGCCAGTTTCTCTTATAATAGAGCTCGACCCCCGCGCGTGCGTTGATTGCTTCACCCAGCGTCTCATCCAACGCCAGGGCTTTGTTGACGGCAGTCTCCGCCTCTGGCCAAACATCCGGCGGGAGGATGCCGTTGCATGCCCCAAATGAATAGTAAAGACCGAGACCTGCGTAAGCCAGGGCGTAAGATGGGTCGAGTTCCACTGCCCTTTGAAAATAATCGCGAATTTTTTCGTAACCGGGCGCGTAAAAATTCTGCCAAAGATGACGCCCCCTTAAATACAGTTCGTGCGCCTCGAGGTTGGTTGTCGGTTGTGCCAAAATCGCCCGTCGTTCTGCGCCGCTCAGTCGGGCCTGCAAAGCCTCGGCGATGTTGGCCGCGATATCGCTTTCGACGGCGAAAATATCGTCCAACTCGCGATCGTACCGCTCCGCCCAAAGATGCGCGTCGCTCTCGGCATCGATCAGCTGGACATGGACCCGTACCCGATTGCCGGCTTTGCGCACTGAGCCTTCGAGAATGTTAACAACACCGAGCTGGCTGGCGATCTGCGAAATGTTATCCGGTGAATTCTTGAAACGCTGCGTCGAGGTGCGCGAGATGACCTTCAAATCCCGAATCCTCGCGAGCCTGGTCAGAATTTCCTCCTGAATTCCATCAGCAAAGTAAACGTTCGCTTTCTCTTCGCTCAAATTTTCAAACGGCAGGACCGCGATCGATTTGCGCAGAATGGGCACGCTCGGTTTTTTCTCGCCCGCTTCCTCAACTTTGAATTTTTTTGGCGTCTCCCGATTGCCGATTTCATCCGAGTAGAGATTAACGATGCCGAGCGTTGCGCCATGTTTTACTTCGCAGCTTCCCAAATCGTGCAAAAGTGGCCGCCACCGCCCGTATTGTTCGAGATCATCGGCGACGCGTTTGGATAACAGAATGTGGCCGGCATCGCCGCAATCCATCACGCGTTGGGCCATGTTAATGCCCGCGCCAGCAATGTTGGCTTGTTCGTTTAAGTCTGTGACTTCTTTAACCGGCCCGCTGTGGATTCCCATTCGGACACGAAGGTCAGTATGATTCTTGAGCGCCTTGCTGATTTCCATCGCACAGGCCACCGGCGCTTCCGGGTTATCGCGAAAAACGAGTGCGCCCCCATCGCCGGTCGGCAGGCGTAGCAGCTTACCTTCGGCTTCCGCAATTCGGAACTGCTCGGTCGCGCGCGCGATTTCCCGCAATTTTTGCAACAGCTCGCTCTGCTCGTGGATGAGCAGCTTGGAATAACCGACGATGTCGATAAAGAGAACATGCCCGATTTCGAACTTCACATCGGCTTCGGACGACATGCGATTTCCTTACCACGATCTTCGGAATCTGACGAGAAATTGGAGGGTCGGAAGTCAGGGCAAAAAAACGCTGGAATCAGGTAAAGCACACAAACACAGACCACGGGCGACTAATAACTAATCGTGATTGCGATTAACTTTTTGGTGCGAGATCGCCGACAACTTTTTCGAAGCGCGGGTTACCGCGGAGCGGGTCCCAAATCTGATCGAGCTTGAGTGAACCGTAGTTCGATCCGTCCGGTTCGTGGATGATCTTTTCCAACAGATCCAGAGCACGATCCGCTTCGCCAACCTGTGAATAGATACCGGCGAGTTTAACCAGTAACTGAGTTCCATTTAGGACGTCCTTTTCGACAGGAAGAAGTTCAGTCGCGCGTTGCCCTTTGTTTATTGCATCCTCCTTGTTTCCCAAAGCGGCATCCAGTTCGCCCAGTACCATGAGCGCTTTCGCATCGTTCGGCCGTTCGTGCACTGCCGTGACCGCACGCGCCCGCGCGGCTTCAAAGGCAGCATGCGCTCGGATGTGGTCGCCGAGGCCGCGCGCGACGATCGCCTGGTTCCATTCACGCGGAGTGAAGAAACCGTCGTCGTCGAATTCATTTCCCCCGGGCAAGGCCAGAATTTGTTCGGCCGCGTGATAATCGCGCTCTTTCAAGGCCAGACCAAGACGAGCGTTGATTAGATCGTTCGGGTCGGCATTCCTGGCCAGGTCCCCGGAAACCACCTCTTTCCATCGCCGAAGATCGGCTTTCCACGCCATTTCGATGTAGGCGGCTAGAAAAGCGAGGCCGAAGTCATCCGGCTTCCACGCAAGCGCGTTGTCGATAACCTTGACCGCTTTGTCGTAACGGCGCAGGACAAAGTAATTGGAGCCGGCCAGTTCCGAGATGAACTGAATATGATGCGGATCGAGCTGGAGCGCTTCCTCGATGTGGCGGGTCGATTCCTCCCAATGATCCTGTCGCCGCTCGACCATCGCGATGGAAAACGGAATGTTTGGATCGTTAGGCAAGCTGCGTTTGGCCAGGGCATATTCGGCCAATGCCGGCGCGTAATCGCGACTTCCATGATAATAGTAGAGACCGCGCGTCCAATGGACGTCGCCGGAATCCGGCTGGAGACGAGCCGCGGCGTCGAGTGCTTTCCTTCCTAATTCGAGGTGGCCGGCGATGGGATCGGCCACCTGCCAATGCAAATACAAATGAGCACGTGCTAGTGCACAAAGAGCCGGAACAAAAGTTGAATCACGACCAACGGCCTGGTCGAGAAGGCGAATGGCCTCTTTAACTTTTTCCCTTCCACCGCTGCCCGAGGAAGTGGAGAGATTTCGCCAAATTTCGGTAGCGCGAAGATAAAGATCGTAAGCCGCCATGTCGTTTGTCGGCTTTGCCTGCATCATTTCTTCCTCTTTGGGCGAAAGCTTGGTCTGAAGCTGGTCTGTTATTTTCTTGGCGATCTCACTTTGAATGTCGAAGACGTCAGCGAGCTCGCGATCGTAAGTCTCGGCCCACATGTGGGCATCGTTGCGCGCGTCGATCAGCTGAGCGTTGACACGCACGCGGTTGGCAGCGCGTTGAACGCTGCCCTCCAAAACGTGCGCAACACCGAGCGCGCGGGCGATTTCGCGCAAGTTGCGTTTCGCGGTATTTTTATACTGCATCACGCTCGTCTGGCTGATGACCTTGAGGTCGGCCACCTTGGCCAGATTGGTCAGGATCTCGCCCTGCACGCCGTCGGTAAAGAAAGCGTTCTCTTGGTTCGCGCTTAGATTTTCAAATGGAAGCACAGCGATGCTTTTCCCGGGAATAAGCGAGGTATCTTCGGGGGTCGAGGGCGGGCGGCGGAAGAAGAGGACAGTCAGCGCGACAAAAGCAAGCAACAGAGCTGCAACAAGGGCTCGGCGGGCCAGGCGGTTAACCGCGCGTTTTCGAGAGAACTGTTTCAGTTTCCCGGGAATTTGTGGATTCCCAAGTTTGTCGTTGTAGAAATTAACGATCGGAATCCTGACACCATGTTTGACTTCAAATTCGCCAAGGTCGTGCAGGTGCGTTTCCCAGCGGCGGTATTGCGCTAGATCTTCCGCCGCGCGTTTCGAGAGAAGGATGTGACCCGCATCACCGCAATCCATGACTCGCTGCGCCATATTGATTCCCGCGCCGGCGATATTAGATTTGTCGTTCACATCCGCTACTCCGCTGACCGGTCCGGTATTGATTCCGATGCGCACCTTCAGTTGGGAGTTTCCTTGCAGCGCTTCGCTGATTTCCAAAGCGCATTGCATCGGAGCCTCCGGGGTAGTGAAGAACACGAGTGCCATGCCATCGCCGGTGGGTAGTCGCACGAGGTTGTTCGTCGCTTCGGCCGCGCGAAACGATTCCGTGTTGCGCGCGATTTGATTCAGTTGCTGCAGCACCTCGCGTTGATCATCGATCAACAGCTTCGAGTAGCCGACAATGTCGATAAACAACACATGCCCGATTTCCAACTTCACATCTGATCCAGATTGCGAGGGCATGCGACGTTTCTACCACGATCTGTAAAATCTGACGAGGGATCGGCGGTGAGACCGAGCGGTCACTTCGTGAGGCTGAGGCGCGCGAGACCGGCAGCTTGCAATTCCCGGTCGAGCGCCTGCACTTCCTGCGCGACAATTTCTTTCCAGCGATTCGTAAGCTCGGTTGCTTGAGCGCGGACGTCGTTTACCGCTGCTTTGACCCGATCGGTGGGCGCGACGTCGACGCCTTGAATTTGTTGGAACAAATCTTTGGCCGAATCCAGAGCGTGCAGAGAAGGCGTCGCACCCGGTCGCGGGTTTGGAGGTCCCAGCTCCTTTAACTTGCCGTTCAGCGCGTTCAATTTTTCCTCGACGTTTTTCGGCAGCGCTTGCTCCCTTAATTTCGTTAACCGCTCGACTAACGCGTCAAAGGTTTTTCCGATTGGCTCGAGACCTGCCCGCACCTCGCAGAGTTGCTGCGATAAAGTTAGTTGTTGCTCCAATTCAGCCTGCGACATTTTCACGCGCGGATCCATTTTGACAGTCAAAGATTGCCTGTAGCTCTTGCCGCCGGCTGTTAGGACAACGGTATATTCTCCGGGCACGACCCATGGCGAAGTCGGCGAAGGCGGTGTGTCGCGATTAACTGCAGACATTGGATACTCCGGTTCAACCGCCGGGAGTGGCGTGTAATGCATGTCCCAAAGAAATCGATGAAAGCCACGCTGGGTTGAAAGCGACCGGGGCGGACGGATCCAGTAGCCAGGAATTTTCAGCTTTTTGGCATCCGGGAGTACTGGCGCGTCGGTACTTGAATAACGCCGGACTAGATTTCCTTTGTTATCTTTGATCTCGAGCGTCACCGGCGAATCTTCTACCAGGAAATAATCGATCATCGCGCCGTCGGGCGGATTCTCGCCGGCAGGTTCATCCGGCGGCAGCGGCGTGTCGGTGTTAAGACTCCAGCGAATTCGAAGCGCCGTCTGTGGTTTGAAAAGAACGGTGTTGTGTTGGTCCCTCGTGAGCTGGCGAAGCGGCGTGATGTTATCCAGGATCCAAAAGCCCCGTCCGTGGGTAGCGACCGCAAGATCGTCGTCCTTAATAATGAGATCACGAACGGATGTGGCTGGCATGTTGAGTCGCAACGATTTCCAGTTATCGCCATCATCTAACGAAACATAGACGGCGCGTTCCGTTCCCGCGAACAGTAATCCCTTTCGTTGGGTATCTTCCCGGACAACGTTAACCGTTTGACCCTCCGAAATTCCATGGACAATTTCCGTCCAGGTCTTGCCGCCATCATGGGTCCGATAAATATGCGGGCGCACATCATCGAGCCGGAGGGTATTAACCGCTGCGTAAGCGGTGTTGGCATCGAAATGACCCGCATCGATGATCGAAATTTTCTGCCACGCTGAGATCGCAGGCGGCGTAACATCATTCCAGGTCTTTCCCCCATTTGGCGTTAGATGGATCAAGCCATCATCTGTTCCGCACCAAATGCGATTCACCTCCAGCGGCGAGGGCGCAACGGTATAGATGACACCGCGTTGCTTTGTCGCAGCCGTGGGATCGGCGCGATATTTTCCGATACTCGCCGGCAACTCGTAGGTCTTGCGCGTCAGGTCAGGGCTGATCTGTTGCCAAGTCCATCCGCCGTCCCGCGTTTGCCAAAGGGTGTTCCCGGAAAAGAAAAGCAGATGCGGATCGACCGGAGAAAAGACCACCGGCTGGGTGCGAATCATGCGAAAATCAGGAGAACGCAATGGCACTGGAAGGACCCCCTGGGCCTGGCCGGTGCGTCGATCGTAGCGCGTTAACTTGCCACCATAGATTACATCGGGATCGAGCGGATCGGCGACGACATAGCCATATTCCTCGGCCGCAACCGGGTGCCAATCACGAAAGGTGATTGCACCATCATTGCCGCGGCTGGCGATCCCTACCGAACCGCTCTCTTGCTGGCCACTGTATAATCGATAGGGAAAGGTATTGTCTGCACTGACGTGGTAAAGCTGTGCGGTGGGCTGGTTATACCATGAGCTCCAGCTCTGGCCGCCATTAACGGTGATAATCGCGCCCTGATCGCTGCCGAGCAGAATGATGTTCGAATTGTCCGGGTTGATCCAAATGTTTTGGTAATCGTCGCCGCCCGGCGCGCCGCGCCAGCCTTCCCATGTTTTGCCGCCGTCTATCGACTTCCAACAAACCACGCTGGCCGAATAAACGATGGCAGGATTCTTCGGGTCGAACCGCACGACGGGTAGTTCGCCGCCGCCGATACCCGCCGACGGCCGCAAATCATCCGTGATGTTAATCCAGGATTCGCCCCCATCTTCCGATCGAAAAATGTTCGAAGCGACCAACGTTTTGACGGTGGCGAGCAATGTCTTCGGCGAACTCGGCGCGACCGCCAGGTTGGCCTGCACAATTTTCTCAGGAAGACCCTGGTGTAGTTGGTTCCAGGTTTTGCCGCCGTCCGTTGATTTAAAGATGCCGTCATTAGTGCCGTTCCAGGTGCTATTTTCCCAGGGGCCTTCTCGTGATTCCCAAAGGCTCGCATAAACGATATCCGAATTGGTCGGATCAATCTGGACGTCACCACCTCCGGTATTTTCGTCGCGGTATAAAACCTTTTCGAACGTTTTGCCGCCATCGAGCGAGCGGAAAATTCCGCGCTCTTCATTGGGGCCGTAAGGATGACCGGCGACGGCAACGAAGAATCGATCCGGATTTCGAGGATCGACCGCGAGCTGCGCCACCTGTTGTCCATCACGCAATCCCAAATGCGTCCAGGTTTTTCCCGCATCAGTCGATTTGTAAATACCGTCACCGATCGATAGATCGGGCCGATGCAGTCCTTCGCCGCTGCCGACATAAACGATTTCCGGATTGGAAATCGACACTGCGATGGCGCCGACCGAACCGGTTGGCTGATCATCAAAAATCGGCTGCCACGTCCGCCCATAATCTGTCGTCTTGAACACGCCGCCATTGACCTGCGCCATGTAAAAGACATTTGGCTGAGAAAGAACGCCGGCGATCGCGCGAGTCCGACCGCCGCGGAACGGTCCGACGTTGCGCCATCGCAGCGCGCCATCAAAACCGGCGTCGGCGGAGAGCGCGCAAGGCGTGATGGCGACGAACAATATTGTCAGACCACAAACGAAAAATCGTAGAGCTGGCATATGAGACCCGAATCCTCTGCCGCGCCGTGTTGGAGCGCAAGAAGCCGGACGAATTTGGCCTCTGGCTGTGTAAAGCGGACCCTCCGGCTTGGAAGTCCTTCGGGTAGGAAGTGGATTCGGACAGAAGTGGCTTGTCCCAGTAAGGAATCACTGCGGTTGACTTCTCCGTCATTTACGGGAATATCGCGGCGCTTTTCGCTATGTCCGATGCCGACCTACGCACCCGTATTAAGGAAATGATGGTGAAGAACCTGATGCTCCAAATCACGGCCGATCAGATCGCGGATGATGCGCCCTTGTTTGGGCCGAACGGGATCGGTCTCGATTCGATCGATGCGCTCGAGCTCGCCGTGGGCTTGGAAAAAAACTTCGGCGTGAGCGTGCCTAATTCTGAAATTGCAACCAAAGTGCTTCGCAACGTGAACACGATCCACGATTATATTCTCGAAAAACGCGGCGAATCGGCGCAGTCTCAGACATCCTCGTGAAATTTCTTTTTCTGGAAAGCAGCCGGAGTTGGGGCGGACAAGAGTACCGGACCTGTCTCGAGGTGAACTGGCTGAACGCTCATGGCTACGATGCCTGGTTTGGTTGCCATCCTGCGGGTGAAGTTTTCGCCAAAGCGCGCGAAATCGGCACTCGTCTTGTCCCTTTTGCCCTGACCAAACGGATTGATCCGCTGGTTTCATTTCGCCTCTGGCGCTTTTGCCGGAAGCATCGGATCGACCTGGTGAAAAGTTTCAGCTCGAAAGATCATTGGCTCGCGTTGCCATTGTATTGGGCGGGCATTCCCCTCACCCGCTCGCGTTGCATCACCGATCCGATCGAAGGTGCGAATCGCACATTCGTTTATCGTTACGGTTGCTCCCGGATTATTGCTGATGCGCCCGTGATCAAGCGGCAGCTCGTCGCGGATAACAGAATTGCTCCGAAAAAAATCGAAGTGATCGGCTCGGCAGTTGACCTCTCGCGTTTCCATCCAAATCGGGACACGACGAAGTTCCGGTCTGAGTTCGGGATTCCGGCGAATGCGCCGCTGATCGTTAATGTGGGCATGATTCGCCCGGATAAAGGGCAATTGACCCTGGTGGAAGCAGCTCGCCTGGCATTGCAGCAAAGGCCGGACGCGCGCTTCGTCTTCGTCGGCGAGGGAACCGGATCACGTAAACTTGGCATTCGACTGCATGAAGCGATCGAGCGTTACGGGCTCGAGCATCGTATTCTGATGCTCGGTTATCGCTGGGATATTCCCGATATTTTAGCGGCGTGTGATCTGGTGGTAATCGCATCGTTGCGCACGGAAGCTTCGCCGATTGTGCTGCGCGAAGCGCTTGCCAGCGGCCGCCCGGTCGTAGCGACGCGCGTTGGCGATGTCGACGAAGTCATCCAT
>WNFW01004160.1_pt1 | contig 10137 bp, 10 predicted proteins | sample 5400131 | NCBI WGS metagenome assembly WNFW01 (sample SAMN13153362, study PRJNA577476) | soil metagenome | isolation source: 20 cm soil or saprolite under grassland replicate 1 | place: USA:California | collected 2016-06-15
ATGACGCCGCACGGATCGATGCGGATCTTTACCTGCCGGCGCACCTGAAGACGCTCTACCAGAAATTCAGTGTCGATGCGGGTGAAAAAATCGATGGTCATGATACTTACATGGTTGTCGGGCGTACCGAGGGCCAACCGCCGCTCCGTTTGTACTTGGACAAGGAGTCGAGCCTGCTGTTGCGCTTGGTGCGATACGCCGAAACTCCACTCGGCCGTAACCCAACACAAATCGACTATGCGGATTATCGCGATGCGAATGGCGTGAAGGTGCCGTTCCGCTGGACCCTGGCGCGCCCTGCCAACCGATTCGTCATCCAGGTCGAGCAGGTTCAACAAAACGTTCCCGTGGACGAGGCCAAGTTCGCGCCGCCATCAGTCGCACCTAAACCACCTGCTCCTTAGGCCGTATTTCGTAAAACCCACAACTGATTTCTCCAGCGATGAAAGGCCGCAGCCTACGTAGCTGCCGCGCAACTCGATGTCCAAGGATTGGCAGTCCGCCTCTGCTGCGTACCGGTCGTGCCGTCACGAGTTTCTTCTTATTGCCAGGGTTCTGGGAACGACTCTTGAGAGTTCCAGAACCGAGAACGCAGCTGACTCTGTGGCCTTGGCCAATCGCTAGTCCTCGCAATTGAAGCTCCTTCTCGACGGACGCTGCTCGCCTGGATGGCAGCGGCATCTGATGACCCAAGAGTTGGCAAATATTTGGCAAAATGGCTTTTGGAGGTAGTTCATCGGAAAGTGGAGGAATGAGAATCGTCCTTATCAGGAGCGCACTCATCCATCTGAGCTGTTCCCCATGAGCGCAAGCCGAGGCAAAGCGGAACGAGCTGGCGCAGTGAGGCTATTCGCGCGATCACCGGCCTAACTCGTAGGCATCGATGCAAACGGTACTCAATTGACCATGTGTTGACCGTGTGCCGTGGCAAGGTGAGCGCAACCATGGAATATTACGTTCTCCCAGGACCGAGTTCACAGGCGTCGACAGCCGACGAGGTTGCCATTTGAAACGCTTGGCGTAGGACCGTCACTATCCGATAGAAGACTATTTGCAGATTGATTACCCAAACAACTCACGGCGCGGAGGAATTTCAGTCAAGTTTGCTCGAACCGTCAGGGGCAGAGGCCCACTAAGAGCCGTCGGCCCGACCGCTCGGGCAGGCAAAATGGGCCGCGGAGCGACATGAAGAGTAATTCATCGTTACTGCAGAAGGAGAGGGAAGTGAACAAGCCCGCAATTTTCAGGGTTGGTTGAAGATAGGATTCGGCATTGTTGCCATTGTCCTGCTGTTTGGCCACCTGCGTCCGACGCCCTGGAGGGTTGGGACGATCCCCTTGAGTCCCGTTCAAATATTTTATTCGATTCTGTCTTCCGCAATTGTTCTGACAGTTTGTATCTGTGGATGTGAGCTTCGCCGTCCGTCGGGCGCTATTTTGGTGTCGAAAGGATTGTAAATTACAAAGAGTAAATATATAATTCTAGTTATAAGCTAACAAGAACAATTATCGTTGTTCGACTTTCCCGACGACTGCCTCTGAGGCAAATTAAAGCAGTTTGGTTATCCAGGAGCGCAACGAAGAAAGCCGGAGAATGATGCATGACAAGTAGAACCGCGCAGCTGCTGCTCCGCATTGACGCCGGTCCTGGGAGTGACAACCAGGAGATGGAACAACTTGGCCGTCAATTACGGGCAGCTTTGCTGGAACTTGACGTAGACGCCGTTGACTACACTCACGTCGGCCAGGCGCCAGCGGGGGCCAAAGGAGACCCCATAACATTAGGGACATTACTCGTGACCCTGGCTGCGTCGGGCGGGCTGCTCACAACGCTGATCAACACGGTCCAATCATGGCTTACTCGGCAGGAGCGCCACGCCGTTACGCTAGAGATCGGGGGAGACAAACTAGTGATAACAAGTAGTTCCTCAGAACAGCAGCAGCGGCTGATCGATGATTTTATCAGCCATCACAAAGGTCAGTGAACCCATGAGCGAGAAGGTGGCCCTGATCGTCGCGACCTCTGAATACGAGGACGCGGCTTTGCGACAGTTGGTGGCGCCGGCCCAAGATGCCGAATCTCTGGCTCGAGTGCTGGGAGATCCCGCGATCGGCGGTTTTCATGTGCGAAAGCTGGTGAACGAACTCTCGTACATGGTGAACCTCGAAATCGAAGCCTTTTGCGACAACCGCAAGCGTGACGACCTACTACTGCTGTATTTCTCGGGGCACGGGATCAAAGACGTCGACGGGCAAATCTATTTCGCCACGGTTGACACACAGTTGGTCAATCAAAATGTGCGGCGGGCTACTGCTGTGGGTGCCCACTTCATCAATCAAGTGATGAGCCGCAGTCGATCGCGGCGGCAGATCCTCTTGCTGGATTGCTGTTACAGCGGGGCATTCATGGAGGGAATGCTGACCAAGGGAGGCAAACGCGTCGGGGTCGGAGAACACTTTGAAGGGCAGGGACGAGTGGTGCTGACTGCATCGGACGCTCTGCAATACTCCTTCGAGGGAGGGCGGGTTCAAGGTGAAAGTGCCTGCTCCGTTTTCACGCACATGCTCGTGCGCGGGCTCGAAACCGGAGAGGCGGACCTGGATCGTGACGGCATGTACTCCCTCGACGAAGTGTACGACTACGTTTACGCCCGAGTATCGGATGAGCAGTCGGAGCAGAAGCCGATGAAAATGGGTTATGTGGAAGGGAAAATCTTCATCGGCAGCAATCCGCGCCCTCAACCAGCCACGTTGGCGCCGGAGTTGCTGGAGAGTCTCGAGGATCGCCGACCTTGGGTGCGCCGCGGTTCTGTGCATGAGCTAGAAAAGCTGCTGGCAACACACAATAAGGGTCTCGTCCTGGCGGTGCAGGACGCGCTCACCACCTTAGCTAAGAAGGACGACAGCCTAAATGTAAGGACAGCAGCCGAAGAGTGCTTGGCGAGGCTTGCCGAAACGCCCGCTGCAGGATCGGAGGAACCTGCAGACGAAGGGGCCCGGGAGGAAACCTGGCCTGCGGCAGAAGAGCATGCCCGGCGCGAAGGCGAAAGGCCCGAAGCGGAAAGGCTTGCAACGAAGGAGCAGGAGTCGTTCGAGAAGGAGAGAGTGGGTCGTGAAAGCGCTGAGGGCGACAAGGCCGAGGCTTTAGCGGAGCGAGTACGGCTAGAAGAAGCGCCCAAGCTAGCATCTCAACGAAGTGATACTACTTCTTCCGATGCTCCGAAACAGAACGACCTTGAGGTACCCGAGAAAGAGCGCAGCGGTGGCGGGATCTCGGCCGAGCCAGGGAGACACCTAATTTCTTTTCGTACCACGCGATATCGAGATTGGGGTGCCGTGGCTCTCCAAAAGGTTATCGGCCGACACCGGGCATTGGTCGTGAGCACTAGGGCACCGAAACCAACGCGTAGATGGCAAGAGCAAAGCAGTGGCATCGGCACATACCTGTTATCCGTGGCCTTTGTCACGCCGCAGTCGGGCTGGGCGGTGGGTTTTAAGGGCACCATCCTGCACACCGAGGACGGGGGCGGCAGTTGGAAGATGCAAAGCGGCGGCACCGGCGAAGTCCTGTTTTCCGTAGTCTTTGCCACACCGCAGTCGGGCTGGGCTATAGGCGCTGACGGCACCATCCTGCACACCGAGGACGGCGGCAGCACTTGGAAGCCGCAGGTCAGCGGCACCGGCGCGCACCTCGGGTCCGTGGCCTTTGCCACGCTGCAGTCGGGCTGGGCGGTGGGCGTTCATGGCACCGTTCTGCACACCGAGGACGGGGGCGGCACCTGGAAGACACAGACCAGCGGGACCCGCACTTGCTTACGCTCCGTGGCCTTTGCCACGCCCCAATCGGGCTGGGCAGTGGGTTCTGGGGGAACCATCCTGCACACGGAGGACAGCGGCGGCAGTTGGCAAAAGCAGTCCAGCGGTTGCTCTGATTATCTCCACTGCGTCTTCTTCGCCACGCCGCAGTCGGGGTGGGCGGTGGGCGCTGGCGGAACCATCCTGCATACCGAGGACGGCGGCATGAGTTGGCAGATGCAGGGCCGCGGCACGAACGCTTGCCTACGCTCCATAGCCTTTCCCACCCCGCAGTCAGGCTGGGCGGTGGGCGATCAAGGTATCATCCTGCACACCGCGGACGGCGGCAGCACATGGAAGACGCAAACCGGCAGTACGAGCGCAAACCTGAATTCGATAGGCTTTGCCACGCCACAGTCGGTGTGGGCGGTGGGCGATCAAGGCATCATCCTGCGCTGGTAGTGAACATCCCAACGAACTCGCCCATCCGGATGAGAAGCTAGATTGATGATCCGAATTCGCGAATTGTGCAGCGACTAGCAAGAACAGGTAATTCTTGTCTACCTTGTGCGAGGCCGAGCCAAGCGTCGGCTTTGGCTCTATTACGGGAGAGCGGGACAACCCATTCAGCGTTACGTCAACGCTGATAGGAGCGGCTTGGTCATCCAAGCATCGGGAGGGTTGCTGACGTTACCCGCAGGCAAGCAGATGCAGCTAGCTACACAGCTGCGACGGCAAGTCCAGTTGCCGATCAGACAAACCCCACAACCATCAGTGCTACAGTTTCATCTGTGTTGCATTCGACCCGGTGACTGACCCAATCTCACGTCATTCGCGCTAGAAACCACTAGCGTGCACTTGCCTTCTTGCGCCATACACCAACGACGAACCACAACGACTGGAACACGGCCGTCTTCGATCAACTGGGAAGCTTTTTGGCGCGAGACTCCAGTCTTCTGCAATTGAAAGAAGCATTGCGCTACAGACGCGGTTTCACGCCTGGGAGTAATGCAACGATAGCCGGTGGTTCCCGGCGCGCGGTGCGGAGTCGCAGACAGGCCCAGGGGGAGAAAGTAAGGCAGTCGTGTCCGCTCGCCGAAAAAGAAGGGAAGGACTTCGTGCCACATTACACGGCCGGAAAGAGTAAGCGAGAATTCGCTCGGCCAAATCGGCATTTGCTCCTTGACTCGGCGATGGGTTCTTTTCTAGGATGACCTCAGTCTCACCTGCTGGTTAACCGACAGGACCAATTGGGGTGTGCCCGATCTGGGCTTCAAATGAATCCTGTACGCACAGTTCTTTTCTTGATGCTGTTTATGCCGCTCTCTACGGCCGGGCAAGGAATAGGTACGCTCACCCTGCTAGAAGGCTCTGCGAGTGTGATTCGTGGCGCAAGTGTAGGTCCGGCAGTCGAGGGGATGCGGCTGCGTCAAGGTGACATCATCGAGAATTCCGAACCGGGATTCGTACAATTGGAATTCTTGGATGGGTCTATTGTGGCCTTGGGGCCCGCCAGTCGCCTGTATATCTCTCAGATCGGCACAGAGGGAGGCAAGGCCTCAGGAGCGACTCTAATTCTGCTTAGTGGCTGGCTGAAGGCTGAGTCCGGCTCGGTCGCTCGCATGTCTCGGTACCACAGCCCGTTGCTCGGCGCTTCGACCGGGCATGGTACGCTTCTTTTCCATGCCACCGGAAATGCATGCGATATCTTCGTCGAGTCCGGTTCGGCGATGGTTGCTGAGGAAAGCCGCGAAGGGATCTGGCATCAGCAGCAGTCTGGGAAAGCCGGGCAATTTATTTCGCGCCGAGCTGGTAAGAGCCTCGTTTTCTTTGCCCGTCCAAGCTCGGAATTCGTCGACTCGATGCCCCACCCGTTCAAGGACACACTGCCACCGCATCCGCTTAAGCCACGCGAGGTAAAGGTAGGCCAGCCAGTTTCATACGGCGATGTCCAAATCTGGTTGACCATGCCGCTGACATGGCGCGGGAGCTTCGTCACTCGCTTCCAATCGCGTTTGAACGACCCTGAATTCCGCAAACAGGTGGAAGCTCATCTGGCCGAGTTGCCAGAATGGGACCCTATTTTGCACCCCAAGAAGTATCAGCCGGAAACCCCGGTAGCACCGGTGCAGCAGTCCAATACCCGCAGGTGAGGAATTAACATGAAACTTCTGCTGAAATTCAACCTGGTCTTATTTCTCGTATTTGGCGCGGGCTTTCTAGCCACCGGTTATTTTTGCAATAGTCTTCTGCAGAAAAATGCAAAGACCGAAATTGTCGAAAACGCGCGGATCATGATGGAGTCCGCGCTGGCCGTGCGCAACTACACTGCCACGGAGATTAAGCCATTATTGGAAACGCAAGTTAAGTACAACTTCTTGCCCCAGATGGTGTCTTCCTATTCGGCGAACGCATACTTCAGGACCCTCCAGAAAAAGTTTCCTGAATATGCTTACAAAGAGGCAACCCTTAATCCGACGAATCCAAGTGATCGGGCAGGCGATTGGGAAGCCGACATTGTGAACGAATTTCGTAGGTCAACGGATAGGTCCGAAATCGTCACTGAGCGTGATACACCCACTGGCAGATTCATGTCCATGGCCCGCCCACTGAAAGTCTCACTCGCCGCTTGCCTGAATTGTCACGATACGCCTGAAACCGCATACCCGACGCTTCTCGCTAAATACGGCAATGCGAACGGTTTCGGCTGGAAATTAAACGATATCGTTGGCGCGCAGATTGTGTCTGTTCCCACTCGTCTACCCCTCCAACGCGCGCATGGAGTCTTTGTCGCATTCATGACTTCCTTGGCGGCGATCTTTGTGGTCCTTGTTCTCGCAATCAATGCCTTGTTGATCTTCCTTGTGATTCGCCCGGTCAACAGGCTGTCCAAGGTCGCGAGTGAGTTAAGTTTAGGAAACATGGACGCAGGGGACTTTCAGATTTCCGGCAAAGACGAGATTGCGGAGCTATCGCATGCCTTCACCCGCATGAAAAAGAGCTTGGTCGAAGCGATGAAGATGCTCGCTTCCTAATTCCAACTAAGACGGTGTCCGGGCCGGACCTGGTGTGTGATGGTGGGCCTGGGTGGACTTGAACCACCGACCTCCCCTTATCAGTGTAGCGGTCGTTGGTCCCGAGCCTAGGAATACATTCTGATGAGCTTGGGCGCTTCTTTCACTCGCGCTGACGATCTCGCAAGCGTATCGTCCGATGGGATCGCCGGAAGAAGAACACAACTCGACGTTGTCATCGACGCATCCCAGACCACAGCATGGAAGACCTATCTCCCGCCGCAAGGTCTGAGCAGAAATTTCGTTCAGCGAACAGTGCTTGAAAGTTCGAGAACTGAGAATCCGGTTGACTCTGCGGCCTTGGCCAATCGCCGGTCCCCGCAGATGAAGTTCCTCCTGGAGGGACGCTGTTCGCACCAGATCAGGGACGCGGCAAGTTGCAAGCTATCGGCCGCCCGCAAGGAATGCTTATCCAACAACTGCGTCGCCAAATCACGAACCTGATCGCCGGGAAGAATTTCCCTCCACCCACGGTTTAGCAAACGCAGTCGTGCCACCGCACCGTGTTTGTCGAGATCGGTTATCTCCTTATCCCGATGGAGGCGGCAAATAGCACTGTGAACTTCTACGAGACTTCCCCACCAAACTGCGGGCGCAAATCTCCTCAGATGGGACTGAGCGTGACGACTCGCGGCTTCGTGAACACACAAAGGAACTAGCGCGCTGGCATCCCAAAACGCAGTCGTTTTTTTCACAGTTCTTCTTCTCTGTCGGCGAGAACGGCTTGAATCGCCTTGTTCCCTGCAACGCTTCCCGTCGGAATCTTCAAGATCGCCTTTACATCGAGTCGCCCCTTGGGAAGACGCAGTTTCCCTGCCGCAACCAACACGAGTTCCTGATCGTCGGCACCTTCCGCCGAAAACGGAACTAGTTTGGCCACCGGGAGATTACGGTCACGGATTACCACTTCTTCACCTCCTTTGGCGAATGTAAGGTACTTGCTCAGCCGGTTCTTCAGTTCCGCCACATTAACACTGCGCATTTGGCCGCTCTTTCCTCATGGCTATTATAGCCATGAATAGATCCAAGTGGGAAGAGCCAATGTTGGCGAAATGGTTTTTGGAGAGAGAATCCTCGCCGGCCTTCTCATGGGGAGGAGGTAGCGGGTGGCTCGCATCGCCACAATTCACATCAACTCGAAGCGCGTCTACCGTCGGGACTTAGCTAAGCGCGCGTTGGACCCAATTCGAATCCGACCGTTGTGATGTGGGGACAGCCCCGCGAAGGACCGACGCGTATTCTGTTGGAAGATTCTCGTCGACTTTGAACTTCAAGCTTTGATCTCCAGCGGCAAATCTACGGTGCCCTCGCGCGTCAACTCAGCCGCATACGCCAATGCCGCATAGATATCCGGGTCCGTGAGTGCTGCGTAGTTCGGCAATATCTCTTCGCGCGGTACACCTGCCGCAACGTTGTCCACTATGGCGGATACCAAGACACGTGTTCCGCGGACACACGCTCGGCCGTGGCAAACGGCCGGGTTTACACTGATTCGCTCACGCCAATTTTGGATTCATTCCGGTCGCGATCGTGACAGCGCCTTGAGGCCTGTTTTGCCGACCAGTTCTGTTCGAGTGCACGCTCGATCCCGATCGTGGTCGCTAGTCGGCCGGATGTGGTCATCCGTCTATCCGTGGACTGCCGCGCCCCGCGGCTGAATAGGCGCTCGTCACAGTAGGAAGCTTCTTACGTAAGACCGCCCTCGGTGCATCTTGCGATGCGCTTTCCCTTTGCGGGGAGCGACGTGGACGGTCCATCCGGAGGCCAGCGCACAGTGGAACGCGATTGGGCTAAGTCCAATTAGTTCGCGAAATCGGACGCTAAGAGTGAAGTTGACAAACGTTTGACAAAACGGCTTTTTGAGGGGAATCCCCGAAAAAGGGTGAAAGGTGAGAATAGTCGCTGAGTTACTGTGAGCGACCCGAGAGTGTTGACCGGTACGATGTGTAACCCATGTTTCCGGTCTGGACCCCGTGATTTATTGGTGGGCCTGGGTGGACTTGAACCACCGACCTCGCCCTTATGCGGGGCTGAGGTGACCGAGGATTGCGCAATGACTCAAAAATCCTCGGGAAACCGTGAATGGAATCGTAGGGCACCGCTCAGCCGTCTTGGTGCCAAACTAAAACACCACACTTAAGGCGGCTACTTCACCTTTGGGTAGGAATTAGGAATGCTCCGGGTATTCTCTCATCCAACGTCGCAAGAATTGCACTCTTCGCCTTGGCGAGTTGAGCGAGATGGCCGTCGGTAGTTTGCTTTGCAGTCTTGACCCAAGTTGGAATGTGCGAGACGTCATGATCGTCGGGGATGAAAGTGAACTTCAGGGAATTTCTTGTTTTAAGGCGGAGTAATAGAGTGCGTGCGTGGGCGATGGTGAATCCATACTGCGGCGCCTGCGCGAGGACCCGGACGAAGCCAAGTTCCGTAATCGAACAAGTTGCCAGTTCTGGAACTCCCCTTGAGGCCAGAGTGTGCACCCAGCTAGCGACGCGCTGGTGGAATTCGTGCTGGAGGAAACCCAATGCAAGTAGACCGTTCACGTCGAGGAGATACTTCATGGGAAGTCGGATAAAATCTCATAGACCTGTTTGCTGCTCAAGAGTTGAGCGTCTGGACCCGCACTCAGAACCGGAAGACCGGTAATGGGGTCAACGACAATACTTACTTTCCGTGCGCGCGTGCTTCGTGGCGTCAATACAATGCGCCCACCCTCCACCTTTGCGTCGAGTGGGTCTCCCGTCCGGAGGCCAAGTTTGCGCCGAATCGGACCGGGAAGAACGACCTGACCCTTGGTTGAAATCTTAGTTTCCATAGTAAGAGAATCTTACCCCAATTTGTCTCCGGTAACAACCTCTACGCCCTGATTGACAAGATTGACGCGTGGGTTGAGGTTTTTGGGACAACCACCGGTAACTCATTGATGAGCGAGCGTGATGAATGGTGGGCCTGGGTGGACTTGAACCACCGACGTCGCCCTTATCAGTATTGAGGCCGTAGGTCCGCCGGGTAGCATTGGCGGAGTACACCTACCATTTGCGGTTGAAATATCCCATACGATGTGACATCCTATATGATGCTACATGAGAAGGATCGTTCTCGACACCTCCGTGGTGGTCGCCGGACTTCGCACCCAACTGGGTGCGGGAAACGCTGTTCTGCGGTTGGTCGCCACGCGGCGGCTGGTAGCTTTGGCGACGCCGCCTCTTTTTTTGGAGTATGAGGATGTGTTGAAGCGTTCCGAGCATCGGCTAGCACATGGCCTGACG
>WNFW01004162.1_pt1 | contig 10136 bp, 11 predicted proteins | sample 5400131 | NCBI WGS metagenome assembly WNFW01 (sample SAMN13153362, study PRJNA577476) | soil metagenome | isolation source: 20 cm soil or saprolite under grassland replicate 1 | place: USA:California | collected 2016-06-15
GAACGGCGGGGGACCTCGAAGGCCTCATGACGATCGCGGCCCAGCCGTTGACCGAAACGGACATCGAGAGCCTCGCGTACTACCTCGCCAGTCTCACGCCCGCGCCCTGATCAGCAGTGCGGGGAACTTCCTCTGGGCGATCCACTTCGGCACCCGACTCCGAGGCGGCTTTAGACGGGAAGGCCGAGCTCGCGGGCCGCCAGGTTCTGGGGCACGTCCAAGCTCACGAACCTCGTGAGCGGTTGTCGCTGGTGGAACCAGAGAGCCGTCCGCAGGTGGGCAAGATCGAGCGAGCGCGGCGTTGATACGATGGGCATAACCCGCCAGCGGCAGATGTCGAGGGTCAGGTCTCGCAGGGCAAAATGGTCGAGATCGCGCGTGAGTCGATCGATCGCGTTCTGGAGATCCGCGGGCGTCAGCTGTCCCGCGCGCGAGAGGTATACCAGCGTTCGCTCGGCTTCCAGGGCGAGGAGGGCGCTCGACAGGAGATGCCCGGCGTCCAGCTCTCCAGCCAGCCGCTGCCACCCAGCCTCGCCGAGGAGCAGGCACAGGTAGGCGGAGGTATCGACGTAATATCGTCCGGCCGGCACAGGTTCGTCAGCGGCGCGCGCCATGCGTCCGGCGGTCGTCTTGCAGGACCTCCAGATATTTCCCGTGCGTCGGCGCCCGGAGCAGGGGCTTCAGAGCTCCACGTCCGAACCTCGGCCCGATGTGGACATGCTCCATGTCGGCCGCGGACAGCGTGGCGATGGCCCGCCGATGCCTCGTGATGAGGATCCGCGCGCCCGCCGCCACCTGGTCCACAAGGGAGGAGAGATTCCGCTTCAGCTCGTCTATCGATACGGTCTTCATGGCCGGAGAGTACCAAAAACAGACCTGAATTTCGAGTCAATCGGTACCGGCCTCGGACCGAGATCTCGTAAGCTGCGGCGTACGCTGGCGTCAAAATCTGGATCCTGGGGATCGAAGCGCGTCATGGCGTGCCTCCTCAGGAATCAAAACCCACTGGCCGAACCCGCGTCTCGGTCTTGAGAGGGCGAGCCCACGGGTAGTGTTTTTAGCAACTTGCGAACCCGGTGCCACTGGCCGGTGCCACTGCCACGTCGACCGGCGGAGAACCCAGCGGGATCCGGGCGGTCATGGGGCGTGGCTTTCGCCAGTAGCTTCCCTGCACCGACGCACCGAGGCTCGGCGTGAGGGGAGGACCGGACCCCCTGATTAAAAGTAATTGCCTGAGTACACCTACCGAAGTCGACGACGAGCTAAACCGCGAAGATTTCGACAGTCGAGGGTGGATTTGAACCAGCGACCTTTGGGTTGAGGCCAGTACTTGCCCGACGTCACCCGACGATCCTCGTCCAGGCTAGACTCGTCCTTGACGCTCGGCGGTGACGGGTTCGTGCGCCTTGAGGAAGCGGCGCGCGTGCTCCACCACCTCGTCGATGTGCTCCTGCGAATCCTTCCAGGGATAGATGGTCACCTCGACCTTCGGGGCGAGGCTGGCCACCTCCATCGCGACCCTGTACGGATGCGCTGGCACGTCGTCAGGCGCTACCAGCAGCGGCGTCTGGATGGAGCGCACGAAATCGCGCGACACGGTGAACACGAAGTCGGCGCGGTTGGTGTACATGCTGGTGAGGAAGTCATGGACCATGTCTATCGTGACGTCGGGGCGCTTCGCACAAAGCGCCGGCCCCCAGCCCTTGATGTTGTTCTGGTAGAAGAGGTCCGGGATTTCCGGCCTGAAGCCGCTGGGTTGCATCATCGCGGCCGCGACGACGCGCTCCGGCGCGCGCCGAATGAGGTTGTGAATCATCGGCCCGCCGATGCAGAAGCCCATGACCATGAACTCCCGGATGCCGAGGTGGTCCATCAGTCCGAGCTGGTCGTCGGTGTAGGCGTCCCAGGGGCGGTCGATGTCCAGCGGGCCGCTGGACTGGCCGGGGTTGGCGTTGCGCAGATCAGCGCAGATACAGCGGAAGTCGTCCTTGTACCTTTCCATCGGGTTGAAGGGCGAGGCTGTCTGCCAGGATGAGAGGGCTGAATTGAGCCCGCCGCCCGGGATGAGCAGTAGGGGGAAGCCGGAACCGACCTCTTCGTAGTGGATGCGGACGGGGCCTCTTTCGTAGAACGGCATGGCGATTCTCCTCTCTCAGCGGCCGGGCGCCACGATCGCGCCCCGGACGGCCGAAGTCAAGCGCGCCACCAACTTCGACGCCGGGTGCCACGCCCCGGCGCCACTCGAGACACAGATTTCTTCATTCCCACGATCTGCTCCGGACGTCAGAGAGGCACGGGTGAGGGATGGCGATGTGGTCGAAGCCGACCGCGGACATCGGGCCTCGGTGAGCAGGCGGGCCGCGGCGCTATCCGGTGCGAATGAACTTGACGTTGTCGAGCCCAGGCCCGACTCGCAGCACGCCCGAGACGACCTGATCCCGGAGCGCGTTCTCGGCGCTCACCATCAGTTTGACCTCGTATTCACCGGGCTCGTACCAGAAGCGCGCCCCCGTGCCCTCCCGGACCGCCGCTTGCAGCTGCCACTCGGGCCGGGTGGGGCGCCGATCGAGCAGCAGGACGAAGTCCCGGCCGAGGAAGCTCTTGCAGTCGGCGCCCTCCCCGTCCCGGCCAAACCAGCGCAGGGTGCTGGGGACGAACCCCGGGCACGTCTGTCCGTTCTGGCTGAGGTTGGTCACCTTCACCGTGCAGCTCCGGACGTAGGACATGGCGTGCACCGTCACCAGCTTGAAGAACGCGTCATGCGTGTGCACGAGGCGGCGTGTCGTGGCGTCGGACTCCATGATCTCGATGATACGATTATTGCTCTCGTTGTCCGAGGCATCAACGCGAAGGAAGGCTTTGATGTTGAGCTGCGCTTCGAGGTTGGCGATCGTCGCATATGACGCGGCGCCGAAGATGAAGAACCCTAGCGCGGCCACCAGCGGCCACGAGATGACCGGGAGGATGCCCCAGAAGTCCAGGAGCAGACTCCCGAGCGTGATCACCGCTGAACCAAGCCAAGCGATCGCAAGTCGCACGGTCCGAAAGCTCCCCCTTCGGGTCGCGCGTCGAGTCCGGCCGGTGCGAACGACTCTCGTGAGCGAGAGTCATCATCATGTCACAGTTCCAAGACGGCGTGTCGTACGAAGGCAAAGGGCCGCGGCGGCTGGCTTCGGGAGGCGACGACGCGAGAAGCTCAGGGAGAGGTGGCGACGGTTACCCTCAAAAGGGGCTGGGGGAGAATTGCGGGAAGAGACGAGACGCGAACGGAGAACGTGAATCGTGCGTCGGCTCCTCAGTCATCCGAATGATCACGATAACCGCCCTTTTTCATCCAGCTCGGCACTGGCGGCGTCGGCACGGCCGGCGGCTTGGCCGCGACTCGCTTGGCCGGAGTCGACGCCGGAATCGAGGTAGGGAACTGAAAGCTCGCCAGATTTTTGAGAACGCTATCGAGATTGCCGACCTTCATCGGATGCTGCTGCACCATGGCCGCCACGGCAGTGGCGAGTTGATCGATTTGCCCCGATCCGGTACGACGTAATTGTTGCCAAATCGCCGATCGACCCAACTGGTGGAAATCTTCGCGCACGAAGATCAGATTGTCGCCGGTATGAAAACGTTCCCATAGCGTGGCATCCTTCTCCAGCGCCGCCAGCGATAGATAAATGACGAGAGCTGAAAAACGATCAACCTCTTGGCCGTAGTCTTGCTCGCTACGTTCGGGATGTTGGTAGGCCCGGTGGCCGATTTCTGTGGCCTTGCGGCCCCTTAAGGCCGGCACCCACATGCCGTCGTAGTCCACCAGCTGGATCGATCCGCCGCGCACGAGGATATTACCGTGCTGTAAATCGCCGTGCGCCACCTGAGCGGCTTCGAGGTGGCGAACAAGTGTGACCCATTTTGCCCGCAATGCCGCCAGTGAGGCCGGATAGCGTAGCTGCTTCTCAATATGGCTGTGCAGAAGGTCGCCATCCGCCCATTGCATTTTGACGATAGGGAACCAGTTGGAGCGAATTTGAATGCCCTGCTTGAGAAATTGGAAATTGACATCATAGGGCAGGCGGACCTTGCGCAGATGTTTGGAGATCGCCTCATAACGTTCGGCATGGTCGCTGATCGGGCGCAGGAAGCAGCGAATCGCCCAGGTCTTCTTGAATGATAAGAACCCGCCCGGTTCCTTGGCCTTGTAGACCACGGCGTTGCCGCCGGTGACCGGTTTGGGCATTCCGAACTGATCGAGCTCGAGGGTGACGGCTTTCAATCCTGGGTCGCCAAAAGCCTTCTGCGGGTGCTGAACCGCCTCGTGGTATTCGGTCAGGTCTGGCCATGCCCCCATCGCTAGCTCTCCTTCGCTTCAACCGGTAACTCGTGATGAATGACACGGACAAGGGTAAAGTCGTCGTTGCGCAATCCATTTTTGCGGCCGTAGGCGACCATTGCGGCAAAGCTCTCTGGCGTACTCAGCTTCCGGTAAAGCCACTTCCATAATGGGCGCCCCTCTTCATGCTGTTTAAGCAGCCAGGCGGCCACCGCATCGGTGGCGAGCAGAAGCATGTCTCCATCGCGGAGGCTGCCCTTGCTGACTTGTATCCGTTCGTTCAGTGAGTCGTCGCTCGACCTGGAGCCGATCAGATAAGGGCTCATCGTGAATTGCGAAGATTTCTGTAAGGGAAACATTTCGACCACCCGCATCCCTTGACCGACGTTATCGACCTGCATAAGACAACAGTCACCAACGGCCAGCGCCGTCCAACCGTTCTTGTGAGCGTCGATCTGGACACCGAGGAAAGCCGCAAAGGCACCCTGCTCGGCCTTTTCGCTCGCGAACCAGGGGAGAGGCCGACCCGCTAATCTTCGCCGCCAGAGGCGGCGAGCCGGCTCCAACCGCGCAAAAAACTCTGCCCCGGTGCCCTCACTTCGCACATAGCTTTCGGCCAAAAGCACTGCCCACAACTTGGAAAAACTGCTTTCGGTGGCGCCGTCAGCCACCGCCACGCGGATGCCGACTGGGGTGCGAGTTTGCCGATGCGCCCAGGCATCCTCGTACTCCTCAAGACTATTGCCCAACTTTGGGCAGGAGAAGACCTTTATGTCACACTCGTTGGCCGCCTTGGCGTGCTTCACCGCAGGAGGTGCCACTGCCGTGGTACTCAGCGCAGATGCACATTAGCCGGCCGCGTGCCGATATCGAGAAAATGGATTACGTGCAACGGTTGCGCGTTGAAGATGAATCCTCGCGAGTTTTCCGCGGCCGGCATACCCAGCTCTTTCGCGCGTGCAACCATGAACGGTGTGAGGGTCGATGAGGCTTCAAAGAGCTGTTTGGCATGTTGATCCGGGAGTTTGTTGACGCTGGTCGGTAATTCGATCGATGGTCCGGCCGTCGACGAAAGGTGGATGTTCAGGAGCAACACGGAACCGTCATCGCCACCGACCGCCGTTAATTTACGCGCCTCGGCAACGAGATCTCCATCCGTTGCCTCGCCGTCGGTGATGTTAATGACGATCGGCGGAAATCCCTTCGGATGCTCCTGACACCAAGTCTCGACAATCCGGGTTGCCTCCTTGAGCGCGGCGCACATCGGCGTGGCCCCTTTCCAATATGGGTCGAACCAGACTGGAAATTTCACGGTTTGGTCCATCACTCCGCCGGCGCCATCATCCGATTTCTTTATTCTCTCTTCGATGCGCAACGGCTTACTGGCGAATTCACTGATGGGTACCAAAGAGTGCCCGCTCAGTTCACCGCCGAGCGCTGGTTTACAGCTCTCTTCGCTGTAGCCCAGCACACCGGCATGAAAGTAGTCGTAAATAGAGTCCGATTTGGCGCAACGGATGCACAGATTATGAATCAGCTTGTTGAGAATCGTCGCCAGCTCCTCGGCCTTCGTTCTGCCAGCCTCTCCGCCGCCAAAAGGGTCTTCCATCGACTCTGACTGGTCGATCAGAAACAAGAAACAACCCGGGTTTTTACGACTGATTTCGGCCTGGTATGCCATGGTTTCCCCACCTTTCGCAGCCCGGAGAACGGGCATGACGACGGGTTCCAGCAATCGGGGTGCCAGGCGCAAGTGCTCGTTTTTCCGTCCGCGCGGGGCGCGCGTCGAGCGCAGAGTGGCATACGGGAGACGGGTAGTGTCTCAGTTTGACCTCAAACTGAGACACTACCGGGAGACGACCTGGCTTGGTCTCGGGGGACTAAAGCGGGCGGGCTTCATCCTCATCTGCTTCGGCAAAGTTTGGTCCCTGGGTACTCGTGGATGCCCGTGGGTTCATCTACATCAGCGAGAAGAATCAGGGCTTGTGGATCCTCCAGTACACCGGACCCGGGGAGGCCGGGAGTCCCCCAAGGAGGCAGTCGCGCAGCGCTGAATTCTCAAAGGCCGTTAGCCGTGACAGGCGATGAGAGGGCAGGATCAGCGAACGCTGAACGTCTGAGCTTCTTCCAAGAGGTCGGCGTAGACGCCGAACTCCCACAGCTCAGCAAAGATCGCGGCCTCGCGGAGGAACGTCGCGGTCCCTCCGCGTGTCAGCGCGTCCCGGCACCCGCGGTCAACTCCACGGCGCGCTCCACCACGGGGCCCAGCGCCGCGGGAGGCGTGGTCTCCGCCTCCTGGGGCGTATCTGGTCACTCGCCGTGACCACGACGTGCGGTTTCCGCGTCTAAGATCCTCGACCGCCCACCCGCGCGCCCGCGATTGGCGGCCGTCGGCCGCGACCGCGATTGCAGGACCGAAAGCGCGTGCTACTGTTTTTTCCGCGGATCGTCAGCGGGGTTGATGTAGTCGATGCCTCCGGGGCCGGTGAACTGAACTTGGAGAATCGCCTCCTCGTTTCCGGTCCAAGCATAATGTGGGTGTTTTGCCGGGTACACCCATAATGATCCCGGCTTCAACAGATCGCCTTTCTTTTCAACCTTCTCACCACTGTTGGTTCCGATTGGGCCGCTGATCACGGTCACAACCTCGGAATAGGGGTGAGTGTGCGGTGGCATTTGGAAGTTGGGTGGGAACTTGATGCGCAAGACGACTGTCTCACCGGATTTACTCGGATCACCTACCAGGACGGCGATCTGAATACCCTTCGGAAAGGCGGGGTTGTCCTTCCATATCAGCGCATCAGGCGTTAAGACATCCGTATGCCTCGTGTCCCCCGCCACGGCGGCGCCAGCCATCAGAAAGAGACTCACTGAGAGCAGCAGGGCTTTCATGGCAACCTCCGGGACGTATATGGCACTTCTGCGAGTGACCGAACACTCCTCTTCCCATTGGCCGTTGAACCTGAGGATCCTGCCGTCTGGAAACTGGTACGCGATGTGCGCACCCGGGTCATCGCATGCCGCGCACTTCGCCACCCCGATCGAGCTGTCCCTGTAGATGTTCTCCGTCGGCGACGTTGGCCGGACCACGGGATCGAGGATGCGCATCGCAGAAGAACTGCGAGCCGGCGCCGGTGAGCACGACGGCCTCCGTCTCGTCGCACCTGGCCAGGCCGGCGACGATCTGCTCCAGGCCCAGCATCGCACGGGAGACGGTTCTGATCCGACGGACGCTCGATCGTGACGATGGCCACGCGGCCGTCGCGCTGCAGCCTGACTTCGTCGGACACGGTCAGCGCTTCAGCTCGAACGTCTTCACGTATACACCGGGCGAGCCCGGTGCGTGGCGCATGTGCGCGCGCATGCGCTCGGAGGCCGGCACGGCGTTGCGCTGCGTGTGCCACTCGGGACTCCCCGAGACCTTCTGATCCTCGAACTCGTAGAACGTCAGATACGTCGGCGTGCCGACCACGGCGCGATAGCGGCGGCCGCGGATGACGCCGGGGACTTTCTCGTAGTTGGGCACGTAAATCGTGTTGTACCACTCGTTGAACTCACGATCGACGCCGGCCGGTACGTCCATGCGACCGAGCTGCAGCGCCGGCGCCATCCCGCTCGCCGCCATCGACGGGGTCATCACGCGCGGGTGGATCATCGTGTAGACGTTGCGGATGAACGTGGTCGCGATGGCCTGAGGCCCCGCACGCTGCGTCCACGGCGTGGGGTTTGCCTGGACGTCCTTGTAGGCGGCACTCTCGAGCACGGCCGGGCTTTCCAGCTCGTAGACGGCGAGGTGCTTGGGTCCGCCCTGGACCGCCTCGTAGCGCGCTCCGTCCAAGAATCCGGGGATCGCGAGCCGCTCGGCGAGATGCTCCTCGTTATACCAGCGGTTGAACTCCGCCTCCTTGTCCGCGGGCACGTCGGCCCACACCATCAAGAGCCCGGTCCCTTTCTTCGCCGCCATATTGGTCGCCCGAGCGATCATGCCACGACGAGGTCGGGCACCAACACCTTGCCCTTGGTTTCCGGGCCGACGAGAAGCGCAAGGACAAAGCTGATGGCCCCCACCACCGTGCCCACGAGCATGGGAATTCCGAACCCCAGCTGATAGTTGATCGCGAAGTAGGTCAACGCCGGGGCCACCAACCCACCGAAGATCGCGCCCTGGTGATAACAGAAGGCGCTGGCCGTCGCTCGTACTTCGGTGGGGAACCGTTCGGAAAGATAGCTCGGATTCTGTCCATAGAGGGCGTCGCCGAACAGCCCTTGGAGCACGAAGCCCGCGATAATCAGAGTGAGGTTGTCGGTCAGAAGATAGAGCGGCGCCACGAACATGGTGATGATGCCCGGGATGATCATCGACCAGCGGCGGCCGATGTGGTCCGCCGTCCAACCCCAGAACCCGCTCGCCAGGAAGGCCAGAAAGTTGGCGATGGCGATCGGGACGGCAACCTGTGCCGGGCTGAAGTTCAGGTCTTTCTGCAGATGCGTGGCGAACAGCGACCAGATCGAGTAGTAGATGACAAAGGCGCTCGTCATCCACCAGCACGCGGTCAGGGTGTTGCCGATCAGCTCGCGCTTGAAGATGCTGAAGAGCGGCGTGCGGCACTCCCGGTGCTGCGCCCGCTGCAGCCGACGATTCTCGACCCAGATCGCGGGCTCCTTGACCCAGTAGCGCACGAAGACAACGGCGAGCGCCGACAGGATGCCGATCCACAGCAGGCCGCGCCAGCCGAGGTACTGATAGAACAGGCCATAGACGGCGCTCGACAGGAGAAAGCCTAAACTCCACGATCCCTGCAGAATGCCGCTCATGATCCCGCGCGACCGCGCCGGCCAAGATTCCATGGCCAGGGCCGCGCCCGCAGGCCATTCCGCCCCCATGCCGATGCCCAGCAGCGCGCGGAAGAGGAACAGGAACCAAAAGCTAGGCGCGAAGCCTGCGATGAAGTTACAAAGCGAGTACCACGCGATCGAAATCATCAAAGGGGTCTTGCGCCCCACGCGATCGGCGAGCCAGCCCGACCCGCACGCACCGACGAGACGCATCCACAGCGTGATCGTGAAGACAGCGGTCACTTCCGTCAAGGAGACGCCGAACTCCTTGGCGATCGGCACCATGATCAGCAGGAATACCGTGAAGTCGAACGCGTCCAGTGTCCAGCCTAACCAGCCGGCCCACCAAGCCAGCCATTGGTCCTTGGTTGGCTCTTTCCACCAGGGGATAGCGCTCGCGGTCCCAACGGCAGTCGCCATGGCTCGCACCTCCTTCATGCGTGTCGGAAGAGGAGAACGCCGACATGATGACGCGAACCGGGGCGGCGCCCGGCTCCACGCCTCGTCATACCCCAGCGGAAGGCTTTGCCGGATTCGTCCCACGACCCGCCGCTCCTATTTCCGCAAGGCGTCGCAAGGCTCGGAGGCGGTCCCCAGTTGGGGTGGATCGCTAAGTGGCCGAGATGCTAGACCGCACCGCGGGCATACGTCAAGGAGGAGTTGGAGCGCCCGGGTAGCGTCGGGTGCATAGCGCAGGCGGAGTCTCAATCCGCCGGCTTGGGTGGGCTCAGGGGGCCAGGGCCGCCCGCCGCGATGACCGGGCATCACCTTCCGAGCCAGCGCCGTCGCGCCCAAGCGGTGTCCTCGCCCTCGAGCAGTTTTGCGCCGGATCTGCCACCGCATGAGGAGTAGACTTCGATAGCTGATAGCCGAGGCGTGACCATGAACGGGACGAAATAGGCCGCCCACCGAGGGAATCAGATGAAGATCAGCGCCTTCCACCTGATGCCGCACCGGGAGCTGCCCGTGGACTTCGAGA
>WNFW01014070.1_pt1 | contig 10136 bp, 4 predicted proteins | sample 5400131 | NCBI WGS metagenome assembly WNFW01 (sample SAMN13153362, study PRJNA577476) | soil metagenome | isolation source: 20 cm soil or saprolite under grassland replicate 1 | place: USA:California | collected 2016-06-15
TCTGGCGCAGGACCGAGTTCCCGCCCAGCGGCGGACTGGTTCGCTTGGCCCACTGGGCGAAGCGCGCGTACACTTCGCCATTCGCATACAGGAAACTCACCGCTTCGCGTCTTCCGGTAAGCAGTGGCTGGAGCAGCGCAGCCTCCCCGAAGCGCGTCACCGCCGCGACGGCGTGCCGGGCCTCGGCGGGTGTGACGGCGAGTTGGGCACCCAGCCGCGCTCCCTCCCGTCCGTCCCACAACCAGGATTCGCTTGGTTTGATCACAGCCGGGAGACCGATGTCGTTCAGCGCGGCCGTTACATCTGCGCCGTCGCGCACGATCACCTCGCGCGGGACTCGCAGCCCGAGGCGCCGCGCCACCGCGAGCGTCCGCTCCTTGCTGATCGCGATCGTCAACGCCGGCTCGGGTGCGAGCGCCACGCAGACCCGTGGCTCGAGGCGCGCGCGATGCCGACGCAGCAGGGCGATCGTGGCGTCGTTAGAGGCGATCAGCACTCGCGCACCGGTGCGCTCCAGCCAGTGTTCGAGGATCCCCTGGTAGGCGTCTGTCCCTTCCTTGGCCGGAAACACGAACCCTCGCTGACACCAGCGCGATGCAAAGGCGGGTGCGTGATCGTGCGTTTCCGCCGCGGCGACGCCGAGCCCGCGCCGACCGAGAGACCGCACGGTCACGAGCGACTGCCGGAGCGACGCGTCGAGCACCAGGGCGTCGCATCGCATCATGGCCGAGCTGCCGGGCAAGAACTGCGCCGGGATCGGCCGCTGCACCGCCGCTGCACTCCCCTCTCGACTCATATGCCGGTCAATCGCTATGAACGCTGTGCCAGAGTTCGAATTCGGCCACGTGGAACAATCGCAGCGCGGTCGCGGGCTCGACGCGATGATTGTTCTGCAAGACGCTCAACATTTCCTGCACGTTGTAAATCCCCCGTTCACGGGCCGCCCGACTGGCGAGGATGTCGCGCAGTGGTTCGGCCAGCACGCTGGTCAACCAGATATGCAGCGACGTGGAAAAGCCCATTTTCTCGGCTCGGCCTCTCACCGAGTCCGGTATACGGCCGCGCAAGCCCCCGCGGAGGAGGGCCTTGTTCCAGACTCCTTGGATCTTGCGATCCGCGGCCACCTGAAACGCCAGGGAGACCAGGCGGTAGTCCATAAAGGGCAACCGGGCTTCCACCCCGTGGGCCATCGAGTTGCGATCTTCCAGCCGCAGATAGTGTGGCAGGGGCGCGCGCTCGACAGAGCGTCGCAGTACGGCGTTCAAGTGGGGCTCCTCGTAGCCCGCGTCCCGTGCGTCAAGGTGGTCGATCAGACTCGGTGCGAACCACCGTCGCTCGTTGAGGCGTCGCCAGCGCCGCCGCCGCGCCATGCTGCGATACGGCCTCAGTCGCCGCAGCTGATGGTGGAACAGGCGCGCCAGCTCGTACAGGAACAGTTGCCCAGCATTGGTGCGGTGCTCGGCTGCGTAGGCACGCATCTGGTCCCACGCCCTGTCGACTCGGCCGCCGCGGAGCAGCGTGTACCAGTGGTCGTGGAAATAGCTTGAGTACCCCGCGAAGACTTCGTCCGACCCTTGGCCGTTGAGCACGACCTTGACGCCGTTACTCGCGGCCAGCTTCATCAGGTGGAACCCGGCAATCGGCGCCCCCGATACGATCGGCTCGTCCTGGAACCGCAAGACCTCTCCTAGGCTCTCCCACATCGCCTGTGGGGTCAGCGAGATCCGGTTCAGTAGCGCACCGGTCTGCGACAGCGTGTCGGCGATGAATGGGCGTTCGTCGAACGCGGCGTCGTGATAACAAAAGGCCAGGAGGGGAGGCGCCGCCTGTCCTCCGTCACGACCTCTGCGGTTTCGCGCCATGGCGCAAATGATCGCCGTGGAGTCGAGCCCCCCGGACAGACAGACGCCAACCGGCACGTCGCTCCGCAGACGGAGGCGGACGGCGCCTTCGAGCAGCTCCGCAACCGCTTCTTCGGCATCTGGAAGCGGTTGCGGCTCGATTCCCGAGAGCGACCAGTAGGTCCACTGCCGCCACGTGCCATCGAGCCGGATCTCGAACGCGCATCCCGGCGGGACCTGCTCAATCCCGGCGTAGAAGGTCGCCGGAGTCTCATCCAGCTTGCCGTGGAGGAGGAAGTCGGCGGTCACCTGCCAGTTCGTTTCTCGTACATAGAGGCCCGAGGCCAGTATGGCCTTCACCTCTGAGGCGAGGAGCCAGGCGTCCTTGCCGTGGTGCACGAAGAGGGGCTTCACACCGAAGCGGTCCCGCGCTCCGAACAGCACGCCGCGGCGACGGTCGTGGATCACGAAGGCCCACATACCGTTGAGCCTGCCCAGGCATTCCGGGCCCCACTCTCGGTAGGCCGCGAGCAGGACTTCGGTGTCGCTGGTGGAGCGGAAGCAGTGGCCCGCGGCCCGCAGCTCCTCCCGCAACTCGATGTAGTTGTAGATCTCGCCGTTGAAGACGATGACAAGCTCGCCATCCTCCGAGCACATCGGCTGATGACCGGTGGGGCTCAGGTCCAGGATGGCGAGTCTGCGAAACCCGAACCCCACCTGGTGATCGAGGTACAGGCCCGAATCGTCGGGGCCGCGGTGAGCGATGCTCCGGGCCATCTGGCTCAGGACAGCTGCGTCTGCCTGGCGACCGCCGAGACCGAGCATAACGACAAGACCGCACATTCCTCGAGAACCTCTCCTGCAGTTCGTTCAGTCTGCGGGCCGCCATACGCGGCGGGGCCTAACGGTGCAAGCCCGGTGCCGCCCGACACGGATGCGGCGTGCAAGAAGCGTGGAGCTGAGCCAGCCCGCCCTGTTGCGCGATCGCGACACACGTGGACTCGGGCGTTCGCCTGCCCCTCCCGTCCCGAGCGAGACCCGCGCCGGCTCGGGCTGGTCTCGCTCTTGCTTGCTGTGGTAGGCCGTGCGTGACGTAGCGGGCTTTGGCGAATCGACCCCGTCCGGGACGCGCGTCGAGGCTCGGGCCCTCGATCGCTCGCTCGTGCGCGGCGTCGCCTGGACGGCGGCGGCTAAGTGGGCCAGCCAGGGACTCGCCTGGGTATCCTGGCTGATCGTCGCCCGTTTGCTCACCCCTGAGGACTACGGCCTCGTGGGCATGGCCGCCATTTACCTCGGGCTGATCACGCTCCTCTCCGAGTTTGGCCTCGGCACCGCGGTGCTGGCCGTGCGCGACCTCAGCGTCGGACAGCTCGGCCAGCTCAACGGGCTGGCGGTGCTCTTGGGACTGGCCGGCTTGCTCGCATCCTGCGCCGTCGCGATTCCGTTGGGGCGGTTCTTCCACGCGCCCCAATTGCCGCTCGTCGTGGTGGCCATGAGCACGACCTTCGTCATCACGTCGTTCAAGACCGTACCGCTCGCGCTGCTGCAGCGCGACCTCCGCTTCAAGGCGCTTGCGTTCATCGACCTGAGCCAGGCCCTGGTGCTGGCGATCAGCATGGTCGGATTCGCCGTCGCCGGGTTGCGGTACTGGACCCTCGTGTGCGGCGGCGTGCTGAGCGCGCTGATTTCGACGGGAGCAGTGCTCCGGCTGCGGCACGCACCGTTCGCGTGGCCGCGGCCGAAGTCCCTGAAACATGCGATGACGCTGAGCTCCGACGTCGTCATCGGGCGCCTGGGCTGGTATGTCTCTGCGAATACGGACTTCCTGGTCGCCGGGCGGATCCTGGGGAAGGCGGCCCTCGGCTTCTACAACGTCGCCTGGACCTTGGCCAGCATCCCGGTCGACAAGGTCGCGGCGCTGGTCGGGCAGGTGACGCCCGCCTTCTTCTCCGCGGTGCAGACGGACCATCCGGCCATGCGGAGGTACGTCCTCAGGATCACGGAAGGGATCGCACTGATAGCCTTCCCCGTCAGCCTCGGACTCGTGCTGGTGGCTCGGGATTTCGTCCTGGTGGTCCTTGGCTCCAAATGGGAGGGGACGATCGCACCGTTGCGGCTCCTCGCCGCGTACGCGGCGTTCCGATCCATCACTCCCCTCTTGCCTCAGGTGCTCCAGATTATCCGGGATTCGAGGTTCGAGATGTGGAGAATGGTCGCCGCTGCCGTTGTCATGCCCACGAGCTTCTACCTCTGCGGGCAGCGATGGGGCACCGTCGGCCTCGCGATGGCCTGGGTGCTGGTGGATCCCCTCTTCGCCTTGGCGCTGTACTGGCGAACCTTCTCGAAGATCGAGCTGTCTCCCAGGGCGTACCTCGGGGCGCTGTGGCCCGCGCTGAGCGGGACCGCCCTGATGGCGGCGGCGGTGCTCGCCGTCGGGGTCCTGAGCCCTAGCGGGTGGATTCCGGGCCTGCGCTTAGCTGCGCAAATCGGGGTGGGCGTGATCACCTATGGACTTGCCTGTGTGGTTCTGCACCGGGAGCGGTTCGCGGCGTTCCGCGAGCTCGTCCTGGCTGCCCGTCGAGAATCCGCGGGACGCCGGTGAACGCCCGCCGGCTGCTCGTCGTCACGTATTACTTCGGTCCCGACGGGCCCGTCGGTGGCCTTCGCTGGTTGGGGATCACGAAATACCTCGCCCGCCTGGGCTGGAAGATTTCCGTCGTCACCGGCGTTCCTCGGATCGGGAATGGCGCGCGCAACGGACCTGACGTGGAGTCGTTTCCGCGCTTCTGGACATTGAGCGACGCCTGGCGCCTGTTTCGGCGGCTAGCTCTTGGGCCGTCGCTCGAGGCATTCCCGACAGCGTCGCAGGTCGGGAATCCGTCGGCACCGCCGGGTCCGCTGCGCCAACTGGGTCGGGAGGTCGCTGCGTTATTGACTTTTCCGGACGAGAGCCGGGGCTGGCTGCTTCGCGCCGCGCTGCGCACGCGCTCCCTGATGCGGCGACTCCAGCCGCAGGTCGTCGTGAGCAGTGGCCCGCCGCACACCGCCCACCTCGTGGCAGGATTCGCTACGATGGGTAGCGCCGTGCCCTGGTTGATCGACCTGCGCGATCCGTGGGCGGGACCCCTCTCGAAGATTTGGGAGTCGGATCGCCTGCTGGGAAGCCGCCTGTTTCGCGTCGTCGCCCCGCGGCTCGAACGCCTCGCCTTCCGGGCCGCCCAGGGGATCATCACCAACACTCACCAGCTCGGGGACGCGCTGTCGGCGCGGTATCCCGACATGCCCGTGGTGTGCGTTCCTAACGGCGTCGACGCGGAATGCCTGCCGCCACCTGCTCGCGATCAGTATCCAGGATTGGCCATCGCCTATACCGGCTGGCTGTATACCGGGCGCGATCTCGGACCGGTGGTGCAGGCGCTACGGGTCTTCTTGGAACGCCACCCGGAGGCAGCCCAGGCCGGTGTCAAACTGCGCGTGGCCGGTCAGGCCGACGCCGGTCATGCTCAGGCGTTTTACCGCGCCGTCGCCTCGGCAGGGATGGAGCCGTACGTAGAGGTGCTGGGCCCGCTCCCTCGCGCCGAGGCTCTCAACATAGTGTCCCGTTCGCGCCTGGCCGTAGTCCTGGCGCAAGAGCAGGAGCTCCAGGTCCCAGCCAAGCTTTATGAGTCAGTCGCGATGGGCATCCCGACACTGGTCGTGGCGCCGCCGGGCAGCGCCGCGGCGGTCGAGGGAAACCGCGTCGGGGCCGTGGTTCGCGGTGCCGCCGATATCGAGGGAATTGCGTGCGTGCTCGAGCGACTCTGGCGGGACGGCTCGCAAGAGCGATTGTGCCCCGTGCCAATCACCTACGAGGCCATCGCACCCATGGTTGACAAGGTCCTGCAACAACGGCCTCGTCGTCCAGACCCACAGCGTCCTCGACCTAGCCGCTCCAACGACCGCCGTCCGTCAGGATCACTTGTTGCATGCCCGCGACAGGGCCGCGCCACACTCCGGCGTGAGCTGCCAGTACCATCGGCCAAGATCATCTGTTGCGTGCTCGCGATAGCGCCGCGCGGCAGACACCCTCCACGTGAGCTGCCAGTGCAATCCGATAGGCTGCCAGTACAATCCGATAGAGCAGCAGTTTCGCGCACTCGGCGATGGGGCGGTCGTCCTGCTCGGGGGGACGGGTCGATTCGATTCTCCCTCGCGGCACGCTGTCCGCAGGTACGGCTGCGAGCGAGAATCGTATGCTGTGTGGGAGGAGGGCGCGGCAGCACATCCGAATGCGCCGCAGGTGCCAGCCGCTGCTGACGATCAGGACGGAGCGCACGTCCGGGCGTTGCCGCAACCAGCGCCCCAGCTGCGCGATTTCGTTCAACGTTCCCAGCGGCCGCACCGGAAGGCTTTCGGCGCGCCACGAGGTACCGTCGTAATCGAGAAAAAAGAACCTTCCCTGCGGCGGAATACGGCTTTGCAGCTCCAAGAGGCGAGGCCATGCGGGGAGGTGAAGCTCTGCGAAACGGGATAGATCGAGCGAATCGCCGCTCAGCGTGCTGAGCAGAATCCCGCGTGCCCAGCCTTGCTGTAGCAGGTTTACGCCATACGACTTGCGATAGCGGCGCCCCGCGAGAACGAAAATGCGATCCGCCTGCTGAAGCGGATCGGGGCAAGCCAACCAGTTGCGCAATAGAGTCAGCAAGCGCTCGCGAAAACTCAAAGGTGGCTCCTTCGAACGGACGTCGTCGCTCGTCGCAAGAGCACGAATCATACTTGTCTGCCGCAGGAGCAGGCGCGGCGGGACCCCGGGCGGGCCGGACATGCATTACGCGATATGACATATCGGCACAGATGTTGCTGATAGCTGAGGCCGTTTCAGCGCCCAGAGTGAATGCGCCGTGCGTCCTCGCGTATGAGTGTCGCTCCTATCTCACCCGATCGACTTGAGGGCGGCACCGCCGCGCGTCGACCCGCAACCGATTGCGTTCGGGTTCGGTCGTTTATCGTCAACATCAGCACGACCTCTCACGGACTCGAACGCTTGGGGGCGGGGCCCGAGAACTCACCGCACACCCTAGCCAGCGCGGATGGACGCTGGGAGATCGGTTTCGTTCCCGAGTCCCCACGGTCTCGTTCTGTCGCCCCTGACGGCAGCCGTTCGATCACCTTGGTTCTTGGTGACGACGCGGAGTGGGATGCCGTCCGCGCAGGTGAGAGCATGGGCAACGCCGTTGCGGTGCGCTGCGACTTCACACAGGGGACCATACAGGTCTCGAGTAGCATTACCGGGTTGCCGGCGATCTTCCTGTGCCGGCGTCCCGACAGAGTCGTCCTGACTTCCCATCTGAGCCTGCTCGCAGCGACTGCGCAGTCACTTCAGTTCGATCCCGCAGCCGTCGTGGATCTCTTTCAGATCGGATACCCAAGTGGCCATCGGTCTCTGTTCAGGGACGCGTGTCTCGTTCCCGGTGGTCATGCGTTGAGCGTCGGCCCGGATGGTCAGGTCAGCAGCGCGAGGACGTGGAGTCCGCCGGAGGCCGCGCCCTGTCCGGACTGGCCCTCGTACCTCGAGTTCCAAGCTCAGACCTTCCGAGCCGCCGTCCGCAAGATGGATCTGTCGGGCAGTTTTCTGTCGCTTACGGGCGGATTGGACACGAGGGCGATTCTCGCCGTCCTGGTTAGCGAGGGGACCTGCTTACCCGCAGCGACGCTAACCGGCCCCACGCTCTCGCTTGACGCGCGCGCGGCCCAAACGCTCAGCAAGGCGTACTCGTTCCCCCATTACCTCGTCCGCCTTGACGCGGACTTTCTGCATACGCTGCCCACGTACGTCGTTGAAGCCTCGCGTCGCTCCGGTGGCCTGACCAGCCTCGAGGAGGCCGGGGAGGTTTACCTGTACCGACAACTCGCGGGTATCGGAGCTCGAAGACTCTCGGGCGGCTTCGGCAACCAAGTGGCTCGACAAGGATTCGAAAGAATCTCGCTGAGAAACGCAGATCTATCCATCCTGGCTGAGGAATTCATTGGCGCGGGGAGACGTGGCCAGCCGGTGCCGACCCTCAGCCGCGGCGCGGTGGGTTGGCGTTCGCCGTACGAACGCTTGCTTCAGGAGGACGGGACGCTACCGAGCGTCGCCAATTCCTGCATCGGCCAGTATTTCGCAACCCAACAGACACCCTACGCGAGCCGGATGATGATCGAGTCTCCGCGGTGCGCACCCGTAGGGCTCGACTCGATCGCCTCTGTCTCACCGTCCCGGGCGCGATGGAGGGATCTGCGTCATCGCGTCCTCGGGGAGCCAGCGAACCGTTCCTTCCAGCGAGCGCTCATTGTACAGGTCGGGGGAGCGGTAGCGGTGCGCCCGGTGAACTGGGGCTGGCGGCCAAGCGGGGGAGTCTCAGCCCATGGGCTCGTCATGGGGGCGCTCGCGTGCATGGACGTGATGGCGTCCAGACCCAATCCCGTTTCGCGAGGGGTGAGCAGGATCCTGCGACTGATCGGAGCAGAGGGGCTTCACGAAATAAAACCCTATCGAACCTGGCTACACTGCCTGAAGGACTTCGTTCACGATACGCTCCACTCGCAAGCAACGCGGGAAAGCGGATTGCTCAACGCCACCAGATTAGCCTCCGTGCTCCGGGACCACTATACCTTGGGCAAGTGGCGCAGCGCGACGATAACGGCGGCCCTCGATCTGGCTCTTGCCCACCAACTTTTCTGCGTCAATTCCGCCAGGGGTGAGGGATCCCGCCACGCTTAGCGGACTAGGGAGAGCGCGTCGGCGCGGTGGCGTGCGATGCCGCCGATGTCGAGGGAATTGCGTCCGTGCTCGAGCGACTCTGGCGGGACGGCTCGCAAGAGCGATTGTGCCCCGTGCCAATCACCTACGAGGCCATCGCACCCATGGTTGACAAGGTCCTGCAACAACGGCCTCGTCGTCCAGACCCACAGCGTCCTCGACCTTTGAAGGTCGGTCCGGTGACGGGTGCCGGTTGCGCCGTGGCAATCCCGATCGGGCTCGGGGGCGTGAGGCTCACCATGGGCAGGTCGAGCGGGCCGCCTGTGTAAATGCCGCTGGCGACCGGGGGGCCGTAGAAGTCTTCGGCATTCTGCACCACGTAGCGGTCACCCATATTGAGGATCCCCGAGACGTCCAAACTGATCGTACTCTGCTGCGCCCAATTGTAGACGATGATGTTGGCCCGACCCGGCTCATACTGGTTCGGGCGCACGGCGATCTTGACCCCCGTGGGGGCGCTACCCGCATACGTACCCGGATCGGCGAACTCCGTCTGGGTCCGCCAGCCGTCGAAGGTGGTGGCGCTGTTGCTATCGTGGCGCCACGCCACGGCTGTGGGGTTGCCAAAGAACGTATTGTCGCTCCACCTCTGGTCGCTGACTGTCCCAAGGGTCCACACCATCCCGCCGCCGGTAAAGTTGTATACCGTGTTCCCCGTGACGGTGGCCGTGGCCCAAGCGCCCATCTGCCACCACCCGCCGACGAAATAGTTGTTGGTGCAGACGAGATCTTGGTTCGTCACGACGTTGCTGCCAATGTCGGCGGTCTGCGCCGGGACGTTGCCTTCGGGATCGCTGTTGTTCGTCCGGTACGTGTAATTCTCATTCACGGTGATCCCCGACGCGGGAAATAGGCCGCCGACGAGAATGTCGGTATCCCACGGCACGCCCCAGACGTAGTTGTTGAACGCGACGTTGCCTTCGAGATCGATGTTCTGGATATGCGGTCCGTCGTTGGCGTAGCAGTGAAAACCAGACGCCCAATTATCGAAGACGATGTTGTCTTTCAAGAGCAACGTGGCCGTCCCACTCTTGCAGTAGATCCCGTGAGTCAGATTGTCGGTGCGTCCGTTGTTGTACACGACGGAACCGTTGACCTCCGCCCCAGTTGCCTGCGGCCAGATGAAAATTCCGTCGTCAGTCGCGTCATGGACGATCAAATTGATGAGCTTCGTCCCAGGCCCTTGGACGTTGACGCCGTGGAGGGCGTCGTGCTGCGGCGCGGGGTGCGTGACCTCAAATCCCCAAAACCAAGTGTACGCGCCGGTCACCAAGAGGGTGTTCGTCACCGTCGCCCGCTCGCTAGGATACTGGCGCACCACGATGGGAGCGTTGGGCGTACCCATCAGCGTACTCGCGAACCCCCTCGGGTCTACCGCGTTCGTATACGTTCCGCCGCGCAACCAGATCGTGCTGCCCGGCGTCACCGCCGCCGGGCCGCTCAGCGCCGTTGCCAGGTCCCACGGATTCGCGAACGAGCCGTCGCCGGAGGGAGAGCCGGTCGGCGAGGCGTAG
>WNFW01005481.1_pt1 | contig 10134 bp, 11 predicted proteins | sample 5400131 | NCBI WGS metagenome assembly WNFW01 (sample SAMN13153362, study PRJNA577476) | soil metagenome | isolation source: 20 cm soil or saprolite under grassland replicate 1 | place: USA:California | collected 2016-06-15
AGCGAACTGCTCGCGAAAGGTTTGGTAGGCGAGACGGAGATTAATCGGGTGATCGCCTGCCTACACCGATTTTACGAGTCTGAAACCCCGAGCCCCGAAATCGAACGATGGGGCACACCAGAAAAGCTAAAGATCAGCACCGACGAAAATTTCGCGCAAGTGGAACCATTCGTCGGACGAACCATTTCGCCGTTAGCTTTCGAGGCAATCCGCCATTTTACAAACCAGTTCTATGTGGCGAATGAAAAACTATTCCGTGAACGGATTCAGCAGCATCGGATTCTCGATTGCCACGGCGATTTGCATCTCGATCACATCCATCTCACTCCCGCCGCGACCACGATCTTCGATTGCATCGAGTTCAACGATCGCTTCCGTTTCGTCGACGTTGCAAACGATCTCGCGTTTCTGGGGATGGATTTTGATTTGGAAGGCAGAAGCGACCTGGCGAATCTGCTTCTACAAACCGCGGCACGCGACTTTCACGACACGGGCATGCCTAAGGTCACGGATTTCTACAAGTGCTACCGCGCCGTCGTGCGTGGCAAGGTCGAAAGCATTCAGGCGCTGGAACCCGAAACGGTGAAACCCGAAGAGCACGAAAAACAAGCGGCGCGGTATTTTCGACTCGCTCTACAATGCGCGGTGGCCGGCTCCGAGCCTCTGGTGCTGGTTGTCATGGGTCGAGTCGGCACCGGCAAAACCATGATCGCGAGGCGACTTGGCAGTGAGCTAGATTGGCCGGTTTTTTCATCCGACGAAATTCGCAAAAGACTGGCCGGCGTGCCGCTGACTGAGCGGACCGCAGCGGGACGGCGCGACGAGGTCTATTCGAAACAGATGACCGAACAAACTTACAAGAAGCTTTTAGAGCATGGCCTTGCCGCGCTCGAAGCGCACAATGGCGTTGTGCTCGATGCAACCTTTTCGAGCCGTGCAAATCGAAAATCTTTGCGCGACGCATGCGCTAAAGCCGACGTTCATTTGCAAGTGGTAGAACTCGATGTCGATCCTGGCCAGATCAAGCGGAGGCTGAAAGCACGAGACGAGACCTCCGCCAAGATCTCTGATGCGCGTCTGGAGGATTTTGAGAAATTGAGCGCTGCTTACAAACCGCCGTCGGAACTCACGCGGGATTTGATCAAAATCTCAACAAACATTGCTGTCTCCGATTCGGTGAAAGCTGGGCTGCTGCAGTTGGCCAAAAAACAAGCAGGAGCGACTGAAGGCGTGCGCTGACTCCAATCGGCTAGATGACTTTGTTGACGACCCTGGCGATTTGCTGACGGAAAAGTTTGGCTCCACCGGAAGCAGGATGACGAACGTAATGTGCCTCGATATTCAAGTCTTCAAGCTGCGACGCAGCGACTTTCCCGAGAGCCGCGACATGACTGCATGGGAACAATTCGAGGAAAGCCTCAAGCACTGGCAAAGCAGCAGACCGCTCGGATTTGGCTGGAGTTCGGTTGCTTAACATGCCGCGGCGTGGATCGAACGAATGCCACGGGAACGCATTCCAAAGCACAAATTGCTTCGGCAAAAGCCCAAGTCGCAACAAGGTGCTCCAGACAATCGTTGCGGTCGGCTCGGAAAAACCATCTGGACATTTCTGGGGTTTGCTCGTGCGGCAGGGAGTAACGCCCGAAAAAACTTCGCGCGGCTCAACTCCGGCATCCTCTTTTTTTCCGAGCAGAATGCGTTCGGATGTCATGGGGATTCCACTAAAATGACCGCCCCGGTATCCAAGCGCTTCGCCAATTACTGCAAGTTGCGCCTTGCCGACTCGCTCGCCGAGATAGGCGCGTAACTGTTCTCTCCGGATCTCGGGCGCATTCCGGCGAATATCGTTTTGCTTATCAACTTCCCACCACGGATTGAAGACGCCGCGGGGCGGCGATTCTTGCAACAGTCGCAAAAAATCATCGACTACCTTGGAGGACATCGTTTCGACTAAGCTTCAACAGGGAACGGCGGTTTCCAAGCCGCCGCGAGCAACAGGGCTCGCTTGAATCAGGGTGGATCGACCTCTCCGAGGGCGATGTTAGCGAAGCCGCATTTTTTACCAACGCGCAAGGACTGCGCGTTTCACCCGCTGCGCAACGTGCATATTCACGCACGACCAGGTGCAGCTTGTGCTGCGATAGCGGAGCGTGAGCATTCGGCTTAAACGCGTTTATGACAAGCCGACTCAAGCCGATGGCCGACGCGTGCTTATTGATCGCATCTGGCCGCGCGGGCTAAGGAAAAAAGAAGCGCGAGTTGATGAATGGCTCAAGGAACTCGCGCCTGGCACCGGCTTGCGGAAATGGTTCGGGCATGACCCGGTCCGGTGGAATGAATTCAAGAAGCGACACTCCACAGAACTGGATGATCAGCGTGAGCGAGTGAAGGAGCTCGCGCAGGAAGCCAGAAAGCGGAACGTCACATTGCTCTTTGCCGCGAAAGACACCGAGCACAACAATGCCGTGGCGTTGAAGGAGCATCTCCAACGGCTAACGTGAAGGCCGATGCCGGAGTTGCCCGATGTCGAGACGTTTAAGCGCTACTTGGACGCCACGTCGCTGTATCAACGGATTGCCGATGTCGAGGTGCGGAGCGCTTATGTTTTGAAAGGCATCTCCGGGAAAGAGCTTGCGCGCCGGCTGAAAGGACGGCGGTTCGAATCGACGCGGCGCCACGGCAAGCATCTGTTCGCGCGTACCGACGGCGGCACTTGGCTGAGGCTGCATTTCGGGATGACCGGCTCTCTGCGTTACTTCAAAGGTGAAGAGAAAGCGCCGCCGCACACGCGGGTGCTGTTTGTTTTTGCAAAAGATTACCGGCTCGCCTTCGACGATCAGCGCAAGTTCGGCCAAGTCGGATTGCTAGAAGATGTCGATGAGTTCTTGAGAAAGCGCGCGCTTGGGCCAGATGCGCTCGATATCGATGTTGCGGAATTCAAAGCGAAGCTGGCGAGACATCGCGGCGCCGTGAAATCGATCTTGATGAACCAGCGATTGATTGCCGGCATCGGCAACATTTACGCCGACGAAATTCTTTTCCATGCCCGCATTCATCCGGCCACGCAGATCGCGCGTCTCTGCGACAAAGACCGAAGGCACCTCTTCCGTGCAATGCGGCACGTATTGGAAAAAGCGGTCCATTACCAAGCTGATGCGGACCGCATGCCCAAGACGTGGCTGCTTTCACACCGCGAAAAGCGCGGGAAGTGCCCGCGGTGCGGGCGCAGTTTGAAATCGTCGACGATCGGCGGCCGCACCGCATGGTTTTGCCCCCACTGTCAAAGGAGCGCGTTGTGACCGAAAAAGTTCTGCTTACCGGTCGTCCCGGCTGCGGCAAGACGACATTAATCAAGCGGATTGTAAATAATTTGCCGCGACGCGCTGGCGGTTTTTACACCGAGGAAATTCGCGACGGTGGCATGCGCGCCGGATTTAAGATCGTGACGCTCGATGGCGAGGAAGTCGTATTCGCTCACGTCAATTTCAAAACGCCCGAGCACCTGGGGAAATACCGGCTTGATCTTTCCGCGTTGGAAAGAATCGGTGTCCGCGCGGTCCGCCAAGCCGTCCAGGCGCGGCGGCTTGTAGTGATCGATGAAATCGGTCCGATGGAAATTCGCTCGGCCATTTTTCGGGACGCAGTAAACCAGGCGCTCGACAGCGAAGTCCCGGTGCTTGCGACAATCTTCGCTGGATCCCTGCCGTTTACCGACGCGATCACGTCACGTCACGATGTGACGTTAATCGAAGTTCGCCAGGACAACCGCGAGCGACTTGTCTCAGAACTATCAGATAGATTCAAGGGCTGAATCCTGACTGATGAAACAGTCGTCGCAGGTCTTCAGCATGTCGTGTGGAACAGTCCGCCCACCGGCTCTGTTTCCGCGAGCTGGTTGTAGAGCTCCACGGCTTCGGCCGTAGGCAGCACATGCGCTGCGATCTCACGCTCCTTCAAGAAATCCAAAGTCTCACGCGGAATGTGAAGGCATTCCTTCATTCCCCGTGAGAGCACGACGATCTTTGCGCTGTGATCGAGCAGTTCCTGCACGTCGGCCGGCTGAATGCCCGGCGAGTGCTCCGTCCCACTCTCTCGCCAATTCCATTCACGCGACCCGCCAGGAAACAGCTTTGCATCCTTGTAAGGCTCGGCTTTCCCTTCCACCTCGAGTCTCCCCCAGGAGACGTGCTTGATCCGTGGCGACCGGTGTTGATTTTTCATAGTAGAAACGAATCGCCTCCAATGACGGCTACGCCGCAGCTGCGGTGAGCCGCTTCGCTTCGCCGCGTTCGTACTCGTAGAGGAATCCTGAATTGACGTCGGTGAGCCTGTTCCTCCCCAGTGATTTCCAGAATGAGATCCTGGGTCACCAGATCCACCGGATCACACATTTTGATCAGTTTCTTGTATTGATCGATTGCTTCCTCCTCGGCGCGGATCACACCGCGGATCACTGCAGTCAAGTCCGTGCTGTCGTTCGGCGGCTGTAAATAACGTTGCCCGCGAGCAAGATCAAGCGAGCCCGGAACGCGGCCTTCCAGCACCTTGATTCGGTTGCCCAGCTTTCGCGCGTGACCGAGCTCCTCCTCAATGTCGCGCAGAAGCGCCTTTTTGATTTCTTCTGCGCGCACGCCGTCGAGATCGATCGAGTTGGCCAGATAATTTTCCACCGTTTCCAGTTCCATTGCGTACGATTTTCTCTGTTCACTAATGATGTCGTGATTGGTTGCCATGGCTGTTTTCCCTCCTTTAAAGAAATCGTTGCAGGCAGGCTCAGCGGTTCTTTGTCGCTCGTGGGAAGCTGATTCTTCAAGCGCTTCCATTGCGCGCGTTTTTTCCTCCAATGCGATTTCAATAATGATGCCTGAGACCGCAGAAGAAATTTCAGAAAAGCCTGAAGTTCGCAAAGAGCTTCAGCGAGCCACCGGCGAAAAAGCTCGCCAAAAGGTTAAAGCACGCGGAAGAGACAAATTCTGGTTTGTTACCCACGCACTGACTCTTGCGGGTTGCCTCGTGCTCTACCTTCTGCTCGGCACGAAACTGATTCCGCTGCTCCAACCAACGGTCGATGTTGCGCGACGAGTTTTGCGCGGCGCGATGCTGATCGTACTCGTCCTCGGGCTTGCAAGAGCTGTTTCCGTGTATGCGCTTGGTAGTATCGAGGATGCTTCCACTCGTTTCACTCTCCAGCGAGTGCTGCATCTGGTTGTTGCCGTTCTTATCGCGCTCATTGCTGCATCGATAATCTTCGTGAACTGGTATGCCGCGTTGACTGCGCTCGGTATTGGATCAATCATCATCGGCCTGGCTGTGCAAACACCGATGAAAAGTTTCATCGCCTGGATATACATCGTCGTTCGCCAGCCTTATCGCGTGGGCGACCGTATCAAAATAGACGACGCTACCGGCGACGTCATTGATGTCGGTTACCTGGATACGACGTTATGGGAATTCGGCGGTCAATACATTTCGGGCGATCATCCGAGCGGTCGCCTCATTAAATTCCCCAATGAAAAGGTGCTCGACGAGCTCGTTTACAACTATTCGTGGCCGCTTTTTCCTTACATTTGGAACGAGATCAAATTCCATGTCGCCTACAACAGTGATTTGGAGTTCATCAGCTCCACGATGCAGAAAATTACCCAGGAAGAGCTCGGCGAGGAAATGATGAAACGAGTGAACGTTTTTCGTGATTTACTCGCTAGAACGCCCGTCGATGAGCTGGAAGTGCGCGAGCAGCCACGCGTTATTTTTCGCGTCAGCGAAAACACATGGCTCGAAGCGATTGTCCGATACGTCGTCTCACCGCGCGAAGCCGGGCGCGTCAAAACCCGCTTGATCAAAAAACTTCTCGCCGCGCTCAACGCCGCTCCGGACAAAGTGATGTTCCCCGCGGGCGCTAACCGTTAGCTATTCGTTAGCGCACTGGGCGGAGGCAAGAAGGTAGGCTGTCATTCAGCATTGCGATTCGGTTCTCACGACGTGCGTGTCGGTTTCTCGAGATTGCTTATGCAAGCGCTGGAATTCCTTTTCGAGCTTCTTTAGCTCTTCGTCGGAAAGGTCTTCAAGATCGACAAGTTTATTGCGCGCGCCTTTAAGGGCCCGGATCAACTCATCAAGTTTCAACTGAATGGCTTTCCCGTCGCGGTTCTGCGTGTTCTGAATCACAAAGACCATCAGGAAGGTTACGATGGTCGTGCCGGTATTGATAACGAGTTGCCAGGTATCGGAGTAATGAAACTTCGGTCCAGTTGCACCCCACACGACAATTACAAGGATCGCAAAAGCGAAGGCCCATGCGGTGCCTAGCACGATTGAGGATCGGCGCGCGAAAACTCGGAACGCGTCCCGCACGACGCAAAAGAAATCTCGTTCCTGCTCATGCAGCTTTAATTCCTCGATTTGAGTGCGGTTCACAGTTCTACCTTTACGTTCGCGCGGCCTCCGGCAATTGCGCGCATGATCTGACCGGCTAACAAGCAAATAGATTGCGCCGAGCAAAAGTGTTTTGCCGACAGTCACATCATCCTGGGCATGCCTTGAATACCGACCCGAAAATTGCGCCGCGCCCTGAAAGAAGAATTAATGTTGACCGATGAAACTTACGTTCCTGGGCACACGCGGCGAAATCGAAGCGCGGACGCCGCGTCATCACATGCACAGTTCGCTGCTGATTTCATGTCGTGGCGCAAAGGTGATGATTGATTGCGGCCTTGATTGGCTCGGAAGGTTTAAACGGCTCCGACCCAACGCAATCGTTCTCACGCACTCGCATCCAGACCATGCGTGGGGCTTGAAAAACGGCGCTTCCTGCCCGGTGCATGCGCCGCAAAAAACATGGCGGACGTTGAAAGGCTGCGGCATCGCCAATCGTCAACTAATCAAGGAACGCACGCCCACGAATATCTGCGGCATCACATTCGAGGCATTCCCAGTCGAACACTCGATTCTGGCTCCAGCTGTCGCATACCGCGTGAGTGCAGGCCGTGCGTGCATTTTTTATGCGCCGGATCTCGTGTTCATCCGTGATCGCGCGGCTGCGTTGAAAGGCGTACAGATTTACATCGGCGATGGCGCCACGCTTACGCGGTCGTTCATTCGCAAGCGGGGAAATTCTCTCATCGGGCATGCACCGGTCCGGACGCAACTGATGTGGTGCGCGAAGGAGCACGTGCCGCGAGCCATCATCAGCCATTGTGGCTCGGAAATTGTCACAACTGACGAGCGCACGCTCAGGGCAAAACTTCGCGCAATGGCTGTCGAGCGCGGTGTAGAAACGCGCATCGCCCACGACGGGATGAAGGTCAAGCTGTGATATGAAATGGAGCTTTCCTGGAGATTGTTCGCCATAGCGAATCCGTTTCGCCTGTCGGATGAAAACCCGTCCGGTAGCGGACAGTTGGCGAGGATGTTGGGCATTGGTTTACTTTGAATCATGTCGTTGCGCCTTTTTCTCTGCGGCGACGTGATGACCGGCCGCGGCATCGATCAGGCGCTGCCGCATCCGGTGAGCCCGGTTTTGTACGAACCATACGTCCGCGACGCACGTGAATATGTAGACCTTGCCGAGAAAGCGAACGGCCCCATACCGCGGCCGGTAACCTTTGATTACATCTGGGGCGACGCGTTGCAAGAACTGGAGCGCGCCAAGGTCGACTTTAGAATCGTAAACTTGGAGACCGCCATCACATCGGCGGAGACTCCCTGGTCAGGGAAGGGAATTCATTATCGCATGCATCCTCAAAACATCGCTTGCCTCAGCGCCGCGCGACTCACCGCTTGCGCCCTTGCAAACAACCACGTTTTGGATTGGGGATACGCGGGATTGTCCGAAACGCTGCAAACGCTGAACGCGCTGGGCATCGCCCATTCGGGGGCAGGTAACGACGCGGAAGAAGCCATGCGGCCCGCAATACTCGGCACGGCAGGCAAGGGTCGCGTGCTTCTATTCTCGTTTGGATCGACAACTAGCGGAATTCCGCGAGAGTGGAAAGCCGACAGCATTTCGCCGGGAGTAAGTCTGCTCGATGATCTTTCGGAAGAAACTGCTCGGCGAATTGTAGGCACGATGCGGCAATTTCAGCGACCGCGCGATTTGATCATCGCGTCGGTCCACTGGGGCAGCAACTGGGGCTACGAAATTCCGAGTGAGCAAATCGCTTTTGCTCATCGTTTGATTGAAGCAGGCGTTGCAATTGTGCACGGGCATTCCTCGCATCACTTAAAAGCGATCGAAGTCTTCAAGGGTCGCCTCATTCTCTATGGCTGCGGAGACTTCCTCACCGACTACGAAGGAATCAGCGGCTATGAAAGTTTCCGCGGCGACCTGGCGCTGATGTATTTGGTCGATGTCGATCCGCATAGCGGCCAGCTCGTCTCAGCGCGGTTGGTACCGCTCCAGATGCGGCGATTCCGCTTACAGCGCATATCGACCAGCGACTCCAAATGGCTCTGTAATCTTCTAAACGACCTCGGCAAGGAATCCGGTACATGCGCGCGACTGGGAGGAGAAAATGGCCTGACGCTTGAATGGTCGTGAGACGGCGCAGCCGACTTGGTTAGAGCAGCCCTGCGACGATCTCACGCAGGAAACGCTCGACTCCCCCCGGGCTCCTGAGCGCGTAGCGCGCGGCAGTCGGCCGCGGCAGCTCGCTGACGACGATACCAACCCCGCGTTGCCGAAGCGCGCGGAAGGCGTCTTCGTCGGTGAGATCGTCGCCGATGTAAAGAGGAAGCACTTCCGGTTGTTCCAAACCCAGTGTTTCCAGCAGCCAGAGCACGGCTCTGCCTTTGTTCCAATCGATGTTCGGCTGGAGTTCGAACACCTTCTTGCCGGTGATCGTGCGCAGCTCACTGTGGCGCGCAACCACTTCATTCAAGGCTCGCGTGACTTTGGTGACGCCGTGCCGCCAGGGCACGTACCACCTGCCGCGTTGAATCGGAGAGCACGGCTTGCGTTGGTTGACTGACGATCGGCGTAAGCGTGCCGTCGTAGTCGAGAAAAACGGCGAGTCGCCGGTCATGCGTGGCCGCAATCTCGTGGACGTGATCTAGTGCGGACGGAATCATATGCACTCTACGATGTGCACGAGCGCTGCGACTGCAATGATTGAGCGGCGCGTAATTGGATTGTGGGAGCTCCCATCAAACAGTTAAAAGAGTTACAACGTTACAAAGGTTACAAAAGTGGAGCGATCCCGTTCGCTCGCTTCGGTTGTAACGTTGTAACTATTGTAACTTTTTAACTGTTGTTAAAATGAATCGCCTCATCCTCGTTTCCAACCGGCTACCATTCGCGCTCGAGCGGACCGGAACGGACGAGTGGATCGTCACTCTCTCTGCCGGTGGGTTGGTCAGTGCCCTCGGACCGGTGCTGCGCGGACGCGGCGGGACATGGATCGGTTGGCCTGGAGTCGCAGGCGACATCCCTGACGCGCCGTTCGCCGAAGCCACGCGCGACGCAGGCTACGAAGTAGTGCCGGTGGCATTGAGCGAAGCAGAACACGATGAGTTTTACTACGGCTATTCCAATGAAGTCATCTGGCCGCTGTTTCACGACCTGCAAAACTTCTGCCACTTCGAGCCGGCCTTCTGGGAAACTTATAAGGCGGTAAACGAGCGCTACGCCGAGGCGATTGCGCGACATTGCGAGCCCGAAGATTTCATCTGGGTGCACGATTACCACCTGATGTATGTCGCTCAGGCGTTGCGCGAGCGCGGGGTACATGCGGCGCTGACATTCTTCCTGCATATCCCATTTCCGCCATTCGACATCTTTGCCAAGCTTCCGCAACAGCAGCGATTGTTGCGCGCGCTGCTCCAATTCGATCTTCTCGGTTTCCAGACGCGGCGCGATCTCCGCAACTTCCTGCAATGCGTCCGGCACGTGATGTCCGAAGCAAAAGTCCTCCCTGGGACGGGTCTTCAATTCATCCACTTGAATGGCCGCAAAATCCGTGTCGGCAGCTTTCCCATTGGCATCGACTTCGAGTCGTTTGAAAAGCGCGCCGCCTCCGAGGAAGTGGGGCAGCGGGTGAGCGAACTACGGGCCGCCTTTCCTGGCACCCAGCTTATCCTGGGCGTGGACCGTCTCGACTATAGCAAAGGAATTCCCGAGCGCCTGCGCGCGTTCCG
>WNFW01006438.1_pt1 | contig 10133 bp, 8 predicted proteins | sample 5400131 | NCBI WGS metagenome assembly WNFW01 (sample SAMN13153362, study PRJNA577476) | soil metagenome | isolation source: 20 cm soil or saprolite under grassland replicate 1 | place: USA:California | collected 2016-06-15
CGCGGCGACAGTGAGTCGGTGCTTTCGCTGATTAAATCGATCTATTCGGCATCCGCTGCGCCGCCATTGCCTGACCCGCTTCCGGTCCCACCGCCCGTTCCAGTTTCATATCTCAGCACGTTGAAGGAACGAATTGATTCACCTGAACCGATGAGTTCTCAAAACCAGATTACACTGCTCTTTGAAATTCAGGAAGAGCTTCGGACTAGCCGATCGCCTGTCGAGATACGCGAACTCTTACTGGAATTGAAGCGACGCGATGATCTGTTGGCTAAGATCGCTACACAGGTTGATGCAGCATTAAATAGTCTCGAAGAAGAGATGAACATGCAGCAGACGAAGAATGCAGTGACTAGCTTTTCCCCGGTCGCGGAACATTTATTTTGTCCGAAGTGCGGCAAACAAGCTGTGAAAGGGCAGAAGTTCTGCCAAAATTGCGGCACTATGCTCGGGGAGCAGGGCAGCGAGGCTCCGCAAGTCCCCGGAGGCAAATCCCGCAAATACATCTGCTCGGCGAAAGACACTTCAACTCTTATCGCCGACGTCAAGGGGTGGTTGGATTCTCTCGGTTTCGATTCGCAACAGATGAAAGCCGAAAATGGAGGCGACCTTCTCCAGGTAAAAAAGCGTGGCGGATGGCGTGACTTTGTAGGGATGGCTACGTCATTGAACATCGTTTTCTATCAATCAGGTGATACACTTACTGTCCAGATTGGTTCGGGAAAATGGCTTGATAAAGCAGCCGTCGGCACTGTTAGCTTCTTCATCTTGTGGCCCTTAGCTATAACAGCAGGATTAGGCGCGTGGGAGCAAATGAAAATGCCCGAGAAGATTTTTGACTACATTGGAAGTCGGCTACCTTGCAAATAACAAGTTTGTAACGAGTGGCATCCGTCGACCTGAGGCAACAATGCTGCCGTGCTGTCCGTGATGCGGTCAGGCAAAGGAAATAGCGCCAGATCTCACATGCGAGCCCATCCCTGGCAATGTGCCGTTTAATGGCAGCTACGGGGTAAATCGGCCCCGTGCGATTTCGTTGCGTGCGATTTCCAGCTGTCGATTCAGGACGCGTGTCCCAGCCATGGCGATTCGGTGCAAAAGGCGAATGCGATCCTCGGCTGCGGCGTCTTGCCAGATTGGGTTGCGCGCGAGTGTGAGCGCGCCGTCGGATTCCACCAGAGCGCCCCAGCCGAGCCGCGGTGGCCAATGCCCGCAAAATTGTCCGAATCGAACTCGGGGAAGAGCGAATCACCATTGCGGAGGCTTGGGTAGTGCGTGCGCAGGCGTGTTTCGAGAAGTTGGCGGCGTTCGCAGATCGCCTCGAGACGGCGACGCGCAGCTTCGCTATGACAATTGTCTCGTCGCAAGTCGCAAAGCGCTTGTTTGCATTCAAAGATTGCTGTCGATCCAATCTTGTTTTGCCGCCATCGACACGTGGCCACGTCGGCACGGTACCGGCAGTTTGGCAAAGTTACTTCCATCGCGCATGCGGAAAATCCTTGTGTCTGCGCCCATAGAAACGCGAGCCGCTTTAGCCGGGCATGTCGCGTAGTTTCACCGCTGCTTGTTACTCCCGCAGCCATTTCGCAAGCTCGCGCCCCCAATAAGTGACGATGACATCCGCGCCGGCGCGCTTGAGCGCAGTCATGATCTCAAGCACAGCGGCGCGCTCATCGAGGAGCCCTTTTTCGACAGCGCTTTTGACCATGGCATACTCGCCGCTAACATGATAAACGGCAGTCGGTTTTCCAAAGCGCTCGCGGACGCGCCATAAGATATCGAGATACGGCAACGCAGGTTTTACCATCAGGATGTCCGCTCCTTCATCGATATCCAGGGCCACCTCGCGCAGGGCTTCATTTGCGTTGGCGAAATCCATTTGGTACGAACGGCGATCGCCAAATTGCGGCGGGCTTTCGGCTGCCTCGCGGAATGGTCCGTAAAATGACGAAGCAAACTTGGCCGCATAACTGATAATCCCAGTTTGATCGAAGCCTCCGTCATCGAGCGCCTCGCGAATTGCGCCAATCCGGCCGTCCATCATGTCGCTTGGCGCGACCATGTCTGCACCCGCTGCCGCGTGAGAGAGCGCCGTTTTGACCAAAAGCTCGACGCTTTCGTCGTTGAGAACATGGAAATGGTCTCGTCCTTATGTTGTGGGATCCCGAAAAGCAGAATCGCCTGGAGCCCGAGGTCTCGAGCACGGCACGCTTCGTCGCCAATTTGTTCTACCGGCAACTGAAAAACTCCCGGCATACTTCCAATGGGCCGGCGTTCATCCAGTTTTTCGCTTACGAACAGCGGCAGAACAAAATCATGGACGCTCAATTGCGTTTCGCGGACGAGATTTCGCAAAGCGGGGGAACGCCGCAAGCGCCGCGGGCGATGCACCAATCTTCTCATCAAGCGAGGCTACGCGCGCGAGGCAAGTGTCGCAAGCGACCGGCACTTGACGCTGGAAAGCCTTCCATGTAGCGCGTGCATAATAGCAGGTTTGAGCGAATACGCCGGAAGAACAATTGTGGCGGGATCTATTCAGAAAGCACTCTTGCTCTCTTCGGGAGACTCTAAATGTGCCTGGTGTGCTATCCGGTTTTCGAGCGCGTTTTCCGATTACCGCCAGAGAAGGACGTTCGGGCCGCTTCAGCGAACCTCATGGCATATTCGAATCGTCCAAATAAACCATACCCAGGTTTTGGGGGTTTGGCAGACACTGAAATCAAAAGACTACTTCGGATAAAGAGCTAAGCAGACCGTGCCGATCACTGATTCCAATTCTAAAAACGCGGTCAGCTTTTCTTCCGCACGCACAACGAAACACTTGCTGGCAGCGCTCACCGCGCTGTGAACTCGCCCGCTTGCTCGTGCGTCTCAATCACATTGCCCGCTTCATCAGATCGGCTGCGAAGCTGAAGGGTTGTCGTAACAGCTGAAGCTCACGCCGCAATAAGGTCTTCCTTAAAGGATAACCGCCCCTACCTTTCTGCCGTAGCCTCGTCTCCTCCGGGGCAACGCCTTTGCTGGGCGAAAACTATTGTGACCGCGGCCATCAACGGGCAAGACAAACTCCAACTTTTTTCGTGCCTCTCTAAACGCCAAGAGCGTGAAAGGTTTTTTCATGGCTGCAATATGTTTGTCAACGCGCGGTTCACATGTTGGACTTAAGTCCTATATGGCAGGCACCTGCGATCAGGGGCGCGTTGTTCTGAGTTCGAACTCTCGGAAATCGCCAGCGGCCTGCTCGTGCCTTTCGACCACGTTGCCGACATCATCGTAAACGCGAATCACAACATCATGTAAATGACTGTAAAACTTTGCATAGTCGATTGCAGCCCTGAGTGCGTTTGGTCCGCGATACCACAGCGGACTGTAGGGAAGCGCATCACTAATTAGATCGACACTCCGTTTGTCGGCTCGTGGCCGAATCTCGTAAACGTGTGTAGAGGTCGTCGAATGCTTATCCCGGTCTGATTTAACCCAGCGTTGCTGAACGAATTTCATGGAAGCCTTTAGCAGGCGTCCAGCTCGTTTCGCCAAGTGAACAGCCTTTTGTCGTCGCTGCGCCACTTTTTTCATAAGCGCCGGGCGAAATGTTCGAGTCGAACGATTTTGGTTAGAGCGTACCATTGTCGTCAATGCTGATTTAGCTGTCGCTTGCGTTGGCGACGTTGACCACGCTCTCCTGGGAATCCGCAACGGCTCTCGTCACCTGCATCGTGAACACGAATCACAGCATCATATGACCGGCTGAAAAACTTTGCGTATCCGATTCCGTTGCTGATTGCGCTTGGCTTACCGTACCACAGCCGACCGATTGGTTGGAAGAGACGCGGATTGGGCGGTGGTTTCGTTTCACACCGTGCCGCCCGACGAATTGATTGAAGAGAGGCCGGATAGCAGCAGCAAAGCTGGAACGAAGCAGATGAAGTATCTTGAAGCGGAAATAAACCGAGCTATTGATTCCGGATTGAGGATTGAGGATTGCGGAGAGCGGAAAGCGGCGGAGAATTTCTAGATGTGCTTCCACAGGGGAATTCTTCTCTCTATTATGTGTAGTAGCATTGCGTTCGGCGCGTCACAGGTTGCGCGAGCCCAAGATGCGGCTTCGCCAAAGCTTTTGGAACCTGCGATAACCGTGAAGGCAACGCCAACACCTCGGTCCAAAAAGCAAACCTCGGAACCAATGGTTGAAATTCCAACTGAGGCGGCGAGCGAAAAGCCTCCGCCCGTTGCCGAGGAGACGCCGCGTGCAGAAGAACTGGCAACACCAGCTCCGCCCACGGGAAAGAAAACTCGCGCAAAAAAGCGCGTGACGCCCGCTGCCCAACCCATTGTGGGCACGATGTCGTTGTCAGCTGCAAAGGCCGTGGCAGTGAGCACCCCTATACCCGAGTACCCCTACCAAGCGAGGCGGGCGCATGTTACTTGGAGCGGCGTTTGTCTCATGACCGTTGATACCGCGAGCGGCAACGTTACGAGTGCGGTGATGGATCAAAGCACAGGCAATGGGATTCTCGATAAGGTCACAACCGATGCGTTTCGAAAGTGGCGGTTCAAACCCAGAACAGTGTCGCAGATTCGGGTACCGATCAGCTATGAATGACTCCGAGCGTTCTAGCAGCCTCGTACATTGATGTTCCGAAACGATTCCGCTTCCTAAATGCCGAATGCTTCGGCATAATCTCGTCTGGCCGATGAGCGTTCTCCCGATAAACAAACTACGGGCACTTTACTGGGCAGAAGTCCACATGAGAGAAGCCCTTTACACATGCAAGCACCTCTTAGCACTCCGGTCTGAAAATCAGGAGCTGCGCCGTTGCATCTACACCGGGATCGTCATCAGCTATGCACGTTCGTTTGGCAACAACAACGGACTCTCGGCGATCAGTGCCGATTTCCGACGCTTCCCCGATAAGGAATTACAGTTGCTCCACAACGTTCTGTTGGATGCTCGCGACACGATCTACGCACACCGAGACCTAATTCGAGAGGGCGAGCGCCTTCCAGTAAGACTTCGGAAGGAAGATTTCCAGAAGATCGAAATCGATATTCCGGAGTCCGGCGTGACCGAGTGGAATGTGAGGCGTTCCGCGTTGCAAAAAACTTATCTCAAAGATATAGCCGCACTTTGCCAGTTTCAGATCGACCGCCTAAACGCTTCCTCTACGAGAATGCTTCAATACTTCTGCACGCAGAAGTCCTTTTGTCCCGGGCGATATATTCTGGGCGACAATTTTCCGTAATGAATCGGCGCTATACGGTCAAACGGTGTTGTTGAAGTTTCCGCCCACATTGTTGAAAAGGGCCTCGAAGCCCAAGGCTGGCATCGCCTGGTGATAGTAGTGTCCACTGCATAATTTCATTGTGATTTTGTTTTCGGTTATTCATAAGCACGGCGTGATCATCAGAGAAGCTCCGTCCCGTGAGATGGCAAAGCCGCGCTCATTAAACCTGCCTTCGATGCGCTCGATCTTGTCATCGGCCAAAGTGCCCAGATATCGACGCTCCGTGCCCAGCTCACGACGCTTCGTGAGCAGGCGGATGGGGTGGATCACTCGCCTTGAAAACGAAATTAGAGCCTGGCAGCAGGCAGATGGAGCACAGAGGCATTATCCACCAGACGCGAACGCTGGTCTGTAAGCCACACAAATGACCGACTATTTGTTGATCGATATCAGTAACTCGTATGCAAAGTTTGCGTTTGCATCGAGAAGATGGGTCTCGGCTCCTGCCCGGATCAGTACTGGCGAGCTCACAAGCGCCGTCGTCGCCGGATTTTTTAGAAAGCGAAAAGTGCGGAAGGTGGTCGTCTCGTCGGTAGTGCCGGAAAAAAACTCCGCAATATCAAAGGCGGCAAAAAAAAGGGCCAAGGTACTCTGGCTGGATTGGAAGCTGAATCTGAGCGTGGGAATTGATTATCCCAAACCGCAGTCGATCGGCGCGGACCGGCTGGCGAACGCTGCTGCAGCTGCGGAACTTTATGGATTTCCCGCGGTCGTGGTGGATTTTGGTACCGCGGTGACTTTCGACATCGTTTCCGAGCGCCGCACGTACGTCGGCGGCGTGATTGCGCCGGGACTGGAAGCAATGACTAACTTTCTTTACCAGCGAACGGCGCTCCTGCCCAGGATTTCGTTGAAAGAGCCGCGACGCGCGGTCGGTAAATCGACAATCGGGGCGATGCTATCTGGCGCGGTATTCGGATATCGTGGATTGGTTCGGGAAATCCTTGCACGAATCAAAGCAGAACAGTTCCCGCGCAAGAAGGTTCATGTCATAGGGACAGGTGGATACGCGCGTCTGATCGCTGGGCGCTTGCCGGAGATCAGTGTGATTCGTCCCCACCTCACTTTGGAAGGTTTACGGATCGTAGCCAATCTCAATGACTGAACTAGGTGATCACGATCGGTTTGCGATTTTTCCGAAACACGCTGAAAATCGATTAGCACAAGCAACTTTCCACTTGTCAGACGCCCTGAACAGAGCTTCAATCATTACTCCATGAGAGTATGGAGGATGACGGCGGTGGCCGCGATGGCGCTTGGTTGGTTCGCGGCAAATTCATTTGCAGCGGACAATGTCGCCCCGACCAGAGCGGAGCTGGAGGAGATGTACAACGCCGCTTACAAGGCGTTCGATTCAAAGAAATTTTCGGAGGCGTTAAAGCAACTCGACGCCATCGATGCCCGGCAACCTGATCTTGCCGCGTCAAAAAATCTGCGCGGCGTCATCCTGATGCGACAAGGCAGTTACGATCAAGCCGAAACCGCATTGCAGGAAGCCGCACGGATCGACCCGAAATTTTGGAATGCGGGGTTCAACCTGGCGGAGATTCCGTTCCTCAAAAAAGATTGGCCGGAGGCGCGAAAACGTTTCGAGCAACTGCTGTCCACTGGTGGGCCCGATCTGGCAAAAGATTCTTCGCAACTGATCCAATACAAAATTCTTTTGACCTACCTGATGGAGGGCAAAGGGAACATGGTCGATTCCATTCTGGCCAAGTTGGAGCTTTCGCCCGATACCCCGGCCGTTGATTATGTGAAGGCAGCCGTCGCGCTCCAACAGAAGAATCAAAATGAAGCGAAAGATTGGACCAGCGCAGCAGGGAAGAATTTCTCACCGCAGCTGAACAAACTTTTCGCAGAATCGCTTTACGAAATCGGATTGCTGGAAAGGCCGGCTGGCGAAGGACGGCCTTCGTTGCCACTAAAGACAGCCGCCGAGCGCTCGCAAGAAACTAAGGTCCTTGCCCGTTCAAAATTTGAGCAATCCCAGCAGGCATTTCGCCAGCGCGATTTCGCGACAGCGCTTAAATTAGTGGATCAAGCGGATCAGGCTGACCTGAACCAGCCAGCAACCCTCAATTTGCGTGGAGAGATTTTGATGCAGCAGCAGCAATTTGACCAAGCCGAAGCTGCATTTAAGAAGGCAGCCAAGCTGGATCCGAAGTTCCGCGAAGCTCAATATAATCTGGCGCAAATTCCCTTTAAGAAGAAGGACTACGCAAAGGCGCAGGAGCGTTTCGAGGCGTTATACAAGCAAACCCCGGGCGGCGACAAGAACCAGGCGGCCGAGCTGATCAAATTCAAAATTTACATGACGCTCTTGATGGAGGGCAAAGAGAGCCGAGCGCATTCAATGATGGAAGAGTTTCAATTTACGGGCGACACGCCGGCACTCTATTATGCCCAGGCAGCGTGGGAGTACAAGCATAATAATCCCGAAAAAGCCGGTGACTGGACCGGTTCTGCCAATAAGATTTATTCGCCAGCACTCAACAGTGTTTTCGCTGACGCGTTTTACGATGTCGGATGGATGCAAAGGCCCGAAGGTTCGACCGCCCCAGCGGTCGCGTTCGACACGACAAATGTTGGTGCGTCGCAGGGAGAGGGTGGTCCGGCAGTTGAGCCGAGTCCAATCCCAGACAGAGTGTTTGCTGCAAATAAAGAAGGCGGATCGTCGAAGGGAGAAGCGCTTGCCTTGGGCCCGGCAGGGCAGGGACAAAATACTGGGATGGAACTTGCGGGTGCTCAGCAGACAGCTGGACAACCGGCTACTTCTCTCTCGAGCGAGCCCGCTGCGGAAACAAACCCTCAGGCACAACAATCATTATCGGAACCCCCCGCAGGTGCCAGCAAATCAACAACCGCGGCGCAACCTGTAGCGGCTGAGACGGCGAATGCGTCGTCTGCTTCCAACGCACAGAATAACCAGCAGACCCCTGTCCAAACAAGTCCGTCCGAGAAATCCGCTGTTGCAGCAGTGGCCGCTAAAGTCTCGCCCCTGCTTTCGGGCGAAAGAAGAATGTGGATTGTCGGTGGACTACTCTTTGCCGGTTTACTTCTGCTGGCTTTGGTGATCGTGCCCGTCGTTCGCTGGCGTTTCTTCAAGATCCCGCGTCACTTGCGGCTTGAACCTCCGCCCGGTGCTGCGGCCGCTGATGGCGCCATATTCAAGCCGAGAGTCGCGCCAGCGCAGACGAGCAGTGTACAAGGCAACGGCTTTGTTGGAGGACCCCGCCAGATTTCAGCGCAATTACAACCCTGGAAGCCTGCGGTGCGACACACTGCCCTGCCTCCAGCGGAATTGAGCGGCGCATTCGAGCGGTCGGTTGATTTCGTAGGAAAATCGTCGCAAGCCCCGGCTTACCGCGAGGCAGAGCCAGATGGCGAAATGTCGCCGCTCACTGAGCCGGTCTTTGAGTCGTTAGTGGAGCCAGTTGTCAAACAAACGGCGGAAACCTTGCGTCCAAGTGTCCCGCAGACGCCTGAAATAGCTCCGGCTTTGGCACCCAGTGAGTTAAGTGGGCCTTCTAAGACAAAGGCAGAAGAGCGGAATGAAATTCCCGAAGGAGCGGAGAAAGTCACACCATCTGCAGTTGTAACGTCAGCCGAGCCTGAAGTTGCCCTTGTCGAAGGGGGCCAACCTAAGGCTTACCGCAAGGGAGAGCCAGATGGCGAATTGTTGCCGCGGTCAGCGGAGCCTGCTGTCGAACAAACGGCGGAAACCCTGCGTCCGAGTGTCCCGCAGACGCCTGAAATAGCCCCGGCTTTGGCAGTCGTCCCAATGCGGGAGGCGGGACGACTCCATGATCCGTCGGACGAGGAGATTGGCCTTCGCGCCCAAGCCATTTTCGGACGCCGCTGTAGATTTGGGCTGCCGGGGAACCCAGATTCGGATTGGCGCGAAGCCAAGCGACAGCTCTGTTCCGAATCAGACGAATTAAGTGAAATTTCCCGAGGACCAGAGGAATTCGCGCTACCCGCCGTGGTAACGTCAGCCCAGTCTGAAGTTGGATCGATAGAACAACGAGAACCTATGCGCTACGAAATGACTGTCACTGCGATTGAATCCCCCGCAGCCGAAGCGGTCACCGAACCCGCATCTGATTTCTCGAACACAATTCTTACTGAGCCCGGATTGCCACAACCAACCACACCTGCAATCATGCCTGAAACAACCCGAATCTCAACGGCTCCACTAAACAAGCCGCCATCAACTAGCATGGTCAAACCACAGCCCCATGGTCCGGTGCAGAAATCCGTGCACGTAACGTTTTCTTTCGAGATCGCAGCTATCCAGCTGACGCCCAGCTTTAAAATGGGTTGCTTGAAAGTGCGCCCCGCTTCCAACGTTGTCACGATGCGTTTGGCCAGGTCCGAGAACCAACAGCCAGCGAGCAATTCGCAGGTCAGCTTTGAAGTCGCAAAGGTTCAGCCTGTCGCCGGCACTCTAGGGGCTATTCGGGTTACTCCGTCTCAACAGCCGAGGCTCACTACGAATGGTTCGCCTTCATTTGCGGCCGCGGGATTGCAAGTGGTCCCTAATTTCGAGGCCGCACCAATCCAACTCACGCCATCGCAGCCGGAAAAGGCCATTGTCCTCGTGACAGTCCCGTGCGGAATCAGCACAGTCGAGTTTTCGCCGACATTCGAGATCGCGTCAGTTGTCCTTAATTCGAATTCCAAACAGGTTTTCGTGCAGTTGCCTAGCGCCGGAGCGGGCCCAGCCGAACCAACGCCAATGTTTGAAATCGCGAATCTGGAGCTTGGCGAGAGCGGCAACATCGCCATGATGCAGCTCAACCTTCTTGGCGGACCGAAGCGAGCCTGACGGGCACGACATCTGCGCGC
>WNFW01004164.1_pt1 | contig 10132 bp, 7 predicted proteins | sample 5400131 | NCBI WGS metagenome assembly WNFW01 (sample SAMN13153362, study PRJNA577476) | soil metagenome | isolation source: 20 cm soil or saprolite under grassland replicate 1 | place: USA:California | collected 2016-06-15
AGAAGGAGGCGAACAGGTCGAAGGGGTCGAAGCCACCCACCGGAACCTTGGCGGAGCCGTAGGTGTCGTAGTCGCGGCGGCGGGCGGGGTCGGACAGGACGCCGTAGGCCTCGGCGATCTCTTTGAACCTCTCCTCGGCCGCGGGGTCCTCCTGGTTGGCGTCGGGGTGGTACTGGCGCGCCAGCCTGCGGTACGACTTCTTGATCTCCTCATCCGAGGCGCCGCGCTCGACGCCGAGGATTTCGTAGTAGTCCTGCGCCATCCCGTCAGCTCGCGAGGTCGTCCAGCAGCCCGGACAGCGACCGGGCAACGAAGTTGACGGCAGAGATCGTGAGCGGATAGTCCATCCTCGTCGGGCCGATCACAGCGAGCGTGCCGCGCCGCTGATCACCCATGCCGTAGGACGCGAGCACCGTGGCGCATGCCTGCATCTGCTCGATGGGGTGCTCCTGGCCGATGAGCACGATCATCGTGCCCTCGCCCCGGGCCCGGCTCAGCAGCGCCGCGAGCACCATCGGCTGCTCGAGGACCCCGACGACACCTCCGGCGGTCTCGAGATCGGAGAACTTCTCGCGGGTGAGGATGTTGGCGGTCCCTCCCCGGTAGATCCGCTCCCAGGTGCCGCCCGTGACGATGCGCTGGATCTCGTCGGCGATCAGGGCCCGCACGGGATCGATCGGCCGGCCCGTCGGGGGCGGGCTGGCGAGCTTGAGGGCGAGTTCCTCGAAGACGGCGCCCGCGAGCTCGCCATTCAGGGCGTTCCCGAGGTCGGCCAGCTCCTGCTCGGTCCTGGGGTCGGGAGGGTCGACGAGCCCCTGCTCCACCAGGCCGGTGTCTGCGATGAGCAGGAGCCCGATCCGGCCGTCGGTGCGGGCCAGGAGCTCGAGGCGCCGCAGGCGGTTCTCTCGCGACGGCGGGGCCGCCACCACCGCAACCGCCTCGGTGACCTCCGACAGCACCTGCGAGGTCATGTCGAGGGCCTCCTCCAGTGCGTAGAAGCCGTGCTCGAAGGCGCCGCTGATGGCCCGCTGTGGGCCGGGGGGCAGGGCCGGCCAGGCGGGGCCGGGCCAGTTGTCGATGAACCAGCGGTATCCCTTGTCGGTCGGGACGCCGCCGGCCGAGGAGTGGGGCCGCTGGATGTAGCCGAGATCCTCGAGCAGTGCCATGTCGTTGCGGACCGTGGCGGCCGACACTGCGATGCCGAGCTTCTCGGTCAGCGCCTTGGAGCCAACCGGCTGCCCGACGCGGACATATTCGCGAACAATCGCCCGCAGAATCGCGCCTTTACGAGAATCCAGCATCACCTACGTCTCCTCCGGCCGCCACAGTAAATTTAGCACCCGGCCGGGCCAAGTGCTAAGTGCCGCTAACTTCGCGAATTGCCCCAAGCAGCGACCTCGCCACGTGGCCCCAGAGAAAGAAGCCACGCTCGGTCAGGGCGACGGCGTCGTCAGTGAGCTCAATCAGCCCCAGCCCGGCGGCCTCCTGCAGCTCACCCCTCCAGCGTACGACCGGATCCTCGCCCCAGACCTCGGCAAAGCGTCCACGGTCGAGGCCGCCGGCGAGGCGAAGGCCCACCATGGCCGCCTCGGCGGCTCGTTCGGCGTCGGGGAGCGCCTCCCATCCCTCCTCGACGGCCGGCGAGCGGGCTATGTAGGTCCGGGGCGACGACAGGTTCCACGAGCGGCGGCCGTTGCGGTGGCCGTGGGCCCCGGCGCCGAAGCCGAGGTAGTCGCCGCCCGTCCAGTAGCCGAGGTTGTGGCGGGACCAGGCCCCCGGCTTCGCCCAATTGGAGAGCTCGTAGCGCACCAGGCCGGCGGCGGGCAGCAGCCCGGCGGCAAGCTCGTAGCGGTCGGCCTGGTCGTCGTCGTCGGGGGCCTGCCGGAGGCCCCGGTCGACCCACGACTTGAGCGGCGTCCGCTCCTCGACCTGCAGGGCATAGGTGGAGACATGGTCGACCCCGGTCGCCAGGACGCCCTCCAGGCTCGCCCGCCAGTCGGCGATGTCCTCCCCCGGCGTCCCGAAGATCAGGTCGGCGTTGACGTGGTCGAAGCCCGCGGCGGTGGCTTCCCGGAGGGCGGCGAGCGCCTGCTGCGGTGTGTGCGCCCGGCCGAGCCAGGTGAGGACGTGGGGGGCCAGGGACTGGACGCCGAGGCTGACCCTCGTGAAGCCCGCCGCCAGCAGGCCGCCGAACGTCGCCCGGGTGGTCGACTCGGGGTTGGCCTCGATGGCGACCTCGGCGTTCGGGGCCACGTCGAAGCTCTCCCGGATTGCCCGCAGGATCCGGGCCAGCTCCGCCGGCGGCAGCTCGGTGGGGGTCCCCCCGCCGAAGAAGATCGTCTCCACCGCCGCGCCGTCGGCGGCCGCCCGGATCTCCTTCAGGAGGGCCTCGACGTAGGGCACCTTCAGGTCGTCCATCCCGGCATGGGCGTTGAAGTCGCAGTAGGGGCAGTGCACGAGGCAGAACGGGATGTGGACGTAGATGCCCCTTGCCAGCCGCCGGGCGGGAGCCGTCGGGAGGACAAGCGACGCAGTGGTCACTTCTTGTCGTCCAGGCGCAGGGCCGCCATGAACGCCTCCTGGGGGATCTCGACCGAGCCCACCTGCTTCATCCGCCGCTTGCCCGCCTTCTGTTTCTCCAGCAGCTTGCGCTTGCGGGTGATGTCGCCGCCGTAGCACTTCGCCAGGACATCCTTGCGCCGGGCGCGGATGGTCTCCCGGGCGATGATCCGCGACCCGATCGAGGCCTGGACCGCCACGTCGAACATCTGCCGGGGCACCAGCTCCCGCAGCTTCTCGACCATCTTGCGGCCGTAGGTGTAGGCCCGCTCCTTGTGCACGATGGCGCTGAAGGCGTCGACCGGCTCGCCGTGAAGGAGGATCTCCACCTTGACCAGGTCCTCGGCCCGGTTGCCGATCGCTTCGTAGTCGAGCGACCCGTAGCCCCGGGTCCGGCTCTTGAGCTGGTCGAAGAAGTCCACGATCATCTCCGCCAGCGGCAGGTGGTAGCGGATCTCCACCCGGTCCTCGGAGAGGTAGTGCATCTCCTTCATCTCACCTCGGCGCTCCTGGCAGAGCTCCATCAGGGTCCCGAGGAACTCCTTCGGCGTGATGATCATCGCCGCCGCCACGGGCTCCCGGATCTCCTGGATCGCCGCGGGATCCGGCATCTCGGCGGGGTTGTGGACCGAGATGACCTCGCCGGTCACCCGCACCACCTCGTAGGCGACGCTCGGCACCGTGATCAGCAGGTCGAGGTCGAACTCGCGCTCGAGGCGCTCCCGCACGATGTCCATGTGGAGCAGGCCGAGGAAGCCGCACCGGAAGCCGAAGCCGAGCGCCTGGGAGGTCTCGGGCTCGTAGACGAAGGCCGCGTCGTTGAGGCGGAGCTTGTCGAGGGCGTCGCGCAGGTCGGCGTATTGGTCGCCGTCGGTGGGGTACAACCCCGCCCACACCATGGGTTTGGGCTCCCGATAGCCGTGCAGCGGCTCGTCGGCCGAGCGGGCGGCGTCGGTGATGGTGTCGCCGACCTTGGCCTCCCGGACGTTCTTCACGCCGGGGATGGCGTAGCCGACGTCGCCGGCCTCCAGCCTGGCCACTGGCATCATGGTCGGGGCGAAGACGCCGACCTCCTCCAGCTCGTGGAGGGAGCCCGTGGCCATCATCTTCACTTTCTGGCGGGCCGTGAGCTCGCCGTCGACGACCCGCACGAAGCTGACGACGCCCCGGTAGTTGTCGTAGATCGAGTCGAAGATGAGGGCCCGGGTGGGGTCGTCCGGTGCACCCTTGGGCGGGGGGACCCGGCGGATGACCTCGAGCCCCGCCTCGATGGCCAGGTAGAGGTTGGCGAGGGTCTGGGCCTCGATGCCCTGGGCGGCGTCGACCAGCAGGATGACCCCGTCGCAGGCGGCGAGCGAGCGCGAGACCTCGTAGCTGAAGTCGACGTGGCCGGGGGTGTCGATGAGGTTGAGCTCGTAGGTCCTGCCGTCTCTGGCGGGGTAGTGCAGGCGGATGGCCTGGGCCTTGATCGTGATGCCCCGCTCCCGCTCGAGATCCATCCGGTCGAGGTACTGCTCCCGCATCTCCCGTTCGGGCACGGCCTTGCAGACCTGCAGGATGCGGTCGGCGAGGGTCGACTTCCCGTGGTCGACGTGGGCGATCAGGCTGAATGCCCGAACGAGTGATCTGTCCTTCATCTACAGCGAGAGTACCCTAGCCTTGGTACACTCCCTCGTTCCCACCTGGGTACGCTCCCCAGGTCACGCTCCGGAGTTGATATGGCAAACATCAAGTCGCAGATCAAGCGCATCCGCACCAACGAGGCTGCCCGGAACCGCAACCGCAGTGTCCGCAGCGCCTTGCGCACCTACATCAAGCGCGTGCACGTGGCGCTCGACGCCGGCGACGTCGACGAGGCCGAGGTGGCCCTCCGCCGGGCCGGCAAGGAGATCGACAAGGCCGCGTCCAAGGGCGTCCTCCACGCCAACAGCGCAGCGAACCACAAGTCGCGCCTCGCCAAGCGGGTCGCGGCAGCCCGCGCCCACCTCCTTTAGAAGGTTGGGAGCCCAGCGCGCGCAGGCGCGCGATTCGCTCCCAACTTCGGCCCCCCCGGTTTTGACGGAACCTGCCCGCGCCATTCGCCGGCCCGTCAGCGGGCTCGCCGTCCGGGCTCGGACCCCCGCAGGGCGGTGACGGCCACGACGGCTCGCTCCAGGGCGAGTTCCTCGGCCTCCTCCCCCGCCTTCGTCCGGTGGTCGGCTGCGGCGATCTCCCGGTAGGCCCGGGCCAGCGCCGGGGGCGAGTACCCCGTCGACTGCTTCACCAGCTTCTCCGCGCGGAACGGGTGCATCCCCAGTTCCTTCGCCACCCTCGCCGGCGGGCCCTCGCCGACCTCCATCATCGAGCGGAAGTGCCGGGCCAGGGCGAAGAGGACGGACTGGGCGGACTCGCCCTGCTCGAGCAGCCGGCGGAGGCCCTGCAGCGCGATGCCGGTCTGGCCGGTGGCCGCGGCGTCGAGGAAGCCGAACATGTTGACCTGGCCGCGTCCTTTGAACTGGCGGCTCACCGCGTCCGGGATCACCCGGCCCCCGGGGCCGAGGGCCAGCGACAGCTCCTCGAGAGCCTGGGCAAGCGCCATTCGCTCCTCGCCCACTGCCTCCATCAGGACCCCCATCGAGTCGCCGGAGATCCGGAGGTCGAGTTCCCTGGCCTTGTCCCGCAACCAGGCGAACAGGTCGTTGCGCCTGCCCTTGGCCGCCTCGACCACGTGGCCCACCTTGCGGACCGCCTCGGCGAGGCCGGAGAGGGGCTTGCCGGTCGTCAGCACGAGCAGGCAGTCCGGGTTCGGGTCCTTCAGGTAGGCGATGAAGGTGCGCTGCACCTCGGCGGGGGCTTCGTCGACCCCCCGGAGGACGACCGCCCGCCGGCCGCCGAACAGCGACGTGCTCTCCAGCGCGTGCAGGATCCGGGCGCGGTCCTCCTGCGACGACAGCTCCTCGACCGACAGGGGGTCGATGCCCTCAAGGGCCTTCGAGACGGCCTCGGAAACGAGGTACGGATCGTCGCCGACGACGAGGACGGCGGGGACGGGCGTGGTCATGCCGCGATGCTACCGTCGGCAGGCAGCCCAGCCAGGTGTGCGATTTCGCACAAACCCCGAAAGGACTATTTTTCTTGACACCCCTGGCTCGAGCAGTGACTATTTAGGATGGACGAGTCACTCATTCGTTTGGCTGAACCAGCAGCCGACGAAGCCAAAGCCAAGATCGGGGGATGGCCGAAGTGCGTCCTTCGCCTCACCCGCAGCCGGCCATCGTCCCGGCCAAGATCCGGCTGGCCCGCGAGCGGGGCCTCTCCCGGCGCCGGCTCGAGGACATGCTTTCCAGAGGGCTCTGGGAGCGGCGTCTGACGGTGATCGCGGCGCCGGCCGGATCGGGCAAGACGACCCTGCTCTCGCAGTTCGCCACCAGCGTCGCGGTCCCCGCTGCCTGGTACCGGGCGGAGAGCTCGGACGCCGCGGAGGACGTCATCCTGAGCTACCTGCACGCCAGCCTCCGCACCGTCCTTCCCTCGTTACAAAAACCCTGGAATTCGGTGGAGGATGCCGCCAGGGCGCTGGAGCACTGCCCCCAGCCACGGATCCTGCTGGTCCTCGACGACCTCCACACCATTCAGGGGACACCCGCCGAGTCGGCCTTCGAGCGGCTCCTGGCCTACAGCCCGCCCTCGCTCACGGTCTTCGCGGCGTCCCGCTGTTCGCCAAGCCTCACCTCGATCCCCCGGCTCCGGCTTTCCGAGGAGCTCCTCGAACTGGGCGCCGAGGATCTTCGCTTCCGCACGTGGGAGGTCGAGCGGCTCTTCTCGGAGTTCTACCAGGACCCCCTCCGGCCGGAGGAGGCCGGCGAGCTTGCCCGCCGGACGGAGGGATGGGCCGCAGGGCTCAAGATGTTCCATCTCGGCACGGCGGGCAAGAGCGCAGGGCAGCGCAAGGAGCGGCTGGCGGCGCTCGGGGTCAGGAGCCGCCTGGCCCGCGAGTACCTGGCCCGCAACGTGCTGGAAGACCTGCCGCCGTACCTCCGCGAGTTCCTTCTCGGGACGTGCGTGCTGAGCCGGCTCTCGGCCCCCCTGTGCGACCAACTCCTGGAGCAGTCCGGAAGCGAAGGGTGCCTGCAGGAGCTGGAGCGGCGGCAGATCTTCACCGTGGCCGTTGAGGACACGGGGGCCTTCCGGTACCACGAGGTCCTTCGGGCGCACCTCGAGGGCGTGATGCTGGACGAGTTCGGCGCAGCGGAGGTGCAGCGACGGTACCGCCGGGCCGGCACCCTGCTCGAGGCCTCGGGCGCGCCGACCGATGCCCTGCAGGCCTACAGTCGGGGTGGGGACTGGGAGTCGGTGGGGCGGCTGCTGGGACAGGAGGGAGAGCAGATCGCCCTCGGCGGGGCCGACTGGCTGCACCTGCTGCCACCGAGCCTGAGTCTGCAGGACCCCTGGGTCCTGCTCGCCACGGCCCGCCGCCACCGGGCATGCGGTCGGTGGAGCCGGGCGCTGGAAACCTACCGTGCTGCCGAGGCGACCTTCGGTTCGCAGGCCGGCGTCGAGTACTCCGTGCGGGAACGGCTGGCACTCGCCTCCTGGCTGGAGCCCTCACGACCCTCGACCGAATGGTTCGGGCTGATCCGTGGAGCGGTCGCGGCGGCCCCGCAGGCGGCGGCCGAGCACGCGCTCACGCTGCCCGGTGCGCATGGCCTGCTCGGTGCCGGCCTCGCGTACCTGATCGCTGGCAATGCCGTCAGGGCCCGGCCCCTCTTGCGTGCCGCCGCCGAGAGCGAGGACGCGAGCCCCGAACTCGGGGCCGGAGCTCGGCTCGCGGCAGCCGTCGCGGGGGCGCTCATGGGCGACGCGAGCGCCAAGGAGGAGGCGGAGCTGGCCTCGGAGCAGGCGGACTGCCTTGGCGTGCCCTGGCTTGCCCGGATGGGCCAGGCGGTGCTCGCTCTGACCGACCGCCCGGACGGGAGGTCGGAGGCCGCGTCGGTGAGGCTGGCGTGTCAGCGCCAGCACGACACCTGGGGCGCCTGCCTCGCCGGGCTGCTCGAGGGCCTGGGCGAGCTGCGGGCGCGGACAACCCGCCACGCTCCGCTCCAAGAGGCCGCGGCAGGATTTGCCGAAATGGGTGCCGGCACGCTCGAGGCGTGGTGTCTCTGTGTCAGGGCGCTGATCCTGGCCAATTCCGGGGACCCCATGGCACACGTGGCAGCCGAGGTTGCGGAACGCTCGGCCAGGCTGTCGGGCCTCCTGGCGCCACGGGGCCTGGCCTACCTGGCCCTCGCCAAGACCGACGTGCGACGGGCCGAGGAATTCGGCGGATGGGCGCGGACCCTGTTCGAGGACTGTGGCCTGGTGCTCCCGCAGGCGCCGGGACCGGGCACCTCGGGCGGTGCGACAAGCGAGGTTCCGCCTCGCCTCACGGTCCGCTGCCTTGGGGGGTTCTGCATCGATGTCGGATCCCTTCCCGTGGACCTCGGCTGCGTGAAACCACGTGCGCGAAAGCTCTTGAGACTCCTGGCGCTGCACCTGGGGCGGCCCGTGCACCGCGAGGTGCTCATCGAGGCACTCTGGCCGGCGTCCGAGCCCGACACCGGCGCTCGCAACCTCCACGTGGCGGTGTCGTCCCTCCGGCAATTCCTGCAGGCGGGACCGTGCGCCGACATGCTGCGCATCTCCCGCGAGGGCGAGGACTACCGGCTCGTGGCAGCAGCAACGGCGTCAATCGACGTCGCCGAGTTCACAGCCGAGCTCGTCCGCTCCCGGCACTGCAGGGCCGCCGGGCGGCCCGGGGAAGCCATCTCCGCACTGGGGCGAGCGCTCTGGCTCTACGACGGCGACCTGTTCCCCGAGGACGGCCCTGAGGAGTGGCTGGTCAGGGAACGAGAGCGACTCCGCGCCTCGGCGGTCGATGCCTGCCGCGCGCTCGCCGAGGTGCGGCAGGAGGAGGGAGACCCCCTGGGAGCCACCCGCGCGTGCGAGCGTGGCCTCGCCATCGACCGCCACCAGGACAGCCTGTGGCGGGCGCTGTGGCGGGCTCACGAGTCCGCCGGCAACCACGCGGCGGCCGCCGACGCCCACCGGCGTTACGAACAGGTTCTCGTGGAACTCGGCATCGGCCCCGAACGGGTCTCGACGCTGTAGGGACCACCGGTGGACACTCTTTGAGTAAAAAGTGCGGTACAGCAGAATATGCTCAAGGACTTCTAGAACCTTGTGGTGCCGGCCCACTAGCCGCCGATCATGACCGTCGGCATGCCGAGGGTGATGACGCCCCCGTGCGCCGTCTGATCCCCCATCCGGGCTGCGGGCTTTCCGTTGATGAGCACGGTCACCGAACCCCTCACGATCGCGTCCGGAGGGCCGACGCAGACGCACATCATGCCGACCGTGGCCGCAGGGGTACCTCCGATGAGCACGGGAGGGGCCCCGGGTGGACCAGTGATCGGGCCTCCGACATGGGGGACCGGCGGCACGCCCGGCGTGACCATCGGGCAGGTGTGCAGGTCACCGACTCGTGCCGCTGGTGGCATCCTCAGCCCCTGGTGTTGAATTCGATCTCGGTGATGGCCACGGACTTGCCGCCACTCGACGAGGGATAGACGCCCTTGATGATGATCTCCAGGCTCCGCACGGCGTGGCCGTGGTTCAGGGTCAGGGTCTGGATATCCGGCTGGTTCTTGAGCGTCAGGTCGTCGGACTGGCCGTTGTCGTAGGCGATCAGGACCTCTGAGGGCCGCGGCTGGGACGCAAAGTTGTCCGACGCGCCGGCGAAGAAGTTGAGGCGATCGAGGTTGACGGTCGGCTGCTGCGGCAGGGCGAAGGCGATCCCGATGAACTGGCCCACCCCCCCCGTCGGGGAGGGCGCCGCGGCCCAGTAGGTGGTCTTGACCTCATCGATCAGCAGATTCGCCGGATGCCCCGCCAACGTCGAGCTGGCCACAGCCCCGATGGGGGTGACCAGATTGAAACTCGGCACTACCTTCTGACGGGCGCTGGTGAAGAGAGATTTTCCCTTGTTGAGCAGGGTCGACCGCCAGGGTCCCACCACACCGATGGCCGCCGCCGCAACGATGAGCGCCACGAGCAGCTTGAAGATCCGCCCCACGACGGAGGGCCCTTGGGCGGCGGCTCGGCGCCCTCCGTTGCGGCCCGGGCGCTCGCCCGCTGCCACGACCTTTTTCTTCCGATGGAAGATCCGCTTCCACCAGGGCAGGGGAGGCGCAACCACGGCGGCGACGAGCGTGTTCCCGCAGCGCCGGCAGAACTTGCGTGAGGGGTTGTTCCCCTCGCCGCACTGGCCGCAGATGAGATCGCCGGGCTCGATGGTGCGGGAGGGCGGAGCCGGCCCGGTTGCGACCGGGCGGGGCCGCTCGGCTGCCGGCTTGACCGCAGTCGGTTGGGCCGCAGCGGGGGCCTGGGGGACCTGGGCCGCAGGAGCGGCGGGAGCGCGCGGCGCAGCGGCAGGAGCGGCGGGCGGCGCGGAGGCGGGCGGCGCCGTGGGGGGCGGCTGGACAGGAGCGGGAGGGGGAGGCGGTGGCTTGGCGACCAGGGCAGCGGCCCGGCGAGCCGCCTCTTCCGCACGACGGGC
>WNFW01006160.1_pt1 | contig 10132 bp, 9 predicted proteins | sample 5400131 | NCBI WGS metagenome assembly WNFW01 (sample SAMN13153362, study PRJNA577476) | soil metagenome | isolation source: 20 cm soil or saprolite under grassland replicate 1 | place: USA:California | collected 2016-06-15
CGTAGTGCCGGCGATCGGGTGCGCCTCACCGCTCCCGGGCCAGGCGTCATCGTGCGTGCCTCCGTTCCCCTCGTGCACGAACGAGTACATCCCGCTGAGGATCGTCGTGGCGCTCCTGAGCGTTGGAACCGGCATCGCCCTGTTCGTGCTCGCTTGGCGACGCGACCGGCACCGAGCCCAGCAACGAGCTCGCTGGGAGGGCGCCTCCAGCGCTTCCTGACCGAGCGGCGACGCCATTCGGCTGTAAGCCGAACCTCCGAATGGACGAGCTCGTCCGTCGAGAGGAACCTCAGAAGGAGCTCGAGAACACGGAGATCTTGCCCGTGCGCCAAGCCTCTCAAAGCGGGATCCTTCGAACGATCCGGCTCGGGATCGTCCCGTTCGCCCTGGTGGCAACCGTGGTCGTCCCCGCCATCGCGAGCGCCGATGGTACGTGCGGCACCTCGAACGGCCAGACGCTCTGCGTGACGGTCGCAAGCAGCCCGCTTTCGGGCCACATGGAGGTAACCGTCACGAACTCCCCGAACGCCGGCGTCGTCATCGCGACGTGGCTACCGTCGGGTGGTCCCCCGACGCAGCTCATCGAGTCGTACGCTCCGTCGCCCGCGACGAGCGACTACTCGTTCGTCTGGCCGACCGAGAAGTATCTCGACGACTCGGGGACGTTGCGGTTGCAAGCCGGGTCGGTCGCCGCGACGCCCGTCGATGTGACGGTCACGCTCAGCAACGGGAACACGACCGACATCCAACACAGCCCGAACGACTGGGCTAACCATCTCCCGGGCGCCTGGACGGACCCGACCGATCCGACGATCCTTGCGGTGGGCGACGGGCCGTCGAACGAGGTCGCGTCGAACGTGGTCGCGGCCCGGATCGCTTCGGTGGATCCGCCCCTCTTCTTGTTCCTCGGCGATGTGTACGAGACGGGCAGCTTCACCGAGTTCCGGGATCACTACGGGCTCTCCTCGCTTGATCCCCCAGGATCGGGCACGCTGTGGGGCGCGACGGCCGACATCACGCAGCCGACGATCGGCAACCACGAGAACGCAAGTGCGACGGCCTTCATCGACTACTGGCATCAACGACCGCTCTTCACGAAATTCACGTTCGGCGGTGTCCTGTTCCTCGACATGAACACGAACAAGTCGTTGACGTCGGGGAGCAGGCAATACCGGTTCGTCCAGGCAGCCGTCACCGATCCGGCGGCCCCGAGCTGCATCGTCACCTACTGGCACAAACCCGCCGTCAAGAACAACACACAAGTGATCGCGTCGTTGACACAGGCGTGGGCGTTGCTCGCGAACAGCGGCGTGGATCTCCTCCTGGCGGGCAACCAACATCACATGGTCGAGGACAAGCCGTTGGATGCGACCTTCACCGCCGGGACGCCGCAGGCGCATCTCGTCCAACTGGTGGTGGGATCAGGTGGGCACAAGCTCGCCGGCGTATCGTCGACACCGCCCGGGGACCGGATCGCTTGGTCGAAAGGCAAGACCGCCGGGTATGTCGCCCTGAGGCTCAACGGAGCGGCCGGCGGGAAGGCGGCGACCAGCATCAGCTGGCAGTTCCAGGACGTGAACGGCGCATCCCTCCGGTCCGGCTCCGTCGCGTGCTGACGTGCTCGAGGTGACGTCGGTCCCACGGAGGGGTGAAGCGCGGGAAGGGGAGCGATGTTCGGACGGATGGCCGCAAGTCCCCGAACGAGATCTCGGGTGGAGGTCGGGTTCGCGGGAGTCGCGACGATCGTCTTCGTCGTAACCCTCCTGTGGAAGGACTGGATCGAGATCCTGTTCAGTGTCGACCCCGATGCGGGCAGCGGAGCCCTGGAATGGCTGATCCCGACGCTCTTCCTTGGAGCCGCTCTGTTCCTTATCGGGGGCCGATAAGGGATGGCACACGATAAGACGGGCCAGGTTCGCTCCCGGATGAATCGATTCAGCCTCTGCAACGTTCAGGCGGGTCTCTTCCCCACCGGGAACAAGCGCGCGACATCGAGCTCGAACACGCAGTCAAGGAGCGAGTCGGCGATCGCGATGAACCCGAACGACCCGGCGAACATGGTCGGAGCATCGAAGAAGTTCATCGACCCATCGATCTATCTCTTCCGGCTCGGACCGATCTACACGTTCGACGGTGGGAACACCTGGCATGAGTCGACCCTCCCGATGCAGCAGGGCTGGGACGGGATGACGGATCCGACCGTTGCGTTCGACGACTTCGGGCATGTATTCCTCGTCGGAGAGCCCTTACGGTTCAACCAGGCGCAGGCGCACTCGGGCGGTGACATCACGGGGCTCGGGATGGTCGTGTACCGCTCCTCGGACGGAGGCAAGACGTGGGACGCCCCGACCACGCTGACCACGACGACCTCCGATGACAAGCAATGGGTCATCTGTGACAACAACCCCGGGAGCCCGCACCACGGCAACGTGTACGTTGCCTGGGCTGCTTGGGGGCCCCTGCGATTCGCTCGTTCGACCGATCACGGAGCGACGTGGCGAGGCAAGGGACAGGATCCTCCGGGCAGTAGCCTCGTGTCGTTCGCGTTCGCTCCCGACCTGTCCGTGTCGCCGGATGGCACCCTGCACATCCTGTGGCACGACGACGCCTCGGACACTGTCATGTACATGCGCTCCACGGACGGCGGCAACACCTTCCAACCGATGAGCACCGTCGTCCAGGGCCTCGTGAGTCTGCGCGGGCACCTGCCGATAACCGACGGGTGGCCCCATTTCGACGACGGACGCTTCCGGGTGATGACCCTCGTGACGAGTTGTTCCGGTGATGGCGGCGTCGTGATCGCAGCATGGGCGGACATGCGCGAGGGTCGAAGCAGGATCTACTACCGTCGATCGCTCGACCATGGCGTGACGTGGCAGGGGCCGGCTTCGGGGCAACCACTCCTTCCGCTGGTGACCTATGGCGACACCCACTGCTTCCATCCGCAGATCGTGACGACGGGGACGGGCGTCGTCGGCTGCGCCTTCTACACGTTCGGTCTGGAGCAAGGCAACCATGTGATCCGCGTACAACTCGCTGGGTCCTGGGACGAGGGCGCGACGTTCAGTCAGTTCGTCACGGTGACGGACCGCTCGTGGGACCCGCTGATCAACGCGCCGGCTGTCCATGGCGATCCGAACGTCGACTTCATCGGCGAGTACTTCGGCCTGGACGCCGGCGAGGAAGATCTCGCGTTGCTCTGGACGGACACGAGGACCGGCGTGCAAGAGCTCTTCAGCGACGTCGTTCGAACGAAGAAAGATCTCCTGTCCCCACATCCCCGAGCTGGTCAGCGAGATCCTCTTCGGTGTGACCCAAGATGGGGGCGGGGTCATCATCGTCGGCGGGAAGGTGGTCCGCGTACCGCCACGGTCGCCCGAGTTCGAGGCACTGGAACGACTGGCGGACCTGGGAACCGAGGTCGACGAGGTCGAGCGAGCTGCGGTCGCCGAGTCGATCGTTCGAGAGGTGATCGACGATCTCGGTTCGGAGGGCACTGACTAGTACACGGGTCGCGCGATGCACGTCTCCCGGCATCAGGCGCGGCAGAACGATAGCCCGCGCATCCCTTGGTTTCTTGGTCCTTCGCTCTCGCTCTTACGGGTCATATACCTCGCTCACGGTCAGGGGAGGGCCGCGGTTCGGGTTTGGCCGCACGCCGTTCGGGTATGTAAAACCTGCTCTGACGAGTACGCGGAGAAGAACGGGCCAAAACGAATCTTCATCCGAACCGGAGGATGCCAACGTACGTCGAGGAACGTAGGTTGGAGGGAGATCATCGGGAGGGGGATGGAGTCTTGAAACGGCTGTTGTTGCTCGCTATCGGCCTTCTCTTTGCACTCCCGGTCGGGGCACATGCCGATCCCGGACCGTCGGACGAGGTCGTGGTGATCCCCGGGGATTGCGCCGACGGAACCACGATCGTGAGCGCCCACAACACCCAGAACAAGTCGCTGGGGTACCTGATCAGGATCGACGGGCGACTCGTGGAGCAGGGGCGACTCGATCCCGGCGAACGGGTCCAGCGAACCTACGAGGTGCCGCTCGGAGAGTCCCACTTCTACCGGATCAGGCTCGGCCTGCCGGTCGACCACGTGTACTTCTCGGACGAAGCGGCCACGGACCGAACCGACTGTCCGACTCCTAGCTCGACGACACCACCACCCACGACGACACCACCGCCAACGTCCTCGTCGAGCGGCGGCGGAAGCTCCACATCGTCATCGAGCTCCAGTTCATCGAGCTCGTCCGTGGGTGGGAAGAGCGGAAGCTCCACGCGGGGTCCGACGGTCAAGGCTGAGTCCGGCACGAGCCCGGTGGGCGACGCGGCGTTCACCGGTTCGAGCAACATCCCCTGGGTCGCAGGCGCGATGCTCGCGTTGCTGCTCGCAGGCTCGCTCGCGCTGCGACTCGGCTCCAGGAAGCCGGACGTCGAGAACCCGGAGCGCTAACCGCTCGTTGCGAGGAACACGGGTCGTCCACCCATCCGGTGGCACGATGGAGCCGTGGCCGGGCGACGGACGAACCTCGCACTGCTCGTGTTGCTGGCTGTCGCCTTCGTGACGGGGGTGGCCTCGTGGGCGATGGGGTCGGCCCTCGTCCGGTGGATCGTGATCGCCCATGGCATCGTCGGACTGGGCATCGTCGCGCTCGCGCCATGGAAGCGAACGATCGCGAACCGGGGTCTCGCGCGCCGGCGTCCCGGCAGGGGGACCGCGATCGCGTTCGCGGTGTTGATCGTGACCTCGATCGCCGCCGCCATCGTCCACGTCACCGGGATCGTTCGGACCGTTGGGACCTTCTCGCCCCTCGGGATCCATGTCGCGACGGCGGTCGCCGCCATCGCGCTCGGTGTCGCGCACGTCGTGCAGCGACCCGTTCGTCCGCGGACGACCGACGTCTCACGGAGGAACCTGCTCCGCAGCGGCGCCGTCCTTGGCGCCGGGGCGGCCGGCTGGCTGGCGCTCGACGGCGTGCTTCGTGCGACCGGCGCGCGTGGGGCCGATCGACGGATGACCGGATCGTTGGAGGCAGGGTCCGGGGCTCCGACCAGCATGCCGGTAACGCAGTGGCTCAACGACTCCGTGCAGGAGCTCGATCCGGCGACGTGGCGGCTCCACGTGCTGGATGACGCTCGGACCTACTCCGTCGACGAGCTGGCCGCGTTCGGGGACACCCTTCGCGCCACGCTCGACTGCACCGGCGGGTGGTACGCGGAGCAGGAGTGGCGAGGCGCACGCCTGGACCGACTGCTCGACGGCGCCGACGGCGGATCGATCGTCGTCCGATCGGTCACCGGCTACAGCCGTCGGTTCCCGCGCTCCGATGCTTCCGCCTTGCTCGTGGCGACCCACGTCGGAGGCGCTCCACTGTCCGCCGGCCACGGCGCTCCCGCGCGGCTCGTCGCGCCCGGCCGCCGTGGCTTCTGGTGGGTGAAGTGGGTGACGGCGGTCGACGTCGACGACGAGCCGTGGTGGTGGCAGCCACCGTTCCCCCTGACGTAGCGCACGGTTCCTCCGTCTCGGCTGCGCGAGTGCGCATCTGATCCAGAGGGACACCGAAACGTCACACCTCACCCTCCGCCCGACGGTGCGTCCGGCCTACGGTTGGGATGTGGAGGCCGGCAGGATCGAGCGGCGCCCGAGCGAGGCGGTCGAGCGGCGACCCGTTCGGCGTAGGCGCGTACTTGCCGGTGTTGCGGGTGTCGCCGTCCTCGTGACCGGCGTCCTCGCCGTCGCGTGGGTCACGGCCCCTGCGCCGGCGCGACCGAAGGAGCTCGTCCTCGCGCGGCTGCGCGCGGTTGGCGGTCGGTTCGTCCCGCTGCGAGCGATCTCGCCGGTCCTCCAACGGGCGGTCGTGGCGACCGAGGACGAGCGCTTCTACCACCACCACGGGATCGACATGATCGGTCTCACGAGAGCGTTCGCGTACGACGCGAGCCACCTCACGCTGTCGCAGGGCGGCAGCACGCTGACGGAGCAGCTCGCGAAGATCCTGTACCTGGGGGGCAACGACGACTCGCCGTGGCGGAAGCTGCAGGACGCCGCGGTCGCCATCCGGCTCGAGTCGGCCCTCTCGAAGCAAAGGATCCTGGATCTCTACCTCAACACCGCGTACTTCGGGGACGGCGCGTACGGGGTCGGCGCTGCCTCGGAGCGTTACTTCGGCACTCCCCCATCGCAGCTCGACCTCGCGCGCGCGAGCGTGCTGGCGGGGATCATTCAGGACCCTTCCGGGTACGATCCGCTGCTGCATCCATCGCTCGCGCGACAGCGACAGGTCCAGGTCCTCACGTCGATGGTGCGCGATGGGTACGCCACCCAAGATCAGGCGTCGGCTGTCCTTCGCGATCCGCTCCCGTTGGGCAATGGTTCGACCCTGCCTCCCATCCAAGCGGAGATCGTCGCGCCGGACACGAGCTTCGCGACGTTGCCCCTAGCTGCAGGGTTGACGCTCCTCGTCGTCGGCTTGGCGTCCTTCTTCGTCGCGAGGCGCCTCCAGCGTCCACTCGCGTTCGCTCTTGTGGCAGTCGTGGGCGTCGCTGCGCTGTCGCTCATCGCGCGTTCTGTGAAGGTCGCCTAGGTCCGGACCGATAGAGTCGGCCATGGAGTCGCTGGGACGCGCTCGACCCCTTGGTCGATCGCACCGGATCCTCCGGCGTCGTCCGCGTCGAGAGCTCGAACATCATCGAGCTCGCGAAGGCGTACGGGATGGCCGGATACGGCGCCGGCGTCTCCTTCCCCAGCAAACACGATCTTGCCTCGGAGACCACCTGTACCGTGATCTCGAACACCTCGGAGGGGACATGGCCGGTCGAGGGTCTCCTCGACGATCGGATGACGACGTAGGTCGTCGAGTCTGAGCCGATCCGGGAGACCTACGCGGATCCGGCCGCCACCCGGTAGAGGCGCCAACGGTCGGGGACGCCCTTCAGTTCGTGCTCGCCGGCATCCTGAAAGGTCAAGCCTGATCCGGCGGTGAGATCCTTCACGGTCCGTGACACGAGCACCTCGGACGGGCCGGCGTTCGCCATCACCCGCGCGCCGATCGAGACGGACAAACCGCTGCACTTCCCGTCGACGATCTCGCATTCGCCCGTGTGGAGGCCTGCCCGGACCTCGATCCCGAGCGGTCGGATCGTCTCGACGATCTCCTGGGCGCAGCGGATCGCTCGCGCGGGGCCGTCGAAGCGGACGTAGAAGCCGTCGCCCGCCGTGTCCTGCTCCTCGCCCCGGTATCGCCCGAGGAGGCCGCGAACGATCGCGTGGTGTCGTTCGACGAGCCTCTTCCATCCTCGGTCGCCGAGCTCCGCTTGCTGCCTGGTCGAGTCGACGATGTCGGTGAACAGGATCGTCGCGAGCACCTTGTCGGTCTCCCGGATCGGCCTCCTACCGGTCACGAACTGCTCCACCTCGTCGACGATCACTTCGGCGTCGCCGACGAACGGCAGATGATCCTCGCCCGGGAACTCCACGTACGTCGCACCCTGGATCTGGTCGGCCACGTAGCGCGCCTGTCGCTCCAGGACGATCGCGTCGTCCTTCCGATGGATCACCAAGGTGGGGACGTGGATCGCTGGGAGGATGTCGCGGACGTCCACGTCGGTGAAGATCTGCCCGAGCTCCTCATAGGCGCTCGGGCTCGCGACGAGCCGCTCGAACCTCGCCCACCACTTGACGAAGCGGTCGTCGGAGGCGACGGACGGCGCCTGCAGCTCCAGGTTCTGCCCGGTCCCCACCTCGCGGACGAACCGTTCGAAGAACGCCCGCTGTTCTTCCGGGGACTTGCCGAACGGGAAATCGGGGGTCGACACCGTCTTCGCGACGGGCGCGTACAGGACGAGTGCCTTCGTGCGGTCCGGATGCGTCGCCGCGAACAGCATCGCCATCGTCGCCGCGCGGGCACCGCCGAACACGATCGCGTCCGCGGATCCGACGGCATCCATCACGGCGCCGACGTCGTCGCGCTGCAGCTCCAGCACCGGCGGCTCGGGCCCGCGGTCGGAGAGCCCGACGCCCCGCATGTCGAACAGGATCAACCGGAGAACTTCGCCAGACGCTCGAGGAAGTGGGCCCACGACGGGTCCTCCCACATCAGCTCCACATTCGACCAGATGCCGCTCGCATAGACGAGGTCGACCGGTCCGTCGCCGACGACTTGGTAGGCGATGGAAGTTCCGTCCGGCGCTTTCGCGTAGCGCGTCTCGGGGATCGCCACGCGTGCATCTTGGGTTCTCGGGGGTCTGGGCCGCAACCATGCCCGTCGATGGGGTGGCCTTCGAACGATCACGGCGGTAGGTTGCTGCGAACCCGCATGGCTCCCATCCCCTACACGTCCACGCCCGCGCGGCGGATCGCCCGCGCTCTCATCGCCGCGGCTTCGGTGTTCGCGCTGGTAGCGAGCTCGGCGAGCGGCTCGACCGCCTCCACCCGGTCGAAACTCGGCTCGACCGCCTCCACCCGGTCGAAACTCGACGCCGCCACGAGCCGTCTGACGGCGCTGACGGACACGATCGCCTCCGAGGAGGCGCAGGCGCGGTCCCTGCAGGACCAGCTGTCTTCCCTCGATACCCAGATCGGCGACGCCTCCAGCAGGGTGGACGGGATCGACGCCGAGCTGGCGTCGACGCGACGCTACCTGGAACGGGCGACCTCGCAAGCCGACCGGCTGCAGACGAAGCTCAACGCGATGGCGCGTGAGCTCTTCATGCAGGGAGCAGGCAGCATGCAGGAAGCCTTGCTCGGGCCGCTCCTCGCGTCGTCCTCGATGGGCGACCTCGGCGATCTCCTCACGACCGGGCAGGTCGTGGCGCAGTCGAACGTCGACCTGGCGACCCGGGTCGCGAACGTCAAGGCGGAGCTCGCCTTCAAGACCGCGGACCTGAACACGCTTCGTTCCCAGCAGGTCCAGCTGATCGCGCAGCTGGCTGCGGAGCGCGCCTCCAAGGCCCAAGCGATCGCCGACCAGCAGGCGGTGCTGGGGGACCTCGAGCGGACGAAGACCGAGATCGTCACGCTGATCGCCAGGCTCCACAAACAACTCCGCGCCGAGGCGCTCGCCGCCGTGGGCACCGCGTTCCAGGGCACCGGCCACGTCGCGTACGGGGCGTGGGCTGAGCTGTTCCTGCGAACGGTGGGCGCGCCGGGATGCCAGTCGAACAAGATCACCCTGGTGGCCTGGCAGTACTCCGAGTTCACCCAGGCGGAGTGGAACCCGCTGGCGGACACGCTCGGGATGCCCGGCTCGACCGCCTTCAACTCTGTCGGCGTGCAGGACTACGTGTCCTTGGACCAGGGTTTGCAGGCGTCGCGCTACACGCTCGTCAACGGACCGGGGCTCGGATATGCAGCGATCCTGTCGGAGCTCGGCGCCTGCTCGGACCCCATGAGCACGGCCCGCGCGATCAACGCATCGATGTGGTGCCGGGGATGCGTGGGTGGGGCGTACGTCGTCAACGACATCCCGAAGGTCGAAGCGAACTACGACCTGTACGCACAGCTCTGAGCCGGGCGGTCCCTACCCCAGGAGGTCGTCGAGCGAGCGCTTCGGTGCCTCGGGCTTCGAGAAGAGATCGTCGAGCTTCGGGCCTTCGTCTTCGGCGGCGGCAAGGAGGTCTTCGAGGCTCTTGCCCTGATCGCCCTTCAGGCGGATCCGGAGCGCGGCCAAGACCGCGGCGTGTGGCTCCGAGAGTCCCTGCGACACCTTGATCTCGGTCAGGGCCTCCTCGGCCCGGGCCAAGAGTCGTTCGTCTTCCGTGCGCTGGTCGTCGCCCATCGTTCCCGTCCGTTCGATCGACTCGAGCCACGCTACCATCGGCCCCCGTGAGAGCGATCGTGTACACCGAAACCGGTGGACCCGACGTGCTGAAGCTCGTCGAGCGAACCGATCCGAAACCGGGACCGGATGAGGTTGTCGTCCGCGTCGCGGTGTCTGGCGTGAACCCGACCGATTGGAAGGCGCGCGCGGGAGACGGTCCCGGACAGCCACTGGCGTTCCCCGAGGTCGTTCCGAACATGGACGGGGCGGGCACGATCGTCGCGGTGGGAGCGGACGTCGATCCCGGGCGCGTGGGGGAACGGGTGTGGCTGTGGGAAGCCGCCAGGCACCGGGCGAACGGCACCGCCCAGGAACT
>WNFW01004167.1_pt1 | contig 10131 bp, 7 predicted proteins | sample 5400131 | NCBI WGS metagenome assembly WNFW01 (sample SAMN13153362, study PRJNA577476) | soil metagenome | isolation source: 20 cm soil or saprolite under grassland replicate 1 | place: USA:California | collected 2016-06-15
GCCCACCGGCACGACGCCCGCGGGGGCGTCTGCCTCGTACGGCGCGGAGCGTGGCATCAAGTACGCCGAGCCCAACTACGTGGTCCGCGCCTCGGCGGTGAGCCCCAATGACACCTACTTCGGCCAGCAGTGGGGTCAGTTGAACACGGGCCAGGCGGTCCTGGGCGTCAACGGCACCGCTGGCGACGACATCGCGTCCACCAGGGCGTGGGCCATCCAGACGGGATCCTCCCAGACCACGGTGGCGCTCATCGACACCGGCGTCGACACCGGGCACCCGGACCTGGCCGGCAACATCGACACGGCGGACGCCCACAACTTCCTCGACAACACCAACGTCGTCTACGACCCCTCGGAAACCTGCGGTGGTGCCCCCAACGACGACCACGGCACGCACATCGCGGGCATCCTCGGCGCGGTCGGGAACAACGGCCAGGGTGTCGCCGGGGTCGACTGGCACGTGAAGATCCTGCCGCTCAAGTTCCTCGGCGTGCAGAACGGCCAGTGCGGGGTTGGCGACGACGCCCACGCCATCGCCGCGATCTTCTACGCCATCCAGAAGGGGGCGCAGTTCATCAACATCTCCTGGGGCGGGGAGACCGCCCCGAACGAGTCCCTGCGCCAGGCGATGATCCAGGCCGGCCAGGCGGGGATCCTGTTCTCCGTCGCGGCCGGCAATGCCGGCCTCAACCTGAGCACCGTGACCGACTACCCCGCCAGCTTCAACCTCCCGAACGAGATCGTGGTCGCCGCCGGGGACCAGAACGACGGCCTCGCCTCCTTCTCCAACCGCGGCGGCCCAACCGCCCTCGCGGCGCCGGGTGTGAACATCGTGAGCACCATCAGCCGGGCGAACGCGACGCCGTACGGCTACCTCAACGGGACCTCGATGGCTGCTCCCTTCGTCACCGGGGCCCTGGCCCTGCTTCGCTCGCAGTACCCCGGCGCGCCGCCCGCCGAACTGAAGAGCCGGCTGCTGGCCACGGTAGATGCCCGCGCGTCGTTCGCCAGCACGACCTCGTCGGGAGGGCGGCTCAACGTCTTCCGCGCCCTGACCCAGGTGCTCCCCGTCGTGCCCACCATCACGGCTCCGGTCGGGGGGGAATCCTACGGTCCCGGCACGGCCCAGACCGTCACCTGGCGGACCAACGTCCCCGCTGGCAACCCGACGACACCGTACCGGGTCGAGTTCACGCCCAACGCCCTCGCGTCCACGACCTACACCGAGGCGTTTGCCGGGCCGGGCGTGCCGGCGAACTTCACGAGCGCCCCCGGCAGCGACAAGCCGTGGACCTTCGCAGCCGGAGGCGGCCCGAACGGCTCGAATGCCCTGCGCTCCGGCCTGGTGCCGGGGGATGACAGCAAGGCGTCGTGGGTCGCCACGTCGCTCCGTTCCGTCGTACCCGGCACAGTCTCGTTCAGCTACCGGGTCGACTCGGAGGCGTGCACGCCATCACCGTGCGGAGACTTCCTTCAGTTCTTCCTCGACGGCACCTCGCTGCTGGCCGTCAACGGGCTGCACAGCACCTTCACCTCCGCCTCCTTTCCGGTCCCCGCCGGGGCTCATACGCTCTCCTGGGCCTACCAGAAGGACCAGGGCGCGGCGGCGGGGTCGGACGCCGCCTGGATCGCCGGGCTTTCGGTCACCGGCGCCGACGCCGCCCAGTGGTCAACGGTGGCGACCACGTCGCCGGGCGCCACGTCGGCACCCTGGCAGGTCCCGGCCCAGCCGACGCGCTCGGCCGGGATCCGGGTCTGCCAGAACACGGGATCTGCGTGCGCAGCCGCCGCCGCGTCCGCGACCCCGGGTCTGTTCGCCATCACGCTCGTGCTGATCCAGCCGAGCTCACTCGGCCTGACGGAGGGAGGCGCGTCCGGGAGCTACTCCGTCTCGCTCCTCTCGGCGCCGGCCTCCGCGGTCACGATCGACCTCAGTGCGGACCCTCAGCTTGCCGTCAGCCCGTCGAGTCTTGTCTTCACGGCCGCCAACGCGCCACAGTCCGTGTCCGTCAGCGCCCCGGACGACAAGGTGGCCCAGCCCTCGCCGAACACCGTCCTCATCCAGCAGACCGCCTCCAGCGCCGATCCCCTCTACGCCGGTACGCCCGTGGACCCCGTCCCGGTCACCATCGCCGAGGCCGACCAGGCCTCCGTCGTGGTGAACGATGGGGGAGGCATCAACCTCGCGAGAGGTGGCGGCCCCGGGGCCTACACGGTCGCCCTGACCAGCAAGCCGCTGTCCCCCGTGACGGTGGCGATCACCCCCGACCCTGCCCTCGGCGTCGCCCCCACCTCGCTCACCTTCGACGCCGGCAACTGGTCGGTGCCCCAGGCGGTCCTGGTGGCGCTGGCCCCGAGCGGCTCCCCGGCGGACCGCATCGTGGTCGTGGCCAATACGGTCACCAGCGCGGATCCCGCCTACAACGGCATCGCCGCGGCCCCGGCCCGCGTCCACATCGCGGCGGTCCCCGCCTCGGGCTACTGGCTCGTCGCGTCCGACGGCGGGATCTTCTCCTTCGGCGACGCCCACTTCTTCGGCTCGACGGGCTCGGTCCATCTCAACCAGCCGATCGTGGCCGCCATGCCCCGGTAGTGGCGGCGAGATAATCTGCCTGACCTTCCATGCCTGTAACCCTTGCCTCCTTTCATCTATCCGGCGCCCTGAGGGGCGCCTCGGACATCTATCCGGCGCCTTGAGGGGCGCCTCGGGCCCGCAGAAGAGGAGACCCCGACGTTGGATGCCGACGAGACCCCGGTCGTGAACGACCTCCTCGAGCGCCTGCGCGCCCGGGTCGAGGAGCGGCGCGCCTCCGGCGCCTACCCGCCGGGCCTGGAGCACGACCTCGATGTGCACTTCCGCCACATCGTGGAGCACCGGCCCGTGCGCAACCTCGACGCGCTGCACAAGGCGATGGCCGCGTTCGAGGAGGGCCTGCGCTTCGACGTCGCCATGATCCCCACCGGCTCGCGGGTCCCTGGGGGTCAGGTGCTCCACCAGGCCGCCGCCAAGCTCGTGACCCGGCAGACGGACTGGATCGTGCAGCAACTCCGGGAGTTCGCCGAATCGGTGCGGGTGATGCTCTGGACGATGATCGCCACCCTCGACGACCCGACGCATGTCCACGCCGAGCTCACCGCCCAGATCGACGCCATCCTGGACCGGCTCGCCTACTACGAGCGATCGCCGGCCGACGCCCCCATGCTGGGGTCGATCGTGCGCCGGCTGGAAGAGCTGGAGGCCGCCGAGGCCCGGCGGCAGCTCCGTCCCTGGTACCGGCCGGAGCACCTCGCCGAGGAGTTCCAGGGCAGCCGGAGCGAGGTCCTGGCGGCCTACCGGCCCCTGGCCGAACGCTTCGCCGGTTCCGCACCCGTCGCCGACCTCGGATGCGGCCGCGGTGAGCTGCTCGAGGCGCTGGGGGATCTGGGCGTGGAGGCCATCGGCGTCGAAGGCGACGCCGAGCTTGCGAAGGCGACCGCCGGCCGCGGCTTGAAGGTGGACCACGACGATGCGATCCGTTGGCTGGCCGCCACCACTCCGGAGTCCCTGGGCGGCATCGCGCTGCTCGCCGTGGCGCAGTCCTTGAGCGCCCAGGAGCTGCTCGACGTGGTCGCCCTTGCGGCGGAGAAGCTGCGCCCGGGCGGGACGATGGTCGTCACCGCCGGCCCCGGTGAGGGGGACCCGAGCTACCGGCGGCCGGTGCACCCGGCGTACCTCGTGTTCCTGTTCCGGGAGGCAGGGTTTGCCGACGTGGCCGTCGACGCCGGCACCGTCATCGCAACCCGTTGAGCGCTGAGCGAGCTTTGAGCCAGAACACGCAGAGACGCGTCGTTTTGGCTCAGGGTTGGACGCTGGTGGCTCGGTAGATGCGCATCCTGTTCGTGGTGCAGCGGTACGGCGCCCAGGTGCCGGGGGGTGCCGAGCTGGCCACCAGGGAGTTCGCCACGCGCCTCGCCCTCCGGGGCCACGCCACCGAGGTCCTCACAAGCTGCGCCGTCAGCTACGTCGACTGGGCCAATGCCTACCCGCCCGGCACCGAGGAGCTGGACGGCGTCCTTGTCCACCGCCTGCCGGTATCGGAGCCTCGTGAGGACCGGATCTTCGGCCCGATGCATGCCCGGGTTCCGTTCGGGCGGCACCGGGTGCCCCCGTTCATGCAACGGGACTGGATGCGCGTGCAGGGGCCGAACCTGCCGGGCCTCACCCCGTGGCTGCGGGAGCACGCCGTCTCCTACGACCGCATCGTGTTCTTCACCTACCTGTACTTCACGGCCTCCGCCGGTCTGCCGGCCGCCGCGGGGATGGTTCCGACCGTCCTGCACCCGACCGCCCACGACGAGCCGCCGTTGTACCTCTCCCTTTTCGACCTCACCTACCGCCTCCCGTCCGCGCTGGCATTCCTGACGGAAGAGGAGGCGGAGCTGGTGACGAACCGCTTCCACGTCCGGCTGCCCTCGACGGTGACCGGGCTCGGCGTCGAGCTGGACGTCGCGGCCTCCGCGGAGGACATCACGGCGTTTCGCGCCGGCGTCCCCGGCCTCGGGGCGCGGCCCTATCTCGTCTACGTGGGCCGGGTGGACCCGGGGAAAGGCTCGGTCGAGCTGTTCGACTTCTTCACCGCCTACCAGCGGCGCAATCCCTCGGACCTGGCACTGGTCGTCGTCGGTGACCCCGTCGAGCCGATGCCGCCGCACCCGGACATCTTCATCACCGGCTTCGTCGCGGAGCCCACGAAACGGGCGGCAATGGGGGGATCGCTCGCCCTCGTCCAGCCCTCCTACTTCGAGAGCTTTTCGTTGGTGCTCGTCGAGGCGTGGGCACTCTGCAAGCCTGCGCTCGTCCAGGGTCGTTGCGACGTGCTCGACGGCCACGCCCGCCGCAGCGGCGGTGGCATCCCGTACCGGGGCTTTGCCGAGTTCGAGGCGGCGCTCGATCTGGTGCGGTCGGACCCGGACCTCGCCGGGGCCCTCGGCAGGGCGGGCAGGCGCTACGTGGAACGGCGGTACGCCTGGGACCGGGTCATCGCCCGCTACGAGGCCTTCCTCGAGCGGATCGGCGCCCCAGCCCCAGGGGTGCGGCTTGGAAGTCCATAATTAGGCCTTGAGGACGGCCTCGACCTCGAGTTCGAGGCGGATCGTCTTCCCGAGCACGAACCCACCGGTCTCGAGGGCTGCGTTGTAGACGACGCCAAAATCGTCCTTGTTGATCTCGCCGGTCGCCGAAAGGCCCATGCGGGTACCCATCTGTGGATGCGTGACGACGCCGAGGTACTCCGCCTCGAGCGTCACGGGCTTGGTGACGCCGCGGATGGTGAGGTCCCCGGACAGCGTGAACTTCGTGCCGGACTTGTGAATCGGACCGAGCGCACTGAACGTGATCACTGGATAGTTCGCAACGTCGAGGAAGTCGGCCGACCGGATGTGGGCGTCGCGGTTCGGCTCGCTCGTGTCGATGCTGGCGGCGTCGATCGTCGCCTCTACTTTGGAATCCTGGTGGTTCTCCGCCACCTCGATGGTGCTCGAGAACTTGGTAAACCTGCCTCGCACCTTGCTGACCATCATGTGGCGGACCACAAAGCTCACCTGGCTGTGGACCGGGTCGATCTCCCATGTTCCCGGTGCGGGGAGCTCCAGGCCATCGACGGTGCGCACTGACTCTTGGGTCGAGCTCATCTGATGGTTCCTCCTTCTGTTCGTCGTGTCCAGACAGTGGGCAACTGCGCGGGCCGTCTCACCGACCCGTCCCCTCCAGGCTACGACGAGATAGTAAGGTTGTCAATAGTTGATACTACGTAGCAAGTTCCGTCGCGTAGCCTGGCGGCCAAGCTCGCCTCGGTCGATTGGCGTTCACGAGGCATTGGCCGGACCACTCATCAGAAGATAACTACGTTGTCAAATTCGCATTCCCTCCGGGCGTCAGGGATAGAATGCAATGCGAGAACCAAATCCTATTTCGGGGAGGGATCCGTGGGAGTCATCGTGAGGGAAGAGTACGTCTGCGATTATTGCGGGAAGGGGATTACTGACAGCAATATCCTCATCGGCAAGCTGGCGCTTCGCAAGCAGGGCGCCAGGGGCCTGGGACGCGAGGTCGTTCTCACGCTGCACCCCGTCTGCTCGGAGGCGCTGACCAAGAATGCGCCCAGCGCAGCGCGGAGTCGGCGTCGTGCGCCCAGCGCCAATGGCGAGGCCGAAACGGCCCCAGTTGAGGAGCCCAAGGTACGAGGGCGTCGCCGGAAGGCCTAGGTGGATCGAGGGGCGGGATCTGGTCCCTTGTGCAGGACCAGGCACACCGAGGTAAAGACGGAGCGGTGGATCTTCAGGAGGACGTGAGGATCCAACCGCCCCGTTGCGGTCTCGAGACGGCCGTTCGGATGCACCGTGGTGAGGTTGTCCCACGACTGGGGTGACAGGGTGAGGTCGAGCCGCTGCACCAGTTGCATTCCAGACGGTCCGACAATCAGTCGTCCTATCTCCCGCGGGGTGAAGGCCTCGCCCAACGCCACCCGGCGGCGAAGCGTCGCGCCTGCACGCTTGCGGCCCAGCGTCCCCAATCGCAGCGCGAACTCGACGGGTGCCCGGTCCAGCGGGTCGAGATGCACGAGGCATTCGGTGACCACGACCGCGGTCCCGCCTGGTTTCAGGACCCTTGCCATCTCCGCGGCTGAGCCGGCAATGTCGCCCGGTGAGCCGAAGTGCTCGATGGACGAGAGCGAATACGCCGCGTCGAAGCTGCCGGGTGGAAACTCGAGCCGGCGGGCGTCCATATGGCGCACAATGAGACGATCCTTGCGATAGTCGACCGGCGAAAAGGCATCGGGGTTTCGCAGCATCGATTCCGAGGCCTCGACGCCGGCGAACTTGCCCTCCCCGTAGATGTCGGTCGCGGTGACCAGGCCGACCCGGTTGGCGAGCCAGAAGAGCACCGGCTCGGTCCCCGCACCGATGGCGAGGATCGTTGCATCCTCGTGCAGGCAGCCGCGCTCCGCCAGGGCGAGGGCGAGCATGCCCCGCTCCCACTGCTTCCGTTCGGCAAGGACCCTCGGCGCGGGTCTTTCTTCGATCTCCCCGACGGCACCGCAGAGTTGGCGGTCACCGAAGTCGGCGACGTCGCAGAGCTTGACGTACTGGCGCGTCAGGGCTGCCATACCGGATGGACGTCCTCGGGCAGGACGCGCTTCTCAGGTACGACCAGGGCGAACTGCCCACTGCGATGCACCGCAACCGGCACTCCCAGGCTGGCGCACCGGGTCTCGAAGATCTGAAGGCTCCTGGACGACGCGAGGAAAAGGTAGTCAGGGATGGGAGCAGCCCGTACCCGGGCATCGATGGCCGGGTCACGGACGACATAGGTCGGCGAGACGAGTGTCGTCTCGCGGGTCTCGAACGTCGTGCGGTAGGCGAGCCAGTAGTCGGCGAAGGCGTACCGCACCTGGTACCGGGTGAGGAGCTGGTCGAGGGGGGCGAGGTTGGCCGGGACGAGCACGTCGGGCCCGTACGGCGCGGTCTTGCCGCTCGAGTTCATCGCCGCCAGGCCGAAGACGCCCAGTGCGATGAGCACGAGACCGATGCCGCCCGCGACGGCTCCACCGAGGAGTTGCCGGGGCATCGCCGCCCCCAACAGGATCGCAACGGTGGGGGCGAGGAAGAGCAGGTAACGGGGGTGGTCGACGTACCAGGAGTAGGGAGAGTACGCGAAGAGGAACGGGTAGACCGCAGCCAGGAACACGAGGAGCCGGCCCCGGGCGGGCAGGCGGAATGCCCCGAGCACAAAGAGCGCCAGCAGGCCGGCGACGACGCCCAAGCCGAGGGCTCCGAACACCCACGCGCGCGTGTAGGGCATCTTGAGCCCGAGCGCCATCGGCAGGGCGATCTCAAAGAACTGGCGGAGCCGGCCGGCGTAGCCGCCGGCGACGGCCGGCTGCGGGGCGAACTGGAAGGACACCCAGTGGTGGATGAGGTTGTAGCGGATCCACGGGGCGGCCCCCACGAGCGCCGTGGCTCCGATCACCGGGAGGTACCGCCAGCGGCGGAGGATCCTCGGCGCGTACCAGAGATAGGCAGGCACCATCACGTAGAGCGTCTGGGGGTTTGCCCAGAAGGCCAGTCCCGTGGCGAAGCCGAGCAGGGCGGCTTCGCCGGCCTCCCGCCAGGGAGGGTACCGGGCGCCGTCCCGGCTGCGCTGGGCGTTGCGGCACAAGAGGAGCAGGACCACGAGGGCAAGGGTGAGCGACCCCCAGTAGACGCTCGCCTTGGTCGACCACCACACGAAGGCGGCCGGCGCCGCCCAGAAGATTGCGCCGGCCCAGCGCCCGGCCCGTTCCCCCACCACGATCCTGGCGATCCGCCAGGTGAGGACCGCCGCGACCGCAGACAGGAGGACGGGGACGGACTTCAGCACCAGGGGGGAGGGGCGGATGACGGAGAACAGCAGCGCAGCCAGCACCGCCTCGTGGGGACCGCCGTAGTTCTGGCCCCAGAAGAACGTGGGGAGGTGATGGCCGTGGAGCAGGTGCAGGCCGATCAGGCCGATCACGGCCTCGTCGGAGTCCAGCGCGCCGAGGGGATGAACCAGCACCCAGATCCTTGCGACGAGGCCGAAGGTGACCAGCGCCGCAAGGGCGACGAGCTCCGGCGGGGGGAGGGGGCGAGCCTCTGGCGCAGCCGTGGCGACTGCGCCCGGTTCCTGGAGGCGGGTCCGTGCGGGGAACAGCTTCAGCCGGTGGCCCGTGTGACTGCCGGGAGCTTGTCCATCGAGAAGGTGCACGGCAGCATCAGCCGGCCGGGCTCCGTGTTGTCGCTGCGCATCTCGAACGAGGTGTTGCCATCGGTGGCGGCATACACCGTCTTGCCGTCCCGGGAGTGGATCCCCACCGCCAGCGTGAACGTGCCCTCCTGCATCGGGAGCATGTCGAAGTCGATCCGCAGCCTCGCCGGTCCCGGGGTGAGCGAGGTCTGCATGTACCGCAGGTTGGTGTTGGTGCCGAAGATGTGCTGCCCGGCGGCGTCGAAGACGTTGACGCTGAACACCGGATCCTCGACGGCCACGTTCGTGACCAGTTCCGTCCACACCGTCATCGGGTCGCCGGCAGCAAAGAACGGCTTCGGGTTGCCGGCCGGATCGGTCAGCGTGACCTTCTCGATGTCGACGGCGGTCAGATGGTCGATCTTCTCTCCCTCGGGCGTCCGGGAGACCTTGTTGCGGTACTGGCGGATGACCTCGGCGGGGTTCCCATAGGCGGCGAGGTGGCCGCTGGAGAGCAGCGCCGCCTGCGAGCAGAGGTCGCGGATCCCGTCGACGGCGTGGGTCACGATCAGAATGGTCTTGCCGTCGTCCTGGAACTTGCGGATCCGCTCCATGCACTTGGCCTGGAACGCCTCGTCGCCGACGGCGATGACCTCGTCGATCAGCAGGATGTCGGGGTCCATGTGGACGGCGACCGCGAAACCGAGGCGGATGTACATACCCGAGGAATAGTTGCGGACCGGGTTGTCGATGAAGTTTTCGATACCGGCGAAGGACACGATGTCGTCGAACTTGCGGTTGATCTCCCTGGTGGAGAACCCGAGGATCGACCCGTTGAGGTAGACGTTCTGGCGGCCCGTGAGGTCGGGGTGGAAGCCGGCGCCGACCTCGAGCAGGGCGCCGATGCGTCCCTTGACGATGACCTCCCCCGCCGACGGCCGCAGGATCCCGGCCATGAGCTTGAGCATCGTGGACTTGCCGGATCCATTGGCGCCGATCAGGCCGAACGTGGTGCCCTCTTCGACCTCGAAGCTCACGTCCTCGAGGGCGTGGAACTCTTCGAAGCGCTTGGCTCGCCGGAGGAAGATCATGCGCTCCTTCAGCGTGTGGTACTGCTCGTGGTAGAGCTTGAAATGCTTCGAGACATTGCGGACCTCGATCGCGCTGCCCACTAGAGCTCCTCCGCGAAGTTGCCCTCGCCCTTGCCGAAGACCCTGAAGCCGATCCAGATCAGCACGATGGCGAATACGGTCAGGACGCCCAGCGCCTCGAAGTACCAGTGGAGGGGGAAGTCGATGAGGACGTTCGTAATCCCGGGTGTTGGGTGGAGGGATCCGGTGGAGGCCGGGTGGGGGTCGTTGTAGAAGGCGCGCTGAAATGACAGCACG
>WNFW01017765.1_pt1 | contig 10128 bp, 2 predicted proteins | sample 5400131 | NCBI WGS metagenome assembly WNFW01 (sample SAMN13153362, study PRJNA577476) | soil metagenome | isolation source: 20 cm soil or saprolite under grassland replicate 1 | place: USA:California | collected 2016-06-15
GCTCACAGCGGATGAGAAGCGACCTACGCACAAGCGTTCGCTTGACAAAAGCACGCCGAGGTGTTACGAGGAGTCAGTCGCTGAAAGCAGGAGGAGGAGGGGGCATGCGTGGCTCGTGCTGCGCCCCGGGGCCGTCGAGCGGTTTCTTGATTTAGTGCCTTCCGAGCCCTCACGCGTACGAAAGAGGAGGGTCTTTCGATCGCAGTGGCCGCTGATTCTGTGGCGTCTCTCATAACAAGGTCCACGCACCGATGGTGCAGCCGAGGTCAGCCTACGAGCAGTCACGTTGACCAACCACGTTCCGCTATCAACGTCACATTTCGGGTTTCCTCAATGTAGTAAGTAGCGGAACAAGGCATGGGTTGAACCAGATGGCACTACCAATCACGTCAGAAAGCCGAATCACTCGCGACCTGAGCTCAGGCGCCGTACGTTCGTGGTTCGATACGGCAGCTTCAGTTCCTGCCAAAGCGGGGTTTAGCCCTGCCGAGCTGGCTCGCCAGACGCTGGCAGACAGTGCCGAACTCTTCCGCTGGACATCTGATCTCCCTGATCTCTCTAAGCCCAGTGTCCGGCAAGGCCCGAACACTGTCTCGGTCACTTTTACCCAAGCCTTTCGAGAGATACGTGTCGACTCCAGCGAAGTCGTGGTAGATATGTACGCCGACGGGCGCGTGTACTCGGTCTACAACAACTACCACTACGACATACCCGAAACACTCGACCCCAGGGCTACGCGCGTGTTCGCAACAGATGCAGAACAGCTTGTGAACCGATTGTTCGAGACGTCCAAAGAGCGCTCTATCTCAACACCGGATCTGATCGTTTACCAGTATCAGAGGGTCGAAAACCATCCACCAAAACCAGGGGGACAGTTCCGGGAACAGCTTCTGGCCGTCATGGAAGCCCAAAAGTCCCAAGCCTGGGCGGAGCGGGAACGTCCGCGGGAAGGGCAATATTTCCTCGCCTGGGACGTCATCGTTGGGGCCCGAATCCCTCTTCAGCGCTGGCGGCTTCTTATCGACGCCATGACCGGTAATCTGATTCAGGCAATCGACTTGGCTCAGTATGCGACTGGCAATGCGATGGTATTCGATGCGAATCCAATCGTATCGAGTGGGAACGCCGCTCTTCGCCACACTGACCCGATCGCGACGAGAGACGCTCAGAGGGCGGCCGTAGCAGTTGCTCGACTGAACCCGCCCGACGGGGCAGGTAATCTCCATCTCGCCGGCCCGTACGTGCATATGGCCGAACTCGAGAACCCCATACACGCGGATCCAGCGAACGCAGCTGGCAACTTCAACTTCAGTTCAGACGACGTCAACTTTCTTGATGCCATGGCCTATTTCCACCTCGACCGATTTCAAGACTATGTCCAAACCGACCTAGGACTCAACAATGTGGCCAACTACTCCATCGCTATTGATCCCCAGGGTTTGAACGGAGCCGACAACTCTCACTACGTATCAGGGGTTGGCATCTCATTTGGAGGCGGCATTACGCCTGTGCCAGCCAATAACCCTGTGCCCGATGCTGCAGACGCTATGGTCGTCCTCCATGAGTACGGACATGCGATCCAGGACAACGTGCGGCCGGGCTTCAACAACCCAAGCAGCGGAGTCGGCGAAGGGTTTGGCGACTTCCTGGCAGCGGTCTTCTACGACGACAAGCACACCAACCCAGCGCAGACTCGCGGTTACATGATGTCCTGGGATTCTGAGATGGGCACGGGATCATGGCCAGGTCGACGCTACGATATGAGTTGGCTCTTCGACGGGCCGGAATATGCCGCATGCGGAGGCGAGAACCACTGCACCGGCCAGCTATGGTGCGCGACGATGTTCGAGCTATACCGGAAACTTGGTGGCGACTCGGGGTATCCGGGAGTAAAGAAGAAGGGCAAGGATCTCGCCACTCGGCTTCACCTGCAGGCGAACTTCAACGTCCCTACAACTGGCGCCACCACTGCCCAGATGGGTCAGCAGGTGGAGGCGGCGGATAGCATCCTCGGTGGCTGGCGCGGGCTCGCGAATGGCTTGCACAAGAAGGTGATATACGACACCTTCAGGCGCCGACACCTAGCAACTTACAGCGACAAGTCAGTGGACGTTTACGTGAACGACGGACGTGAGGGTGGTTACGGTTCGCTTAGTGGTCTCGACCAGTTCGGGGAAACACTCTGGCTGGACAACTTCTGGGAGACCCAGGACATGTGGGTAAGGACGAGCCCCTACGCGAGTCCGGCGGCCCAAGCGGCGGGCACACCAGCAGATCATATCGAGCCACCTGTGAGCAGCATCGCTTATCTCTACGCCCGGGTGAAGAACAGAGGCACGAACGCAGGGGGCTCCGGCCCCGTCACAGTCAAGGCCTTTCACTGCGTACCAGGGATGGGATTGGTGTGGCCAGACGCTTGGACGGCAATGAATACGCCCTCATTGCCCGTGGGCAATATCCTGCCAGGCACAGGGAGCGGCGTTGTGGTGGGCCCATTCCCATGGACGCCGACAATGGTCGGCCACGAGTGCGTGCTGGTGATCGTCGAGTGCGCGGGTGACCATGCACTGACCCAGGATCTGCTGGTGACAGACCACGTTAGCCACGCCGATCTGGTGCCCTTCGACAACAATATTGCTCAGCGCAACCTATTCCCGACAATGCCCAAGGCTAAGACACTTAGGGGCTTCTACGTGGGAAATCCAGAGCGCGAAGCGCGCACCGTCCAGTTGCACTTCGAGAGTTCGCTTCCGGAGGGCTGGCGATGGGAGACGAGCCTGGGTGACAAAAGCTATATGGAATTGGGACCACTGGAGCGGAGGTGGGTCGAGATTGGTGTGCAGCAAGCCGAGGGCAGGGAGGTAACGAACTTCGAGGTCCCGCAGACCTTGCGCATCACCGGCACCATCAATGGCGAGGTGATCGGCGGCGTGACCTTCTACATTGCCCCGCCCTCCACATTCGAGAAGCCCCGGCACCGTAAGGACCGCAGCCCCTCGGACGTATTGAATCTAAACGTGCCGTGGGACGATCTTGAGATTGAAGGCGAGGTTGAGATTAAGCTGCGATTCCGCCAACGAGAAGACTGATGGCACGCGCCCAGCATTGGCTAAGTCGACGCGCGAGCAGCAACGCGCTTATTCAAGGCAAGTTGTCCGGCCAGCGTGGGCAACTGCCTGCTCGATCGCTGGCTGGGAGCCCTGAACGGCCGCTGTTCCGTATGCCGCTGTTACTGACGATTGTGGGGTACGGTGAGGTGAGCGACGGGCGATCAATCTCTAGCCCGGAGGTAGCCAGGAGGTTCTTACTGTGAATTCCCCGTACATGTCAGAGTCAAGTCGGCGATTGAAGCAGTCGGCACTGGAAATACTGTAGCCGGAGTTGAAGTTCCGTTAGGGTCAAGTTGAAGTGCAGTTCAACTCCCGGTCCAGACCGCCGCGGACTCGTCGCCAATCGGCAGAATGTGCGCCGTTAGCGGGTCGCGGACCGGCGGCTCGACGTGGTAGAAAAACTCCTTCTTAAAGCGTAACGATCCTCGTTACGCCCTGGAAGCGCTTAACCAAACAGCAGTTTGCCAGCCCGAGTCGGAAGCACGAGCCCATCCAGTTGGTTGGGTCGAGCCGTAGGACGCAGGTTGACCGATGGCCAAGGACGGGCTCTGCACATGTACATATAGGATGCGCCGGCGACAGACCCGAGCCCGCGAACGCCTGTTCGTTATGCCGCCTCAAACTGAGGTAGAGGCGAGGCACGGTTCGGGCAGCGCGGATTTTGCCGCCCTATGGCCCTAAGAGCTCGGGTTGCCCGTTCGGGGAATTCAGGGTCCGGCCTGGCCGGTGGCAAAGAAGCGATTGGGACGCGCTTCTAACTTCGGCGAGCCATCGCTTCCGCCGCCGCGAAACGATCGACCAAGCCTGTGAAGCGCTCTGACTGGTCCAACAGTGCAACGGAGATCAGTCGCACGGCCACCACGGGGTCACTGGCTCCACTAAAGAGAAAGCAGGCAGCCTGCGCAGGATCGTTCAGTGCATGCGCTGGAGTCGTAGCTGGTGGGGGTGATTCGAGGGCTCGCCGGTACGCTGATGCCCGAAGCGCTAGTGGGGAGCGCTGGAGCTTTCGTGACGGTGTCGACCTTCGGAGAGCAAGCACCCGCCGAGGCCCACTGTTCGGACTCACCCTCGTCCATGGTCGAGATCTCTACGGCGGAGTGAAGAAGGCGCGTTATACCGAACCATGTCCGACCTGTCCGACGCGGACGCTGTTGGATCGTTCTTCGCGAGGTTGGTGGCTCCGCTGCGTGCACGGAATGTCGTGGAGAGCGCTCGGGAATGAGCCGGGGCGCGCACTCGAACTCCTGACCCTGGCCGCGTAATCTGGGTTGTGCCTCGATTGAGCCGCTGGGCCACTCCGCCATGTGATGTATGGGCCATCTCCAGATCTGGCCGTAAGAACGGTTCTCGAGGATCAGCACGAAAACATGCTTTACGCGATCCTGGATGCTCCTACCCGACCTAGACTAACCGCTTCCGTTGTTGCAATTGAGCGTAATCAAGAGTCACTTGCGAAAACGCGCGTCACTCGCTGCGAAGATTCGTTTCCCACTTGACAGCGTCGTCTGACGGGTCTTAGATAGCGCTCAGCAGTCAGGCGCGGGCAGTGCGACCGGACGTCCAACCGGGCGCGGGGGGCTCAAGCTCTGTGGGGGACGATCACTGTGTTCGTGAGTAGGTTGATGCCTGCTCATCGGAAATCAGAGCGAGAACGACGTGCGCTAATCGTGCTCATCGCCCTGGCCTTGCTCGTGCCGCTCATTCCGCTCAGGGCCATCCCGGCCCAGGCAACCGGGTACAGTGGCACCATCCTGGCCGATTCGCCAATCGCCTACTGGCGTCTCGGCGAAACTTCCGGGATCACGGCGGCTGACGCTTCCGGCCATGGCAATGCGGGAACGTATATAGGAGCCGCGGGAGCCTACACGCTCGGCCAGGCCGGCGCCCTCTTCGGGGATGCAGACCCGGCGACCAAGCTTGATGGACAAGCAGGACACATCGTCGTTCCGAACTCCGCGGGTCTCCAGACGAATCAGGTCAGCGTCGAGCTTTGGATCAAAAAGCTGACCGAGACGCCATGGGGGACGTACATCAGCAAGAACATTTCGAATGGGGGAGGGGCAGGCAACGTTGCTTCTCAATACCTGGTACTACGTTGTCGCCACCTACGACGGCACCACCGCTCGTCTCTACGTCAACGGAAACCGCGACAGCTCGATGGCCCTGACCGCGACCCCCGCGCAAACGAGTGATGCCTTGTACATCGGCCGCCGGCCTGACGGGTACTACAACAACGCGGTTCTTGATGAGGTTGCCCTCTATTCGTCGGCCCTGAGCTCAACACAGGTTGGCTACCACTGGCTGGCCTCGGGCAACCCGCCTGGTTCACCGACGACCGTTACGGCGACCGCTCCCGGCGCCAACCAGGCGCGGGTCACCTGGGTCGATCCGGTCAGTGGTGGGGCAACCGCTATCACCGGCTACACGATAACGCCGCACACTGGCACTACGACCAGAAGTCCGGTGACGATAACGGGCGCGACGACGACCACGGCCACGCTCACGGGACTCAGCGCCGGGACGGACACGTTCACGGTGGTCGCGAACAACGCTAACGGCAGTAGCCCGCCGTCGGCCGCCACGACCAATCTCACGGTAACCGGCTCAACCTACGGTTACGCTGCCACCATCCTTGGGGATTCTCCGGCCGCCTACTATCGCCTCGGCGAAGCGACCGGGGTCACAGCGGCAGACGCCACAGCGAACGCGTATCCCGGCACCTACTACGGCAACCGCACCCAGGCCCAAACCGGTGCCCTATCGGCGGGGGACCCGGACCAGGCGGTGACCTTCGACGGATCGACCGCCTATGTCATCGCGCCGAGCACGGCGGTGCTTAAATCTAACACGATCTCGATCGAGCTCTGGCTCAAAAAGGTTGCGCAGACGGCCTACGGAGCCTACGTCACCAAGAACTTTGTTCCAGGTGGCGGGGCCGGGACCGGCTGGTTCGAACTAATGAACAACAATGCCACCGGCCAATTGCAGTTCCGTGTAACGGGCGATACCGCCGACGTGAGCCTGAATTCAGCAACCACGCTTACCCTCAACACCTGGTATGACGTCGCCGCGACCTACGACGGCACCACCGCGAAGATGTATGTCAATGGCGCCCTTGATAGCTCCCTCGCGCTCACGGCTACCCCCGCGCAGACCAGTGATCCCCTGTACTTAGGTCGGCGGTCAGACGGCTTCTATAACAACGCGCTGATCGACGAAGTCGCGGTCTATCCATCAGCGCTGAGCGCGGCACAGGTCGCGCGGCATTGGCAGGCCGGCGGGTACGTGCCCGGCGCACCCACTGGGGTTTCAGCGGCGCGCGGAACCGCCAATAAGGCGACGGTCTCCTGGACTGCTCCCTCCTATGCGGGAGCGTCGGCGATCAGCGGGTACACCGTTCTGACGACGGGTGGTCCAACGCAGATTGCGCCATTCGCGGTAACCGCATCACCGGCCACCATAAGTGGGCTGAGCGGAGGCCAGTCGTACACCTTCACCGTCACCGCGAAAAACTCCTTTGGCAGCGGTGCCGCTTCCAGCGCATCGGGCGCGGTTATCCCTACTGGGAATGCCGTCCCGACCGTGCCAACCACGGTTTCCGCCACGGCCGGCAACCTGCAGGCGACCGTTTCCTGGCACGCCCCCACATCGAATGGCGGTTCGTCAATTACCGGCTATACCGTCACGCCGTATGTTGGTACGACGGCCGGAACCCCCAGGTCGGTTAGCGCCAACACGCTGTCGACCACGATGACGAGTCTCTTGAACGGCACCCCCTACACCTTCCAGATCTTTGCGTCCAACGCAGTCGGCCCCGGGCCACCTGCGACAACAAACCCGGTCACACCTGCGGCGGTGCCCGGCGCGCCAACCAACGTCGTGGCGACGGCTGGCAACGCGCAGGCGACCGTGAGTTGGAGTGCGCCGTCGAACGGTGGCTCCACCATTACTAACTATGCGGTGCAGCCGTTTGTTGGTTCAACTGGCCAGACCGTCACGAATGTCAATGGCAGCACCGTCTCGACCGTCGTCACCGGACTCGCAAACGGAACGGCCTACACCTTCAAGGTGACCGCGACCAACGCCATCGGCGCCGGCGCAGCCAGCACGGCCTCGACGCCAGCCGTCACGCCATTGGGTGTCGGCCCAAGTGTTCCGGGTCCCCCGTCGAATGTCGTCGCCCAGATCGCCAACGGCTCAGCGGTTGTGAGCTGGACGGCGCCGAATAACGGTGGGGCGAGCATCACGGGATACAGCCTGACACCATACGTCGGGACCGTCGCGGGACCGACGACTCCTGCCGCCGCATCGCCTGCGACCGTCCCGAATCTGACCAACGGCACGGCGTACGTGATTTATGTGACGGCCACCAATAGCGTCGGCGTCGGCCCGGCCGGCACGTCCAACATCGTGATCCCGGCGGCGGTACCGGGCATGCCCTCTCCGGTCACTGCGGTAGCTGGCAATGCCCAGGCCACCGTGAGCTGGATAGCGCCGGCGTCCAACGGCGGAACGATCCAAACATATACGGTCACGTCCAAAATTGTGAGGACCACTTTCTCCGCCCTGACCGTCACGGGTGGCGCCACCAGCGTCGTCATGACCGGCCTCACAAACGGCACACCCTATACCTTCACGGTCGGTGCGACGAATAGCGCCGGCACTAGCCCAGTCGGGACATCGAGCGAGATCACGCCAGCAACCGTGCCCGATGGTCCAACCAATGTTGCGGCCTCGAGCGGCAACGCGTCGGCCACTCTTAGCTGGAGCGTCCCGTCTGGGAATGGCTCTGCAATCAGCGGCTATACAGTTACGCCTTTTGTCGGTTCTACGGCCGGGACACCGACCGTAGCGTCGACGAACAGCACCACGATCAGCGTCCAACAGCGTGACCGTGGGGACGACCTTGCCGCCGACCGGTGTCAGTGCCGTGTCGACCTCGGCCAACCAGGCGACCGTGAGCTGGACTGCCGCAACAGGTGGGGGGAGCGCGGCGAGCGGGTACGTGGTCACGGCCTATCTAGGTTCGCAGCCCACGAATTCGGTTGCGGCCGGCGTCACGACGAGCGCCAACCTGACTGGCCTCAGCTCCGGTATCTACACCTTCCAGCTGGTTGCGCTCAACTTGTCTGGTAGCAGCCTCGCCTCGGCAGCCTCCGGCTCGGTAAATGTGACCGGTACGGCGACCACCTATGCCTCGACGATCCAAGCAGATGGGCCGTCGATTTATTACCGGCTCGGCGAGACCTCCGGGCTGGTTGCGGCGGATTCATCGGGGTTCAGCCGTATCGGGGTCTACGGTGGCGTGTTCACCGAGGGCGCAGTAAGCAGCCTGCCGAGCGACAGCGATCCCGCCGTGAGCTTGGCGGGAGGCTCGGTTCGCCAATCGATTCCTGGTCCGGGGCTGCCGACCGCCAACGCGCCGCGCACGGTGGAGGCGTGGGTGAAGACGACGAGCAGCGGGCCGATCGTGATGTATGGCAGCGGCGCGACGCGCAACCTCTTCGACCTGACAGTGACGGCGAACTCGATCGCGGTGGCCCTGTACAACGAAGGGCACTCCTTTACAACCCCGTACGCGATCGAGAATGGGCTGTGGCATCAGGTCGTTGCGACCTACGATGGCGGCACCACCCTGACGGTGTACCTCGACGGCAGCTCGCTCGGCAGCCAGAACCTGGGTGGCACGCTCAACACGATTCCGGATGGCAACGGGTTGCTGATTGGCAACGACTACTGGGCATCGCTGAGCGGCAGCGTCGACGAGATAGCGGTCTATCCCAAAGCCCTGACGGCCGCCCAGGTGCTCGCTCACTTCAGCGCCAGCGGCAACACGCGGCCGACGGCGCCGACGGCGGTGCTGGCCAGCTCGACGGTGGCGAACCAGGCATCGGTCAGTTGGACAGCCGCCACCGCCAGCGCCGGGGCGCCGGTGACGGCCTACATCGTGACCGCCTTTGCCGGCACCCAGGCGCAGACCTCGATCGGCGTCAGTGGCACGAGCATCAGTGCGACGGTCACGGGCTTGAAGGGCGGGACGCTCTACACCTTCCAGGTGATGGCGATGAACAACTTTGGCAATGGGTCATGGTCGGCGGCGTCGGCTGGGGTCACCCCCACAGGGACGGCCACGACCTATGCCTCGACCGTCCAGGCGGACGGGCCGTCGATCTACTACCGGCTGGATGAAAGCACGGGAACGGTGGCGGCCGATTCCTCCGGGAACGGGCGACCGGCGGGCTATCGTGGCAGCTACACGCTGGGGGCAACGGGACCGCTGGTCAATGACGGCGACCCGGGTGTGAGCCTGGCCGGCGGCTCAGTGGGGGAACTCAACGTCGGGCCGGGGCTGCCGACCGCCAATGCGCCGCGCACGCTGGAAGCGTGGGTGAAGACGACGAGCAGCGGGCCGATCGTGATGTATGGCAGTAATTCCACTAACGACCTGTTTGAGCTGAACGTGAGGGCGACCTCGCTCGGGATGGTCACGGTCAACACCGACCACTGGTTCACGACGCCCTACACGATCGCCAACGGCACGTGGCATCACGTGATCGTGACTTACGACGGGGCCGCCAACGCGACCATGTACCTCGACGGCAGCTCGCTCGGCACGCAGAGCTTGGCAGCGCCACTGGCGACGGTGCCAGATGCTAATGGGTTGCTGATTGGCAACGACTACTGGGGCTCGCTGAGCGGCAGCGTCGACGAGGTAGCGGTCTATCCCAAAGCCCTGACGGCGGCTCAGGTGCTCGCCCACTTCAGCGCCAGTGGCAACAGCAAGCCGACCGCGCCCACCAATGTCGGCGTCACGCCGGGCGCGAATCAGTTGACGGTCACCTGGAATCCATCGGTAACCAGCCCCAATGCGCCGGTGACGCAGTATGTCGTCACGGGTTTGGCTGGATCACGGCAGCAAAGTGTCGGGGTCGCCGGCAACGTGACCAGTACGACGATCACCGGCGTCAAGGGCGGAGTCTCGTATACGTTCCAAGTCCAGGCCCTCAGCATCTTCGGG
>WNFW01004172.1_pt1 | contig 10126 bp, 5 predicted proteins | sample 5400131 | NCBI WGS metagenome assembly WNFW01 (sample SAMN13153362, study PRJNA577476) | soil metagenome | isolation source: 20 cm soil or saprolite under grassland replicate 1 | place: USA:California | collected 2016-06-15
GTCCGACTAACAATAACATTTACATGCTGGCCAGCGTCGCGCCGCCGGGGCGAAGCACCACCGATGTGATGTTTGTCCGCAGCACAGACGGCGGATTAACCTTCAGCACGCCACACAAGATCAATGACGATCCGGTCAACCCCAGCAAGTGGCATTGGTTCGGCACATTCTCGGTAGCTCCCAATGGACGGCTCGACGCAGTGTGGTACGACACCCGCAACGCTGTCAACAATACCGATTCGCAGTTATTCTATTCCTTTAGCACAGACGCAGGCGTTACCTGGTCGCCTAACGTTGCGGTGAGCAACCAGTTTACTCCTTTCGAAGGCTATCCGAACCAGAGTAAGATCGGCGATTATATCACGATGGTTTCCGATGAAACCGGCGGCAATGTCGCGTATTCGGCCACGTTCAACTTCAACCCGAACAATGGGCAGCACGAAGAAGATGTCTATTACGTCCGGGTATTCCCAGGTGGACAAGGTCCTTCACCGACGCCGACACCGACGGCGTCTCCTAGTGCTACGCCGACGCCAACACCCACAGTTACTCCCACGCCGACCCCCATAGCTACTCCGACGCCAAGCCCGACAGCTACTGTCAGCCCCACGCCAACCGCGACTCCGACTCCAAGACCTACTCCTACGCCGAGGACTATTCCAACGCCACGGGCTCGACCTACTCCAAGGCCGAGACCCTGAGTCCCTGGAATCGGCGAATCGGCGACTTCGTTGTAGCGCAGCTTTCCAATCACTGTCTGCAACGTTCGGAGTCCCGCCTTTAGGCAGGCACCGTTGCGCATGCCCGGGACCTCGCAGATAATTCTCGACAAAGCTTCCTTCTTAAACTAAGAGAAGCGCCGGCTTCGATGCCCCGCGCTTTGAGCGATTCAACGTTTTAACGCTTCAACGATGTAACCAACTTAATCTGATATGAGACGCTCCACAGTTTCACTCGTGCCATTGATTTTTCTGGCCCTGCTATTTGCTTTGTCTGTCGCTTCCGCCTTCTCTGAAGCTACGGCGGACAAGTCAGCCCAACTGGCTCCCACGCGCAAGGCGCCCCGAAACGAGGCATTGGAAAAATATGATAACCCGCCGGCGCGTCCTCGAAAGATCGAGACTTCGCCCCGCAAGGTCTCGCAGTTTGGCATATTCACCAGTTATCAGGTGAACGTCGACGCCAGCGGGAACAATATCATTGGTGACGCTGCGAACGAGTGCGCGATTTCGGTTGACCCAACGGATGGCAACAAGATGACAATCGCCTGGAGACAATTTAATGACGTCACCTCCAACTTTCGGCAGGGCGGCTGGGGTTACACCACCGATGGTGGCATAACATGGACGTTCCCCGGGGTTCTGCAAGACAATGTCTTTCGCAGCGACCCGGTAACGCAATCGGACGAGGTAGGCAATTTCTTCTATCTCAGTCTCCGGTCGGACCAAAACCAATCATTCTTTTGCGACGACCTCTGGGGCTCGACCAACGGCGGCCAGTCCTGGGTGGAGCGGTCACCGGACCAAGGAGCAGGGGGAGGGGACAAGCAATGGCTGACCATCGATAAGACTGGCGGCCCGGGACACGGCTTTCAATATCAGGCAGACGATGGCGTTAACTGTAGCGGGTTCGGTGTGGAATTCCAACGTTCCACTGACGGCGGCGCTACCTGGCAGGCGCCGATCGTTGTTCCTCAAGGGCCTGTATACGGGACGCTCGATGTGGACACTAACGGTAATCTTTTTATCGGTGGAGAAGGGAATACTTTTTACTGCGTTCGCTCTAGCAATGCGCAGATCGGAGGCCAGACACCGACTTTTGATCAGGTAACGTCAGTCAGCCTAGGTGGTGACCTGGGTTTTGGGGGAATAAATCCGGGAGGGCTGGATGGAATGTTATTCCTGGCGGTTGATCGCTCCGGCGGACCGACTAACAACAACATTTACATGCTGGCCAGCGTAGTGCCACCCGGACGAAGCACCACCGATGTGATGTTTGCGCGCAGCACAGACGGTGGACTGACGTTTAGTACGCCGCAAAAGATCAACGACGATCCGGTTAATTCGAGCAAGTGGCATTGGTTTGGAACGTTCGCAGTAGCGCCCAATGGACGGCTCGACGCTGTGTGGCACGATAGCCGTAACGCCGCCAATAACACAGACTCCCAGCTATTCTATTCCTGGAGCACGGATGGCGGCGTGACATGGGCGCCTAACGTGGCGGTGAGCAACCCATTTAATCCTTTCGAAGGCTATCCGAACCAAAGCAAGATAGGCGATTACATCACCATCGTGTCAGACAATACGGGAGGCAACGTGGCATATTCGGCTACGTTCAACTTCAACCCGAACAACGGGCAGCACGAAGAAGATGTTTATTGTGTTCGGGTCTCGCCGACCGGGGTGCCTAGTCCGACGCCAACACCAACTCCGACTCCGTCGGCGACAGTTACTCCAACCCCAACGGCTACACCAACAGTTACACCGACTCCAACGGTAACACCAAGACCTACTCCGACGCCAAGGACGATTCCGACGCCACGTGCTCGACCTACTCCGAGGCCGAGACCCTGAGTCCCGGAGTCGGCGAATGGGGCGAAACGGCGAAACCAATCCGCGGTTTCAATCCTGTTACCAAAGACTTCGCAGATAATTCTCGACAAAGGTCTTGTCCTGCATAAAGAGAGCGAACTTTAACGCTCCTCTGCCGCTCCACCGGGAAATCTATACCAGGTAATCAGTATCAACCACTCAGACTCAGCCACTATGAAGAAAGAACGCTTCGCTTTAGTCCATAGAACACTCTCCCGCGACTGCGGAATCGCTTTAGCTGAAAACAAGAGGTGCGCGCGCAGAGCGCGCTTTGGAGTGCGGCGCTACTGCGCCGCTTTTCTCGTGCTATCAACTATCGGCTATCATCTATCAGCGATCGACGTCTCAGGCCAAACGCTGGCGCCTGTGCACAGGCTACCACTGAACGAGCCGCTGGAAACATCCAAGAATATGCCGCCGGCGCCTCCTCAAAAAATGCAGACTTCGCCAAGGATGATCTCGCCATTCGGCGTGTTCACCAGCTACCAGGTAAACGTCGATGCAAATGGCAACAATATCGTTGGCGACGCCGCGAACGAGCCAGCTATTGCGGTCGACCCGACCGATGGCAACAAAATGGTGATCGCCTGGAGACAGTTCAACACTATCCTTTCAGATCACCGCGAGTCCGGTTGGGGTTATACCACCGACGGTGGCATCCACTGGACCTTTCCTGGTGTGTTGCAGCCTGGTGTTTTCCGCAGCGACCCTGTGACAAAGTCCGATGAGACAGGCAACTTTTTTTATCTTAGCCTTCGTGGAGACGATTTTTGCGATGATGTGTGGCGCTCAACGGACGGGGGCCAAACATTTATCGAGGAGTCGCCCGACGGTGCCGGCCATGGAGGCGACAAGCAATGGTTTACCATCGACACGACTGGCGGTACGGGTCATGGGTTTCTCTATCAATTTTGGACCGAGTTCTTCGCGTGCGACTTCGGCGCGTTCAACCGATCCCTCGACAGCGGGGTGACCTGGCAAAGCCCTATCAGCCCTCCAAATTTTACCGATACCGGAACGCTTGAGGTAGACATCAACGGCAACCTGTTTGTTGGCGGTGGAAGCAGCCCGTTTCGCTGCCTGCGCTCATCAAACGCGCAAAATCCAGGCGTTACGCCAACTTTCGACCAAAACGTTACAGTCGATCTAGGCGGCGATCTTATTCAGGGCGGCATCAATGGAATAGGACTTTGCGGGCAGACGTTCATCGCGGTGGATCGTACCGGCACAAACAACAACGTTTACATGCTGGCCAGCACCACACCGGACTTTGTTAGTGGGACGAATGTGATGTTCTCTCGCAGCACAGATGGTGGGCTAACCTTTAGCGCGCCGCATCGAATCAATGATGATCCCGTAAATCCTAACAAGTGGCACTGGTTTGGCACGCTTTCAGTCGCGCCTAATGGACGTATCGATGTGATTTGGTACGACACGAGAAATGCCGTGAACAACATAGATTCTCAGCTCTTCTATTCATTTAGCACCGACGGCGGCGTAACGTGGGCGCCCAATATTGCGGTGAGCAATTCGTTTAATCCTCAAGCTGGTTTTCCGCAGAATCAAAAGATAGGCGATTACATCACAATTGTATCGGACAATACCGGAGGCAATGTGGCGTATGCTGCGACTTACAATGTCAACCCGAACGCCGTCGGCGGGCACGAGCAAGACGTTTATTACGTGCGAGTATTTCCCGGCGGACAGGTACCCACGCCGACCCCAAGTCCAACAGTAAGTCCTACAGCCACGCCAACGCCGACTCCTACACCGACAGTAACACCTAGCGCGACCCCCAGCGCCACACCGACTGCGACTCCCAGCACGACGCCTACAGCTACTCCCACAGTAAGTCCTACGCCACGGCCAACACCGACGCCCCGAACCATCCCGACACCGAGGGCTCGTCCCACTCCGCGGCCAAGGCCTAGTCCCTGAGTGCCAGAGACGGCGAATCGGGGAAGAGCGGGACCCGCACTAAACCCGAAGGGTGACTCGGAAATTAGCCCGCCTTAGGCGGGCGCGAGCCACCGGTATCGAGTAAAAACAACCCAAGCCCCGTCGGGGCGCTGGATCAAACGTACCGTTGATCAAACTCTAGTTGTGTAGAGGCAACCGTGTCGGCGCGATGATTTAAGGTTCGCACCCCGCCTCAGGCGGGTTAATTTCCAAACATCCCTTCGGGATTGAGCTTTGCACCGAAGCAAATTAGTAACGGAGCTGTTACCGCTTCGTGCGGATAAACCCGGCGCGCCGTGGCTGGAGCGGCCAGCGTGCCGCCTTGCAGAGCGCAAGCATCGCCGCGGACATGTGTCCCTGACGGACCACTACGGATACCCGAAGGCAATCAGGATAAATTTCGTGAAAAAGTTAAATAAATGTTGACACGCTTCCAGCATAACCGATAGCATCGCCACTCTACTTCGCAGGAAAAAACTAACTTCATCTATGAAAAAGAAATCCACTTCGCAATCCGCCTTTTTTAATCTCCGCATTTTAACGGCTTGTGTATTTTGCCTCCTCGGCATCGCTGTGGCGCTCTTCGCCCAGGGAAACCGCACAAAGCAGGCCCAGCAAGGCAATCGCTCCGCGACGACACGACAGGATGCTCCCGGAACACAGACGCCAGACGTCGTGCACTTGATCGGGCCTGTCAGAACCGCCACGGACGCGCGACACCTCCCTTACGTCGCACCAAAAGAGGAGTTCGACGAGAGAATCCTGACCCGCTATCCGCGCGGGACGGGCGCACCGCCAGCGATAGCCCCTACCTCGCCATGGTTGCAAAAACTGATGAAGGGACTTTCCAGACCGACGCCAAAGATGCCGGGACCACTGCTGACCTTTGAGGGTGGGGGTGCAGCCCAATTCTGCGCTTGCGCGCCGCCAGATAGCGATGGCGATGTCGGCCCGAATCATTATGTGGAAGCGATCAACTCGGCGTTCGCGGTTTTTGACAAAACTGGGAACATGCTGGCGGGCCCGATCACGTACAACACACTTTTTGCTCCCTTGGGTGGAGGAACGCCTTGCGGCGCTGGCCAGAATGATGGCGACCCATTCGTAATCTATGATCAGATAGCGGATCGCTGGCTGATCAGCGATTTCGCGTTCCCGGGGCTTCCCGGCTCTGGACCGTTCTTTCAATGCATCGCCGTTTCTACGAGCCCCGATCCCGCCGGCACGTATAACCTTTACGCGGTCCAACATGAACCGGCCCATCCTACTTGGGTAGGTGATTACCCGAAGATGGCGTTGTGGACCGAGCCGCAACCTGGCGGTGCTTATCATCTGACGGTCAATTTGTTTGATGGTCCAAGCCTCGCCTTTCAAGGCGTGCGGGTTTTTGCGTTCGATCGTGCAGCGATGCTCAATGGCGACCCGAGCCCCACCGCCATTGCCTTTACTGTTCCTCTCGCTGGCGTGGGCGATTCCTATAGCTTTGTTCCCGCGGGCTTTCGCACAGGCAACGCGCCGCCCGTGGGCAGGGATGAAATGGTGCTGGCCATCGATAGCCCGGCTACTGGCGGCGTGACCTTGACTCAAGTCCACGCCCGGTTTTTTCATGTTGATTTTGTCACCCCAGGAGATTCCACTTTCGGCGTCGGAGCCGATCACACACCGAATGCCGAGATCAGCGTCAACGGGTTCATTGATGCATTCACCAGTGCCGCTGGCTTTACCATCGTGCCTCAGCTAGGGACAGGGCAGCGCATCGATACTCTTGGCGATAAAATCATGACTCCGATGGTTTATCGGTTTGACGGTGGCACGGAATCGTTGTGGACGTCCAATACGGTTTGTACTGACGCGGCTTGCACCCAACCAACGGGCATTCGCTGGTATCAATTCGATGTGACCGGTGGCAATTTCCCTGCTACGCCTGTTCAACAGCAAACCTGGACTAATAACGACGACGGCTTGTATCGTTTTATGTCCAGCATCGCGGTCGATAACTCAGGTAACACAGTCATTGGCTACTCGGTATCCAGTTCCAGCATAAACCCGGGTATTCGTTATGCCGGGCGCCTTTCCGGCGATCCGCCGAGTGACCTTGTCCAGGGAGAAGCTAACATGTTCAGCGGCACCGGAAGCGAGAGCGACACTAATGGGCGCTGGGGCGATTACAGCATGACCACCGTCGATACCGATGGCATGACCTTCTGGCACGTGAACGAATACGAAGCGACGACCGGCAGCTTCAATTGGCACACGCGCATCGGCAAATTCAATTTCGTCGGAGGCGGTGCGTCACCTACTCCGACGCCAACGCCGACGCCAACGCCAGGCACCTGCAGTTGGTCGTTCGGATCTGACTTGCCGGGCGCCGGCGCGCGCTTCGCCGGTGTCTTTTTCCCTGACAACGGGAAGTTTTATGCGATGGGCGGGCGTGACGTCAGTGATGTCGAGTTTACTCATCCGTTCGAGTATGATCCGGTCGCAAACACCTGGACCACCAAGTCAGCCAGTTACCCGGATGGTATAACCAACAACATGGCTTGCAGCGTGCTTAACGACAGCGGGACAGACTTTATCTACTGCGTAGGCGGATCCCAGTTCGGGACCAATCTCGTGACCGGTCGCGTCTTCCGCTACGATCCGGTTGCCGATGTGATAACTACGGTTGCCGGTGGTGACTGGCCTCCTGGGGTCAACACACTGCCCGGTGGCTGGACGGTATTTGGGAATGAGCTCTTTATCCTGGGCGGGTTTGACAATCCTCCTAGCGGTAACTCGACCAACCAGATCTGGCAGTTTACGCCCACGACCAACGTCTGGGTGCAGAAGGGTGCTACGTTGCCAGTCGCGCTCGGTTATATACCGACTGCCACCATTGGTAATCTGATCTACACAGGTGGCGGCGCCATTATCACGGCCGGCTCTCTCACCGATGATGCAGACTCCTTTGTCTATGATCCAGTGGCGGATAGTATCGCCCCCATTACGAGCATACCGCGACCCACGAGCAACACGCGTGGGCTAAACCTCTGCGGGCAGATGTATGTGTTGGGTGGGTCGTTTAATGCCATCTCCAACGAGGTGGACATCTACGATCCCGTTAGCAACAGCTGGTCGCTTGGCCCGCCGTTCAGCAATGCGCGGCGCAACGGTGCCGCGGATACTGACGGCACCAACAACATTTGGCTCGCAGGCGGCTACGATGTTGACGGCGCAACAAAGCTGTCGTCCACGGAAATATTCAACTGTCCGGTGAGCCCTTGTGGGGCACCGCCGACGCCGACACCGACGGTAACGCCCACGTCGCCGACACCAACCCCATCGGGCACGCCGGCGTCGCCAACCCCAACGGTCACTCCCACACCTACACCGACAAGAGTCAGCCCGACGCCGCGGCCGCGCCCAACACCGCATCCGCGTCCCTGACGGGATAATGGCGATGGGTTAAACGGCTAAAAGAAGTTAAACCAAGTGAACGGGAGCTCGCGAGGTAACTCGCGAGCTCCTTGCTTTAGGGGGATCGGCTTCTCCCTTGGCCCGCCGTAAATTTATGCGAAGGCGGCTGAAAATGCCAGTCCGGCTCGGACCGATGGCTAAGGTGATCCAAGGGCGCAATCCTATTAGGCGGCAGAGCCGCATCCTTGCCAACGCGTTGAGGACAACGCGTTCCACCTAATGACACTCATCCTGCAAAATTTTGCTGCAGTAATTCTCGACAAGAGAGTGCCGTTTCGTGGTAAAAGGGGGTGGCGGTTCAGACATGGCCGCTAAACCGAGCAATCTGGTCTGAGAGGACGAACAGACTTTATGAAGCAATCATTTTCCTTTCGTTTCCTTGCTGGCAGCCATCGCATGAAAATGCCGCGTTGTAGCGACGGCGCTGTGTCGCGTTCCTGGCTGATTATCGCCGCTTTATGCCTTGCTATGGCAATCGGGATCGTTCCGGCCAACGCGCAAGGGAACGTGACCCAGGAGCACAATCACCTTTCCAGGGATGGGCTTTATATCGATTCCGCGTTCACCCCGGCCAACGCGGCGAATCTGACGCGCGACCTGAGCTTTGACGGGACAATCTCCGGCAATGTCTACGCGCAGCCGCTTTATATCGAAGGCGGTCCAAACGGCCCGATGGTAAATGCAGTGACAGAATCCAATAACGTGTACGCGCTCGACGCTGACGATGGCAGCATCATCTGGCAGCGCAACCTCGGCCCTGCGGTCACGTCAGGATTGCCATGCGGCAACATCAACCCGCTTGGCATTAGTGGCACGCCCGCTGTTGATCTTGATTCTAGGTCGCTCTTTGTCGATGCGATGATCGACGGCGCGACGAAGAAGCATTTCGTTTTTTCGTTGAACGTGGACACCGGAGTGACGAACTCTGGTTGGCCGGTAGATCTGAACGCCACTGCAAGTTACAACGACAATACGTTCACCTCGTTGGTGCAGAACGAGCGCGGTGGACTCGCGATTGTGAATGGTATCGTCTACGTCTCCTTCTCAGGGCACGCGGGCGATTGCGGCACTTATCACGGCTGGGTTGTAGGCATTCAGACCAACAATCCTTCCAACGTTATGGCTTGGGCAACAAACGCCATTGGCGGTGGCATCTGGGGACACGGCGGTGTTGCCAGCGACGGCACGAACATGTTTGTAATCACGGGGAACACGTTCAATACCGGAGGCAACTGGATGGGAGGTGAAGCTATTATTCGTTTACAAGCAGGCCCGATTTTTAGCGGCAACCCAACCGACTACTGGGCGCCTACTAATTGGCTCAATCTCGATCAGGGCGACACCGATCTTGGTGGAGTCAGCGCCACGCTCGTGGATGTGCCGGGAGCCACGCCCTCGCAGTTGGTGCTCGCGCTGGGAAAGGATAGCAAAGCTTACTTGCTTAACCGCAATAATCTCGGCGGCATCTCCGCGCCGGTAGCCTCTGCAAGCCTGCCAACCGCCGTGAGAGGTCAATCAGCCGCCACTTACCACACTGCCCAAGGAACCTATTTTGCTTTTCATACCGAGAATAACGCTGTTGCGGCTTACAAGGTTACTGCAACAAACCCGCCAACCATCGTCTCTGCCTGGAGCATGAGCCAGACTGGGCTGGGTTCAGTTTTTGTTACCTCCACGAATGGCACAGATAACCTGATTGTATGGGCTGCCGGCGGCGGAGGCGACCAGCGGTTACACGCTTATGATGGCGACAGCGGCACCGTGATCTATAGCGGCGGCGGAGCTAATGAAATGATGAGTGGAACCCGCAAGTGGAACACAGGCATTGTCACTCGTGGTCGAATTTATTACCCCGCCGATAACAAAATCTATGCCTTCGTGACTCCGGGCGGAGTGCCCACTCCTACCCCCACGCCGACTCCAAGTCCAAGTCCAAGTCCAAGTGCGACACCTACTCCTACAGCTACGCCGTCACCTACCGCTACTCCCAGGGTGACGCCGCGGCCACGCCCCACTCCACGGTCACGTCCGACGCCGCCGCGTTGAATTCTTGGGTAACGCTCGCCGTGGCGACTTGTTTTCGGCCTCGCGCCGAAACACTCTTTTCTTGAAGTGCCGCG
>WNFW01004173.1_pt1 | contig 10125 bp, 10 predicted proteins | sample 5400131 | NCBI WGS metagenome assembly WNFW01 (sample SAMN13153362, study PRJNA577476) | soil metagenome | isolation source: 20 cm soil or saprolite under grassland replicate 1 | place: USA:California | collected 2016-06-15
AAGAGCCAAGAGCAAAGCGCATAGAGCACGGCAGAAAATTTTGTTACTCATGTGTTTAACCCTCACCATGACTCCTTCGACCCGCTCAGGGACAGGCTCTCTCCCCGAGGCGAGGAAAATAGGGCTCGTGAATCCATCTCTAAACGGCGATCTAAGATTGTTGGGCTTGAACCGGTTACATCCTAATCCACGAACGGTGCCATAACCGGCATTCCGGCGGAGACACTGAATTCATTGAGGAATTCTTTGCGTTCAAACCGTCGCGACCCCGGTGGGAGCGGAGAGAGTGAATCAAGTTGACGACTGTGTGTAGCAAAATTGATCTGCCTTCTATGGTGTGGGTGCGCATTTCGCACGACGTGCGTCCAAAAAAAAGCCCGGCCGCTATGAAACCGATCGGGCATCCATATTATTAGAAATCAAGTTGCCAGCCGGAGCAGAGTCAGCCGGAATTAGTCTGTGTGGTCGGGTTATCGCACGGTGACGGAAGGGCTGTCAATCACAATCGCTCCACGGTAGGATTGACAGCCAGATGGCCCTGAAGCATTCATGAAATGTTCCCCACATCATCCCCTCAAAGCTTCAAATTGCTGCCATCTTAGTTAGTGTCCTGTTTCCGAAGTCCGTTGAATAAGTCGGCCGTCATTCCGGGCAACCCCGGATCACAGTCCGGGGTAGCGCGACCCGGAATCCAGGAAATCAAAAAACTTCTGGATACCCGCTTTCGCGGGTATGACGCTGGGGAGGCCGCGCATTTATTTTGCGCACTTTAGTTCCACCACACTAGTCTAGTCCGGCTCGCTGCTGAATTAATCAGCGGCAAGTTTCACCGGAGCGCTTGCGCCGGTCGCGCGGATTCCTCCGGCACAACCTCAAGCGTCAGCTTTTCGCCGCTGCGGAGAAACGTCAGGCCGATCTTTGTTCCCACCTGCTCTTCCGTTAACAGCCTGTGTAGCTCGTCGATACTCGCCACAGGATGGCTTCCGTAAGCCACAATCACGTCGCCTTCTCTCAGCCCGGCGCGATGGGCCGGCCCTTTGGGTTCCAGTGAAATCACCAGGATGCCGCTCGTGACGGCAAGGCTGTGCTGATGCACGAGCCGGCGTTGGAGCGTGACGTTTTGTCCTGCAACGCCGATGTGACCCCGACGGATTTTGCCGTTTCGTATCAGCAGACCCGCGACGTGCTTTGCCGTGTTGATGGCGATGGCGAAGCACAGGCCTTGCGCGGGTAGGATCACGGCGGTGTTTACACCGATAACTTCCCCGCGCGAGGTGACGAGCGGACCACCGGAGTTGCCCGGGTTGAGCGCCGCATCGGTTTGGACCACGTCGTCGATAAGCCGCCCGGAGTGCGATCTCAGCGAGCGGCCGAGCGCGCTCACGACCCCGGCGGTTACCGTGCATTGGAAACCGTAGGGATTTCCGATCGCCACCACTAATTGGCCCACTCGAATGGATTTTGAATCGCCCAGAGTAGCCGGCACTAAGCCGTCTGCGGTGACGCGGATCACCGCTAGATCGGTGTCGGGATCCTCTCCTATCAGATGCGCCTCGAAGCTCCGTCCGTCCGGGAGCGTAACCCCAAGCCTGCTCGCCCGATGCACCACGTGGCTGTTCGTCAGAATAAAGCCGTCCGGCGTGAAGACGAAGCCGGAGCCGCTGCCGCGCAGCTCCATCGGACGGGATGGCGATGGCTGCCGATTATCCGGTCTTTGTCTGATTTCAACATTGACGACCGATGGGCTGACCCTCTCCGCCGCCGCGGTCACCGCAGCGGAATAGGCATCGAGGAGGTCGTCATCCGATTGAAGTATAGGTGGAGCCGCACCGGTGCTTTGGGAACTTTGATTGGATACGAGCCGAAGAACTCGCTGCATTTAAGTTTCCTCCATAGATGAAATAGGAAGAAAATTTAAGCATGGCGCGGATCATTGTAAAGTAGGTGGACCTTCCGCCCCTCCCGAGCGGGAGCGGTGATGGAATACAGGAGCCAAAACCTGGATTTTTCTAAAGATCTATCCAGTACCGCTGGTTCAACCCTCTTGCCCGATATCTTCCATGGCTTTTTTTAAAATCCGAGTAGCTTTCCGAGGATCGTAGCCGCGAGGGACATGAATGAAGCCATAACGGATAGGAAGCCGGCGCCGTTTCAAGAAATCGAGGATGACGTACATGGAATAGTTGCAAACATATTCCCCTGCGTCCTTCGAAGATCTCGCGTGCCGTCCCAGATTCAATTTGAGATTGGTGGAGAGCCTTCGAGAACTATCCGCGGCAATCCGCCTTGCCTTCTCACTTTTGGAATTCCGCCGCTTGTTAATCGCCGTGGACTCAATCCTCAGGAGGCGGCCACGCGAGCACTGGCCCAAGCCCAAGATGACATCAGGGTTATACGCTTTGATGGCGTTGATGAACTGGCTCCGGTGAAATCTGACCGGGAACATGACTTTCTTAAGCCAGCGTCGCTTCGGGAGCTTTCGGACAATCTTCTCGGTGACGTTATCATGGAAGCCGAGGTACGGGCCAAAGCCGTAAATGAGAAGATGCATGAAAATCTACAAGTAAGAATTAACTAACCTCATCCTTTAAGTTCCGCGTTCCGGGCAACCATCCTTTCCAGCTGCCGGCGGCAGCCAGCACGGCGGCAGTTAACGCAATAACGGGATTCCAACTATCCATCACCGGAGGCTCGACGATAGCACCGACCAGGACGTATCCAAGAACGTAAAACATCGCTCCCCATACGGCTCCGATTAGGAATCGTTTCATTGAGCCCGGCTCCTTACGGGAGGTGCTCACACGATGGAAGCGGTTCCGTCAAACCGGTTGCCGGCAAGACGTATTGACGGGACTTCGACAACCCGGATTTGTCCTCCCGGCGGCGGGTGTTCTACGCCGTCAACGAGCGCATTCACCATTTGTCCGATGGTAATCAAGCCGAGCCGCTGCGCGCTGGCGCGCGTTGACGGAAAAAGCTCGGCGATCTTATACAGTGGCATAAGAACCATCGGCCACCAATGACCGGGACCGAGGACGTACCAGGGCCGCAGAATGGTCGCCGTCAATCCTGTTTGTTTAATGATCGCCTCCCCCATAGCGCGCACCGCCAGGTAGGCGCGCGTCACTGGAGCGGGCTGCGCGATGCTCACATAAACTAAGTGAGAAATACCGACGCGCTTGGCAGCGATGACCGTGGCGCGAATCGAGGCCAAATCGACCTGTTGAAACTCCCTCACCTTCGCCGGATTCGGATGCGGCGTGCCGACCAGGTGAATCAGCGTATCATCCGGCTGCAGCGCCCCGGCTACCGACTCCTCATTCAGTGCATCGCCAATGACCGGCACTGCTCCCGCTGGTACATGACCAGCCGACGACTCACGCGCAACAACGCGAACTCGATGCCCCCGCGCTAATAAAAGTGGAATCAGCCGCTGACCCATGTAGCCCGTTCCACCGGTAATGCAGATATTGATTGGCTTTATCATATGGCTTCACTTCGACGAATCATCTTACATCGAACGCTCAATGTCCTGACATGATGAAGCAATCGCGGTGATAATCAAGTCCACGTCTGGTCGGTGAATGGCGTACTTTCCTACGCAAACCACTGCTTCTGGCTGAGAATATATTCCGCCGTCCGGTAGCTCAGAGCTGCAATCGTAGCCGTTGGCGGATAACCGGACATGGTGGGAAACACCGATGAGCCGACGATAAATAAATTTGGCACGTCGTGCGTTTGGCAGTGCTCGTTGACGATGGAGCTTTTTGGATCTGCTCCCATGCGGGTTCCGCCGGCCCAACGATTGGGGCGTCCCTTGCCTTCGGTCCAAACTTTATCGGCGCCCGTCGCGCTCATGATCTTCTCCCCGACCCCAGCCATGAACTTTTGCAAGCGATGCTCGTTCTGATGGAAATCAAAGGTCACTCGCGGCAGAGGCAAACCCCAGCGGTCGCGATGGCGCGGGTCGAGATCGACTCGATTCGCTTTGTGCGGCAAAGTTTCCGGTTGCATGTTCAAGTCCATGGTCCTCGTATAGTAGCGAGTATAGTATTCCTTAAATTCCTGACCCCACGAACGAACGCCGGGCGGCAGTACGTCTATTCGCGTCACCGGCGTGCCGTCACCGCTCGTCCCTATGGTTCCGCCGCGAATAAATCCCAGCCCGGCGTGGTCGAAATTATTCCCGTTAAAGTCGTCGATGCGCATGGCCGCGGAGCCGGGCCCGATAAAACCGTTGATGATGAAGGCGCCGAACAGCCCCATGGCGCGCACGTCCCCGTGAGCCAGAATGTTACGGCCCACGTAGCCGCTGGTGTTCGCCAGTCCCTTCGCAAATCGGCCGGTGGCCGTCTTCGAGAGGAGCAGCAGGCGGACGTGTTCAAACATAAAGGCGCACAGGATCACCACGCGGGCTCGCTGCTCGCGAACTTGCCCGTCGGGGTCGAAGTAACTCACACCGGTCACCCGTCCCACACTGTCGCTATTGACGCGAAAAACTTTGCAGTTTGTCCGCAAGTCGAAGTTGCCGGTCTCGACAGCCACGGGAATCGTGGTGTAAAGCGTGGCGGCTTTGGCGTGCACATGGCAGCCGTAGAAATTGCAGTGACCGCAATACACGCACGCCGGACGCTCGCGGATGCGCGTGTCAAATGGCGGCGGCGGACGATACGGCTGCGACAGAATCCCCGCGGGTGTGTCGTAAGGATGGTAACCCAGCTGCTTGCAAGCTTCGGCGAATAATTCCATGCGCGCGCTGTGGCGCAACGGCGGTAAGGGATAACCGCGCTTTCGCGGGCCGGCGAAAGGATTCGTTCCGGCGTGTCCCGAGACGCCGAACTCCCATTCGAAGCGTTCATAGTAAGGCTCCAGATCGTCGTAACTGAGCGGCCAATCGATGATGTCGTAGCCCGTGAGATCGGCGCCGGCCCGCTCGGCATTGCCACTGAGAATTTCGTTGGTGTAAAGCTTAAAGTCGCCCGGCAAGTAGCGCGAAACCTGCCCGGTCCAATGGAGCAGCGCGCCGCCGAGAACGTTGAGCGGGCTCGTGCGATATTGCAAGCGCGCGGCTTCCCCGGCTTTCTTGCGCGTCGTCGTCGGTTCGTGGCGCACCCATTCCAGTTGTTCGGTGCGCACCAGGAACCGAATCGAGTCGCGCGGCGCGTAGTCGCTCTTCTTTGGCGCCGGACCGCGCTCGAAGCCAACCACCTTTAGTCCGGAGGAACTCAACTCCTTCGCTAGAATACCGCCTGTGCATCCCACGCCGACGATGCATACGTCCGCGATTGATTGCGCCACCTTCAATCCTCTTCAGCCGCTTCGTAATCGACCGCAATCGGAGGCAAATCCACGCGCTCGTTGATGTAAGGGTCTGGATAACCGAACTGCTGGCCCGGAAAATTGACCAGGCGCCAACCCATCATATCTTTGTTGCCGCCGTACTGCGGCTCGCAGAAGACTCCTTCGAAGACGTGGTAACGCACGGTTTTAAAGAACTCCGGCGCCGCCTTAAAATCGGATACTTCGCCCGCTTCGAAGTCAGCAAGGATCACATCCTTTTGTTCGGCGTCGAGATGCATAAACTTTGCGCCAAGCTTGCGGCGCGCATGCCGATCAACGGCGCGGAGTCCTCTCCGGTAGAGCGGCAGAAGTTTCGCATAGTCGCCAGCAAGAGCCAGATTGATATAATCGAGCGCTCCGGCCTCGACGGCGCCCGGCGTGTCGGTTTTCGGAAAGATTCGCTCGGCGATTGCTTCCAGAGTTCGCGCTTCGGTTCGAGTCAGAGCTTTAGATGACTGACGCTTATTTTTGTTCGAGTTCATTGCTGAAGAATCTCCTTTTAGTCATGTTTCTCTTGATATCAGAAATTCAGGCGGAATAGGTAGCGAATCGGCATCGCAGTTTATTTCACGGATGACACTTCGATAAAAACCTTTTTGCCCATGAGCTGATCGCTTCCGACAATCGTCAACTTCTGCAATGGAACGTCCAGTGATTTCTGAACCCGCTCCGATCTCGACGCTAAACAGCATGGCTTGAAGGCCGTGAATAGGCACAGGCGTCCCGTGGCGCAGCAGATTCACGAGTTTTGGAAAGGTGAGACCCCGAAGATCGGAGAAGCTGCGTGCCATCGCTAATGCTACAGGCGTCTTACAGGCGATGACGGGTGGTTAGCCGCTTCAATCCCATTGCCACCGTAGACGGTCTCATCCGTCTGATAACGTTCGGTTGAGAGATTCGTCTCAAGTTTTGCTGCGGTCAAAACGCCGAGTCGCGTGGGTCGCGATAAATTCTTCGAAGCGGTCGAGCAATTTGCTCGGCTGTTGTTCAACCATGAGCAGGGCTCGATGTTTCGGCTTGAGAAAATCCTGTTCGACTACGTGATCGAGAAACTCGATGAGACGCTGGTAATAGCCGTCCACGTTCAAAAGACCGCAGGGTTTACCATGAAGACCCAGCTGCGCCCAACTTAGAACTTCGAAGAATTCCTCCATGGTCCCGATGCCGCCCGGCATCGCGATAAAACCATCGGCCAGATCTGCCATCATAGCTTTCCGCTCATGCATGGACTTTACGATCCGCAAATCCGACAGTCCTCGGTGCGCGACTTCTTTTTCAACGAAGGCTTCGGGAATGACGCCGATCACCTGCCCGCGATGCCCCAGCACGGTGTCCGCCACCACTCCCATAAGCCCGACGTTGCCGCCCCCATAGACGAGCCCGTAGCCGCGCTGGACAAGCACGCGCGCCAGTTCGCGCGCCGCGTCTGAATAGTCGGCTCGGGCTCCAACCCTTGATCCCGTGAAGACGCAGATTTGCCCTTTCAAATGGCTCATGCGGGCTCGACTCCTCGCCAATGTCCTCCAGCTATGGAGCGCGTTTTTTGAACAGGGAAAACATGCGGGCGCGTAGAATGGGGCAAGCAGAAGCGGAAAATTGCGACGTGGAATGGAGACCTAAGCGTGCGACGCCTGTTCGCCTTTGCTTCTCTGATGCTCGACGACTTTTTCAACGAGAGCTCGAAAGGTCGTATCAGCGTCACATGTAATCCCGTATGCCAAGTTAAGAACTTTGACAATGTCCCCTACATAAATACGATTTTCCACCCAATCAGCGATCTGCGCGAGCGTGTGTTCCGGCCGGAGCTGCTTGATCTTTAAACCAACCATTTCTGCCAATCCCACGGCGATTTTCTGTGCGACCTCTCGTTGATCGGGCGGGAAGTCTAGACGAATGAACGCAACGAGAAGCTCCCAGTCATCCGGTTTAGAACCTTTCCGCCAAACGATCCGAACTCCCGTCAACAACAGCGCGAGGAGCGCGCCGAGATATGCGTAAAATTGCGGGGCCATTGAAACTTCCACTGGGGCTCAACGGTTGAGGATCAAGATTGCCGGATTAATTGACATCATGCCTATGGTCTCCTCTAACCGCAAGTCTTCTTTTTACCGTTCATGTATCTTTCTCCATGGAAGCATGCTTCTGATTGATCCGCCTTTCCACTTTGGACATCCATGATAACGTGATCCATGCCAATAAAGTGCTCGCCATCGCCAGCCCCAACCGTCCCAAACCTACGGTTACTCCAACCGCAGCCGTCAACCATATGCTTGCCGCCGTCGTCAGTCCTTCCACTTCTCTTTTTTCACGGAGCTTAAGGATTGCTCCAGCCCCCAAAAATCCGATCCCTGTGACGAGCCCTTGAATGACACGCGATATCCCGTCGGAATTCATTCCGGACTGTGAGGACGCGACGATAAACAGTGCTCCGCCCAAGGACACCAGCATGTGGGTTCTCAAACCTGCCGGTTTACCCCAACGCTCTCGTTGGGCGCCTATCACCGCTCCTAAAAACATGGCAATCACTAACCGCAGGGTCAGTGTTACCATTTCTTTCATATCAGGCGATCCCGAGATGATTTCTTCCAAGATGAAATTCATGACAGTTAGCTCGTGGTCGATTCAAAAGCGTAATAGAAACGCTCCCGCTACATAATACCACTTCTTTCCCGCCAAACGACGCGAGCTAAGTCAGGTTGACTGTCGGGATTGAAAAGAAAAAAAATGAAAGCTTACGATGTACGTACGGGAACGACGAAAATAAGCAGTCGCGTAGGCTTTATAAGTTTAGTAAATGTCTCTCTACGAATTCTGTGTGTTTCAGGCAACCTCAGTCGTTCGCCTGGATGAAGCGAAAACGAAATCCGAACTCTACCGTTCGCGATCGCCCTTGGACACCCGACGCCTCGTAGCCTACATGAAGTGAAACGAAATCTGGAAAATATCCCCGGATTCTGCATCAGGCTCCATCCGGACTACAAGGTTGCTAACTAAAAAACGTCCACTCGGCCAGCCGCGCATTACCCGGCTTGACCACGAAGTGATTCATGATCTTACGCTCGCCCACAGAGGATGAAAACGGAACCCTCTTCCTAAACCCTGGGTTGACCTCCAACGTATATCCCTCTCTCTATGTCACGCTACACCAACTCGTCACCCCCGAACGTTTTAATCGGGGGTCCAGTCCGAAATTCCCCTGGATTCCCGCTAAAAGCATGCGGGAATGACGAAATCTAGGACTGCCACGCTCCACCCAATTTTCGAAGGAGCGTGTCGTGATCAACCGAACACGGTTCTTGACCGTCACTGTTGATCAATTCGAAGAACGGATATTTCAGGAGGTACGAGAAATCGTACGGGCAGGATACTGGTGCCCAACCCCGAACTGACGAACAGATGCCGTCCTTCCTCGACGATATGACCGACGGCAAATCTTTGACCATACTGCGATGGAACTATTGGACGCCCCACCAATGGGATGTAAACCTGCCCCCCGTGCGTATGACCGGCTATAGTCAGTGCGATCCAAGACGGAATCTGTGGAAAAATGTCGGGGTTGTGAGTAAAGGCGATAACAGGACCTGACTTGGGCAGGTCTGCGAGGGCCTTCTTGAGATCGTGCGCGCCTTCTAAGAAGTCGCTGATCCCCACCAGCCAAAACCGACAGTTGCCGTGTTCGGCCAAGATTGACGCGTCTTCAAGAACAGTGATGCCAACAGATTCTAGGGCCGTCCGCACACGAGGGGCATCAAGCCACCAGTCGTGGTTTCCTAGCACGGCATACACGCCCATTGGAGCGGCAAGTCGGCCCAGCAATCTTGCTGAAGCTTCGGGCGGTATGAAGTGTCCACCCCGGACTCCATGAATGACGTAGTCTCCGATCAGGAGCACCAAGTCAGGCTTCGCGCTAAGTGTAAGTAACACGATCTTTTCGAGCTTGGAGATACCGTTGAAGGGTGAGCCAGTATGGAGGTCGGCAAGGACCGCAATGCGTATCCCATTGCATTCAGCAGGCCATGAAGGGATTTGAACCTTGTGGGTTTCGTTACGGAGACTAGCCGGTTCCAGCCAGAAAGCCCAGAGCACAAGCAACGTGAATAAAGCCGCCGGCAGAATTACAAACTTCGCCAACTTCATGAGGTTTAGTTCATCGCCTAATTCTCAGCTCATTATCCGTCTCAGACGTAGCCTGAATGAAGTGAAACGAAATCCAGGAAAACATCACCCGGTTTCAGCATAAGCTCCATCCCGCCTACATACTTGGCCTTTCGTCTAACGCTCAACTCGATTGCAGCTTATTCACATCTCTACCACTACCCTACCGAGAATCGCTCCCGCCTTCAGCTCGTCGAGTGTGCGACTGACCTCCGACAGGGGGCGCTTCTCGATTGGGATCGGCCTGAGTTTGCCCTCGCGCGCGAGTGCAACGACTTCTTTTAACTCGGCTGTGCTACCGAGATGTGATCCCTGGATAGTGAGCCCACGTTGAATGGTCGCTACCAACGAAAGTGGAATCTCGCCGCCGTACAGGCCGACGAGGATCAGCCGGCCGCCTTTGCGTAGAGCGCCGAGGGCAAAGCTTGCCGTGTCGGTATTGCCCACCAAGTCGATTGCGCCGTAAATCGGTCCGCCCGCGATCTGCTGGAGCTTTTTCGCAACTTCGACATCGCGACTGTCTATCGTCGCGGCCGCGCCGGCCACTTCTGCCGCGTTCAGCTTGGCGGCATCGACATCGACGGCGATGATTCGTTCGTGACCCATTGCCCGCAACATACCAATGGCTGT
>WNFW01005910.1_pt1 | contig 10125 bp, 7 predicted proteins | sample 5400131 | NCBI WGS metagenome assembly WNFW01 (sample SAMN13153362, study PRJNA577476) | soil metagenome | isolation source: 20 cm soil or saprolite under grassland replicate 1 | place: USA:California | collected 2016-06-15
CCGTATAGTTGGGATGTGCGCCTCGGGCAAAAGACCCGCGATGAAGCCATGGAAGAACTCGAGGACGAGCTCGATGAAGTGCGGGTTCAGGAGATCATGCGTCAGATCGGTTATTCCGAGCCGACGCAAACGACTGAGACCAGCATCAGGCGCGTGGCGGCCTACTATGTGAGCGAACAGCCGCTGGCCGTCGCGGAGCTCCGCGCGCACCTCGCCACCTGGCTCCCGGAGTACATGCTTCCCACGTATTTCGTCCGGCTCGACAGGTTGCCGCTGACGCCGAACGGCAAGGTCGATCGTCAGGCGCTGCCGACGTTCTGTTACGAGAACATCCAGGCCGGCCACGAGGTCGTCGGACCGCGCACCGAGACCGAGAAGGCACTCGCCGCCATCTGGCGCGAATTGCTGGTCGTGGACGAGATCGGCATCAACGACGATTTCTTCGACCTGGGGGGTCAGTCCTTGGTGGCGATCAAGGCCTTGTCGCGTATCCGGGACACCTTTGCGGTGGATCTGCCGCTCGGGAATCTGTTCGAGCACCCGACGATCGCTGGGCTGGCCGAGGTCATCGATAAGCTCGCCTGGGTAGGGCAGTCGCAAGCGTCGACCCCCGACGCTGCCGGGCGGGAGGAGTTTGCGTTGTGATCGTGCCGGCGTTGCTTCAGGAGTTGCGGAGCCGCAACATCCGAGTCTGGGCGGAGGGCGACCAGCTGAGATGCACCGCCCCCACCGGCGTACTCACGCCCGAGCTGCGCGAGCAACTCCGCGAGCGCAAGACCGATATCGTGGAGTTTCTCCGCTCCGCCGAGTCGCTCGCCCAGCAGCAGCGGGGGATCGTGCCGCTGCAGCCTCGAGGCACGCGCGCGCCTGTTTTCGGCGTGCCTGGACACAATGGCGACGTCTTCTGCTACCGGTTCCTGGCACAGCAGCTAGGTGATGATCAGCCGTTCTTCGGGCTGCAGCCTCCCGGTGCCGACGGTCACGGCGAGCTGCTCACGCGCGTGGAGGATCTGGCCGCCTACTTCGCCGCGCAGATCCGTGCCTACCGGCCCAACGATGCATATGTCATTACCGGCTACTGCGCCGGAGGCACGATCGCATTCGAGCTGGCGCGACAACTCCTGCAGCAAGGCGCGACCATTCGTTTCGTCGGGCTGTTCACAAGCCCGTATTCAACGGCGTTCCGGCGGCTGCCGCAGCTCAGCCAGCGCCTCGCGAGTTACGTGGAACGGGTGCGTACGCACGCGCGTGCGCTCGCGTCGCGCTCAAATAGGGAGCGTCGGCTCTACATCCGGGAACGACTGCGCGAGGACAAGGCGCGCCGTGACGCCCAATCGCAAACCCCGCCCGATCCAGTGCAGGTTCAGCGGGCGAAGGTTGAGGCCGCCACGGTCGCCGCGATCCGTCGCTACACCCCTCGCCATTTCGACGGCCGCCTCAGCCTATTCCTTCCCAACAAGGAATGGCTACGCGCGGGCAGCCCGATGCTGCGTTGGCAAGAGGTGGCGCGCGAGACGGAGAGGTATGTCGGGCCCGACGGCTGTTCCGGTGACGAGATGCTGCTCGAGCGTTACGTCGCTCGCATTGCTGATCTGTTTCGGAGCTGCCGCGATGAGCTTGGATCCGGCCGACCGACACCGAGAGCGGCCGCGATTGCGTGAGCCACGACGATCGCGCCGACAGGGATCGTAATAGTGGCGGGAGCGTTGCGTCAGCAGCGGTAGCAGGTCGAGGTGCGGGACGCCGAGTCCGTCAGCGACCTGGCCGGCCCGCGCTTGCACCAGCGCCAGCAATCGATTGACGATCTCCAGATCGTAATAGACAGTGACCGTTTCCTTCCACGGCCTGCCAACCCCGCCGTGCCAAAACTTCGCCGCCTCCTCGGCAGCGTAGGGACCCTCCAGCCATGGCTGATGCACCACCAGCACGCGATCGGCATGAGTCTTCGCCCGGCTGAGAAGGCGATGGAAATGGTGCTGGAAATCCCGCAACACGAAGGTTGGGTCGGGCATCGTCGTGAGCACCTCTTTGGCTTCCGCGCGCATGCGTCGCGCGCCGACGAACCATGCCCCGGCGCGCTCCTTCACGTCGACACGACGAAACCACGATCGGCGCAGCCGGCGAGCGATCTCCGTCAAGGCCCACGCGCCGGGCTTCCAGCCGAAGCGTTGCTGCGGATGACAGGAAAACAGCATTTCCTCTGGCACCGGCGGAGCCGCCCGCGACGGCGGGGCACCCTGCTCGAGCCAGTGATAGATGTCGCTGGCCCCGACCATGACGATTATCGCATCGAGGTGGCCGTACTGAGGGAGGATGCGCTCGAGAATGACATCGAGCTCGGGCGACCCGATTCCTGAGTGTCCCACGTTGCCGACGTGGACTCGGCGAGCGCCCAGGGTGTAGAGGCGATCCGGCGCGTTGAGCAGTTGTTCGAGCACCCCGGGCCAGGTCTTATGTTGGTCGAGCGCGAAGCACTCGACCGCGCTTCCACCCACGGTCAGAATGCGGTACAGTCCGTCCTCCCCCCGAACAACCTCACCTCCACGCTCCCCATCCGCGTTGACGTGGAATCGCGCCTGCCGGTCGAGCTCGGGAAAAGCGTCGGGGTCGGGCCGGATTTCGAGACGCGCCTGCGGTGGCCAGACGTAATAGCGCGACCGTGCGCGAATCCACCAACGGCACGATGCTTCGGCGACGAGGAGAAGAGCCGGTGCCGCGAGCGCGGTAACGAGGATCCAGAGCATCATGCGCGACTCTGCGCTCGCAACATCGGAAGCCGGGCCCGCAGGTCGATATAGCGGTCGTTCCGGTACACGAAGAACACCCACATCAGCCCAAATAACACCACTGCGGCTACTCCAGCTACTGCCATGCCAGCGAGGTTTCGGACCTCAAGGCCAAACTTGAACCACAGGAGTAGCCCGAGCATCGGGAGCGCGCCGAGGATCGCCCGTGGAAAGACGTACCGCAGGTACTCCCCGACCGGCGCTTCGAGCTCGCGACACGCCTGGACCAACACGAGCGCGGCAAACAGGACGTTGGGAATGGCGGTTCCGAGGGCGACGCCGGCAATACCGAGCGGACGCACCAACAAAATGCTCAGCCCGAGGTTCACGACACCAGCGACGAGAAATCCGATTGTCGGAAGCCGCGGCTTGCCGAGTCCCATCAGAATCGGAAGCGCCACGCCACGTATGGGCAGGAAGACCAGGTACGAAATCATCAGGATCTGCAGAACCTGGCCGGCCGATTGCTCGAACTGGGGACCGACCCACCACGCGATGAAGCGCGGTCCCAAGACCAGGAGGAACAGGCCAACGATCATCGTGATGGAAAATGCGATCTTGGACCACTTGAGGAAGATTTCTCGCAATTCCGGGATCTTCCCTTGCGTCTGCAGTCGGGTGGCGGTCGGCATCACGACGGCTGCGATGGCGACCACGAATTCCATCAGATAAATGATGACGCTGTTGGCCACGGTGAAGTGGGGAATCCACCCCACCCCCATGAACCCTCCGATCACCATCGAGTCCGTTTCGAATGAGAGGCGAGCGCCGGCGTTCAGTACCAGCACATACAGGCTGAAGGAAAAGATCTTCCGCACTAGAGCCCAGTCGAACCCGGACAGGCGCATGCGGATCTCGGGGTAACGGCGTCGAATGACCAGCCAGCAAAGCGTGAAGTCGAAGGCCAGGCAGGCCAGCTGGACCAGGGCGAGCACGGTCAGGGACGTCTTCAGCGTAAGCAAGGCAATGGTGAGTCCGAGCCGGACCAACAGCGTGGCAAGGCGGACGACATTGCGCGGTACAAAATCACAGTGGGCGGCCAGGATGCCCTCTGGGAGGAGTGCCACGAATCCGACTGCTACGAACAGAACCATCACGGCAAACGCGGAGCGGGCGTCGCCACGCAAAGCCGTCGGGATGCCGTAGAGCGTAAAGAATGCGTACAGGCCAGTGCCGACGACGAGCGCGACGAGTCCCAGCAGCAGGTACAGGCCCGTGCAGCTGCTGATCGCCTCGTTGAGACCGCGCGTGTCCCCGGTGGCCACATGCTGTCCGAAGTAGCGGACGGACGCCATCGGGACTCCCAATACGAGCAGCCCCAAGTACCCATTTATCGACGTGATGAGCAGCCAGGTGCCGTATCCGTCGTCGCCCAGCTTGTGGAGCGTGAACGGAGTGAGCAGGTAGACGGCAAACACCGTCACCACGGTGACGAGCCAGTTGCTTCCGATGTTCTTCAGCACGCCGCGGCCTCCGACACGTTTTCCGCCAACACGGCAGCGGCCTCGCTCACCGTGACAAAAGTCAGTGGTGTGAGTTGCGAGAGGCGCTCGATGTATTCTTCGACTGAGGCGTACAGCCGCGCCACGTCGGCCGCCGTGGCGGAATAAGGACTCAGCCCGGGCTTCAGACTCGGACTGTGCAAGAACAGCTGCAAGTGACGCACGCCCTCCTCGAGCAACCGCCGCGACAGCGTCAGCATGTCGCTCACCGACGCCTGTTCCGGGGACAGGGCAATGCGCTTGAGCAGGCCCGTGCGGGCCGCGAGCCCGGCAAGGTGAAACCAGCGGCAAGGCGCCGCCTCGAACAAACGACGCGTGGGATCCCAGAAACTGAAGGGCGCACGGCTGAAACCATAGGACATGGGAATTTCCAGCAGCTCCCCCTTCGGGGCGGGGAGTCGGATGTCGCAGTCCGGCGCCAAACGATAGGGGACGATCGGGGCACCGACGAAGCTGGGGCCATCGTCAACCGTCCTCAAATTGAGGGACGGAGCGACGCTGCAATCGATGCGGTAGCCGCAGCGCAGAAGCGCGGCCACCGTGTCGCGGCCGAAGCCATACCGTCCCGCGCGAAACGCAGGGGGCGTGAACTCGAATGCCTCCTCGAGCGCCGCCGTGAGACGCTGGAGCTTCGCCAGCTGCAGCTCGGCCGGCAGATTCTTGAGCATCGAGTTGCGCGGAACGAATGCCTCCTTGACGGGAGGCGTATTCCATGGGTGCAGGTGGGCAGCGAGCTCGCCACGGCCCCCACGACAGACCTCTCGCATCACGTCAGCCGCGCGTGCATCCGTTGCGACTTGATAGGCCGTAAAGTACGTCGGCCGCACTCCCAGCCGGTCGAAGAATCCCGCCAGCCGCCGCAGCTCGCCGATGTTCGCCACCGTTACGTTGTAGCGGCTGCGGTTCCAATTGTCCTCCTCGGTGTCGATGGACACGATGACCAGGACGTTATGCGATCCCATCGTCCCGCTCCCGTGTCGCGGCTCGCCCGAGACGTGCCCTCACACTCGCACGCAATTCGGCCATCGTATCCAGCGCGCGCAGCCACCGGCCCCCGCCGGGCCCCCACCCCGACCGGAAAACCACCGCCTCGCTGGTCATTTGCCGGGCAGATGTCCACTGCTGTTTGTAGCGGTCGTCTCCGCGCAGGAAATCGAACGCGCGGTACCCCCGCTGGATCGCACGCTGAATCATCATTCCCATCAGCACGAGCCCGACGCTTTCCCGCTCCCACCGAGGGTCGCGCCCGCCCTGGTAGAAGTACACCGTGTCGCCGGACGTAAAACCGTACCAGGCTGCCGCAGGGTGTCCATCCACATCGAGGGTGGTGAGCCACACTCGCTTTCGTTTCGCCATGTCGCGGGCGAAGTGCAATTGCAAACGCTCGCAGCGTGGGTCGCGGAACGCCCCTCCGCCGCCATCCTCCCACCGCCGCTCGTGCAGCGTCATCAGGTGGCCCCACCCCTCGTCGAGCCTGTCCTCCGCGTAATCCGTGAGCGCCACGGCATGATCGCGGCGCAGGCTGCGCTCCTTCCGACGCAAGATCTGGCGGCGGTTGGGGCTGAGTGTGCCGAGGTAGGCATCCCACGTAGGGGGGAGTTCGAGCCGCGGGCAGCTCCACAGCGGACGGTGTCGCGCGGCATGCCGGCGTCCCACGAGGGCCGCGCAGAGCTGCTCCGCGTTCGTGGCTTCCTCCGCCAGGTTACTCAGGGTGAAGACTTGCCACGGTAAAGAGTCGACCGCCGCTGCGACGGCTGCCCAGTCGGCATCGGGCAAGGCGGGCACGTCGAGCTCATCCGGACACCCGATGTCGCCGACGGCCCAGGTGAGCGCCCGCACCCAGACTCGGTGGAACTGGATGCGGTGGAGCCGCAGTGGCAGCAGGGCGCGCACCGACCCATCCGACCCGCGCACCACGAGGACTTCGCTCGCATCCAGTTCGGACTGCGGGGCGGAGTCTGCCCACGCACGATGCCATGCCCAACTCATGAACGGAGACGGCGATTTGGCGTGCGCGGACAACGCATCCCATGTTTCGGGGCCGAGCGCCAAGGCCTCCGACAACGACATTCGCGTCACGCCTGTGACGCGCGACAATTGTGGCGCGAACGCAACGCTATACGCGTTCATGCGCGACCCAGCCCGCGTCGAGCTGCGCCTGACGCGGCGTTTGACTGGGGAGCAGCCGCAGCCACTGAAGCGTCTCGACGAGGAAGGGTGCGGGATCACGCCACCGCCAGACCTCGGCCCGGTCGCGGCCCGGACGAACCCGAACGAAGTCCCATAGAGCCGCCAGGCGCGAGTCGCCGCTGCGCCAGCGCAGATACAAGTGGTCCACGTCCCCCCAAAACCAGCGACTCCGCACCCCGAGCCTGTATTCATGGCAATCAGCCACGCGTTCCCCGGACGCGCATCGGACCAGCAGCGACGGGAAGTCGACGCCGGCGTCGATGGCAAGCTGGAGAGAACCCCAGAATCGTCCGTTGACCTCCATCAGCACGTGGCGGCCGGTCCGCTCTTCACGCTTGCACTCGACCATGGCGACCCCCTGCCATCCCAGCGCGTCGAGGAGGCGAAGTCCGGGACCAGCCAACCCCTCCTCCAGCGCGATACTTTCGCGGTACACGCTGACGCCGCCGGCGGGCGGCTTCTCCCGCAGGCGGCGGTGGGCAAACATCGCGACTGTTCGGCCACCCCAACGCAGTGCGAAAAAACCCTCACCCACCCCGGCGACCCGCCGCTGCAACAGCACGGGGAACGCCGCTCTGGGGAGGGCCGCGAGCGCCCGCCGACAGGCGTCGGCGTTGGCAACGGATGTCACGGCCGTCGGGCAGCGCCTCCGGCCGATGGTCACAATTGAGCGATGCGGCTTGATGACTGCGGGAAAGAAACCTTCGTCTGGCAGGTCGGCGTCGCGACCCTCAGCAGCCTGGATAACGCGGGTCTCAGGTACGTCGAAGCCGCTCTCCCGCGCCAGGGCCAGCACATGCGCCTTATCAGAAGCGGCCCGATACGTCGCCAGCTCGGCGAACGGGACCACGACGTCACCAAATGCCGTGCGGTTCTCCAGCACGGACTCGACCGACGCGTCGGTAATCGGCAACAGGAGATCGATGCTCTCGGTACGCACGACGTCCGCGAGCTCCATCGCGTAGGCCGCCGGCTCGCTGAGGGGATCAGTCGCGACGGCGTGCGACCGGACGCCACGTGACACGCCGGCGAGGGACACGCGGGTGGGGGCGGTTACTTGCACCACATGACCCGCGCCGACTAAGGAGCGTACCACTGCCAAGGCGGCGCGCTCGTTTCCGTCGGTGATCAGAACACGGCTCATTGCCCCCCCAAGTGCAACATGCGGGCCGGTGGGGCACGTGCCGATTGGCAGCACCGACCGGCAGCTAGCGCGTTGCGTGCGCGCAACAGGAGGCGGGCGGCTGCCACTGTACCGCCGTCGTCGGCCATGGCGTCGGTCTTGCGCTGCAGGGAGGCATGCCGAGAACGGCGCGCTGGCAGGGGACTCTGCCGCAGCAGGGTGACTACCGACTCCGTTTGGTTCCTAGCCCCAGACCAGTCGGCTGGGACCTGCTCATCGTGTGCGTAGGCGTGTATCTCGCCACCGCGGTGGGCCGCATCCACGAGGTGTTCCCGGTCCTGCTCCCGTTCAAACCCACGATGTTGGCGGCCGTCCTGTCGATCGGCCTGTGTCTGCTGCAGCAGTCCGGTCGACGACGCTTCGCGCTGCTCCGCTCGCCAACAACCGCGTGTCTCATCGCGCTCTTACTCTGGGGCGCCCTGTCTGTCCCCGCGGCCCTGAACCAGGGGCTCGCATTCCAGACGTGGACGGGGTTTGTGGAAACGGTCATCATGTCCCTGGTGGTGGCTGCCAGCGTGCGATCCACCCGCGACATCGGGCGGCTGGTCCTCGTGTACTTCGTCGTGACCGTCGTCTATGTCTCCGTGGTCCTGTCGCGATTTGAACTGGGCAGCGGCAGCGACTGGCGCCTGGGGCACCTCTACACGTACGACGCGAACGATCTGGCGACATTGATCACCACGGCGATGCCGCTGGGGCTGTACTTCGTACTCGCCCAACGACGCCTGGTGTTGCGCCTCCTTGCCCTGGCCGGGCTGGCCATCCTGGCTGTTGGGCTGATCCGGTCCGGTTCGCGGGGTGGCTTTCTCGCGTTTCTTGCGGTCACAGCGTTCGTGCTCGTGCGTGTCACCACGATTCCGGTCCGCTCGCGCGTGGCGGGTCTGCTCGTGATCGTCGCCATCGTCTGCGGCACCGCCAGCGACAAGTACTGGAGCCAGATGCAGACGATCGTGCACTACAAACAAGACTACAACATGACGTCGGACGAGGGTCGCGTGAGAATCTGGATGCGCGGCCTCGGCTACATGTTGGATCACCCCGCGTTCGGCGTCGGCATGCGGAACTTCCAGGTCGCGGAGGGCACGATATCGCCCAGGGCCAAGCTCCAGGAACGCGGCATCGGCGTCTGGTGGGGCGCGGCCCACAACACCTTCGTGCAAGCGGGCGCGGAACTCGGCATTCCGGGCTTGCTGCTCTTTCTCGGGCTGCTCGTGACCGCGTTCCAATCATTGCGCAGAGCGGCGCGCGACGCGTTGCGCGTGAACCCCGCGGGGAGCGACCTGTCACGTTTGGCGCAGTGCCTCATGACCGCGCTCATCGGGTTCGCGGTCGGGGCCTTCTTTCTCTCGCTGGCCTACGCGGACATGCTGTACGCGCTCCTGGCGTTCACGGTCGCGTTGGCGAAGTGCGCTCGCCTCGAGAATCCAAGGGAGCGTGCGTTGCTAAGGTGAGGGCAGGGCCGCGACCGTCGGGTCGGTCCGGCGCCAAAATACCGCGTGCGCCGCGCCGAGTACGTGCACGTATCCCGCCACGTCGCCACGCGCGTTGATGGCGGTGGCGGCGGTGGCGGTCGTGCTGCCCCCTTGATTGCGCAGACGAAGTAGGCACGGAGGTGCGTTGCTAAGGTGAGGGCAGGGCCGCGGCCGTCGCCGTTTGGGTGGTCCGGCGCCACAGGACAGCGCGCTGCGTAGCGAAATTGTCCATATACACAAATCCCACCACGTCGCCGCGCGCGTTGATCCCGTTCGCGCGCGTGGCGACAGACCCTTCGAGACCCGGTAGCACCCAGGTCACGCCGTTCTCGACAACCACGGCTTCACGACCACCACGCCGGATGCCGGCCACCGTACCGCCTTCGTTCACGCCCGCGAGCGACACGAAGAGAGAATCCGTTTGGTAGCTGGGGCTCAGCGGTAAGAGAACGCCCCGCTGCCAGCGGAATGGATGGCCGCCCGCGTAGACGTCGTTGAGACTCATTCCTACCACTAGACCAGACTGCGTGATGAAGGCGGCGCTGGAAAGCGAGTCGCCGGGCAGGACGCCGAGATCTGCGATCTGGCCATCCTCCCACAACACCGCATGACTTGTAGTGGACGACGGCAGTTGCGAAACGCCAATCACTTGTCCCCGGGCGTTGATGTCGGCTGTCCTCGCCCAGGCGCCAAGCGACGGGAGGTACGTCACGGTGCCGTTCTCCCACAGGAACGGTGGTCCACCGACGGTACTGCCCACGACCTGACCTCGTTCGTTGATAGCCGACACGATGCTCCTGCCACAGACAAGATCCGTGAGCACGCCGTTGCTCCACAAAAATGCATGCGGGGGGCCGAACTGATCTCCAACGGCGCGGCCACTCCATACCACCTGACCGGCATTGTTCACGCGGGGGGAGACGGACGGATTGAAGTTCGGAGCGCCTGGGTGAAGATCGTGCATCACGCCATCGGACCACAGAAAGGGGTGC
>WNFW01004175.1_pt1 | contig 10123 bp, 8 predicted proteins | sample 5400131 | NCBI WGS metagenome assembly WNFW01 (sample SAMN13153362, study PRJNA577476) | soil metagenome | isolation source: 20 cm soil or saprolite under grassland replicate 1 | place: USA:California | collected 2016-06-15
GAGGTCGTAGACAAATATTATCCCAAGAAGATTGTTCATCCGTTTGCGAAGAGCGACACAAACATCGACCCGAAATTGCGTCGCGCGGCTACGATCGCGCAGGAACGCGCGCGGGCGCACTCGCTTTCGAAGTGCTGGCGTTTTGTGAAGGAGGCGCTTGTTGCCGCCGGCGTGGTCAAATCCCGGCCGCAAACAACCCTGGCGAAACAGGCAGGCCAGGAGTTGGTGAAGAACTACGGCTTCAAGAAGCTGCCGGTCTCGGATCCATATGAAGCGCCGGTCGGATCGGTGCTGGTCTACGACGCCAAGCGCGCTGCGGGCCACGTCGAGATCCGCACTGAGGATGGTTTCGTCAGCGATTTTCGCTCCAAGACGCCTTCACGGCGACCGTTGCTAGGCGTTTTCGCAAAGAGCTAGGTCGCGCTCTTCGAGCGAGCTTTTACCGAGCGGGTCGGGTTCTGCTGGAAAATTGTCCAGCTGCGCGGAATCTGTTGCAATGAATCAGCCGATCCGCATCGCGATGTGGTCTGGTCCGCGGAACATCTCCACCGCAATGATGCGCTCGTGGGGCAATCGGCAAGATACCTTCGTCATCGATGAGCCGTTTTACCCGTATTACCTGTACGCCACCGGCAAAAATCATCCCGGCGCGGATGAAGTGATCGCAGCGGGCGAAACGGACTGGAGCAAAGTCGTTGGGCGCCTGACTGGCCCGGTTCCAAACGGCAGGCGGATCTTCTTTCAAAAACAAATGACACACCACCTGTTGCCGGGGATGGATCGTGAGTGGCTCGCGGCGGTGACGAACTGCTTTCTAATTCGCGATCCGCGCGAAGTGATTGCCTCCTATGTGAAGAAGCGCGAGCACGCTGCGTTGGAGGATCTCGGGTTTGTGCAGCAGATGGAGATTTTTGATTTCGTCTGTGCTCGGACCAATACGGTGCCGGCCGTTGTCGATGCGAGGGACGTGCTGGAAAATCCCGAGCTTACGCTGCGTCTGCTATGTGACGCTGTTGGCGTCGAGTTTCGCGAGTCGATGCTTTCGTGGGCGCCAGGCGTCCGTGAGACGGACGGGATTTGGGCCAAGTATTGGTACAGTGAGGTCGCCAGGAGCACTTCATTCCGCCCGTATCGGAAGCGAGATCACGACGTGCCGGAGCGGTTTGGTGCAATTCACGAGCGCTGTCGTGAATGCTACGACCGACTGTATCAGCACAGGTTACAATGAATCAGCAAGGCGGGAACGAAACATTGATTTTTTTCCTGCTTTCCTGGTTTCCTGATTATTTCTGTTTCAATGCTTCAGAAATTCGATGAACGAAATCGCGATCTGATCGTGAACATCAACGGGCAGTTGATGCATCGCGACAAGGCCGGGATCAGTCCGTTTGATTCAGCCGTTCAGGGCGGCGACGCTGTTTGGGAAGGCTTGCGTCTGTATGACGGCCGCATTTTCAAACTTCACGAACACCTGGATCGCTTGGAGCGTTCGGCCCGCGCGCTATCGTTCGCCGAAATTCCATCGCGCGAAAAGATCGTTGAGGAACTCAAACGCACGCTTGCTGCAAATAAAATGCGCGACGGCGTACATATCCGCCTGACGCTTAGCCGCGGCGTAAAGCTCACTTCGGGGATGGATCCCCGGCTGAACCAAAGCGGCCCAACTTTAATCGTCCTCGCCGAGCACAAGGCACCGGTTTACGCCAAAACCGGACTGACTTTGATCACGAGCAAGATCCGTCGACCACCGCCCGAAGTGCTCGATGCGCGGATTCATCACGCGAACCTGTTGAATTCGATTCTGGCAAAGATCGAGGCGAATGACGCCGGCGCGGACGACGCGCTCATGCTGGACACGCGCGGTTTTGTGGCGGAAACGAACGCGACGCATGTGTTCATCGTGCGGAACGACAAATCGCGAGCAAGCGGCGATCTTGCGACCAGCCGTGTGTTTGCGTGTCCCGAGGGAATCACTCGCGCGACGGTAATGGAAATTTGCGCTGCCCAGAAAATTCGCTGCGTGGAGAAAGATTTGTCAGTTGTCGATGTTTACGGCGCCAGCGAAATGTTTTGCACAGGGACAATGGGCGAATTGGCCGCCGTGACAAAGATCGACGATCGCCAGATCGGTGACGGCAAAGTCGGGCCGATGACGAAACGTCTGAGCGATCTCTATGTCCAGCGCACCGCTAGTGAAGGGGTGCAGGTGGTCTAGGTCGCGAGTTGAAACAGCCGCTGTAGCCACGGCCCTGTGGACCGTCCCCCAGCATAAGGGACAGCACCCCGAAGTGAACCGGCCATAGGCCGGTGGCTACAACATTCACAACATCGCTCTAGTTACCGGCTATTTTCCCCAGGTTTTCTTTTGAAAGGAAACGCGACCAGACCCGTGCTCGAACGCTTCGAAGTGCTCCGGATTTTGTTGATAATATTTTTGGTGGTAGTCCTCGGCGGGATAGAACCTCATCGCCGGCAAAATTTCGGTCACAATTGACTTTTTGAATTTTCCGGATTGGGCAAGCTTTTGCTTCGACACTTCAGCAATCTTCTTGTCTTCATCGCTGCCGTAGAAAATGGCGGCGCGATAACTGGGGCCGATATCGGTGAATTGGCCGTCGGCCTGGGTCGGATCAATTTGTTTCCAGTAAATATCGAGCAGTTGCTCGTAGGAAATCTTCGCCGGATCATAGGTGACTTCGATTGATTCGCGGTAATTTGTTTTTTCAGATGTGACGAGCTCGTAAGTCGGATTCGGTTCCGTCCCACCAGAATAACCAACGACTGTCTTGGTCACGCCTTTTGCTTTGTCGAAGGCCGGTTGGATGCACCAAAAACATCCGCCCGCAAAAATCGCGGTTTTTGTTGGCGGCGAAGTGGAATTTTGCGCAGCGCTATGGCTAACGGTGGTCGCAATCAGTACAGCGCAGCCGACCGCGAGGAGAAAAATTCGTCTCATGTTGTGCCTTAGACACCGTCCCAATCGAGGCGTTGTGAATAACCGCGACTTTTTTTACTTGCCTTCTACAAGCGCGCCTGTCATACCCGGGTCGAGCTTAAGTGACGAGGCGATTAACATGACCAGGTCAGCCGGAATTCCATTTTGGTCGTGGCGCCTCCTGTAACGAAGCGGCGGTATGATTCTCCTCAGCGTGCCTGCGGGTGAGGACAGCTTAACTCACCGCAGGCACGTATGTTCTCGGGTGATTCCGCACTCGCAGGATTCGCTGACGAATGGGCTAGACCTGGAAAAAATCTTCGGACGAAAAGCGCCATTGCACGTCGATCTTGGCTGCGGCGACGGTTCGTTTCTCTGCGCACTGGCACAGCGTCTACCGGCCAGGAATTTTCTGGGCATCGAACGACTGACGGGAAGGATCCGCAGCTCTGCGCGTAAAGTCGCCAACTTGGAGAATGTGCGTCTGCTGCAGATAGAAAGCTCCTACGCAGTGCGTTATCTGCTGCCTGCTGGATCAGTGGAAACGTTCTATCTTCTGTTTCCCGATCCGTGGCCAAAACGCCGGCATCATCGGCGCCGAATAGTAACGCCAGATTTCTTGAAGTCCGTTCATACAGCGCTTGTGAAAGATGGACTCATTTACATCGCCACCGATCACTTTGATTACTTTCGAGAAATCAGTCAGACCGCACGTTCAGCTCCCGGATTTGCAACGGCAGACGTTGATGTCGAATTGCCGTCGAGCAAATTTGGCGTGGTTTTCCAGCAGAAAGGCATGCCGATTCATTGGCTTGCGCTACGGAAAATTTCACCGGTCAAATAACTTTGCGCGTCCCAACTATCATGGCGAAGGCGTAGTGTGACCGCGCCGGTCTCGTCCTGGCGAAAAAGTTTAATGCCGCGCTTCTGCAATTCCTCGGCCCAGGCATCACTGATCCGCTCGTGATCGGGAAAATCACGAGAACTCGCAATGATCAGCTGCGGGCGCGCGGCATCAAGAAAGGCCGCAGAGCCGGACTGCCCGGAATGATGCTGCCCTTTGATGATAATGTCGCTGCGAACATCCAGATGGCTGGCCAACAATGCCTGTTCGGTTTTGACACCACTATCCGACATGAACAAGATTGATGCCGCTTGTCCGACCAACACCCGGATGACGTACGCCTGATCATCAGCGATTGTCGAACTGAAGGCACGCGGAGGGAACAGCACGTGAGCAGTGACCTCGCGGGACAGAGGAAAACTGTCGCCTGCAACGAGAGCTGCTGGTTTGATTCCGCGTTGGTGGAAGAGACGTTGCAATCGCCGGTGAATCGTTGAGCGATCCGGCGTCGGATTATCCAGCAAGCGCACTCGAGGAAAATCATCCAGCAATCGCGCTGTCCCACCCAGATGAAGCGCATCACCGTGAGTGAGCAGCAAGCCCGAAAGCCGGTTTACTCCCGCCCAGTGCAAATATTCGCGAACCACACGTTGGTAGGTCCGATCATTACCGCAGTCGAACAACCAATCCTCGCCTCCGGTGTACAAGTGAACAGCCGCTCCCGCGCCGACATCGAGCACCGTCACCTCGGCAATCAGCTTTTCGGGCCAATGCGGATGTTCAACATAGAAATGTCCGCCGGGAATTTGCGCGAAAAGGTGGACAATACCGATCACTAACGTGGCCAGCGACCAGTTGGCGTTATTAAAAATAACAGCAAGCCACGGCAAAAGCGGTGTCGAAAGGAGTGAAAGGAGCGCAATAGCGAGAACAAAAAATGCAATGGGGACAACGACGAGGTTCGCGAATAACGAAATCGGTGTAACCAGATGGAAATACCACAGAATCAATGGCAGTGAGCCTGCCCAAGCCGCCAGAGAAACGGCTGCGCCGCCGCAAAGCCATTCGTATCCAGAGTGTATCCAGCGGCGCGGCCCACGCAGTAAAGCAGGCGGCAGGAAAGGATCGGGCGCAGTCCAGCGCCGCGAAAATGCGAACAACGGATCGGCAAGCAAAACAATCGCGCCAACCACCGCGAAAGAAAGCTGGAACCCAGCGGAGAACAGTTCGTTCGTGTTCCAACAGAGAATGAAAAATGCCGCTGCGGCGAGGCTATTGAATAGAAACGCTTTCCGTTCAAAAAAGAAACCGCCAATCAAAATCGAAGCCATTGTGGCCGCTCTCAAGCTGGAGACGTGCAGCCCGGTCACTGCCGCGTAAAAGAACAGCAGCGGAATAATGGTTGCGGCCGCCGCCTTACGTGACAGTCGCGCGACTGTTGTCAGCATCCAGAGAAGAGTCGCCACGATGCCCACGTGGAGACCGGCAACTGCGAACAGGTGCAGCGTGCCGGTCTGCTGGAATGGTTCTTCGATGTCCTCCGGCGTTTGGTGCCTCAGACCAAGCACGATTCCGCTGAGAAAATTTTGGACCTCTGGCGCGTCTTCCAGCCCTCGACACAGCGCATTTTGCATCCAGGCCCGCGACTTCTGCGCTGCCCGCATGATCGGGTTGCCCCCACCGTGTCGAATCAGCGTGCCGTCCTCCGGATAGCGAACGAAGAGCGTTCGACGAACATCGCGGCGCGCGAGATAAGCACGCATATCGAATTCGCCGGGATTTCGCGGCGGCGCGATCGGCTCGGCAGTTCCAAAAAATTTCAGTTCATCGCCAAATTCGGGCTCGCTCTTCCAACGAACCTGCCAAACAGCGCGCGTGGATTGTTTCCGACCTTCGAGCTCAATTGACTTAAGCTGTAGCAGAAACGTTCCAAAACCAATGGGCGCAATCTTTGGCTCACTGATAACAGAGCCGATTGCTGTGACCACTCGTGGCCGGTTACCAAGTTGATCCGCGAGATGCTGGCCTTGCGTGTTCTGAGTCGCGAAATTGTGCAGCAGGAAAAAACCGGCTCCGACAAGGGCGTATGTCGTCACCAACCTCGGCCAGCAGGCGCCAATGAGAATGCAGAGCACGAGGATCAGCGCTGCTGCAGTGATAGCGATGGATGGAAGCGGAAGAATTTCCGCCGTGATGGTTCCCATTGCAGCCATCGCCGCCAGACCCACGAACGGCTGGCGCGGCGCACTAAGCAATTTCATCGATGGGCTGTTGGCTATTTGCCGCGCAACAAAACAAAGCATGTTGCCCTCCGAGCTTAACTGCCGCGGCGTGCAATCTCAATACATGACACGGGGCCGAATTGCCTGGATCACAGGCGCGCCGTAATTTCCCCGGTGCACGATCTATTCGAGCAAAAGGAAGACGTTGAAGGTGCAGACAGCGCTGCGCCGCTGGCCACGCGGATGCGACCGCGCGCGCTGGAGGAATTTGTCGGCCAGGAACACATCCTTGGCCCCGGGAAACTTCTGCGACGCGCTATTGAAGCCGATCGTCTGCCGTCGGTGATCTTCTCCGGCCCGCCAGGGAGCGGAAAGACCACGCTGGCCCGCGTCATCGCGGAAATGACGCACGCCAAATTCATTCGAATCAGCGGCGTGGAAAGCAACGTGGCCGAAATGCGTCGCGTAATTGCTGGCGCGACGAATCGCCGCCGCACATCCAGACAAAAGACAATCCTCTTCATTGACGAGATTCATCATTTCAATAAGGCGCAACAGGACATACTCTTGCCCGACGTTGAGACCGGAAACGTTCGGCTGATAGGCGCCACCACTTACAATCCGTTCTTTTACGTAAACAGCGCGCTCGTCTCGCGGTCCCAGGTCTTTCGACTTGAACCGCTCAGCGTCGAACAACTCGAACAGTTGATTGACCGCGCGCTCGCCGACAAAGAGCGCGGCCTCGGAAATTACAACGTGAAGATGGACGAGGACGCGCGACGTCATCTGGCGAAGCTCAGCGACGGCGACGCGCGCAAATGTTTAAACGCGCTCGAGATTGGCGTGCTCACGACACCACCAACTGTGGACGCGACGCCCTCGTCGCGTGCGGCGGTCGGGGCACCCCCGCCGCGCCTACAGTATTTTGACCCCAGCGCTCCAGTCGGCCGCCTGCGTGGCGGCAATCTGCCTCACTGGCGACAAGATGGTGCCATGTATTTTGTGACTTGGCGCACGACAGACTCAATGCCGCGCGAGCGGGTCCATAAATGGATGGAAGAGCGAGACGCATGGCTCAAAGCGCATCCCGAGCCCTGGAGCCTGCAGGACGAACAACAATATTACCGCTTGTTTCCGGACCGTTGGGAGGCATGGCTGGATGAAGGGCATGGCGAATGTCTCCTCGCGAGGCCAGAGCTCCGGCAAATCGTCGAAGAGGTACTGCGACATGACGACTGCAGGAAGTACCAACTGGAAGACTTCATCGTGATGCCCAACCACGTCCATGTGTTGGTATCGCCTCTTGGCGAGGGTACGCTGTCAGAAATCACACAGGCGTGGAAATCGACCACGGCGCATCGCATTAGCAAGCTGCTGAGGCGCACTGGAACGTTGTGGCAAAAGGAAAGCTTCGACCACATCGTCCGCAGCGCAGAGCAGGCGCAAAAATTTCGGCAGTACATTCAAGACAACCCGCTAGGGTTGCGTGGACGCGAGGTCCCTGTCGCGTTCTCATTACAAAAGAGCGGCGAGGGCGCCGCTACCACCATTCATTTCACAGTTGAAGTTGCCGAAGAAAGCATCCAACAAAAAGCCGTGGTGTACGATCGTGCGGGCGACGCACACTACGATACGATCAGCGCGTTCATCAAAAGCATGCGCGCTTCGGATGAAAAAAGCGCGATGTATTGGCTCGCGAAAATGCTGCATGCCGGAGAGGATTTCCGTTTTATCGCGCGACGTATCGTTATTTTCGCCAGCGAAGACGTCGGTCTCGCCGATCCGGAAGCGTTACCGCTCGCGATCGCGACGCAACAGGCGGTGGAATTTGTCGGCCTCCCCGAAGCGCGCATTCCTCTGGCCCATGCCACCGCCTACATGTGTCGCGCGCAAAAAAGCCGCGAAGCGTACGATGAGCTAAACGCCGCGACCGAACAGATTGAAATGGAACAAACCAAGCGTGTCCCGGAGGAGCTTAAGAACAAACATTTCCCGGTAAATCCTGAAAGCTAACCACGAATGCACACAAATGGACACTAATGACAAGAGCGAAATTCGTGGTTATTCGTGTCCATTAGTGGTTAAAACTCTGTGTCTTTGATCCTTGACAATTAGGCGAAACTTTCGCCAAACTCGCCGTCGCTAAACGGATCTGTCAGGCGGAGGAGTTTTCCCCGCTAGGTTCTTCGTCTCTTCCGGACCCGCAATGAAAAAGAATCAACGCAGCGGGGAAAAGAAAGGAAGAACCATGAACCCATTGATTCAGTGTAAAACGACAATTCTGCCACTTCTCGTCGCTGGTGTGCTCGGTTGTTTTGCGCTCTCATCCGCAACGCAAGCGGCGCCGTCACCGACAAACGTCAACGTAGTTAACACTCCGAGCGTGAACGTCATCAATACGACCGCCAGCCCGGTGCAAGTCCGCGACGTGGACAATCCCGCCAGTCAGCCCTTTCAAGCCCAAGTGGTTGTGGGGTTCGCTGACGGCGCTTCTACTACAGGTGACATAACCATAGCGACAGTGCCCGCCGGGAAGCGGCTAGTCATCGAGTACCTTTCCGTATTTAGCGCAATGCTGCCCCACCAAAAGGTGATAAATACATTGATTGAGCAGGCCGAACAAGGCGTACATGGGCAAAATTACCCGTTCGGTAGCAATGCTGACGGGACCCTCGACTACTGGATAGGTAGCCAGCCCATACGGTTTTATGCCCAGCCTGGCCCGATACAGTGTTTCGCAGAACGCGATAGCACCGTGGGAGCCAATCCCAACAGCGTTACCTTCACAATCGTCGGGTACCTTGTGAACTGCCCCACTTGTGTCCCGTGACGCAGCGTTTCTGCCGCATAGGATTAGTTGTGACGGATACCATGTGGGGTTGCCTTAGCTGGCTTGCCAGGTTGTAGGGCATCTATGTCAGACGCTGATCCATAGAAGCGTTCCTTCGCAGAAGCGCCCTACAATTTTAAAAAGGACGATAAGGATTGAGACCCGCTCGAGTCCGCCTGGACGGATTCGTCTCGCAATGGACACCGATCGCTGAATGCCCAGGTAAACGGACGAACAGAAGGAAACACAGTTAACGTAGAGAATCTGTTTCTAACCCAAATTCCAAACTTCGTTTTCTTCGTTGTCTTCTGTACAGCTCTGTGTGATGCGACGCGGCGAGCGAATCGGACTTGGCGGGCCAGTTTCGCGATTTCTACAGCTGATTCGTTTTCCACACACAGTTTTTGCGTTGCCCTTTGCTCTCGGGGCGCTGGTCGTCGCTGCGAACGGGTGGCCCTCATGGAGAATTCTGTTCCTGGTGATTGTTTGCATGGCGTTTGCGCGCACGGCGGCAATGCTTTTCAACCGGCTCGTTGATTGGACGCTCGACCAACGAAACCCGCGTACCGCTTCGCGGCATCTGCTTGTTTCAAAATTCGTAGCTCAGGTTTTGCTGGTTGTGAGTTCGGCCGGATTTGTTTTGGCTGCAGCCTCAATCAATCATCTCACATTTTTCCTGGCGCCGGTCGCGCTCGCGATCATTTTTTTCTACTCGGTCACCAAGCGGTTTACCAGTGCGACGCACTTTTTTCTCGGGCTGGCGCTTGGCATCGCTCCAGTCGCTGCCTGGATTGCGCAGACCGGGCGAATCGATCTTGCGCCGCTTGTACTCAGCGCAGGTGTTATTTGCTGGGTAGCGGGGTTCGATCTGATTTACGCGACGCAGGATTACGATTTCGACCGGCGCGAAGGGATTCGGTCGCTGGTTGTGAAACTCGGGATTACACGCAGCCTGCGTCTGGCGCAGCTATTGCATCTTCTGACGTTCACAGCGCTAATCGGTTTCGGCCTCGTCGCCAAGCTTGGCCCGGTCTATTACTGGTCGATGCCGTTGATTGCAGCGGCACTGCTTTACGAACACAAAATCCAGAAACTCGATCTCGCCGGAATCAACCGCGCGTTCTTTCAAAGCAACGCATTTGTAAGCGCGGTGTTTCTGGTTGCAGTCTGCCTGGATCGATTGATCCGGTAGGGACGATTGACCTCAATCGCCTGAGGCGGTTCAGGTGAACCGCCCCCACCTCACATTGCAGTTAACATTGCCACGCGTCGCTCGTGCCGGCCGCCATCGA